>Ga0315283_10006516_pt1 | contig 10421 bp, 5 predicted proteins | sample YL17G09_0_MG_FD_204541 | JGI IMG/M metagenome (GOLD analysis project Ga0315283, IMG submission 204541) | Sediment microbial communities from Yellowstone Lake, YNP, Wyoming, USA - YL17G09_0 | ecosystem: Environmental > Aquatic > Freshwater > Lake > Sediment | place: USA: Wyoming | collected...
ACTCCAATCCTTTCGCAACTCCTGCTCGCCTTGAAGCAGTCCTGCGAGCAGAAGCACGAGGGATATTTCGGGAGGCTAAACTCGAGACACTTGGGGCACTGGAGCTTGGCGGGCTCGCCGCAGCGGGCGCAGGCAGGGAGGGACGACGACGACGGTGCTGAGGCAGCAGCAGCGCCGTTTTCTTCTTCTTTGCCTCCTCCTTCGCCCATCTTGATTCTAGATTGTGTTTCGGCAGTCCCACTTTTTCTCTCTTTCTTTTTTCTTTCTTTCTCACTTTCGCGAGGAGAGAAACAAAGACCCTCGTCAAAGCATGGCCAGTCTCCTCGACGAGTGGGCCCGAGAGGAGACGTCGACGGCGGCGACGGCCAGCTTGGACGCGTACGGTCGTGGAGCAGGCGGCGACGACCTCCTCCTCGACGACGATGAAGACTTTGACGACGAGTTTGGCGACGGTGGGATCGATTTCGGCGGCGACGACGAGACCGACGGCGTGCTCGTCGGAAGGACCGCAGGCTCTTCCTCTTCGGGGCGACAGCAGCAGCAGCAGCAGCATGATATGTTCTCTCTCGACCTCGTCGAGCGGGAAGTGGCCCGGTGCGTGATTCAGAACAAAGCAAAAGTCAGAGAGAGCGTTTTTTCGTCCTTTTTTTTCAATGCCTCTCGACGAAGTCCCCCGCTCAACCTCGACTCTCGCTCTCTCTTTTCCCTTCCCTCTCTCTCTTTTCCCTTCCCTCTCTCTCTTTTCCCTTCCCTCTCTCTTTTCCACACAGCGGCCGCGGCGCCGTCACCGCCGTCGCGGCCTCGGCCGACGCCGTCGTCGTCGTCACCTCGCGCGCGTACCTTCTCCGGTACGACGTCGCGTCCGGCGGCCCGCCCGTCGAGGTCGAGCTCGTGCCGGCGTCCGCGCGGAGTTCGTCGTCCTCGTCTTCGCCGGCGGCCACGGGCGTCTGGCTCGACCCCGCGACGGGCTCGCACGCCGTCGTCGCCGTCGACGGGCTCAGCGGGACCAGCGGGACCAGCGGGACCAGCGGGGCCCTGTACGTGCACGCGAGGTGGCGGAAGCCGCGCCCCCTCTCCCTGGCGGGCGGCGGCGGCGCAAGCGGCGGCGCCGCGGCTGCCCCGCCCTCCGCCTGCGCCTCCTCCCCCGTTGCTCGCCTCTCCGCGGCGGCGTTCGACGGCGCCGCCGTCACGGAGGGGACCACGGGCCCTGTGCTCGTCGCCACGTCCGCAGGGGTCCTCTCCTCGTTCTCGTTCGACGAGCGAGACAAGCGGGAAAGGAGCTCGGGGAAGCTCTACTCCCTCGGGAAGAGGCTGGGCCCCGTCGGCGGCGTCGCCCTCGCCCGGACATCCGACGGCGCAAAGAGGCTCGCGCTCGTCGCCACGGCCGAGCGCCTGTTCGTGTTCTCCGCGCAGCTCTCTCCTCCTTCTCGTCGGCCCGGGGACGAGAGCAGCAGCAGCAGCAGCCTCGAGCCGCTGTTCTCGACGTGCTCGCCGGACCCGGCGGACCTCACCAACTTTCTCGGCGCCGCCGCCGCTTTCGCCCGCCCCGCTCCCGACCTCGATGCCGCCGCTGCTCCCGCCGCTCCCGGCGGCGTCGAGGGCGCAGGAGGGGTCGCCCTCGTGCCCCCTCTCCCGGGGGCGCCCTTCGACCGCTTCGTGTGGCTTTCGAGGGCCGGCCTAGTCTCGGGGAGCCTCGACTCGGCCCTGGAGCGCGCCGCCGCTTCGGCGGCAGCAGCAGGGGGACGTTCTCGCCCGCCGTCTGGGGCGAGCGGCCTCGTCGCCGCGCCGCTCTCGCCGCAGCGCTCGCTCGGCCCTTTCTCTTCTTCCTCGACCTCCTTCTCCGCTTCCAGGCCCCTCGTCGCCACAAGGTTCCACGCCGTCGTCGTCGACGGGGCTCGCGCTCTGGCCTTCAACCTCGTCAGCGGCGCGCTGGTGCAGGCCCTGGTGCCCGGAGGAGGAGGAGCAGGAGGGGGGCGAGGAGGCGACGTTTTCTCGGCCGCGGCAGCCGCGACGGCCGCCGCCAACGCCGCTGCCACTCCCGACTACGACGACGGCGACCTCGCCCCTCCGGCGCACCTCCTCCCCCCTCGCCCGCTCGCCGCCGACGCCGCCTCCGGGGCCATCTACCTCGTCTCAGCCGAAGGGTGCCTCCTGGAGGCGGCCCCCTCGGGCGACGAGGGGCGGGACGCGTGGCGGGCCCACCTCGCCCGAGGTGACTTCAGGGCCGCCGCGGCGGCCGCGGCCGACGACGCCGCCGCGAGGGACGCCGTCTCTCGAGCCGAGGCCTCGCACGCCTTTTTCCAGGAGGGGGACCTCGCGCGGGCGGCCAGGCTCTACGGGCGCACGCTGTCGAAGGGGGCGCCGACGTTCGAGGAGGTAGCGCTGAGGTTCATGGACAGCGGGGACCGCGGGGCGCTGATGCTCCTCCTGGACTCGAGGCTCGAGGCGCTGCATCTGCAGCGGCGGCGGCGAGGAGGAGAAGGGGGAGGAGGGAGCGCTTCTTCTTCCGCTCCCCCTCCTCCGGCGGACACCGCGGCGCAGTCTGCCGCCCTGGCGGCGTGGCTGGCCGAGCTGCATCTCGACGCCTGCAACCGCGAGGAGCTGGTGAGCGAGGCGGCGGGGGCAGGGGCGGCACGCGGAGGGGGCGGAGGACGAGGAGGAGCGGGAGGAGCGGGAGGAAGCGAGGGGGAGCGCGAGGAGCTCGAGGGAACGGCCGCCGCGCCCGCCCCCGCCCGGACCGCGCTCCGCGCCTTTCTCGAGTCCCACGCCGACTCCCTCGACGCGGGCGTCGCCGTCGGCCTGCTGGCGGGCTACGGCCGCGTCGACGACCTGCTCTTTTACGCGAAGCTGCGCGGGGACACGGAGGCCGTCGTCGAGCACGTCCTGTCGGCCGCGGCCTCGGCCGCCCGCCGCGGCGACGCGGCCGCCGCCTCGGCCGCGGCGCGGGCCGCGGTGGGGGCGCTGCGCGCGCCCGGGGTCCCCAGGGAGCTCGCGTACAAGTTCGCGCCTGCCCTTTTCGACCTGTGCCCTTCGGAGGCCGTCGACGCGTGGCTGCGCGCGGACCCGCCGCTGGCCCCCGCGAAGCTGCTGCCGGCGCTGTCGCACGCGGTCGACGGCGGCGGCGGAGGGGGGGGAGACGGCGCTGGGAAAGGCGGAAAGGGGTCTGCCTCCGCTTCTCCTGCTTCCTCTTCTTCCTCATCTACCGCCGAGGCCCGCGCCGCGGCCCTGCGCTACGTCCTGACCGTCCTCGACGGCGGCGGCGGAGGAGGAGAGGACGACGCCGAGGACGGCGACGACGAGGGCGACGCCGACGGGACTCACGGGAGCAGCAGCGGCGGCTCGTCCCGGTCCGGCCTCTCCGCCCTTCACAACCTCGCCGTCGCCCTCCTCGCGGACCCGCGCGCCGGAGGGGAAGACGCCGAGGACGCCCTGCTCGACTTCCTGTCCAGGGCAGGGAAGCGCGGAAGGGGAGGGAGGAGGAGCGGAGCCGCGCCGTCGTACGACCCGTGCCTCGCGCTCGCCGCGGCGCGGAGGGGCCGGCGCCGCAGGGCCGCCGTGGCGCTGCTGCAGGAGCTGGGCGAGATCGAGGCCGCGGTCGAGGAGGCGCTCGAGTTCGACCCAGCGCTGGCGGCGGCGCTCGCGGCGGCGGCTCCCCTCCCTGCCGACGCTGCCGCAGCGGCGTCGGGCTCCTCTTCCTCCTCCTCGTCTGCAGCCGCGGGCGCGCGCCGCCGCGCAGCGCTCTCCGTCGCCCGCGCGCTCATCTCCGGGGCGGACGCTCGGGACCCCAGCGCCGCGGTCGACGCCGTGGACGGCTTCCTCAGGGCCTGCGCCGAGGCCGCAGCGGGCGGAGGCGGAGGGAGCGGAAAAGCGGCAGCAGCTTTCGGGGCTTCTGCTGCCTCTGCGTCGGCGGCGACGTCGGCGGCGGCACTGCTCTCGCTCGAGGACGTGCTGCCGCTCTTCCCCGACACGACCTGCCTGGGCGCGCTGAAGCCCGCCGTCCTCCGCTCCCTCGACGAGGCCGACGCGCGCGCCAGGGCGGCGCGCTCCCGCGCCCGCGACGCCGCGGAGGCCGCGGACGCGGCGCGGCGGGACCTGAGGGCGCTGCGGGGACGGAGGGGCACGGTCTCGGCGGCGGCGCCGTGCGCGCGGTGCGGCGGGGCCATCGGGGGACCGCCGCCGCTGAGCGGTCTCCTCTCTCCTTCCAGCGGCACCTCGCGAATCTCCAGGGTCTACCTCTACCCGACGGGCAACGCCTACCACGGAAGCTGCGCCGTGGAGGCCCTGGCGGAGTCGCTGCCGGCCAGGGAGGCGGCGGCGCTGCGGCGGCGCGCCGGCGACGCCGCGGCCGGGAAGGAAGTTTCCTCTTCTGCTGCTGCTGCTTCTTCTTCGGGAGGCAGCGGCCATCGCTCCGTCGACGAGGAGCTGCGCGCCGAGGACCCCTGCTGCGGCGAGCGGGCCGTCGCGAGCGTGGGGGTGCCGCTCGTGGACCCGGTCGAGGACGCCGAGGCGCTGGCGCTGTGGAGGGTTTCGTGAAATGACACGGAGGAGAGAGAGGAAAAAGAGACGAGAAAAAGAAGAGATGAAAATGGCGTTTTTTTTTTGTAAAAAAGGTGCATGACGTTACTACAAGAAGTTATATCTCCCTCTCTCATCCTATCTCCCTCTCTTAGCTTGCTGCTGTTGTTGTTGCTGCAGCAGCTGCGGCGGCGGGAGCAGCCGCAGCGGGCGCAGCAGCAGCGGGAGCAGCTGCAGCTGCAGCTGCTGCAGCAGCGGGAGCAGCCGCAGCGGGCGCAGCAGCGGCCTTCTTTGCCGTCGACGGAGAGGCAGCGGCCCCGCCGCTCTTCCTGTACTCGAGCTTCTCGACCTTCAGCTCGTCCCCCGGGAGCAGCCGGTACATGTAGACCACGGCCCTGCCCTCCGAGCAGTCCATCAGCACGAAGGACGGCACCGCAGGCGAAGGCGCGGAAGCGGAGGAGGAGGAAGAGGGAGAGGAGGAGGAGGGGGGGGACCAGGCCCCCGTCGCGCTCCCGGGGCTGACGAAGAGCCTCCCCCGCCTCGCGCCCGCCCTCAGCTCGTGCTGCTGTCGCTGCGTACTCCCGCCGCTGCTCGAAGATGATACCAGAACGTCGACGCCCAGGCGCCGCGCCAGCAGGTCGGAGGCGTTCCATTGGGAGTCCTCGTCGGCGGGGGCCGGCGCGAGCCCGAGGCGGAGCCCGCCGACGGAGAGCACGGTCTCGTCGCCCGACGCGGCGACGAAGGCGGCCGCGGAGGAGGAGGAGGGGGAGGAGCAGCTGGAAGAGGCTTCTGAGGCTGCTGAGGCGGCGGCAGCGGCGTTCGCGGCGGCCACGACCTCGGAGCCGTCAAAGTTCCCGCGGCAGAGGCGCACGTCGGGGCAGACGGATTTCAGGAAGTCGTATGTTTCCTGTGGGAGGGGGAGAGAGAGAGAGAGGTTGAGTTGGGGTCGAGGTTCGAGAGAAGAGATAGGAAAAACGGTCCGATTGATTTTGATGCCTCCACGATGCGACCGTCTCTCAACGCTCGCGCTGTCTCTTCTTCTTTTCCGGTCCTTTTTCTCTTCACAGCAGCGAACGCAGATGACCTTCTTCTCCGTGCTCCATTGAGGCGTGAAATAAACCAAAACTCACTCGCGTGCACAGGTTGCCCGTGCAGAGGACGTGGTGGATCCTCCCAGGGACCAGCAGCGCCCTGAAGCGGGCGGGGAGGGCCGCCGCCCTGTGCGGGACGTGGAGGTCGCCGATGCAGAGTACGAGCACCATGGTGCAAGGAGGGAAGGAGGGAAGGAGGGAAACGGGAGGAGCGGCGCGCGAGAGGGAAACGCGACGAAGAGAGAAGAGGGCAATCGAAAAAACTGAAAGAAAAAGCTCCCGGTCCCGGCGACACTCTCTTCCTCGACCCCAACCTCGTCGTCGTCGGCCTTCCCTCTCCCCGTCGCTTTTATTTCATTCCCCCGCTCCAGCACCCTCCGCGATGCTCCGCAGGCCCGATGCCCGCGCGGGAGGCATCTCTGTGACCTTCACGACGGCCAGGGCGAGCAAATCGGGCCGAAGAGCCCCAGGATCCAAGTCGGCCGCGGCCGAGGAAAGAGATGCGGAATTGCCGAAAGCCTCCGAGGCCGCTTTGGCGAGGGGTTGCGAGCCGACGACCGAGTCAGCTTCCCCTCCTCCCCGTTCTTCCTCCTCCTCCCCGTCGTCGTCGTCCCTGTTCGGCTCCGCCGCCTCCTCGATCGGGGTCTACGCCGGCTTCTACTGGTGGATCCTCGTCATCACGGCCGGGATCGCGCCGACGCTGTGGTCGTCGATGGCGCTGTGCTGGCACCTCGGGGACTGCCCCGCGGCGTGGCTCTGCCTGGCGCTGTCGGGGCTCTACTGGGTGCGTGTTTTTTTTTGTTTGTTTCTCTTCTCTCTCTCTCTCTCTTGACCACGCTCGCTTTCTTCTCTCTTCTTTCTTCCCTTGCTCCTCTTGTTGTATCGTCTTGCTGAGAGCTTGAAGGCTCTTTCGAATGATATTTCTCTCGAGGGAGAGAGAGCCCAAAAAAATTCGCAGACCGGCCTCTCGCTCGCAGCAGACCGGCAGTGACTAATCTTTCGAAATCCAAAAATGTCTTTTTTTTTCAACCCAAAAAATCTCCAGGTACTCATGACCAAGCTCGTGCCGTGCGACGCGGAGAACCCCCCGCTCTGGGCCGGGCGCCTCGCCGGCTACGTCCTCGACCGCACCGTCTCCTTCTTCGCCGGCTTCGACGTCGTCCTGGACGAGGGAGCAGGAGAGGCGATGGCGGGCGAGGCCCAAGGCCCCTTCGTCGTCGGCCTCGAGCCGCACTCGACGCTGCCCATGGCCGCGGTCCTCGCCTTTGCGCGCTTCTCCCCGCTCGCCCGGAGCCTTCCCCCCGCCCTCCGAGGCGCGCGCCTGCTCGCGTCGAACGCGTGCTTCACGACGCCGCTGGTCAGGCACGCCTGGTCGTGGCTGGGGTTCGCGCCGGCGTCCAGGAGGACGATGGCGAGCCTGCTCGCGACGGGGACCATCTCCGGCGGGAGAGAGGGCGGGGAGGAGAGGCCGCCGCGGGCGAGGGGGGGAGGCGACGGGCCCCCTCCCGCGACTCCCCCGCCCCGCAGGGGGGGGGCCTCCGTCGTGCTCTGCCCGGGCGGCATCCGCGAGGTCCTCCACCTCCGCAAGGACCGCGAGACTATCTTCCTCCGCAGCCGCCGCGGCTTCGTGCGCCAGGCCCTGCTCGCGGGCGCGCCGCTCGTGCCGGCGTTCGCGTTCGGGCAGACAGGAGCGTTCGACTGGTTCCCCGTGCTCCCCTCCCCGCCGCTCCCGCGCTCGCTGGTCTCCTCGCTGTGCCGCACGATCGGCTTCGCGCCGCTCTGGATCCACAACGGGTGGCTGGTGCCGTTCCCGAAGAGGTCCGCGTCGATGACGCTGGTGATCGGCAAGCCGCTCGAGTTCAGGCCCAGGGGCAGAGGGGAGAACTCGGCGGCGGCGGCGGCGGCGGAGGAGGCCGCTGACGCCCCTTCGGCGACCTTCGAGATCGCGGCCTCCGACAACGACACGATGAAGACTAAATGCTGGAGCCAGAGGCGCGGCCTCCGCAGCAGAGGGTCCATCCTGGTCTCCCCCTCCTCGACGACCGTTTCGTCGTCCTCCTCCTCCTCTCCGCTGTCGTCCTCGTCTTCGCTGTCGCTGTCGTCGTCGTCGTCAGAGGACGCCGCTGCCTCCGCCCCTGCAAAGAGCACAGAATCGTCTTCTTCTTCGATCATCCAGGCCTTTGACGACGAGGACGTCGACCTCTACCTGGCGGAGTTCGTCGAAGCGATGCGGAGCCTTTACGAGAGGCACGCGCCGGCGCTCGGGTGCGCCGAGGTGCCACTGACGATTCTGTGAAAATGATTTTTTTTTCTGCTGCTGCTTTTCTGCATTCTCCCTTTTGCTTTGGCCTTGATCCCCCCCCCCCCCCGCTCCCCAGCAACGCTCTGTTTTGTAATTTTGACGGCATAAAAAAATGGCAGCTTCGATTTCGCAGAGAGGGCGCGTTGCGCGCGGCGAGTGAGAGAAATTAAAAAATATCTTCTCTCTCTTCTGCACTCCCTCTCTCTCTTCTACACTCTCTCTCTTTTGCACGCCAAAGGCACGACGTAAAAACTCTCCCTCCCTCCCTCCCTGCGCTCTCTCTCTCAACACACTGCGCGCAAAACAAAAAAACACAAGAAAGAAAGAAAAATGAGAAGAAAACGCTTCATATTCCACCACGGCGTTCGCGAGCAGCTTCTCTTTGAAGGCTTTGAGGTGCTCCCGCGATTTTAGAGTCCAACTTGCCGCCCCGGACCTTTTGCCTAGAATCACAGAGCGCAGGCGGGGGCATCCCTTGATCAGGATGTCGAGCGTGGCGTCGATCTGAACGTCGTTGAGGAAGAGGGCGAGGACCTCGAGCGACTGCAGCCCGCCGACGAACGATGGGACGGTGCGGAGGCCGCAGCGGCCGAGGCGGAGGTGGCGCAGAGACTTCATCTTCCGGGGCTCTGCAGGGAACGCCTCGTCTTGAGGCGCGTTCCCTAGATTCTCGTTGAGAGTGAGGTCGAGTTTCGTCAGTCCCGTGAGCTCGCCCAGCTCTTTGGGCAGCGAAGAAATGTCGCAGCGGCCGAGGTTGACCGTTTCGAGCTTTTTCAGAGACGAAATCTGGGCGGGAATCGCTGTCATTCGATCATGACCGAACATCTCGAGGCACCGCAGCTCTGTGAGGGCGCAGAAAGACTCGGGGAAGCGCGGCAGCCCAAGCCCAGTATCAGAGCCTTCGCGAGGCGCAGTAAACAGCCCCAGCTCCTCGAGGCTCCCTGCGAGCTGCCCGAGGGGCTCGACGTCGGCCTCAAAAACTTCTCCGGGGATGCTCTCGACGATGAACGAGCGCAGCCGACGGGCGGGGACGACGGATTTCCGCAGCGACTCCCAGAGAGGCTTCTGGCACAGCTCTTCGAGGCCGCTACCAATCCAAAGTTTGGTTAAAGAAGACCCAACGACGGCGACGAGCGTGCCCAAGTCCTCCGAGCCGAAGTCTTCGAAAGCTCCGGAGAATCCTCCGCCGAGGTGCAGCTCGCGCACCGAGCCGGCGCGCCTCTCGGCCCATGAGATGACCCTCGAGGCGTGGACACGGCGGCTTAGAGCCCACTCCTGCACCGCGGCCCTCGTGATGGGGCGAAGGCCACGGCGGGGCCCCCCCTCCCTCGCCACCGTGTTCTCGACCTCTTTTTCAAAGTCGACCTCGAGCGTCTCGTGTAGAGGGCTCGCGTCTTTCGAGCGGTAGAGCTCAGCCCATTCCTTGCAGACTAAAGGGACGGTGTCCCTCACCCAGTCGTCGTCCTCGACCGCAATAAACACCGACACGAGCAGCTCCTTCGGGAGGTCGGTGATGGATAACTTGGCGCCGTCGTCGCCGGAGGGCGCCGCGACGAGTTCGAGGGTGTCGAGTGCTTCGGCCATTTTGTTGCTTCGACGCTTGCCGGACAGCGCCGGGCTTTTGCTGTTTTGCTCTCGCAACCTCGCTGACGGGCACGCGAAAACTCTCTTGCGACGCTCGAGGGGGTCGAAAAGCAGGAAAGAGAGCGAGGGTGACGGAGAAAAAACCGGGTTTTGTTTGTTTCGATCCGATGGCTGCTTTGTCGTCGGCAACGAGGCGGGGAAAAACCGGAGGGAAGTGGCCGCGGTCTTTTAGAACTCTCGGCGGCGGCGGCGGCACTGCCCCGCGGATTTCTCGTCGCGGCGAGTGCAAAGCTCGCCGCGGCTCCCTCCTCCCTATCGCCGCTCTTTCTGTCTCGCATCCTTGCCCGATCGAGAGGTAAGAGAGCGACTGCAATGCGCTCGCTAGCCTGAAACCTTGGCAGAAGACGAGGGGAAGGCGCTAGGAAAGGCGCCAGTGGAAACCGACGGCGGCTAGTTTCGAATGCCGCCGTCGAGCGGTGCCGCCTTTTCTGATTCCTTCCATCCTCTCGAAGGGGCTCGCGCGACCGTTCCGCTCGATAAATGAGAGTGTGCCCGGCATCTGCAGTGTATAACGGTGAGTAACGAGAAAGATTGGCAAAGCCGCCGCGAGAGAGAAGAGAGAGAGAGAGAGAGAGAGAGAGAGAGAAAGAGATGGAAGAAACGAAAAGCATTGGAAGGAGTTCCTCCTTTCGAGCCGCCGGCGGCTTTGGACCTCTTTCTCTCTCTCTTCTCTCTCCTCCTCTCTTCTTTCTCCTCCTCTCTTCTCTCTCTCTTCTCTCTTTCTTCTCTCTCCTCCTCTTCTCCAACAAGAACGACCAAACTTTTCCGTGCGGGATATGACGAGCTTTCTAGTTGTCGCCCCAGTCTTATTTGGCCCCGTAGCCAGGGGACCAACCAATGAGGATTGACACATTTCGTCCGCTTTTAAC
>Ga0315283_10006517_pt1 | contig 10420 bp, 7 predicted proteins | sample YL17G09_0_MG_FD_204541 | JGI IMG/M metagenome (GOLD analysis project Ga0315283, IMG submission 204541) | Sediment microbial communities from Yellowstone Lake, YNP, Wyoming, USA - YL17G09_0 | ecosystem: Environmental > Aquatic > Freshwater > Lake > Sediment | place: USA: Wyoming | collected...
ACTCCTCTCCTACCAGGAAATCGCCGAAGAGATCGAGAAAAATTATCGCTTCCTCGCGACAGCGAGCCCAGGCACGCCCGAAAGGCACCTCAGCCTGACGGCCGCCTTCGACCATTCCTGGAATCAGCTGGCGACAGAGGAACGCACGCTATTCCGTCGGCTTTCGGTGTTCCGGGGCGGCTTTGTGCGAGAAGCTGCCGAGCAGGTAGCGAGCGCCTCCCTTCAGACCCTGGCTGCACTGATGGACAAATGCCTCATCCAGCGCCGGCTTTCCGGCCGCTATCAGATCCATGGCCTGTTGCGCAGTTATGGCGAGCAGAAGCTGGCGGAGCGGCCCGATGAAGAAGCCCACACGTACGAGTGCTACTGCGCGTACTATACCCGGTTTTTGCAGTGCCAGATGGAGCTTTTCAACGCCGGACAGGGGCACGTTCCCCTTTCCGAGATCGCAGAGGAGCAACAGAACCTGCAGGCAGCCTGGCGATGGGCGACAAGCAGCGCACAATCACGCGTCAGTCCGCACGCGGACAACGATGCCGCCCCTGGGCGTTTCGTGGCAGCCAAGGCCGCGTTCGACACCATGGGCGCCTCCATGCCCATTTCGGCCCAGACCGAAGACCGGGTGATCCGATAGACGACGCAGAAACAGAAATTGATCAGCCCCGTATCCGACCCCGTCCGCCGGCGCTAGGGTGCATTTCCCTCCGCACCTTGTGACCATTCGTATGCCCCGTTACTTCCCAGTCGCACCTATCTTGTTACAATTGGATGCTAGGATTGTAGACTTTTCGATCATTACCACCTGAAGGATACGTGATGTCAGATAGTGAGTGTGAACCAACCGTAGTCTCCGCCGCCGCACTGACGGACACCGGCAGGGTCCGCAACAACAACGAGGACTTCGTCGCCTACCGCGTTCCGGAGCAGACAACGCGCGAGGCTGCGTATGGGTCGCTCTTCCTCGTGTGCGACGGTGTGGGTGGCGGTGTGTCGGGAGAAGTCGCCAGTGAGCAAGCGGGACGGCGTATTCTCAACGAATACTACCACGGTTCCGTGGAACAGTCACCTGCGGCGCGGCTGTTGGATGCTATCCGGCAGGCCAACCTCGAGGTCTACCAGAAGAACCGGGATCAGCCGGAAGGTCGCCGGATGACCACGACGGTAGTCGCTGCCGTGGTGCTGGGTTCGCGCTTGTTCTTGGCGCACACCGGTGACAGCCGCGCCTACCTGATAAGCGAAGGCCAAATCACACCGGTCACCCGCGACCATTCCTGGGTAGCGGAATTGGTCCGCTCCGGTGACCTGACCCCCGCCGAGGCTGAGTCACATCCCTGGCGCAACCGGATCACGCGAGCCCTCGGCATGAAGGAGTCCCCTGAGGTCGAGGAAAAGACTCTCGCGCTGGCCCGATGCGACATCATCCTATTGTGCAGCGATGGTCTGACCCGGCACGTTGGGGAGGCCGAGATCCTCGATGCCGTAACACACCATGCGCCATCCGAGGCTGCCCAGCAGCTTGTTGACCTGGCCAATCAACGCGGCGGCATGGATAACATTTCCGTGGTCATCGCGGCGCCGCTTTCTGCCGAGAGTGCGGGCGAACACGAACAAGTTGAGCAAGATCGCGGACAGCAAGTACCCCAACCGGTCAGGGGCAGCGGTTCTTGAGCTACCTGTCGCGCCCGTAGCGCGCCGACTTGACGATATTTCAGCCTGTGCCAATCATCTACGGGCTGTCAACAGAGGAGAACTAGCTTGTCCGACATCACGGGAAAAGTACTACGAGATCGATATCACGTTGAGCGACTCTTGGGGCGCGGAGGCATGGCAGACGTCTACCTGGCGTTTGATACTCAGCGCCAGACCTATGTCGCTATCAAGCTGATTCGTGAGGATCTGGCCGACGACGCGGACTTTATCCGGCGCTTCAGCCGCGAAGCGGCCGCCCTGGCGCGCCTCGATCATCCCAATGTCGTGCGATTTTACGCGGCGGAACAGGAAGGGGTGCTCAGTTTCATCGTGATGGACTACGTGTCAGGTAGCACTTTGCAGAGACGACTCGCCCAGGCAGGCGGGCCGCTGCCCTTGCCTGAGATAACGACTCTTGAGCACCAAATCGGTCCAGCACTACACTACGCCCACACCATGGGATTCATCCATCGCGATATCAAACCCGGCAACATCATGCTGCGAGAGGATGGCACCGCTCTCCTCTCCGACTTTGGCGCCGCGAAGGTCCTTGAAAACTCCACCCTTGCGACTCTCACCGTGGGCACGCCTGCCTACATGAGCCCAGAGCAGATCCTCGGCCGGGATCTGCAGCCCCAGTCCGACATCTACAGCTTCGGAATCGTCCTCTACGAGATGCTCACTGGCCGCCGCCCATTCACGGGCGATGAGCTGGGCCTGACAGGCACTGGTACGATATCACGTCTGCGCGAGGCTCATCTGCGACTCGAACCCCCGACGCCAAGCCAACTGAACCCGGCCATCCCGCCCATGCTGGACGACGTCGTCTTGAAGGCGCTGGCCAAAGATGTCGACGACCGCTGGCCCAATGTGTTGAGTCTGGTAGACGCCTGGGATGCAGCCCTCGGCAGTTCAGGCCGGCGGGGCAAGGCCGCCGCTGTGGCGGGGGCACCCCTCCTCGCGTCGATCCCAACGGTGATAGGGTCCGGAGCCAGCCCGAGCGACGCACCCGCTGTAGCGCCTTTCGCCGTGCGGGCCAGCGCCCAGCCGCTTCCGCCTACTGCACCGCCGAGCCAGCCGCAGTTGGCCGTCGCAGTCGCAGCGCAGCCGCCCGCAAGTGGTTCTACGCCGGCGTCCGCTCAGGCGGAACAACCTAAGAAGGGATCTCGTGCGCTCTGGCTGATTGTCGGCGCAGTGGCCGGCCTTCTCGTCCTGGCTTTGGTCGCCTGGCAGTTCATCATGCCCACCCTCGCGGCATCCCGAACAGCCTCGCCGGTGACGGGCATTGCGGCTACTACTGGGGCCTTGGAAGCAGCCTCGCGCGGCTCCACCGCCACAGCCGAGTCCGCGGCACAACTGGCATTGGCAGCGCAGGCGCGACAGACCGCTACAGCAGGGGCGGAGCGCGCGGTGCAGGTGGTGTCCGTCGCTAACACCGCCGTGGCGGCCAGCGAGGCTACCCTGCAGGCATTGGGCGCAGCTACCACGGCTACCGCGAAAGCCAACGCGACGGAGCAGGCGCTGAAGCTGACCCAGGCCACTGCAACTGCTGCCGCCATCGCTAGCGAGAAAGCCGCCAACGCGGCCGCGACGACGCAGGCGACGCCGACGCCATTGGCTACAGCCACCGTGCAGCCAACAGCCACAACTGCCGCGCCGACCCCGACGCGAACTCTTGCCCTGAGCCGTCCACTCAAAGCGCCCGGAGTCGTCCTCGACTTCGAAGGCGATACAACGTGGCGTAGAGGCAATCAGCCGTACGGCGAGCTGGCCATGGTGACCGATCGCGTACACACCGGCAGTTACTCGGCCGAACTGAAGTACGACTTCCCGGCCGTTCAGGACAATTTCGTTGTCTTCCAGGCGGGAACGCCTCTAGCCATCGCGGGCCAACCGGCAGCCCTTTATGCCTGGGTCTACGGAGATGGCTCCGGCCACATGCTCAACGTCTGGCTTGCGGATGGCACCAATCAGGTGCGGCAATACACCTTCGGGCAAATCAAGCATCAGGGGTGGCAGCAAATGACAGCGCCGCTCGATGACGCGGCAGGCTGGCCGAATGTCCACATCAGCGGCCCAGACACCCACAAACTGAGTTACCCTGCTACTCTCAACGCGCTGGTCCTTGATGGCGTACCAGATGGTACTGCAAGCAAAGGCGCCATCTACATTGATGACTTGACGACAGCACCGTAGTCTGCCCTGTGGACACCTGTGGAACCGGCAACCGTCACCCAGGCAGCTACGGTTTCGGCCAACAAGACAATGTAGGGCCTGTTACAGCGCCCCACAAAGGACGGGGCTATGATCGCAAGAGTGCATACACATGGAAGTTCTGTCCGTACAAGCAGTTCCTCGTCACTATTTGGCAACTGCAGGGGTGCAAGCCGGTTGGCAGGCACCACCTGCCGCTGAGAAGCGGCACGTCCTGGATGAAGTCGGCAGCCTCGCCAAGGCGTGCCTCAGGAGGTAGTTGGGCAATGGCAATGGGTCTGATCATCGTAAGGGGCCCCGGTACGGGCCAGACGTTCACGCTTGGCGAGGATCCCGTCATCGTTGGCCGAGAGAGCCAAATGGCCAAATTTGTGATCCCGGACGCAGCCGTTTCAAGGCGTCACGCGCAGATCAGTCGTCTCGGCGACGCCTATCTGATCGAGGACTTGAACAGCACCAACGGCACCTTCATCAATGCGAAGCGAGTTGTGGGAGCAGTGCCGCTCACCCCTGGGGATCTGATCGAGCTCGGCACGGCCGTGACCTTGAGCTACGACAGCCTCGATTACGGCAACGTCACGATGCTGGCTCTCAATCAGGGCAAGGTGGGAGAGCTTGTCGAAGATATCGTTCAGCAAGAGTATTTTCAACAGTTGCATGAACAGATGAAGCGCCTCCGGCGCAAGTCGGATTCGAAGTAAACAGCGCGTTGATCAGCACTCGCGTGAGGAACGGGGATCACTGGATGGTCAAAAGATACCAGCTTCGCGGCCATAGCGGACCGGTGGCAGACCGGGTCATCGAACTGGTGGAACCCGACATCACTCTCGGTCGCGATCTCTCCAACGACATTGTGATCGGCGACAGTGAGGTGTCTCGCAATCACGCGCGCCTGACTTGGCAGGGCGATGGATACACGATTCAGGACCTGAAGAGTACGAATGGCACCTGGGTCAACGGTAACACCGCAATGCGAGCTTCCAGACTGACGGCGGGCGATATGGTGGCCGTGGGCAAGGTTTCCGTGTTCGTCTATGAATTGGTCCCTGAACCGATGATGGACACCACCCCGGGGCAAGCGGCCTCAGATGCCCCAGAACTGATTGAGTCCACGATGTTGATGCCGGCCTGGCAGGCAGAAGCCCTGAACGCTCGCGAGGTCATCCGGGCCAGCTCATTCAGCCCCCCGGCGCAACTGTCGCCGGGCAAGTTGTTTCACCAGAAGTACGCTGCGTGCTTGCAAGCTGGCGACTTGGAGGGTCTGCTGAGCCTGTATCACCTCGACGCAACTTTGTTGAGTAGCGATGCAAACGTCACGGGAACTGCAGCCCTTGCGAAATTCTTCGAGCAATACTTCGGTGGCCTGGGAAGTTTCAGTGCTAAGCCTGCCGGGAAGTATGTCGAAGGTCGTGACTCCATTCTGTGCGAAACGAGTGTGGAAACCGGGGACAGCGTGGCCCGTGTACATGACGTGTTTGTATTCAGAGATGGTAAGGCAACCCATCAGTTCACCTGCACTATGGAAACCACGGCCAAACTAACGAAGTAGTGGCGCATCGTTAGTGTTGGTAGCGATACACATCCCACTTTGGCCGGTCTCCGATAGAATGTCCCTGTATTTGGGCGCCGAGCCAACGATTGTACCCCTGGGCTGACCCCGATCTGCGCAGACAGAATCTTGCCTTGAGATACGGCACTTCCCGCGCCGCCCGCAGCATGATTGCGCCCGGGGACAAGCGATATCGATATTGACGTTCAGGCGCATTAATCTACTCCTTAGCAGCCCTTAATCAGAGGCTAAAGACAGCGTGTTCGGTATCGCCTATAATGGACCCACGGACGTATCGGGTCTCGAACAGGTGCTTCCGAATTGCCGGGTGTACGCCGCACAACTGTAGGTGAGCTACGCAGTGCAGGCCGTGTTGAAGCGCGTCGCTTCGGCACGGCCTGCGGCCAGTCGGCGCCGTGCTCCCGACACGTTTGCGGTTCGGTTCATCCCAGAATACCGTTCATGATGAGGAGATGAGTAATGAGACGACTTCTACCGGTCCTTTTGGTGCTCGTGTTTGCGGTGACGGCGTGTGTGTCCGTCCCCCTTCGACCTGCTGCAGAAAAGCCGGCAGCGCCGACCGCGGTGGCGCCGACCGCAGCCGCGCCGGCTACAAAGGCACCGCCCTCGACCCCCGCGCCCGCCGCGGCAGCACCTGCCGCGGTCGCGCCCGTTGGTACAGCGGCCACCGCGACCAAGGCCGCCAGCTCGGCGCCCATCGACGCGAAGGAACGGCTGCCGCTGGATCCGAGCATCCGCACCGGCAAGCTGCCCAACGGCCTCACCTACTACATCCGCCAGAACGCTGAACCGGCCAAGCGCGCCGAGCTATGGCTGGCGGTCGACGCCGGCTCTGTGATGGAAGATAACGACCAGAAGGGTCTGGCCCATCTTCTGGAGCACATGCTTTTCAACGGCACCAGCCGGTTCCCCAGCCAGGCGTTGCTGGACTTCCTGGAAGGCATCGGCATGAAGTTCGGGCCGGAGATCAATGCCTATACCTCGTTCGATGAGACGGTTTACAACCTCCAAGTTCCGACGGCGAAGGCGGAGGACCTCGCAAAGGCCTTCGATGTGTTGCAGGACTGGGCCGGTTCGGCGACCCTCGCACCGGCCGACATCGACAAGGAACGCGGGATCATCGTCGAGGAATGGCGCTTGCGAGACAAGAGCGCCGCGGGGCGGATGCAAGAGAAGATCGTCCCGATGCTGCTGGGCAAGTCGCGCTATGCTGAGCGCCTGCCTATCGGCGACATGGAGGTTATTCGCAACGCGCCGGCCGAGACAGTGCGACGTTTCTACGAGCAGTGGTACCGTCCCGACCTGATGGCCGTCGTGGCTGTGGGCGATTTCGACGTGGATCAGGTTGAAAAGCTGATCCAGGAGCGTTTCTCGAAGCTGACGGCTCCCTCCGGCAAGCCAGCAGCGCGCCCATCGTACGACGTTCCGGCGCAGCCCGGGACGCGCACCCTGGTCGTCAAGGACCCTGAGTTTCCCTACACCGTGCTGTCGGTCTTTCAATCGCGGCCGGCCCGTAGTTTGGAGACGGTCGGCGACTATCGCGATCTCCTGATCGACTACCTGGTGACGATCATGCTCAACGGGCGCTACGCTGAGCTGGCTCAGCAAGCGAACGCGCCGTTCCTGCGAGCCTCGGCCGATTCCGATAACTTGGTGCGCCCCGTCGACAGCTATGAGCTCTCAGCGCAGGTCAAGGATGAGAAGATCCTGGAGGGTCTGGAAGCGCTCCTCACGGAGTTCGAGCGCGCGCAGCGTCACGGCTTCGTCGCGACCGAGGCTGATCGCGCCAAACAGGACATCCTGCGCTTCTACGAAAGCGCGTACAAAGAGCGCGACACCAGCGAGAGCGATCGCTACGCCAACGAGTATGTGGATCTGTTCCTGAAGAAGACCGCCTCTCCTGGCATCGCATACGAGTATCCCCTCGTACAGCGCCTGCTGCCCACCATCACGCTCGATGAAATCAACAAGCGGATCGCCAACCTGGTTACGGCCGACAACCGCGCCATCTTCGTCCAGGCGCCTGAGAAGGCCGATCTGAAGCTGCCGGCAGAGTCCGAGCTGACGGCTGTGGTGGATGCCGTCCAGGCCAAAGCGATCGAGCCATACAACGATCTGGTGGCGAGCACCAACCTGATCGAGCAGAACCCGGCTCCTGCGGCCATCGTCAGCGAGAAGACGAACCCCGATCTCGGCGTCACTGAGATCACCCTCGCCAACGGCGTGCGTGTTATCATGAAGCCGACCGATTTCAAGACGGATGAGGTGCTCTTCTCTGCCACCAGCCCAGGCGGCAATTCGCTGGTCACTGACGCGGACTACCCCGAAGCGGCGGTCGCCGCCTCCTGGATCGGCAACAGCGGTGTGGGCGATCTGAGCGAGACAGAGCTCACCAAGCTGTTGTCCGGCAAGCTCGCCAGCGCATCGCCGACGATCGGCGAGTTGCGCGAGGGCTTCCGCGGCAGCGCATCGCCCGATGACCTGGAAACTGCGCTCCAACTCGTGTATCTGTATGCGACTGACCCGCGCAGCGACGACAACATCTTCCAGGTCTTGCGCGATCAACTCGAGGCGAGCCTGAAGAACCGTTCGTTGACCCCGGAAAGCGGCTTCGAGGATGCCCTGAACGAGATCCTCTGTGGCAAGAGCGTGCGCTGCGGGCCGCTGCCGCTCGATCAGATCGGCGCGCTCGATAAGAAGCGCACGGTCGAGATCTACCGTGACCGTTTTGGCGATTTCAGCGATTTCACCTTCACGTTTGTGGGTAATTTCGACGTCAACACCGTCAAGGCGCTCGCGCAGATCTACCTGGGCAATCTGCCTGCCGGCGGCCGCAAAGAGACGTGGCGCAATGTCCGCGCGCCGTTGCCGGCGGGGGTGGTCGAGAAGGTCGTCCACAAGGGGTTGGATGAGAAGGCGCGCACCCGGCTCATCTTCACGGGGCCGATCAGCCCAACGCTGGAAAACGATGTGCTGCTCGATGTGCTCGAAAACGTCATGGACCTCCGCGTCATCGCCGTGCTGCGGGAGTCGATGAGCGGCACCTACTCGCCGCAGGCGGCCACCCGCTGGGAGACGTTGCCCGAGCCGACCTATCGGGCCATCATCGACTTCGTCTCCGACCCGAAGCGCGCCGAAGAGCTCACCAAAGCGGCGTTCGATGTGATCGAGGAGCTTCAGACGAAAGGGCCAACAGAGACCGATGTCAACAAGGCCAAGGAGCAGGCGCGCCTCGGCCGCCAAAAGGCCGTGGAAGAGAACTCCTTCTGGCTGGGTCAGCTACAGGATCATCTGACGACCCCAGGGGACGACGGCAGCGACATCCTGCGCTATGAAAAAGCGCTGGCCGCGGTCACGGTCAAGGACATCCAGCAGGCCGCGCAGACGCTGCTCCCGCGCGACCGTTACGTCAAGGTTGTGCTGTATCCCGAGAAGTTCGACGAGAAGAGCGTCAAATAGGTTGACAGGCGTCGGCCACCCCGGTCAGCAGAGGCCAAACGGGGTGGCCGACCTCTTTCAGACCCAGGATTGGGATTGGCCCCGGGTTCAGCCGCGCAGGCTGAGCCAGATCACGCCGATGAGCATGCTGCCGACGGTGATCGGCACCCCCGCTTTCAGATACTCTCTAAACGATAGCTCGATGCCACGTCCGCGCGCGATCTCGGCGACGGTCAGGTTGGCCACCGAGCCAGGCGACGTCAGGTTCTCCATCTACCACTAGCCGCGTGAACATCAGGACAATCGTATCGTTCAAGAACAGCGCCGACAACCTGCCAGACATGACGACAATCAGCGCCAATAACTGACGTGGCATGCGCGCCAGGCGAATGACCTCGCTCGCCACCTCAGCGTTCAGGCCAGGGTATCCCACGACCCAAGAAGCCAACCTGAATACTATAGTTCAAACGCCACGTCTGGGAATTGCTGACGCGAGGGTGGGTGATAACCGATTACCGGCAGCACATCAAAACAATGTGAGCTGTTTGACAGGCTCCGCCATCCGATAGTGCTTCATGTGCGTGGCGATGCCGTGGCGAGCGCACAGCTCGCCGAAGAGACGTTCCAGCTTCTTGGCATCGTTGGCCGCGGCGCTGTACCCGTCACCGAAGCGCGCCTCGTACGGCTCGCGCAGGCCGGGGAAGAGCCGGTCCAGTTGGTCGTAGTAGTACGCGCGCTGCCGATCGCGCAGCGTCATGCCGAAGCCGGGCATGATGTACGACGCGCCGGCCGCGGCCGCCTGGGCCACGATCCCCGCGACGTTCTCGGCGTTGTCTTCGATGAACGGCAAGATCGGCATCATGGTGACGCCGGTGTAGATCCCACCTGCGGCGAGCGCAGCCAGAGCGGCGAAGCGCTTGGACGGCGGCGGCGCGCCGGGCTCGAGCTTCCGGCTCAGATCGTCGTCGGCCGCGGTGACGGTGAAGCTGACCGCCGCGTAGACCCGGCCGATATCAGCCAGGATGTCGGCGTCGCGCAGGACCAGGTCGCTCTTGGTGATGACGTGCACGGGGAAGTGGTAGTCCGCGATGATCGCCAGCGCGCGCCCCGTCAAGTTTAGTTTCGCTTCCAGCGGCATGTACGGATCGTTCATCGAGCCGGTGCCGACGATGCCCTTGACCCGTTTGCGCGGCAGCTCATCGCGCAGCAGATCGAGCGCGTTGGCTTTCACCAGCACGTCGTGATCGAAGTCCTCGATCTGATAGCACTCGCTGCGCGAGTCGCAGTAGATGCACTGGTGCTGACAGCCCCGGTACAGGTTCATGGTGTATTTGATCCCGAACCAGGGATCGGGCTGCTTGGCGCTGGAGAGTAGCGTCTTGGCGGTGATCTCTTTGATCATAGCAGCCATAGTCTAGCACGAGGCGGCAGCGCCGACAAGAAGGGAAAACCAGGATGGAAAGGGGGCTGCTCTGGCCGGTCTCCGACCGAGACAGGGCAGTTGCTGCT
>Ga0315283_10006518_pt1 | contig 10420 bp, 2 predicted proteins | sample YL17G09_0_MG_FD_204541 | JGI IMG/M metagenome (GOLD analysis project Ga0315283, IMG submission 204541) | Sediment microbial communities from Yellowstone Lake, YNP, Wyoming, USA - YL17G09_0 | ecosystem: Environmental > Aquatic > Freshwater > Lake > Sediment | place: USA: Wyoming | collected...
CCCCCCCTCCTCCTCCGCCTCCGAGATCGGAATCCCGCCACCGCCGCCCGACGCCCACCTCCTCGCCGGTCGCTACGCCGCGGTCCGCTCCTTACTCCGCGCTCTCCCGGGCGGGTCCTCGGCGAAGGCGGCCCTCGACGCCGTGCTCGACGCGTCGGGCGCGATGCAGAACCTGCGCGAGGCCGTCGCGGGCTACCGCGCCAGGCTCGCGGCCGAGCCCGACGACGACAAGCGGTCGGACCTCCTGCGGGTCGCGCTGGAGTACCTGGAGCGGTACTGCGTGCTGATCGTGTTCGCGACCTACCTGGCGGGGCCCTCCGCCGACCCGGACGGGGGCGTCGTCGTCGTCGTCGAGGAGGCGGCGGCGGCGGCGGCGGGGGCGGGGGCGCGAGCGGCGGGAGCGGGAGCGAGGGGCGGCGGCGGAGGGGGGGCTTCCTCGGCCGTCGTCGGCGCGTCGCTCGCCCCCTTCCGCCGCCCCCCGCCCCCCCTCGCCCCCTCCTCCCTCGCCGCCGACCCCGGGGCGACGACGCCGGCGGCGGCGGCGACGAGCACCCGCCGCCGCGTCCCCCACGAGCCCTTCGCCGACTGGATGCGCTCCAGGCCGGAGCTGCGCTCCGTGCTGGCGCGCATGCTGCGGCGCAACCCGCTCGCGGCGCTCGAGCTGCACCACCACCTGGAGGGCAGCGGCGACGAGGGGGGGCGGGGGGCGGGCGGCGCCGCCGCCGCCGCTGCTGGAGGCGCGCCGCGCCGCGGGGGGTCCGCGAGGTCCGCCGCCTCCTCCCCGAGCGGCAAGGAGGGAGACACCCCACGGCAGCACACGCAGACCGAGGACGAGGACTCCTTCTCGCTCGACGACGAGGGCGACGCGCTCTCGTCCGCGGCGCTCGACGCCGCCGCGGCGCTCGTCGCGGGGAGGCGCGGGGCCGTGCTGGGCCCTCAGACTATCCTGAAGGAGGACCACTACCCTGGGTGCCAGGCGCCGAGGCTCCGCGCTGCTGCGGCGGCGGGAGGAGGAGGAGGAAGCGAAGCTGCTGCTGCTTCAGCCGCCGCCGCCGCGGCGGCGACCGCCGCGGCCGGGGGCGTCGCGCCCGTCCGCGGGGCCCCCAACTTCCGCCGCGTGCCTGGCGGCGCCCACGTCTACGGAGGCGGGACCCCGACGGAGGACGGCGTGCGGGGCGTGCTCTCGGCGGTGCTCGACGCCGAGGAGGCCGACAGGAAGGCGAAGAGGAAGGAGACGAAGAGCTCGGGCGGCGGCGGCGGCGGCGGCGGCGGCGACCGAGTCGCCGACGGCCCCGACGGCCCCGACGAAGCCTCGCTCCCCCCCCTGCCCGTCCTCTGGGTAAACCTCCGCGAAGAGGTCTGCCTCTACGTCAACGGCAGGCCCTACGTGCTCCGGGAGGCCGAGCGCCCCTTCAAGAACATGAGGGAGTACGTCGGAATCTCCCCGAGGCGGCTCGAGGCGATGGAGGCGCGGCTCAAGGCCGACGTCCTGCGCGAGGCCTCCGAGTCCCTGGCGGCCGCTCCCCGCTCGGTCCCGGCGGCCGCCGCCTCGTCGTCCTCGGGCGCCGGCGGGGACGGGAGCAGCAGCGGCGCTCGAAGGACCGCTGCCGTGCTGGTGGCGCGCGAGGAGGAGCCCGCGGGCGCTGCTGCCTCTGCGCCGCCGCCGCCGTCGCTCGCCGCGTCGGGGCGCAACAGCCTCGGCGGAGGCGGCGGCGGCGTCGGCACCGTCGTAGACACCTGGGAGCCCGTCGCCGGCCCGCGCGCCGTCGCGACTCCCCGGGAGGTCTACGAGGCCGCCGCGGCGGAGTTTGGGCGGGACGAGTCTGAACGAGGCGGCGGCGGAGACGGGAACGGCAACCGCCGCCGCCGGCCGATCGCGCTCCGCTACGTCCGCCTCCCGCTCACCGACGGCGCCGCGCCGCGCCCCGTCGCCCTCGACGCGCTCCTGTCCGCGATCTCGGGCGTGCCTCCCGACGCTCCCGTCGTTGTCACGTGCCAGATGGGCGGCGGGAGGACGACGACGGGGATGGCGATCGCCTGCCTCGCGCGGGCGGTGCTGTTTGGCGCCGGCGCCGGAGGAGGGAAGGGGCCAGAGGCGGCGGCGACAGTGCTCGCCCGCGAGCCCTCGCTGCTCTCTCTCTCCGACGCTGCTGCTGCCGCAGTCTCCTCGGGCCCCTCTTCTTCTTCTGCTTCTTCTTCTTCTATTCGGCTCGAGAGACCGCCCACGGGCGCGGGGCCGGAGGGCGCGAGCGACGACGAGGAGTGGGAGGACGGGAGCGGGAGCAGAAGCAGGGGAGCAGCGGCGGCGAGGAGCGACGGCGCGACCGCGCCTGCGGCCCCGACGTCGGCCTCGACCCCGGCGCCCGTCGTTGCCGTCCCGCCGCTGACCCTCGCTGCCCCAGACTCGGGATCCCTGGGCCAGGAGATCGGCCAGCAGCAGCCCCGCTGGGGAGGCGTGATCGACGGGCTCTCGCCGCGCGTGGGAGACCTTGTGACGCCCTCGCCGGGAGCTGGAGGAGGCGGAGCGGGAGCAGGAGGAGGAGCCGAGGAAGAGGCGCTGACGCCGACGCTCTTCCGGGGCCCCTCCTCTTCCGGGGCCGGCGGCTTCTCGAGGGCAGACGGCGGGGAGGAGCCAGGGGAGGGAGAGGGAGAGGGAGAGCAAGAGCAGCAGCAGCAGCAGCAGCAGCAGCAGCAGCAGCAGCAGCGGCAGCAGCAGCGAGCCGCTCCCGCTGCTCTCGACGGCGACCTCGAGGAGCCCCCCTCCGGGGCCGCCTCGACCTACGGGGACGACCCAGAGGTCCCCGGAGGGGCCAGCCAGCACGCGAGCTGCCTGGCGGCGAGGGCCGCCGCTGCCGCTGCCGCCTCCGAAAACGCCGCCGCCGACGCCACCGCGGCGGCGCTCGCGGCCGCCTCCCTCGAGGACGACGCCGACGGCGGCGACTTCGAGGATGACTTTTCCAAGCCCGCGGCCGCCGACCCGGCCGAGGCCGCCGCCCTCGCCGAGGCCGACTACGAGGGCGTGCGAAAGTTCACGCGCGTGCTCGACGACGGCGAGCGCGCCAAGGCGCTCGCCGACGCCGCCGTCGATGCCGCCGGCGGCGCCGTCGTCAACCTCCGCGCGGCCATCGCGCGCTGGCGCCGCCCCAGGCGGACCTTCCGCTTCTACAGGCCCGAGATCAACGCGAGGCACGCGGCGTTCACGCGGGGGTTGACGTACCTGGAGCGCTACTGCCTGCTGATCGTGCTGGCGAGCTATCTGGGCGAGCGGAAGGCCGCGGAGGACAGGGGGCGGGCGGGGGCGGAGGAGGCGAAGGACGGCGGCGGCGGCGGACAGAGCGAGAGCGTCGGTGGCGCCGGCGGAGGGAAGTCTTCGATCCCTCCCTTCTCGGCCTGGCTCGCGGCGAGGCCCGACGTCCGCGCCGCCGCAGACGCGATCAGGGCCAACCCGGCCGGGGCCCTGATGCCCGTCCCTCGCGCCCCGGCCCTGCAGCAGCAGCTGGCCGCCGCGGAAGCCTCGGCGGAGGCCGACGAGGCCGCCGCCGCCGCCGCCGCCGTCGAAGTCGCGACGGCGGCTGGGGGCGCTTCCTCTCGGCGCCAGCCTCCCCCGCTCCGCCCTTCTCCGCCGCCGCCTTCGCTGGCCCCCGTGCTCCTCGCCGACGGAGCACCCGCGACGGCAGGCGAGGTGCGGCGGGTGCTTTCGGCGAGGCAGGGAGGGACGCTCAACCGCCGCTCGATCCTCAAGAGCTACGTCTCTTCGAGCTCTTCTTCTTCTTCTTCTTCTCCTCTTCCTCCGACTTCGCTCTCTCCTTCCTCGGCCCTGCTCGACGTGCGTCGCGTTGCCGGGGTCGCGCTCGCGACCGTGGGCTCTCCGTCTTTCGATTCTCTGCGGTCGCTGCTGGACGAGCTCGGCGCGGGGCCCCTCTCCGCTGAAGAGGAAGAGGAAGAAGAAGAGACGAGAGCGGAGTTTGACGACTTCGATGACGATGACGACGACGAAGACGATGCCACCAACGACGGCGTCGGCGGCGACGGCGGAGGCGGCAAGAGAAGGGCTCCCTCCCGCAAGAGAAGGCCGCGGACGCTCGTCGTCCTGACCGACCTGCGCGAGGAGCTGGTCGCCTACGTGCGCGGCACGCCCTACACCCGGCGCGAGCTCGACCAGCCCGCGGCAGCGCTGCACCACGCGGGCGTCGCAGCCCCGAGGCTCGAGGCGCTCGAGGCGCGGTTGGTGGGCGAGCTGCAGTCCGAGGCGGCGAGCTGGGGCGGGCGGGTGCTGCTGCACTGCGAGGGGGCGCCCGCGGCGTTCGGGAGGAGCGCTGCTGCTACTGCTACAAGCGGCGGCGATCGAGGCGGTGGCGGCGTAGGCGTAGGCGGAGGCGTCGGTGCCTCTCAACCTATCCCCTCGTCTTCTTCTGCTCCCGCTCTCCCGCGGGTCTCCACCCCTCCTCTGTCTATCGGAGCGAGGCCCAACGAGGCGGCGGCGAAAGAGGAGCCGGAGGGAGCAGCAGCAGAAGAACAGGGAGGGCGAGCCGAGCTCCCTCCTCACCCGCTCCTCGAGGACGTCACCGTCGAGGTCGACGCGACCCCCGCCGCCGCCGTCCGAGCCTTCTGGGCGCGCCCGGGCCCCGCGGGAGACGCCGCCCTGGGCCTCTCGACCCCGCGCGGGCTCGCCTCGGCGCTTCGAGCGCTTGGCTACGCGGTGCGCTACGCGCGCGTGCCGCTGTCGCGCGAGCGCACGCCGCAGGCCGCGGACCTCGACGCGCTGCACCGCCAGGTGGCTCGAGGAGAGAAGGCTGCGGCCGCGCGCGGCGACGGGCGGCGCCCGTTCCACGTCGTAGTGTCGAGGACGGCCACGGGGTCGTCGGCGCGGTTCGCGGCGGTGCTGCTGGCGGGGGCGCTGAGCCCGACGACGGCGGCGGCGCAGGCGGCGGGGGCGGGGGCGGGCGCGGGCGGAGCGCGAGGCGCCTCCTCCTCTTCGCCGCTCCTCGCCTCGCTCGCCGCCGCCGCCTGGGCGGGGCGAGGCGGCGCCGGGGCGGCGCCTGCCGCGGCGGACCGAGGCGGGGGCTGGTCCTCCTCAGGCGCGGACACGCCTGACCTCTCCGGCTCGTCCCCCTCGCAGGGCGCCTCGTGGCTCTCGAGCTCCCCTCCCTTGCAGCCGCGCTGGGCGCTCGCGGCCGGGAGCTTCGGCGGCGGCGGCGGCGGGAGCGGCGGGGGCTCCTCGTTTTCGAGCCTCGTCGGCTCCCCTCCGGGCGGAGGGGTGGCCCTCCCGCCCGCGACGGCCGGGCTCCTCAGTCCCCCGAGGCAGCGCTGCGGCGGCCCCGCCGGGGCGAGGCCCCCCTTCGCGCCGCCCGCGATCGCGCCTCCTCCTCCTCCGGCCCCGGCCCTCTCGGAGTACCGCTCGATCCTCAACCTCGTCCGCGCCCTCCCTCGCGGCCGCGCCGCGAAGGCCGCCGCCGACGCGGCGATCGACGCCTGCGGGCCCGCGGTGGGCGACCTGCGCGACGACATCCTTCGGTGCAAGGCCGTCGCCGAGGGCGGGAGGGCGGTGGCGGCGGCGGCGGCGGCGGCGGGGGCGGCCCTCTCGCCGGCGCCGCCGTCGCCGCTCGCCGTCGGGCGGCGCAGCTTGGCCGCTGCCCCCGCGCCCCCGGCCGCGCCGGCCTCGACGACCGCGGCCGCGCGCCGCCTGGGCCTTCATTACCTCCAACGGTACTTCTTCCTGATCGCTTTCTTCTCTTACAGGGCCGACACGAGCGGGGCAGCGCACCCCGGCGCCGCCTCCGCCTCCGCCGCCGCCGCGGCGGCGGCGGCGGCTGGGAGAGAGGAGGTGGCGGGGAGAGGAGCTTCTGCTGCCGCTGCCGCCGCTGCCGAAGCCGAGAAGAAGAACAACAACGATGAAGACGCGGAGAAAGACGGTGTCCCTTCTTTCGCGGAGTGGTGCGCGGACAGGAGGGAGCTTAGGCACCTTCTTTCGACGCTGTCGTTCGAGCAGGTGTAGAAGAAGCGAAAAAGAGGAGAGAAATAGGGAAAATGGTTTTGTAAGTGGCGATTCATTTCCGTCAATTTTTTTTTCCACTTCCTCCGTTTTTCTTGATTGATCGTTCGAATCCGGCTTTTGTCGGCCTCGGCTAGCGCCTCCCAAACGTTTTTATCGATCAATCGCCTCCCCGGGGCGAGGTCGCCGGCGGCGGCGGCGGCGAGGATTGATAGTTTGTCGCTTTCGCGACTTTTGTCTCCTCTGTCGAGACTCTCGTGCATTCCAAGCACCGGGAACGATCTATTGGCAAAGACAGAGGCCTGAAGGAGGAGAAACGAGGAAAAAGGCACACACCGAGAGGCTGGAAACCGCGGGTGGCGGCAGATGCCTCGGTCGTTTCGCCTCGGCCGAGCCGCGGCGAGGGCCGCGGCCTCTTCCTCCTCCTCCTCCTCTTCCGCTTCCACTTCCTCCTCCTCTTCCGAAATCCTCTACACCGCCTCCTCCCCGGACGCCACCGTCGCGCGTTCCCTGTACCGCGCCCTGATCACAGTCTCCAGGCGTCTCGACGGCAGCGAGCCGGCGAGGGCGCTGATCTCGCTCCCGGAGGGGCCCTATTCTTCGCCCCTGCCCCCGCCGCGACCCGGGCGCCGGGGGCCGCTCCCGCTCTCGCCCCTCCCCCGCCCGCTCCCCCGCGAGATCGCCGCGGCGGCTCTCAGGAGGCACTTTCTGAGGGGAGCTCGCTTCTACGACCCGCTGAGGTCAGCGGGGTGCTCCCTCGAGGGGGCCGTGCGGGCTTCGTTCAGGGGAAGCGCGGCAGGAGGGGAGGGCGGCGGCGGAGGGAGCGGCGACCCGAGGCGGCAGCGGCGGCGAGGGGGCGCCGTCGCCGTCGCCGTCGCCGGCGGTGTCGGCGGCCGCGGCAGCCCTCCGGGCCTCCTCCTCGACGCTGGCTTCTCCGCCCTGCGCTTCCTCGGGGGGATCGCCGCCGTCGCCGAGAGGCACGGCCTGCTGGGCCCTTACCCTCTCGCCGCCGCCCCCGCCGCCGCGCCGCCCCCCCCCCTCTTGGCGGCCGCGGCGACGGAAGCGGGGGGAGTGGGCGCCGAGGAGGTTCGGCCTCTCACGCAGCGGCTGAGGTCGCCCTCGGCGGGGACGCTTCTGCTGCCGCACCCGGGGGTGCGAGGGGCCTTTTCCCGCACGCCCGTGCTGCTGCTCGAGGTGAGCCCCGAGGCGAGGCAGCAGGGGCAGCAGGCGCGACGGAGGCGGCGCCGGGGCGCCCTCGGTCGCCGGAGGGAGGCGGCGGCGGCGAGCGCCGGCGACGGAGGCGGCGAAGGAGGAGGAGGAGGCGCCGCCGCCCCGCTGCATCCTCCTCCTCCTGTGAGGGCCGCCGCTGGAGCCCTGGGCGTCGGGGCCGTCGGCCTCGCCCTGGGAGCGCCCTTCGCCCCGCTCCCGGGGGGGGGAGGAGGAGCAGGAGGGGGAGCCCCGCCGCGGCGGCTGCTGAGCGTCGGCGACCTCGCTCGCAGCTCCAGGCCGCTCGTGAGGCTCGCGCGGCTTGTTTCGGAGCTGGCCTCGAGGGGCTGCAGGAAGAGCAGCCTCCGGGGAGGGGGAGTGAGCTCTTCTTCGAGGTCGTCGGGCCCGGCGGGCCTGGCGCTGTCGCTGGCGCGGCGGCGGAGACGGCGCGGCGGCGGAGACGGCGCGGCGGTGGAGGACGAGGCGGCGGAGGCCTCTCCGCCGCCGTCGTCGCTCCTCGCCTCCTCCCGAAGGGGCAAGAGGCCCCCCCCTCGCGCGAGAACCCTGTCTCTCAGCTTCTCCCCCATCGGCGAGCGCGTGAGCGGCGACGGGAGCGTGGGCCCGGCCGGGATAGCGATCACGGTGGGAGTCGTCCGGGAGGAGGCGGGGAACGAGACCGACGACAGCGACTTTGACGGGGGCGACTTCGACGACGACGAGAGCGACTCTGATGAAGACGTCGACCCCTCGATCCGCCCAGTCATCGAGGCCGCAGACAGGTTCGAGTCCGAGATGGACCAGGCCTTTCGCGAGGAAGAGAGGAGGGGAGGAGGGGAAGGCGACGACTCTCCGGCTCTGCGGGCCGCGCTCGCGCTCGGCGTCGACGTTTCAGCTTTCGACGACGGCAACGACGACGACGCCAAAAAATCGCCTGTTTCTTCTTCCGCTTCCTCTTCGACTATTACTTCCCCGGCGGAGGCCCGCCTGCTCTGGGGAGGGCCTGTGCCCGGGCTCACCGCGCTGCACAGCTGCGAGGAGGCCGGAGGGGACGCCGTCCTCCTGAAGGCGCCGCCGCTGCAAAGACGAGAAGTGCCTTTGCTTTCCTCCTCTGCCCCCCCTCCCTCGCCTCCGCCGACCCTCTTTGTCGACGGAGACATGAGGAAGCTGCTCGCCGCCTCCTCCTCCTCCTCTTCTTCTTCTTCTTCTTCTTCTTCTTCTTGTTCTTCGACGGTGCGACCGCTGCTCGCCCGGGTCTTCGTCGGGACCTCGCTCTGGGCCCCGGGGCAGCTGGAGCGAGAGGTCGCGGCCGGGGCCTGGGCGGTGGCGTCGCCGCCGCCGCAGTCGCTGCTCTCGGTCCTGGCGGCCCCGCGATTCGGCGAAAGTGAGGAGGAGGGCGACGGGAGGGTGCTTTGGGAGCGGAGCCTGGGGGAGTGCGGGCTCGGGGCGTGGGCGAGGGTGCCGGAGGAGGCGGTGGAGGAGGCATCGCGGGTGGGGTTTTGATTCTGTTTTCCCTTGTGTGTAATTTCTCCGCTCGCCGAGGTTTTTCTCTTCCTCTTCACTTTTCTCGCCGAACATTGCGAGTCCTCCTTGCTCGCCGTTTGTCCTTTTTTTCCAGTCGTCCATCGAACCTTCCCGTCGCGGCGCTGGACGCACCATGCGCTCAGCCTTGCACTCCACGTTCAAGGGAGCCGCCGAGAGGCTTATGCCGGTGCTCAAGGAGAGCGGATTCGCAGAGCGAGGGGTGAGTCGTGCGTGCGGAACGAAAAGCCCCAGTCGCATCGCTCCCGCCTTGTTTCTCCTGCAGCGTCCCCCGACCTCTGCTTCTCTCCTCCTCTTTTCTCACCCAACGACAAAAACAAACTCCGCGACCCCTCTCTCCCCCCCCCCCCCACCCCCAGGTCCTCACCCCGGAGGAGTTCGTCCGAGCGGGCGACTTCCTCGTCCGCGCGTGCCCCACCTGGAGCTGGGAGGCCGGCGACCCCGCCAGGGCCCGGAGCTTCCTGCCGAGGGGCAAGCAGTACCTCGCGACGCGCGGCGTCCCCTCGAGGAGGCGCGCCTCGGCGGTCGAAGGGTACGGCGGCGGCGGCGACGGCGGCGACGGCGGCGGGCGAGGGGACGGGCGCGACAGGACGACGGTGGAGGCCGGGGGGATGGAGGGGGACGACGAGGGGTGGGTGGCGCCGCCGCCGGCCGGGGACGGCGACGCCGGCCTCGACGCCGCTGCCGAGCATGGGGCAGAGGCCGGGGCCGGAGGCGGGCCCGCGGCTGCTGCTGCTGCTGCTGCTGCTCCGAAGGAAGCAGAGAAAGAAGAGGGCGATCAAGAAGACGATGGCGAAGACATCCCCGACCTCGACGACCTCGAGATCGTCGACGAAGGGGACATCGACGAAGCCGCGCTGCCGCCTGCCGCCGTCGCCGCCTCGGCCGCGGCGCGCGCAGCGAAGAAGGCCGCCGCCGAGAGCGAAAGGAGCCCAAAACAGAAAAACTCCAACGTCGTCCCCGTGCGCACCTACGACCTCTCCATCTCCTACGACAAGTACTACCAGGTCCCGCGCTTCTGGCTGGCCGGGTTCGACGAGGACCGGCGGCCGCTGCGCGCCGACGCGCTCTTGGAGGACGGTGAGAGAAGGGAAAAAGCCTTTTTTTTTTTTTTGCGACGGGGGGGAAAAACTGTTTCGAAGGGAAAACCTCACCTCCCTTCTCTCCTCTTTTTTCCACAAAAAAAATCAAAAAAATCAGTCGCCGCCGAGCACGCCCGAAAGACCGTGACCGTGGAGCCGCACCCGCACGCCCCTGCGATCAGGGTCGCGTCGATCCATCCGTGCAGGCACGCGGCGGTGATGAAGAAGCTCGCGAGCATGGGGGCGGCGGGGGCAGGGGGGAGTGGGAGCAGCAGCGGAAGAGCAACAGAAGCACCGGGCTCGGCGACAGCGTCGGCGGAAGCGGGGGCGACAGAAACGACGGCGGCGCCTCTTGACCCGGAGGCCTACCTCGTGCTCTTCCTGAAGTTCATCGCTTCGGTGATCCCGACGATCGAGTACGACTTCACCATGCACGCGGCCGTGGGAGGGGGCGGGAGGTGAAACAAAGGAAAGAAAAAGAGAAAAAGAGAGAGAGAGAGAGAGAGAGAGAGAGAGAGAGAGAGAGACAGAGAGAGAGAGAGAGAGAGAGAGAGAGAGAGAGAGAGAGAGAGAGAGAGAGAGAGAGAGAGAGAGAGAGAGA
>Ga0315283_10006520_pt1 | contig 10418 bp, 9 predicted proteins | sample YL17G09_0_MG_FD_204541 | JGI IMG/M metagenome (GOLD analysis project Ga0315283, IMG submission 204541) | Sediment microbial communities from Yellowstone Lake, YNP, Wyoming, USA - YL17G09_0 | ecosystem: Environmental > Aquatic > Freshwater > Lake > Sediment | place: USA: Wyoming | collected...
AGGTGCGGTTGGCGAGGTCGCGCCAGTGCGGCGGGTAGGACCGCTCGTACCCCGGCATCTGTTCCATGCGCTGGATCCAGCGGGCAATCGCCGGGTAGGTCGATTCCATCGGCAGGAAACGCGACCGCAGGTCGCCGGCTTCGCGCTTTTCCATGGCACGGTGCAGCAGCATGATGCCCGGGAAGACAGTCAGGTCGGCCGCCGACGGCTGCTCCCCGACGAGCCAGTCCGACTTGCTGAGCCGTCCCTCGATGGTGCGTGCCTCGCCCCCGACGATGTGCATCGCCCTGGTGATTTCCTCGGCCTGCTGATCGAGCTGGTCGAGGAACACCGCCGACACGATCTGCGTCACGTACTGTTCGGCGTACGCCTGGTACTCGCAAATGACGCGCATGATCGTCCCGGCTTCCTCAGCCGACGTGCCGAACAGCGGGTACTCGGGGTACTTGCGGTCGAGGTAGAGCAGGCAGGCCAGCGACTCGAACACGACGTAGTCGCCGTCCTTGAGCACCGGCACGCGGCCACGCGGATTCATGCGCAGCATCTGCGGCGACTTGTGCTCCTGCTTTGAGAACTGCAGCAGGTGCGAGTCGTAGGCGAGACGCTTGTACTCGAGCGCGAGCAACACGCGCCAGGAGTACGGGCTGCCGCTGCCCCAGTAGATTTCGATGGCCATGAATCCTCCACCGCGCCCCTTGCGGCGCAGGTTCATCCGGATTGTACTGGCAGCTACGGAGGAAGCGACGATGGCATGGCAAACACTGGTGAGCGCGGAGCAGGTCGCCGATCAGCTCGGGGATCCGCGCCTGCTGGTTTTCGACTGCCGCTACGAACTGGCTCGTCCCGATGCGGGCCGTGAGGCCTATCTGCGCGGCCATCTGCCGGGTGCCATTCACGCCGACCTGCATCACGACCTGGCGGGGCCCACTTCGCCGACCAGCGGCCGGCATCCCCTGCCCGCTCCCCAGGACTTCGCGGCACGGCTGCGACGTTGGGGCGTCGACGACAACTCACTGCTGCTTGCCTATGACGACGCCACCGGCATGTGGGCATCGCGTTTCTGGTGGCTGACGGCGAAATGGCTCGGTCATCGGCACGTTGCCATCATGGATGGCGGCATGCGGCGCTGGTTGCAGCTCGGCTTGTCGACGACGACGGATCCAGCCCCGGCGGGCCCGGCGGGCGACTTTGCAGCCCGTCCCGATGCGGGCGCGCTGGTCGATGCGGATACGACCCAGGCCGCCGCACTCGATCCGCGGCGCCGGGTGCTCGATGCCCGCGCCGCAGAGCGTTATCGCGGCGAGGTCGAGCCGATCGACCCGGTCGCGGGCCACGTTCCGGGCGCGCTGAACCAGCCGTCGGCAGGTGTCGTCGCCGCGGACGGCCGGTTCTTGCCGCCTGCCGAACTCGCGAGCGCGTTCGCGCAAACCCTCGGCCCGGTTGCTCCGGCCGACACGATCACGATGTGCGGATCGGGCGTCACGGCCTGTCACCTGCTGCTCGCGATGGAGCACGCCGGACTGCCCGGAGCGCGCCTCTACCCGGGCAGCTGGAGCGAGTGGTCGCGGGACCCAGCGCGCCCAGTGGCGCGCGGAGAAGGATAGGAAGGCCCGGAAGGCCCGGAAGGCCAGGAAGGTTAAGAGTCAGGAGGTGCAGAGGACCAGCACAGCTCAGTGCCACCTCCGACTCCTCCCTTCCGATCCTTCCTGGCCTTCCTGGCCTTCCTGTCCTTCCAGGCCTTCCGGGCCTTCCTGGCCTTCCTCCCCCAGATTTCTATTTACGTCAGCCCCCACAGTGACTATCGTGCGCGCCTCTTTTTTCCGGCCTGAACACCGGACACAGGTGGAACGACCAAGACAGTGGAAAACCCCGAACGCAAGACTGGCTACACCGGCCCCTGGAACGTCGAGGACTCGCTCGATCTCTACGGCGTCAACGCCTGGGGCAACGGCTACTTCGGCATCAATGCCGCGGGCCACGCCGTCGTGCGTCCCGACTGGACCGAGGGCCGGGAAATCGACCTGCACGAGGTCGTCACCGGTCTTGCCGCGCGTGACCTGTCCACGCCCGTGGTCGTCCGCTTCTCGGACATCCTGCGACACCGCCTGACGCGCCTGCGCGACGCGTTCGCCACCGCGATCACCGAGAACGAATACAAGAGCCGCTACTGCGCGGTGTTCCCGATCAAGGTCAACCAGCAGCGGCTGGTGGTCGAGGAAATCTACGGCTACGGCCGCGAGTTCGGCTTCGGCCTCGAGGTGGGCTCCAAGCCCGAACTGCTGGCCGTGATGGCGCTGACCGAGGGCGAGTCCGAGCGGCTGATCATCTGCAACGGCTTCAAGGACGACAGCTACATCGAGGCCGTGATCCTGGCCGCGAAGCTCGGCCGCACGATCATCCCGGTGATCGAGAACTTCAGCGAGCTGGCCCTGATCCTCAAGCACGCGCAGAAGTACGACGTGCGTCCGCGTCTCGGCGTGCGCGTGAAACTCGCGAGCGAAGGCGCCGGCCGCTGGCGCGAATCGTCGGGTGAAAAGAGCAAGTTCGGCCTGTTCGTCACCGAGATCCTCGACCTCGTCGGCGTGCTCAAGGAGCATGGGATGGAGGACTGCCTGCAGCTCGTGCACTGCCACCCGGGCAGCCAGCTGCAGGACATCCGCCGCGTGAAGGACGCCGTGACGGAGCTCGCGCACGTGTACGCCGAGCTCAAGCAGATGGGCGCCGGCCTGCAGTACATCGACATCGGCGGCGGCCTGGGCGTCGACTACGACGGCAGCCGCACCAATTACGAATCGTCGATGAACTACACGCTGGCCGAATACGCGAGCGACGTGGTCTACCGCATCGCCAACGTGTGCAACGCGCGCGGCATCGAGCACCCGGTCATCGTCAGCGAATCGGGTCGCGCGATCGCCGCGCACCACAGCCTGCTGATCTGCGACGTGCTCGGCAGCTCGCAGCTGGATCGATTCCGCGTCACCGACGCCGACGAGCAGATGGTCCGCGGCAAGGAAATCCCGCAGCCGGTGAAGGACCTGCTCGACGCCTATCGCTCGGTTTCCGAGCGCCGACTGGTCGAGTGTTATCACGACGCGCTGCAGGCCCGCGAACAGGCGCTGCAGATGTTCAGCGTCGGTTATCTCGGCCTCGAGGCCCGCGGCCTGGTCGAGCGCCTGTACTGGGCCACCTGCGCCAAGATCCGCGATCTCTGCCGCAAGCTGGAATCCGTGCCCGAGGAACTCGAGGGCCTCGAGACGATCCTGAGCGACATCTACTTCTGCAACCTGTCGATCTTCCAGTCGCTGCCCGACAGCTGGGCCATCGACCAGCTGTTCCCGATCATGCCGGTGCATCGGCTCGACGAACGTCCCGCGCGCACGGGCGTGCTGGCGGACATCACCTGCGATTCCGACGGCAAGATCGACCACTTCGTCAGCCTGCGCGAGACCAAGCGCTCGCTCGAACTGCACGACCTGAAGCCGGACGAGCCGTACTACATCGCGTTCTTCCTCGTGGGCGCCTACCAGGAAACGCTCGGCGACCTGCACAACCTTTTCGGCGACACGCACGTCGTGCACATCAAGCTGCATGACGAGGGTGGCTGGTGGATCGAGGAAACGGTGAAGGGCGATTCGGCGACCGAAGTGCTGCGCTACATGCAGTACGACGTCGAGCGGCTCGTGCCGCAGTTCGCGCGCGACTGCGAGCGCGCCGTGCGCGAGGGCCGCATCACGCTGCCCGAGAGCCAGGCGATGCGGCGCTTCTACGAGGCCGAACTCGCCGGCTACACGTACCTCGAAGCCTGAGGAAGTGAGTAGTGAATAGTGAATAGTGAATGGTGAATGGTGAATGGTGAATGGTGAGCAGTCACTATTCACTATGGCTCTGTCACCAATTCGTGCTGGTAAAGTCGGCGAGCTCTCCCGCAAAGCGGACGCTCAACGGGGAAAATCGACCCACAGGAGACGGCCGCGAGCAATGAAAGCTGACGCTCAACGTTGCCCATGACCGGAAGACCGCAGGCGGCGAAGTCGACTGCGCACTTTCCGGTCTATGGGCTTGTTAGGCTCCATCTCGGGCGCGCCGGAAGTGAACCCATGCCCAACCAAACAGCGTAAGCACAAGGAAGGGGTACGCATTGAAGGGCAATGGATTGGACAGAGGCGTGAGCGCTGTACCACCGAAGATCTGTAAAGCGACTGTTGCGAACAACACGGACGCAATGGCACCCGTGGCTCTCACGAAAATCGGCATTACTGAGGAAGCGCTGACCAGAGCCAGCCCGGCGGCCCAAAGCCCGACACCTGCACCGAAGGAAGGGGAACTTGCTGCGAGGTCCATCGCTGAGCTCGAAACCACCAGGGTTTGACCGGCGACGAAGGTGAAAAACCCAGCAGCCAACTGCTCGTTGCCGAGTTTGACGTGATGAACTGCGAGAAGGAGCGCGCCCATAACGAGCGCGGTGCCGTCGAGACCCCAGGCAACGCCGCGGATTGCAGGAGGTGAGAACGACCCAGCGAGGCCCAACAGGCCGCCTATGGCAAGGCTGACTGCGGCGAAAAGTGTCAATCGACTCGTGTTCATTGCTTGGTGCTCAAAGGTGGGCCAGTGATCTTGCGGCCCAGAAAGTCGTAGGACCGCTTCTCGCCGGTTGTCCCCGTACGCGAGTGTCCGCAATCCTGCCTCCCCTCGCAACGCCCGGAACACCGTTCCCGAGAGCAGACCTTCAACCGGAAGGAACGACCCGCAGCGTATCTCGCTGATTGGGCTACCTCCTGTGTGTCCTTGCAGCGCGTCTCAGGTGTCCCGCTACAAGGCGGGGATGAAATTCAAGGCGTACCAGGCTGTCAGCAAATACATGCCCGCAATAACGCCTAGCTGGATGCGTGGGGATTCGAAGATCCACGCTGTGACAATGAGACTGATCTGGGCGATTCCAAGCAACTTCACGGCCGACGATTGAAAGCCCGCCAGCATCAGGTTCGCGAGATGCCCAAGGATCAAGTAGAAAAAAAGGCCGGTCAGAAATTTGCGTCGTACGGCGGCATGGTGAGCCGCGAGATCGACCGGCTCCTTGATTTCAACCTCGGGCACGATCAGCCAGCAATTTACAAAGAGGATGGCACCGAGCAAGAGCAGGAAGCAGACGAATCCCAGCGACCACACGGGATCGTTACGCGCGTGCCAGACGGAGAACCAATAGTCGACGCACATGAACGCCATGAAACCGATCCATCCGACCAGCGGTATGGACCATCGACTCACGCCTGCCCTGATGATCTTCGTGATGCCGATCAATAGATGCGTGAGTGCCAGCGATATGACGATCGACAGCAGCACGCTGACGTATTCGAAAGGCGTCATTCAGCACCAGGAAGTGTCATGGGACTCCTCTCTCGACTCTACACCCGACGAGACCGCCGACATCTTCACAGCGTAGCCCAAGGGCGATCGACTTGCTCTGGATGAACAGAGGCTGAAGGGCCGCTCCTGCCCGACGCCCGCACCCCTCGATAAACCATCGGATCGAGGACGGCTCGATCGAGCCGTCGAGCCGCTGCCTCCGCAGCGGCGTCCCCCTCCAACGGGAAACGGTCCTGCTTTGAAGGTGTGTACAGCGCAGTAGCGTTCAGGCGCAGAACGTTTCGCCCGTTCAGCAAACGCGGGACGTTTACCCAACCGCCAAAGGCGGGCCCGCAGGGCGAGGCCCAAGGTGAGCCGGACTCCTTCAGTTACAGCACTGAACGTGCTGTGACCCGGCGAACGCCGGGACACTGACGTCCCGGCCGTCCGCAGCGAAGCACGACAGCGTAGCGTCGCGGGGCCGAGTAATCCGCCCGCCGCCCCCGCAAGCAGCCGACCTACGGGAAGAAACGACCCGCAGCAGTCGGTCACCCTGATTGGTGCCAGGAACAGGCCGCAGGTCGGCATTCACCTTTGCGGGCGGGAGCACCGAGCGTCCGGCTCACCGTGCTCGAGCGACGCACCGCTGGTAGCGGTCGTCGACGCGGCGTGCGAACCAGTCCGTGGTCAAGTGGCGGGAGATCTTCGGGCTCTTGAGTTCGATCCGCGGCACCATGGCTCGAGGCGCAGGGCGGCCGGGTGGGACCGCGTCCGCCAGGGCCATCACACGCGAGTAGAGCGGGGTCCGCTCAAACTCCGCCTCGCCGCCGTGCTTCAGCGCACTGCGAATCTGCGCATCGCTCAGGTCCAACCGTCGGCCGATCGACCGGATCGCCTGTTCCGTGGCACTCGATTCGTTGCTGCCTTCGATGAGCAGATCCCCATCGAGGGCAAGGCGCGTCCCTGCCGCGATGTTCACCGCGTTCTGGAAAGCGGCGTTGCGACTCGCAAAGTGCCCCGCGTTGTAGTCTGCAAACCGGAAGACCATGTCGTCGTACGGCGCTGCGTAGTCGAGCAGATGCGCGATGCCGAAATAGAGCCCGCCGCGCCGCGTGAAGACTTCGGCGCGAACGGTTCCCGGCATCGGATAGGGGTATCGCCGCTCTTTCGCCTGTCGTTCCGCAAACGCGATGCTGACCTGCATCGGCCCACCCGTGCGCACGGGATTCAGGTCGCCGAACAGCCGCTCGCCGAGCGGAACCTCTCGGATGAAGTCCTCGAACATCTCGCTGAGGTCCTGCTCAGTCCTGGCTCGGTCCAGGCGCTCCCCGTAGCTCAGGCCATTTGGAGAACGGAGCTCGAGCGCGGCACTCACCAGGAGTCGTGGAATGTGGTGGCTCTCGGCGCGGGCATCGATTTCGCGACGCGCAATGGCGGGAAGGCCGGGCACCGCCGGGTCCACCTGAAAATTCGACTCTTGTTCCGTGACAGCCAGCACGCCGCAGATGTGTTCCGTGGTCACGGGGACACCGAGGACTTCGAACGCGGCGTAGATGTCGGTCGACCAGCCCTCGGTGTTCGCGACCGTGGCCGGCATCAGGCCGCGGATCTCTGCGCGCACGGCATCGGGATCGACGGCAGGTGCGCGCGGCGGACTCGCGCATGCGGCCAGCAGGGCAGTCGCTGCGGCGAGCAGCGCGAAGCGTTGCATTCCCTGCAGCATTCGATCGGGTTCTCCATCGGCGCCATCTGCCGAGCCTCGAGTCTAACGAGCACCTTCGTGTTGAGGCCAGAACCTCACCTGAACCGCACCCGCGCTGTCGAACAAGTGGTTCGTACACGTATCAACGCTAGTCGCTGCCGCCCCAATCCCCACCGTCCCCTCGCCAAACCCTCCCGAATCGATCAAGCCCAAGAAGGGTCACCGGAAATAACGCCGGATACATCAGTCGCGCGATCCCCCGGGTTTCGCCAACCAGTCCTCGAGCGAGTTTCCGACCGCGTGTTCCAATTCTCCATAGCTCGTGTCGCGCTCTGCGTCCCAGGCGATCGCCCGTGCCTCCTGGTCGAACCAGACGCCCGCCCTTTGACAGTCCCTCACCTCCACCGACGCGGTCCACACCGGCACCAGGAAGAAAACCGAAACGGTTCGTCCGTCCGAGAGCGTGCATCGTTGATAGCCGATGCTGCGGACTTCTTCGTTTGTCTTGTCGGGCTCGCCAAGCAGCCCGATGACGTCCGCGCGCGTGCGATGTTCCTTGACGATTTTCGAGAGCGTGGACTTTTCGATCAGTTGGTGGGTCTGCGCCAACCCCTCGTACGCGAAAGGCTCGGTCTCGCCGCAGCCGGTCGCAGCGATCGTCAACATCGAGACGACGGCGATTGGTGCAATCCCCGGCAACCCGAAAATGGACTTCATGCGTGCGTGGTGCTGTGACGATAGACGCCAATCCATATTCCGCCCCGGGGTGCATCTTCTGACGCCCGAGGGCGGGTGGTCCTCAGTGTACAAACGGACCGGCGACTGTGCATCTCGCGATTAGGAATGCGCCGCTGCATAAATGGCTATCCGTGGTGCCGAGCCGCAACGCGAGGAATCTCCTTCCCGTTAGCGGACGTTGTACGGGGAAAATCGACCCATAGCTGTCCCTCATTTGGGCTAACGAACCGCACCAACGGGCACTAAAAGTCTTGCTCCGACGGCGAACTCGCTGATGTCGAACTCGTGGACCTCACCGCTCTCTCGGTGAACCGCATACCAGCCCATCAGGTTGCTGCAAATGCCCTCGCAAGTTCTGTTTGACCGAAGCGCGATCACGTACCACTCGTCGTCGAGCTCGCTTCCAGTCTGTGCGAAATCGCAGAACCAACCCACTCCAGCAGGACCGGTCTCGACGAGGCCATCGTGCGCGGCGATCACCTTCTTCAATTGCCCGCACGCGGCATCTAGTCGCGACGACCCAGACGGGGGCGCAGCGAGAGCCGAAAAAGACGCGGATAGCGCAAACGCAAGAGGAAGCGAGAATTTGTGTGTCTTCATACGTATGGCTGGATCTCGACTATTGCTTAACCTTACCGTGGGAAAGGCGGCTTCCGACCCTGAACGGAATGCGCCGATATCTGCGATGACAGTCGGCGGGAGACACTTGGAACCAATTCGCGCTATGTAAAGCACGCTTTACATTTCCCAATCTGGACTGTAACGTGCATGTCAAGTGTCCTTGACATACCACCGCGTAGGGAACCCATGAATTCTGCAGCAATACCGTTCCGAACGACTGCATCTCGTCGCGTTCTTGCCGCGGGCCTTGTCTGGATCTGTGTCTACTTGGCTGCGCGCTTTGCACTCGACTCACTTGCACCTGCCCACCCGTGGGGAATGCTCATCGCGCTCGCCCCGATGCCGGCATTTCTCCTGTTCGTTCGCGCTGTGCACCTCGCCCTGAAGGAAACCGATGAGCTGATGCGACGTATTCAGCTGGAAGCACTGGCCTTCGCGTTTCTGGCCACGATCGTCCTAATGATGGTGCTCGGACTGCTTGAGTCTCTCCCCGACCAACATGGTTCGACTGAACTGCGCAACGCGTGGCGTTTCCTGCCTCCCCTGTATGGAGTCGGTCTTTGCTTGGCAGCCGGGCGCTATCGCTGATTCGATTACGCGGTCGATGAAGAACCAGGTCCGGAATCAACGCGTCGAGCGAGGTTGGTCGCAAGCCGATCTTGCGGCGCGACTCGGCGTGTCACGACAGACGGTCAACTCCATCGAAACAGGCAAGTACGATCCGAGCCTACCGCTTGCGCTGGCCATCGCCCGCCTGTTTAAGTCCAGCGTGGAGCGAATCTTCGACGATCGCGACTGACTGGCAGAACGACCAGGACCGAGTGGCGACCTGGAACTCGAACGGACGCGTTGGTTGGCGCGATGCTTTCTCGGTACAACCAACTCGGACTTTCCGGCCGCGCCGCGACTCGAGATCCCTCAGAAGACTAGTGCAACCTTGCTAGGCGACGACTGGCGGCTATTGGCCGATCTTACGCCGCCGCCACCGGCGGTTCCCGACCCGAAGCGGAAGTCCGGCAACTTGAAAGTCTCGTCTAACGCGAAAGGGTGACGCGTCTAGCCTACCGCTTCCAACTTCTCCCAAAAGTCGACTCGGGGAACTTCTGCCATCATCTCTCCAACCATACGCACGAAGCCTGCGTTGAAATACGGGCTGCACAGGTTCCAAAGAGCCAGAGCACGTTCAGTGCCAAGCAGGAAGTAGATTACGCCTCGATAGCTTAACCACGTAGCTTCGTCCAAGGCGCCGCTCTCATGCTGGAGCCATTCGTGCTCACGGGCACGCATCTGACCGATGATCCAAAACATCAACTTCGTTTTCTCTTCAAAATCAGGCGTGTCGGCTTGAGAGAACAGGCGTCCAAGTTCGGGGTACTCGACGAACATATACACGCCAAGTTGGTCGTTGGTGACTTGTGCCTGCCTCGATTCGGATCGTAACAACAGCGCGCCTTGCCGAACTTGAATCGACAGATAGATCAACGTAACGACGACAACGATGCCTCCGATAATCTGGGCAAGGGAGGCATATTGCTCTAGCGTCATGATTACCCCTCAGTAGCAGGCATGGCTGTTGGCACCCGCGGAACGCTGGCTGCGCCGCATTACAACACTTGGACCGCGGCGTTATGCGGCACAAGAAACGTTTTCGCGGTCCGAGTGCTCCGGTCCTCGCTAATGAGTCGCACATGGCCGGTTGTTCTCGTCCGGGAGTGTCCGCAATCCCGCGGTCACTGGCAACGCCTGACTTTGGTTCCAGAAAGCGGACTGTGTACGCGAACAATCGACCCCTTGCGGACGGTCGTTCGCACAGTGCAGACAAAGGATTGCGAAACGTCGCTCCGTAGCGGCCAGTCGTGGGGCCGCCTTCAGCCGGTCCGCGCGTGTAGCACGTGCTGCGATCCGATCCGGTCCACGCTAGCCGTGCCTGCGTGCCGCATGATGTCTGTCAGCTCGCGATTCAGGATGTCGAGCACGGCCTCGACGCCTGGCTGGCCGAACGCGGCCAGCCCCC
>Ga0315283_10006521_pt1 | contig 10418 bp, 8 predicted proteins | sample YL17G09_0_MG_FD_204541 | JGI IMG/M metagenome (GOLD analysis project Ga0315283, IMG submission 204541) | Sediment microbial communities from Yellowstone Lake, YNP, Wyoming, USA - YL17G09_0 | ecosystem: Environmental > Aquatic > Freshwater > Lake > Sediment | place: USA: Wyoming | collected...
AGCGGTGGTACTCACGGGCAGTCTCGGCGGCCAGCACCACCTCGCCGAGGCGTGGCGCCGGATTCCCGTCCGCATCCGCTACGAGTTCCATGAGCAGGACGCCATCGAAATAGCCGTGGGGTCGCGGCACGCGCACGTCAGCGGCAAGCAGCTGGTACAGCGCGTCCACTTCGGCGTTCTTCCATGCGGCTTCCTGTTCCGCACGACCGAATGACGTGCTCTTGCTCATCGCGCGGGCCTGCCGGCTGCCGCGCACTTTGCGCCCTTCCTGGTACTGGGCGCGCTTCTGGAAGCTGCGCTGCGCCATGTTCCGGTAGACCTTGGCGCAGAGCGTGCCGGTGCGCGACCGCACCAGGTAGACCGTCGCTTCCTTGCCGCTTTTCAGCGAGCGCAGGACTTCATCGATCACGCCGTCGTCGATGAGCGGCTGCAGCTCGGTGGGGGTTTTCATTGGCGCGGGGATCATACCGGGGTCCGTCCCGGAAAATGCTGGTAACGCACGACCAATCGCTCGTTCCGAGCGACTGCGAAGGCGAGCGCGACCCTCGCGTGGTTCGAGCGCTATCGAACGGTGCCCCTGGTCGCTGGCAAGGAATAGCCGACGGTTTCCGGCAGCAACACGTGCTGGTCGTGGGTCAGGGCGCGGGAGGCGGCGGGGGAGGCGCTTCGTCCTTCTTGTCCTGACGGCGCTGCAGCTTGTCATCGCGCTTCTTCTTGGCCGCCTGTTCGCGCTGCTGCTTCTGCTGTGAGTAATTCGGGGGTCTGGCCATGGATTCTCCGGTTACGGTCGCTACTGTGGGAGAGCGTAACGGCTAATCGCAGTTCCCGAAAGTGCTGATCGCGGCAAAAATTTCGATTGCACAGCTATTCCGGCCTTTACCGAGATGGCTCTCGGAATCCCACGGGCGCGACGCGAGGCTGCATCTGGAACACTTCCGGCCGGTCGCGCCACCGGAGTATCCATGAAGAGCCAGTTCGGCACCCGTCACCGGACCAGCCACCGGCGTTCGTCGTCGTGCAGGGCTGCGTGGCAGCGTGCAGCGCTTTGCGCGGCTGGCCTCACGCTCGTCACGCTGCGGCCGGCCCTCGCGACAGAAGGAGGCGGCAGCGTCTACCCCTATGGCTTGAACACCGTGGCGAGCGGTGTGCTGCCCAAGCCGGGCCCCTACGTCTATTCGTACAACTCGTACTACACGGCCGACGTAACGACCACGAACGACGGGCGACCGGCGCCGATCCCGTTCGACGTCAACGTGCGCGTGCATACCCTGCGCTTCCTGCAGGTCCTCCCGTCGGCCAGGCTGTTTGGTGGCTCGGTGGGCTGGCTCGTCGCCCAGCCCTACCTGATCGGTGACGTCAGCATTGGTCCGCGCGAGGACGATCGCACCGGCGCCGGCGACACCACGGTAGGTGTGATGCTCGGCTGGCATCGGCCACGCCTGCATTCGATGACGGGTGTCGACGTGACCTTGCCGACCGGTTCGTATTCGAGCCAGCACCTGTTTAATCCAGGCCGCAACCAGTATGCCGCCACGTTCTACTACGCGGTGACGGCGCCGCTGGGCGAACGCCTGGATTCGAACCTGCGCACCAACCTGACCGTCAACGGCACCAACCCCGACACCGACTTCCGCTCAGGCATGGAGGCGGGCATCGAGTACTCGCTGAACCTGCGCTTCGCGAAGGGCTGGCTCGCGGGCATCAATGGTTACCTGTACCAGCAGATCACCGATGACGAGATCGATGGCGCGGCCGTCGGCGGCGATGGCCACCGACTGCGCGTGCTGGCCTACGGACCACAGGTGGCCTATCGCGGTGAACGCTGGGGTGCCGTTGCGAAATGGCAGCACGAGGACCAGACGCGCAACAGGGCCGAGGGCGACAAGTACTGGCTGCAGTTGTTCTTCGCGCTATGAGCGTGCAGGGCGGCCCCAGCGGCGTGCGACCAGGATCAGGCCGAACGCGCCGAGGTTCATGAGCAGCGCATAAACGACACTGGGCACGGCAAGCGCCGGAGTGCCGAGTACGCTGGTCGCGATGAAGATGCCGAGAGCTGCATTCTGCAGGCCGCACTCCGAGGTGATAGCGATCGCGTCGCGGCGACCGAGTCCGAAGGCGAGGGCCAGGCCCGCGCCCGCGAGCATCACGCCCAGGTTCAGGCTCGCGGCCGCCGGACCCACCGACGACAGGTTGGCGAGCAGGGCTTCGCGCTGGCTGACGAACGTGGCGATCACGATCAGCACGAACAGCGTCGTTGCGATTCGCCCCAGTACGGTTTGCAATCGATCCACCAGGCCGGGCCACCACGTGCGCAACAGCATGCCGACTGCGACTGGCACGGTCGTGATGAAGAAGACTCCGCGCACCATTTTCGCGACCGAAAATTCGATGGGACTGTCGGCGCCCAGGAAATGGCGCATTGCGCCTTGCACCACGATCGGCATGGAGACCAGGGCGACCAGGCTCGTGATCGCCGTCAACGTCACCGAAAGTGCGGCAGAACCGCGAGCGAGATGGGTGATCAGCGCCGAACTTGCGCCGCCGGGGCAAGCTCCGAGGATCACCAGGCCGACAGCCATGGGCGGCGACAGTCGAAAGACGACGGCCATCGTCCAGGCCAGCAGCGGCAGAAACAGCAACTGGCCGATCAGCCCGGCGATCACCGCACGCGGTTGTTCGAACAACCGCGTGAAGTCGGCTGGCACGAGGGTGACGCCGACCGCGAACATGATGAAGCCGAGCGCGACAGGCAACAGCGTGCCGATGATGTTCGGGGTCACAGCAACATGCCTGCGGCGAGCAATGATCCGAATGCTGCCTGGGACAGCGCCGTCTGGCCCAGCACGGGATTGAGAGCGGCGCCGCTTGCACGCCCCATTCGCCACACGAGACTGAGCAGCAACGGGGCGGACAACCAGGCCAGCAACGCCGCTGGATGCGATGGGTTGCGCAACGCCAGCCACGTCGGCAGGGCAAGCGGCATCAGCATCAGCACCGCATACAAGCCACGCGATTGCGCGGGGCCGATCACGGCGGCGAGCGTGCGCCGGCCGGCCGCTGTGTCGGCAGCAAGGTCGCGGTAGTTGTTCAGCAACAGCACGGCCGACGCCATCGATCCGATGGCCAGTCCGGTCGGCACGATCAGCGGCGACCACTGGCCAGCCTGCAGGTAATGACTGCCGCCCACGGCCACCAGGCCGAAAAACAGCAGCACGAACAGTTCGCCGTACTGACCGTGCGACACGGGCCGGGACCCGCCCGAGTAGGACCAGCCGGCGACGATCGAGAACACCCCTAGACCGAGGATTACCGCGCCGCCCAGCCACACCAGCACCAGGCCAATCAGCATCGCGAGGCCGAAGACGACGCTCGCGGCGCGGCGCACCTCGCTCGGCGTGGCCCAACCGGCAGCCGTGATTCGCAGCGGGCCAACGCGGTCGGCACGATCGTTGCCCTTCTCGTAATCGGTGACGTCGTTGAGCAGGTTGGTGCCGACCTGGATCAGCACCGCGCAGGCCAGTGTCAGCATGAACACGGGCCAGTTCGCAGTTGCATCCTCGGCCCAGGCCAGGCTCGCGCCGACGACAACCGGTGTGACGGCCATCGTCAGGGTGCGTGGCCGTGAGGCAACCAGCCAGCGACGCCAGCCACTGGGACGAATCGCTAGATCAGGTGTACTCGACGTCGGAAAACCCATGTGCGAACCAGCAGCAGGATCAGTAGGCGTCCGCCAGCGCATCGTTGATCAGCGTGCGCAGTTGCTGTTCACCGAAGCTCGGCATAGGCCGTCCGTTGACGAAGTATTCCGGTGTCGCCGTCACCTTCAGCACCATCGCGTCATTGCGGTCCTGCTCGATTCGCTGCGTCACTTCCGGCGCGTTGACGTCGGCCAGCAACTGGTCGATGTTCATGCCCACGCCAGCAATCGAACGAACGATCAGGTCGGGCTGTGCAACGTGGTTCGGCGCCCACTGGTGCTGTGAGGCCAGCAGCGCTTCCAGCGTCTGCCAATACTTGTCCTGCTTGCGACTCGCCTCCAGGACACGAACCGCATACTCCGACCCGTCGTGAAACGCGACGTGACGGACGGACAGGCGAATCTTGCCGGGGTTATCCGCCATGTATTGCTTTGCAATCGGGAAGAACTCGGCACAGGTCTCGCAGGCAGGGTCGAGGAATTCGACGATGTGGACCTTGGCAGTGGCCTCGCCAAGCGTCGGCGCCTGGGTGCTGGCCAGGGCCGACCCCCGATGCGTATCGACCTGCCCGGATGACTGCTTTTCCCCACCTTTGTGCAGCAGCGCCCAACCGCCAAGCGCCAGCAGCAGGACTGCGATCGAACCGATGACGACGTTTCTGGTGCCGCGACTCGCCGCGGACGATGTTTGCTGCGCCGGCTGCCCGGGTCGCTCGGACTTCTGGTTTCTCTTGGTCTTGCGGCTCATGGCGAACTCCTGATATCGCAGCAGCCACCGGCTGGCCAGCGGCAGTCGCGGGATTCTATAGCAGTCCGCTCACCCGTGAATTTAGTGGTTAACGCAGGATTGCCGCGCGTTATGCCGGGGGAAGACCCAGGCTGTGCCCGCGGTCCACGTCCTGGCGGCGGTGCTAAGCTCACGCCCATGAAAAAATTTGACCCGATTCGCTCGTTCGCAGACCTGCGGCACGAGTTCGGCGAGCACGGCGGCGTGAACATGTCCGTCGAGGCGAGCACGACGTTCACGGTGATCGATGCCGAGACGATGCCGGAGATCTTCCAGGGTCACCTGGGTCCGGACGTCGGCGGTTGCTACCTCTACGGTCGCCACTTCAATCCGACGGTGTACGTGCTCGGGCGACAGATTGCGGCCTACGAAGGCGCGGAGGCGGGCTACTGCGCGGCAAGCGGCATGGCGGCCATCGCTGCCGTCGTCATGCAGCTCTGCGACACGGGGGACCACGTAGTTGCAAGCCGCACGGTATACGGCGGAACCTTCGCACTGTTGCACGACTACCTGCCGGCCAAGGCCGGGATCGCGACGACGTTCGTGGACGTCTCCGACCTCGACGCCGTCGAGCGCGCATTCACGCCGCGAACGCGGGTCCTCTACTGCGAGACGATGTCGAACCCGACACTGCGGGTCGCGGATATTCCGGCGCTGGCCAAGATCGCCCACCGGCACGGCGCCATGCTGGTCGTCGACAACACCTTCACGCCCCTGATCGTCGCACCGATCCAGCACGGCGCCGACGTCGTGGTGCACAGCCTCACGAAATTCATGAACGGCGCGAGCGATCACATTGCCGGCGCCGTGTGTGGAACGACGGCGTTCATAATGAAGCTCATGGACCTGCACACGGGCTCGTTGATGTTGCTCGGTCCGACGATGGATCCGCAGGTGGCATTCGACATCAGCCTGCGCCTGCCGCATCTTGGCCTGCGCATGGCTGAACACAGCCGCCGCGCAAACGCGATCGCCAGTCGCCTCGAGCAGTGCGGACTGCCGGTTACGTATCCCGGCCTGCCGACGCACCGGGATCACGCGCTCCTGCGGCGGTTGGCGAACCCGGACTTCGGGTTCGGCGGATTGCTCACGCTGGACCTGGGCACCCGCGAGCGTGCGTTCGACTTCATGGGCCGACTGCAGAACAAACACCAGTTCGGCCTCATGGCAGTCAGCCTCGGCTACAGCGAGACGCTGATGTCCTGCTCGGCCGCATCCACCAGCAGCGAGATGCCCGCGGAAGAACTGGAGAAGGCGGGTGTCCGGCCCGGCCTGGTGCGGCTGTCGATCGGCTACACCGGAACACTCGACCAACGGTGGGGACAATTGCAGTCGGTGCTCGTCGACATGGGCCTGATCTCCGCTGGAGCATGAACAAGGCTCGCAGCAACTGTGCGGCAATCCTCCTGGCACTCACGTGTTCCTGCAACCTTGTCGGCCTCCAAGGTTGCGCCACGGAGCCGGTCACGCGACCGGTGCCCGTAGTGCGTACCGAGCCGACGGTCGTGCCAGGCATGCCCGCCGAAGTGCGCTCCTGGGGTGACGATCCTGCCGGTGCATTCCGCGACTGGCTGGAATTGCCTGAGGACGAACTCGCCGTCCGTTGCGCTGGCGTGATGGACCAGCCGCACAATTACCTCGTCATCTCGAGTGGTGGTGTGGACGGCGCGTTCGGTGCCGGCCTGCTCGTCGGCTGGACGGCAGCCGGCACACGCCCCGCGTTCCAATTGGTCACTGGCGTCAGCGCCGGCGCGATGATTGCCCCGTTTGCGTTTCTTGGGCCTGCGTACGATGGCGTCCTGCAAGAGATCTATTCGGCCTACTCTTCGAAGGACCTGGTCGAGCGTCGAGGGATGTTCGAAGTCCTGGAGGGAGGTGCGGTCATGGACACCGCGCCGCTGCGACGGTTGATCGGCCGTTATCTGGGTGACGAACAGGTAGCGCAGATCGCCTCCGAGAGCCGCAAGGGCCGGAAACTCCTGATCGGCACGACCAGCCTGAACACGGGACGATCCGTGGTCTGGGACCTGACGCAGATCGCAGCCAGCGGGGCGCCGAACGCGCGGCAACTGATTGGCGATCTTATCCTGGCATCAGCCTCGATTCCCGGAGTGTTCCCGCCGGTGCGCATCAGCGTCGAGGCTGCAGGAGCTCGGTACGACGAGATTCATGTCGACGGCGGCGTCACGGCGCAGCTGTTTCTGGGACCGGCGGGGCTCGACTGGAAGCGTGTCGCCGAACGGCTGCGGGTGCAGGGCCAGCCACAGGTTTACCTGATCCGGAATGCACGCTCATACCCGCAATGGACAGCGGTGCGAACACGGCTGGCGCCACTGCTCGAGCGCCCGTTCTCATCGCTGAGCCGTGATCCCAATGGGCTGCCCGAGTGGGACGCCGTTGAGCCTGGTGTGTCGTCGATCCTTGCGCGCTCGATTGAATCGATGCTGCGGACACGCGGCTTCAACGACGCGGTGCGCCTCTACCTGAGCAGCCAGAGCGACCAGCTCGGCTTCAACCTCGCGCACATCCCAGGCGACTTCACCGTCGGGTCGAAGGAGTTCTACGACCGTAACTACATGCAGGGGCTGTTCGACCGCGGCTTCGTCATGGCGAAGGGCGGTTACCCCTGGTTGCACAGTGACGCGGCGGGCCACGAGTAGGCGCGATGCCCGGTGATTTGCGTCACCGGGCATCTCGCCACTGCTGTCGCCTACGGGTTCGGTCCGTTGTGGCAGTCGTAGCAACCGACCTGCGTACCCTTGGCCACGGTGCGCGTGCCGTACTCGGTGCTCCAGGTACGGATTGCCGCAGTACGTGAGAGTGCGGTGCCGCGGAAATTGGGTCCGTGGCATGCGGCGCAAGCCTGCACGTTCGCCTTTGCCAGGCTCTCGTGACCCGTGGTCCAGCGCGCGTCACCTACGTTGTGCATGCCGTGCGGGCCGTTCAGCGTGAGGGCGAGCGAACCGGCTGCATGGCAGGTCGAGCACTCGGCCACGGTGCCGGTATGCCCCTGCAGCTCCCTGGCCGCGACGTTGTCGTTGTGGCCATCGACCGGGTTTGCCCAGATCGCGTGCGTGCTGTTGTGGCAGGCTTCGCAAGCGACGCCGCTGTGACCCTTGCTGAAGCGGAACAGCTTGCCGCTGTTCTCGGCGAACCGCGTGTTGCTGGCGAGACGCGGCGAGGCGCCCGCATCGTTCGGGTCGAACGCGACGATCGTCCGCAGGCCGTCCAGCGCCATGAGCGACGGATCGAGCTTCGAGAAGGTTACGGCGTCACCGGTGTGGCACGACTGGCAGCGTGGCAGGTCCGCCCACGGACGGCGCGGCTTGAGGTCATTCGTGCCGTCGATGCTGCCGCCCTTCAGGAGAGCAGTCATGCCACCGACGGCCTTCATGTCACCGTGGCAGTTCTGGCAGTTCACGGTCTCCGTCATGGCGCCGCGCAGGCACTTGGTATTCCTGCCCGGATGACAGGTGTAGCAGGCTTGTGTCTGCGAATCGGGTGTGCCGCCCAGTCGGACCCAGGTGTCCGTGTACCCCTGCATCTTTTCGCTGTGATACGCGTGCATCGCCGACGACATGGTCTTGTGCAGTTGCTGCGCGGTGCTGGGGCCGGTTCCAGCGAGGTCCAGCGCAGGGGAGTAGTGGCAGCCTGCGCAGAGCACAGGCTTCGCCGCCATGAGGGTGGTCTTGTTCATGTTGTCGTGCAGCAGCAGGACGTTCTCGCGCGAGCGAATCTCCTTGGTCGATGCCTGCGACCAGTTGATCCCGCCTCGCTTCGTCGCAGCACCGCCGCTGTCGTGACAGTCGGAGCACGTCGTTTCCTCGGACACGGGCAGGACGACGTCGAGGTAGGCAACGTCCTTGCCGGTGGCTTTCTCGGTCGCAACGAGGCGCACCAACGGATAACGGTTCGGCGTTCCTGCATCGTCAACGGGAATGATCGGAATGCCTTCCGCCTTGAACAGTCCGCCGGGCGTGTTCCACGCAAGGGACTTGTTCGCGACCGTGGCCGTATCTGCAGGCATGTACAGTCCTTTGAGGCCCTGACCCGGCAGCAGCGTCGCACCGTAGAGCGCTTTCGCGTGCGTCCAGAAATTCGTCTTGGGACCCAAGGTCGAGTTGAGACTCGTGCTGTTGATCGATCCTCCTGCGTCACTGACCGCTTCGTAGCGCAGGCTCACGACCGAGTCGTTCACGACAGCCGGCTTGCCGGTCGAGCCGCGGCGCACGACCTGTGCGTTGACCACGTTGTAGGGTGGCAGGATCGAGAACACCGAGAAGTCGGCGTCCACGCAGTGCATGCCGAGGTCGTTCGTCGCCAGGACTTTGTAGACCCACGCGGTACTGACGGTCGAGGTGCCAACGGTGATCGGAACGCTGACCGTGATCTTGCTGTCTTTTACCGACACCACGGTGCTGCCCGCCTTGATGCCCTTGACCGTCACGACATTACTGCTGACCGAGACCGTGGCGATGCCGGTGCTCGCAGAGGTCGCTGACACCGTACCGGAATAGCTGCTGGCGGTGACCTTGCCGCTGGAACCGACGGCAAGCGACAACGAGGAGGGGGACACGGTCATGGAGTTCACGACCGTGACCGGCAGGCTGATGTTCGACGTCCGGGCGTCACGGACATAGACGGTTGCGGTTCCCACGCTCACGCCGGAGACCGTCAGCGTGGCACCGGTCGTCGTCACGTTCGACAGCGACACTTTGACCACCGCAGTGTTCTTCGACTCCGCCTGGATCTGACCGCTCGCATTGCTGATCTTTACCGCAGCGCTGCCTCCTGCCGACACCGTCACCGTGGTGGGCGACAGCGTCAGTGCCGATGCCTGGCCCGCGAACAAGGCCGAGGTAATGGTCAACATTGCAAAAGCGAACCAGTGGGTTCGTGTCCTGGCGTCGGTAGTGCGCGATCGAGTCATGAGGTGGTTCCCCTGCGAGTCACAATTCGTTGAATGGCGCGCATTGACATCGGCAGTGCGGCGCTATTGGAAACTGGGGGAATACGAATGCGACTGCGTGTCATTTCCCCAGCCCTGAAACGACAAAGCCCAGATTTCTCTGGGCTTTGACGCGTGTTCCGGCAATAGACGGTTGAGTTCTGCAAAATCAATCGGCCGGTCTCGAAATCTGTTTGCGCATGCAGCCGACTATAGGAAGACGAGCGCAGTTGTTCGCTATGACGTGCGCAATTGGTGACGCACGACCGCTTTTCGCGTCATGGTCAAAGTGAGGCAAGCAGGCGGAAGTGCAGGGCTATCGCGTCAGTGCAACAAGCGCGGTCCGGCATCCGCGGCGACGAAGAGCCCCATCGCGATCAGGAACAGGCCGAAAATCCGCCGCAATTTTTCCTGCGGAAGTTTTCGACCGAGACGATTGCCGGCCATGCTCCCGACGATGCCGACGAGCGAGATCGCGAGCAACGTGCGCCAGTCGAGCGCCATGCCCTTGGCATCCAGCACCAGCAGATACTTGCCGAAGCCGGTGAACGAATTCATCGCGATGACTGCAAGACTGGTGCCGACGGCGCTCGCCATCGGCACTGCCGCAAAGAGCACCAGCGCCGGCACGATCAGGAACCCGCCGCCGACGCCGACCAGTCCACTCAACAAGCCGACCGCTGCGCCGCCCGCGACGATCGCCATCGGTCGAGGACTGGCTGCATCTTCCTTGAGCGCAGCTGGGCGCAGCATCCGCCAGGCGGCGAGCAGCATGACGATGGCGAACAAGGCGAGTTGCAGGGTGCCAGGGACCCAGCGAGCGAGTGACGCGCCGACCCATGCGCCAGCCATTCCCGGGACGCCGAACCATAGGGCATTGCGCCAATCAACGAGCTTGGCTGCCGCGTAGGGAATGCATGCGGCCGTTGCGATCAGTCCCACCACGAGCAACGAGCCGGCGATCGCGATCTGCTCTGGCTGATGCA
>Ga0315283_10006523_pt1 | contig 10418 bp, 7 predicted proteins | sample YL17G09_0_MG_FD_204541 | JGI IMG/M metagenome (GOLD analysis project Ga0315283, IMG submission 204541) | Sediment microbial communities from Yellowstone Lake, YNP, Wyoming, USA - YL17G09_0 | ecosystem: Environmental > Aquatic > Freshwater > Lake > Sediment | place: USA: Wyoming | collected...
ACCCTTGCAATAGCTGCCATTATAGACGGTGCAGATAAAATATCAGACTTGATAAAGTCCATTGGGGCTTTTACCGTTCCCCCGATGCCTGAATGGGTCGGAAAAATTCCTATGGTAGGGAAAAAACTTGCAGTGAGCTGGCAATACTATGCAGCGCTGCCGCCTGAGGAACTGTCAGCTGTGCTGACTCCGTATGCAAAGAATGCCCTTGGATGGTTCATAGCCAAGACAGGCAGCTTCGGCATGATGATTCTTCAATTCCTTCTCACCGTGATCATATCGGCTATTCTGTACGCAACTGGCGAGACGGCAGCATCAGGCGTCAGGAGTTTTGCCCGCCGTTTGGCAGGAGCGAAAGGAGACGAGACCGCCGTGCTCGCAGCAATGTCAGTCAGGGGTGTCGCGCTTGGCGTTGTGCTCACGGCAATCATCCAGTCAGTTTTGGCCGGAATTGGACTGGCAATTACCGGCGTTCCAGCCGTGGCAATACTCACAGCAGTAATGTTCATGCTCTGCATAGCACAAGTCGGTCCTGCTTTGGTTTTGATCCTTTCGATCGTCTGGCTGTTCTGGAAGGGCGACCCGTTCTGGGGGAGTGTTCTTATCGCATGGTCTTTACCAGTCCTCGTCCTTGATAATATAATCAAGCCGGTTCTGATCAAAAAGGGAGCAGATCTGCCATTGCTGCTTATCTTTGCAGGTGTCATCGGCGGGCTGCTCGCCTTTGGAATTGTTGGGCTTTTTATCGGCCCTGTTGTGCTTGCTGTCTCGCATGTTCTTTTAAAGGCCTGGGTGTCCGGAAATGAAACGGAACAGGAATCGTCTGTTATTGATCCTGGAGTCAAAGAGACATAAAAAAACAATAATAATCAATTGATGTGTTGATAGTATTTTATATACAAATACCAAAGGTATTCAAACAAGAGTATCAATAGTGGCTTTTTATAAACTCAGAGTTTGTTATCCTCCGGCTTGTCCGGGGGATCCAGAAGGCATTGAAAAGGATTGGATTCTCTTTGATTCGTAGCCCTACCTTGACGAGAATGATGAACTTTTTTATCGGAATCGTACTTTATACAAGACGCCAAATAGACGCACAATATGAGCACTTTGGAAAATTATGAACAGAGAAAAAACATAAGGAGTGAGTTATGAAACGGGGGAGATTATCTGGAGTGTTATCTTGTGCAAAGAATTTTATGCGAGCGTGCTTTTTCATTCTCTTTTGCCTGGCGATGATGAATACGCTTGCCTGCGAAAAGAAAAAAACAGACACTCCACCGCCGCCAGTTGTTGAGGTGGTTACTGTGGATCAGAAGGATGTCCCGATTTTCCAGGAGTGGGTGGGAGCGCTTGACGGTTACGTCAATGCCGTTATCCGTCCCCAGGTGACCGGTTACCTCATCAAGCAGAACTACCGGGAGGGGGAGCTGGTCAGGAAGGGACAGATACTCTTCGAGATCGATCCCCGGACGTTCCAGGCCTCACTAAACCAGGCCCAGGCCCAACTATCCCAGCAGAAGGCGCGCCATGAAACCACAAAGGCCAATCTGGCCCGCATTAGACCTCTGGCAGAAAAGAACGCGGTGAGCCAGAAAGACCTTGATGACGCAGTCGGCGCAGAACTTTCCACCGGGGCATCAGTCGAGGCTGCCCAGGCTGCGGTCGAAAATGCCCAGCTCAACCTGGGCTTCACGAAGATCACATCACCCGTTGACGGCATCGCCGGTATCGCCAAGGCGCAGCTCGGTGACCTGGTAGGTCCAAACATGCAGACCGAATTGACTGCTGTCTCGACGGTGAACCCCATCAAGGTATATATCAACGTCAGCGAACAGGAGTACCTCAAGGCTCGTGAAGGCGGAAAGAACATCGAAGCTATCCCCCTCCAGCTGCTCCTGGCCGACGGAAGCGTCTATCCCCACAAGGGGAAGTTTGCCCTGTCCGACCGGCAGGTCGACCCCACCACCGGTACTATCAAGATAGGTACTGTCTTCCCGAATCCGAACAATATCTTGCGCCCCGGGGGCTTTGGCCTGCTCCGGGCGCAAATGGCATTGAAAAAAGGGGCGATCCTGGTTCCGCAGCGGGCAGTGGGAGAAGTGCAGGGGAAAACCCTGGTGGCCGTAGTCGGAGCTGACAACAAGGTAGAGTTGCGTCCCGTCAAGGTGGGAGGACAAGTCGGATCTGACTGGATTATCAGCGAGGGGCTGAAGGTAGGTGAAACGATTGTGGTCGAGGGAATCCAGAAGGTCAAATCGGGAACGTTGGTGAGTCCGAAGCCGTTCACCCCCGGAGCACCTGCGGATCAGGGTGCAGTCAAGCCCGAGACAAAACCGGCCACTCCGGCACCAGCTGAAAAGAGGTAGCCAACCATGTCCAAATTTTTCATCAACCGCCCCATAGTGGCCATGGTCATCTCCATTCTCATGGTGATCCTCGGCTTCGTCGCCATGTCGCGACTTCCGATCGCCCAGTTCCCCAACATCGTGCCCCCGGCCATCCAGGTGAACGCCACCTATACGGGTGCCGACGCCCTGACACTGGAGCAGTCGGTGGCCACCCCCATCGAGCAGCAGATGTCCGGCGTTGACAACCTGGACTACATGTACTCCATCAACGCCAACAACGGGCAGATGACCCTTTATAACTACTTTGACCTCAAGACTGACGCCAACACCGACCAGATCCTCGCCCAGATGCGCGAAGGCCAGGCTGAGTCGCAGCTGCCAAAGGATGTTACCAACTACGGGGTGACGGTGGTGAAATCCACTTCGTCACCGCTCATCATGTTCGCACTTTATTCCCCCAACGGTACTTATGACAACATCTTCCTGGCCAACTATGCCTACATCAATATCAATGATCAGATGACCCGCATTAAGGGGATCGCCAGCGTCACGATCTTCGGCGGCGGCCAGTATGCCATGCGGCTCTGGGTCAAGCCTGACCAGTTAGCCAAGCTCAACATCACCATCCCCGAGATCATGAACGCTGTCAACGCCCAGAATACCGTGAACCCGGCGGGACAGGTGGGAGCTTCCCCGATCCCCAAGGGACAGGAGCATACGTACTCGGTCCGTGCCCAGGGACGGCTCCAGAACGAGGAGCAGTTCGGCAATATCGTGCTGCGGGCCAATCCCGACGGCTCCATTGTCCGTGTCAAGGACGTGGCCCGCATCGAGCTGGGAGCCCAGACCTATAACATGGAAGGACGCCTGAACGGCAAGCCATGTGCTCTCATAGCCTTGTACCAGATGCCGGGGACCAATGCCCTGGATGCTGCCAGCGGCACCAAGACTCTGATGGAGGAGCTGAAAAAGAGCTTCCCGCCTGACCTGGACTACTCGATTGCGCTGGATACGACTCTGGCTGTCACCGAGGGAATGAAGGAGATCCAGCACACGTTCTTCGAGGCCCTTATCCTGGTCATCCTGGTTGTCTTCATCTTCCTCCAGGGATGGAGGGCAACCCTCATCCCATTGCTGGCAGTGCCTGTGTCTCTGGTGGGGACCTTTGCCATATTCCCCATGCTCGGCTTCTCCATAAACACGCTATCACTTTTCGGCCTGGTGCTTGCCATCGGCCTGGTCGTTGACGATGCAATTGTTGTGGTGGAGGCGGTGGAGCATCACATCGAGCATGGAATGTCACCCAAGGAGGCGTCGCTGAAGGCAATGGAAGAGGTCTCCGGCCCGGTTATCGCTATCGCCATTATCCTGGCTGCAGTCTTTGTCCCGACAGCTTTTATCCCGGGCATCACGGGCCAGCTTTACCAACAGTTCGCCGTGACCATCGCCGTTTCGGTCATCTTCTCGGCATTCAACGCGCTCTCACTCTCCCCGGCCCTCTGTGCCCTGCTCCTCAAGCCAAAGAAGAGGGGCACCGGCCTGCTCCAGAAGTTCTACGACTGGTTCAACCGGGTCTTCGGCCGGGCCACCGACGGCTATGTCAGCATCTGCGGCGCTGCCATCCGTAAGAGCAAGATCAGTCTCCTCTTACTGGTGGGAGTGGCGGTCCTTGCAGGGCTTGCGGGCAATAAGATCCCTACGGGCTTTCTCCCGGACGAGGACCAGGGGTTCATTTTTGCCGGCATCCAGCTGCCGGATGCTGCCTCCCTGCAGCGGACCAGCGAAGTGGCCCGACAGGCCGAGGAGATCATCACCAAGACCCCGGGGGTCAAGTACTGCTCCGCGATCATCGGGTTCAACATGCTGAGCCAGGTGCAGAACACATACAGCGCCTTCTTCTTCATCTCACTGGAGGAGTGGGCCAAACGGAAGAAGCCCGAAGAGCAGTACGAGGCGATCAAGAAGCATATATCCCAGAAAATGGCCGGCATCCCCGGTGCTATGGGTTTTGCCTTCCCGCCGCCGGCAATCATGGGTGTCGGCACCTCCGGCGGAGTCACGTTTATTCTCCAGGACCGCTCCGGGAAAGACATAGATTTTTTGGCAGCCAACACGAACAAGTTCATCGAAGAGGCCAGAAAGCGGCCTGAACTGGCGCGGGTAACCACCACGTTTCTCCCCACCGTGCCACAGCTTTTTGTGGACGTGGACCGGGACAAGGTCCTGAAGCAGGGGGTCAACATTGCTGATGTGTACAAGACCCTGCAGAGCTTCATGGGAAGCGGGTTCATCAACTACTTCAACAAGTTCGGCCGCCAGTGGCAGGTCTTTATCCAAGCCGAGGGCGACTACCGGACCAACATCGAAAATATTGGCCAGTTTTATGTGCGCAACAGCGAGGGGAAGACGGTCCCTCTGTCGGCGCTTACCTCTATCCGCAAGATCGTCGGACCGGAGTTCACCATGCGCTTTAACCTTTACCGTTCGGCCCAGATCAATGCCACGGCAGCCCCGGGCTTCAGCTCGACCCAGGCGATGAAAGCGCTTGAGGAGGTCTTCGCCCAGACCATGCCGCGGGAGATGGGGTTCGACTACAGCGGCATGTCGTTCCAGGAGAAAAAGGCCCAGCAGGGTGTCTCACCGATGGCGATCTTCGCCTTCTCGTTCCTCTGCGTCTTCCTGATCCTGGCTGCCCAGTATGAAAGCTGGTCCCTGCCGTTCTCGGTCCTTCTCGGCACACCCGTTGCCGTGGCCGGGGCCTTTGCCGGACTTCTGTTCCGGAGCTTCGAGAACAACATCTATGCCCAGATCGGCCTTGTCATGCTCATTGGTCTGGCAGCCAAGAACGCTATCCTCATCGTCGAATTCGCGAAAATGGAGTACGAGAAGGGCAAACCATTGGTGGAAGCTACTCTTGAGGGCGCTAAACTGCGCCTCAGACCGATTCTCATGACCTCCTTCGCTTTCATCCTCGGCTGCGTGCCACTGGCCATCGCCAGCGGAGCCGGCGCCATCTCCCGGCAGGTGATGGGGATTACGGTCATAGGCGGGATGCTGGCTGCTTCTTTCATTGCCATTTTCCTCATCCCGGTCACCTTCTACGTTGTGGAAAACCTGGGGCACAAAAAGGACAGCGGGACCCATCCGCCATCTGGCGGAGAGGCTGAAGGCCATGGGGCACCGCCGACCGGACGTGAAGGGACAATGGAGGGAGAAAGCCATGCGTAGTGTGATTGTATTTTTGTTTTTTGCCCTTCTTGTTTCCGGCTGTATGATGGGGCCAAACTACCAGCGCCCCGAAGTTGACACGCCCCAAACGTGGCGTTTCGAAGACAAAGAAGCCAAAGACGTTGTAAACACTGCATGGTGGGAGCAGTTTAATGACCCTGTATTGAATCAACTTATCACTATTTCATTGCAGGAAAACAAAGATGTAAAGATCGCCGCTGCCGTGATAGAAGAATTTATGGGGCGATACGGTGTGGTCCTGGCGCCGCTGTATCCACAGATAGGCGCTGGAGCAAGCGTTGGTAGAGACCGTGCCACTGAAGAGGGACCTGCTCCTGTGTCACGGGGGGTAGAAAATCCGGCGAATAATTATCAGGTATTTCTGAGTGCGAGCTGGGAGATCGACCTGTGGGGAAAACTGCGTCGCGCAACTGAAGCTGCAAGGGCAGACCTCCTGAGCACTGAGGAAGCAAAGCGAACAGTCATCCTTTCTCTCGTTTCCTCGGTGGCGGGCGCGTATATCAATCTCCGCGATCTTGATAAGCAGCTCGAAATCGCAAAGCAAACGGCAAAGGCGCGCGAGGACTCCTACAATCTCTTCAAGCTTCGGTTTGAAGGCGGTGTGATTTCGGAACTCGAACTGAGCCAGGTTAAATCAGAATATGAGCAGGCACTTTCTACCATTCCGCTGCTTGAGAAGACGATCACCCAGCAGGAGAATGCCTTGTCGTTTCTGCTTGGCCGCAATCCCGGCGCGATTCAGCGCGGAAAGACGGTCGATGAGCTTGTTCTTCCGGCCATCCCTGCAGGCCTGCCTTCTGATCTTCTTGTAAACCGTCCCGATATCCGTCAGGCTGAACAGAATCTTATCTCGGCAAATGCACAAATCGGGGTAGCGCGTGCTCAATACTTTCCGACAATCTCACTGACCGGCCTCTTCGGATGGGCAAGTACAGACCTCTCAGATCTCTTCAGCGGGCCCGCAAAAACATGGAGCTGGGCCGTACCAATCGCTGCTCCGATCTTTACAGGTGGCGCTTTGTCAGGGCAGGTCAAAGCAGCAGTGGCGATACAGCAGCAGACCCTTGTCCGTTACCAGCAGGTTATCCAGAATGCGTTTCGTGAGACTGAAGACAGTCTTGTCGACCAGAGGAAGACAAAGGAGCAGCTTCAGACACTGAAACAGCAGGTAGGATCTCTGACGGATTACGCACGGATTGCGAGATTACGCTATGACAACGGGTATACCAGTTACATAGAGGTGCTGGATGCGGAGCGGAGTTTGTTTAATGCGCAACTTACGTATGCCCAGACGCAGGGGGTACTCTTCCAGGCCATGATCAATCTCTACAAAGCCATGGGCGGCGGCTGGATCATGGAGGCCGAACACCTGACTGTTCAGCAGTACGATGAAAAAGAAGGAAAGAAAATAAATACAACGACGGGAGTCACACAATAATGAAAAACCTGAAAATATTCGTTTTGCTTCTGATGAGTGCCGCATTTCTTTTTTCATGTGCTACCTCACCCTCGCGATCCAACACGGTGATGACCGATACCTGGAAAGATACGGCGTATCAGGGCAAACCGCAAAAAATTATGTTGATCATGGCTGCAAAAAGTTCGGACACGAGAAATCTGTTCGAAAACCGGTTTGCCGGGGAACTTCAGGGGCGCGGGAATGACGCCTTCCAGAGCTATACAGTTGTTCCCTTCGAACAACTGCGTGATAAAGAACTCGTGAAATCGAAGATACACAGCTCGGGCGCGGATACGGTTCTCATCTCAAGGCTGGTCGACACTAAGACGATCGAGTCCTATAGGCCGGGATTGATCACTATTATTCCTGTTGTGCCTGATTATTATTACGGCTGGTGGGGGTATTATAATGTTGTGTTTGCCGACTACGGGTATACAGGTGACGTAACTGTTGCATACATAGAGACGAACCTCTACGACGTAAAGACCGAGAAACTGATATGGTCCGGCCATTCGAAGACAGAGAGGACCTATGGAGAACAAGAGTTGATCACGGCGTTCATCCAGCGCATGATCAAGAAGCTGTCATCAGCCGGGCTTATTAAATGAAGGGAGAATAAGAAACCCTCCTAAACTTCTTTTCCCCCGGCGGGGACCAGGGAGACAAAGGGAGGGATGGTTCGACAGGCTCACCATGACATCTGTCATCCTGAGCTTGTCGAAGGATTATACGAAGCAGCAAGGGGAGATTTTCAGATAAATATCTATTCAATGGTGAGACCTTTTATTCAATGAGTGAAGACCACAAAACACACATTCCCCGTCGGCTTTCAGGGATGCGCGCAAGCATCACTTTTTTCCGCTATGTATTCAGGATAATAAAATTTATCTGGCCTATTTTTTCGAGTCTTCTCATACTGATTATGGCATTAGGACTCGTGATCGGCATGAGAGAAGGCTGGACCATCGGAGATTCTCTGTATTTTTCGTTTATCACAGGCTTTACGATCGGCTATGGCGATATTACGCCGCATTATCCTTTGACGAAAATACTCGCTGTTCTTCTGGCAGCAGTCGGATTTCTTTTTACCGGGATTCTGGTAGGAATTGCCGTCGAAGCCCTGCGCTATACCGTAACGGGCAAGTCACCATTAGACCAATATAAAGAATAATGGATCATCCAGCCGTCATCCTGATTCTCGGTGCCGTGCTGATCTTCTGCTACGGTCTCATTTCACGCCTTGCAGAGCGCTCCCCTATCACTGCGCCAATGGTTTTCGTTGCTATAGGGATACTCGCAAGCCCGATGGGAACAGGCATCCTGTCCATAAAAATAGATGCAGGGGTAGTGCAAATTATTGCGAGTGTCACTCTCGTACTCGTTCTGTTTGTAGACGCTTCCAGCATATCTGTGCCTGCCCTGATCCGCGAACGACGGCTTCCGATGCGTCTTCTCCTTATAGGTTTGCCTCTCACCATGCTTTTTGGCTCTATTGCGGGATTCCTGATTTTTCAGAATATGGCGTTTTGGGTTGTCCTGCTCATGGCTCTCATCCTGTCCCCGACTGATGCAGCCCTCGGGCAGGCTGTGGTAACAAACTCCGCGATACCTGAAAGGATACGGAGGGCGATCAATGTGGAGAGCGGCCTGAACGATGGCATGGCATTGCCTCCAATACTCGTATGCATTGCGGCGTTGTCTGAAGCCGGCACCGGGGATAGAGGAACCGATTACTGGATAAACTTCACGCTGAAACAACTGATACTGGGGCCAATCGCAGGTGTCTTTGTGGGATGGTTAGGCGGGCTGCTGGTTGATAAGGCTTCCCGGGCAGGATGGATGAATGAAACCTACCAGAGGCTGTCATCAGCATCATTGGCGGTTATTGCCTATGCCGCCGCCGAATCAATGCACGGGAACGGTTTCATGGCGGCTTTTTTCAGCGGCCTCGCATTGGGCACCCGCACACCTTCTGTACGCGAGCGTATCCATGAGTTTGCAGAGGCTGAAGGACAGCAGCTCGCGTTGTTTATCTTTCTGATGCTTGGTCTCATTTTGGTACCAGTTACAATACAGTATTGGGATATCCGTGCATGGATGTACGCCGTCTTGAGTCTGACCTTCATCAGGATGATACCCGTTGCTTTGAGTCTCATGGGATCTAAATTGGACTGGGCCTCCGTCAGTTTTATTGGTTGGTTTGGTCCGCGCGGAATAGCTTCCATCCTGTATCTGCTCATTGTCGTCGGACGCATTGGGAAATCCGGATACGAATACATGCTCTCCGTTATCGTCCTCACGGTGCTTCTCAGTGTTTTTCTCCATGGCATCTCAGCTGTACCGTTTGCGCATCTGTACGGCAGGTATGCTTCAAAGCATGGAATGATGAAAAAAGAAAATACCATAAGCTAAATACTCTAGAGAGGAAATAAATGAGCAATCAATTGACCCCCGGTGAAGAGGACGTAAAGATTGTGATGGAGCTCCATGGCGTATTGCCTGAGGGACCGATGTTCGATGAGGCGCTGAAGGTTGTATCGCTCTATGCTGACCGGATTCAGGAGCTTCTCTCAAAATACTCAGATCCTGTGAGCAAAAAGAAAGCCCTCATAGCCATTCTCGAAGAGGGGCTTATGCAAGAGGGTTTTATCCCGAATACTCACGAGCGGAAGTTCGAATTACCGGAAGAGAAAACAGACTGAGAATATCCTATAAGGGAGTTCTTATCAAAATCAAATATCAAAAAATCTCGGCGGAGGTTTTAACCAGATGACAGATGAAAAGGAAAAAGGCCGACGTCGCGCAAATCTGGAGTAGATTGAAGGGCCAACTACAACCTTGAAATCGGGGCCATCACACGGCGCATCTGCGTTGTAATATAGGGTGTAACGGTCTTGGTTCAATGTCGCATTTCAATGGCAAGGTAAATGGCGAGCAATTAGGTAAAAGGTCTAATTTCAATATTATTCAAGCCGATTTTTCCTAAATTCAAGCCATATAATATAAAAAATCATAAAAACGACAGAAACCGTTGATGGAATAGCAGTTTTGGTATCGAAAAAAGAAAGTGCTAAGCCACCTGCCAGACCATAATTTTTCAAAGTTCCAAGCAGCACAATGCTTGTGGTTTTCTTCTTGTCAAGACGAGCAATCTTACAAAATAAACCAATAATCCATCCCAACAGAAAAGTGCTTGCAAAAGAAATCATGGCAACCGGCAGCAGGGACAGCGTTTGCGTTAAGAACACTTGTTGGTTCAAGCCAACTATCGTATAACTTACCAGGAAGAAACTCCAGTTTGTAATATCGCCCTTAATCGGTTCGATCAAACGGGCTATCCCCGTCATGATAAGAATGCG
>Ga0315283_10006524_pt1 | contig 10417 bp, 12 predicted proteins | sample YL17G09_0_MG_FD_204541 | JGI IMG/M metagenome (GOLD analysis project Ga0315283, IMG submission 204541) | Sediment microbial communities from Yellowstone Lake, YNP, Wyoming, USA - YL17G09_0 | ecosystem: Environmental > Aquatic > Freshwater > Lake > Sediment | place: USA: Wyoming | collected...
GGGTCAGTCGGCGGTGTGCCGCAGGTCCGGGCAGCGCCGCGACAGCGCCGGACCCCGAGCCCGACATCGCCTCGAGGGCGAACGCGACGTCGCGGACCGACTGGAAGCGCTCGTCCGGGTTCTTTTCCAGGCACCGCCGCACGATGCGGTCCAGCGCGGGTGGCACATGCGCGGTGGCCGTGGTCGTCAGTTCCGGAGGGTCCTCTTTCAGAATCGCGATGAGTGTGTCGGTCGGCGTGGCGCCCTGGAACGCGCGTCGCCCCGCCAGCAGCTCGTACAGCACCGGACCGAACGCGAAGATGTCCGCGCGATGATCGACCTCCTGACCGCGCACCTGCTCCGGCGCCATGTACCCGACCGTCCCCAGCACCGTCCCCGGCCCGGTTTCCAGGTTCATCGTGACCGCGACGCTCGCACCCCCCGCCGTGGCCGAGCGCTGCTTCGCCAGCCCGAAATCCAGGATCTTCACCTGCCCGTCGCGCGTCACGAACACGTTCTCCGGCTTGAGGTCGCGGTGGGTGATCCCCCGCGCGTGCGCCGCCGCGAGACCCGCCGCGATCTGCAGCGCGTATTCGACGGCCTTCCGGGGCGGCACCGATCCGCCGACGATGTACTCCCGGAGGGTCTGGCCCTCGAGCAGTTCCATCACCGCGTAGGACGCGCCCCGATCAACGCCGAAGTCGAAGATGCTGAGGATGTTCGGATGGGAGAGCGCGGCGACGGCCTGCGCTTCACGCTCGAGTACACGGAGATCTACAACGGGAAGGACATCCCGATTACGGGCACCAGCCTGAACGGCGACATGGTGGCCGGCACGCGGGTCGATGCCAGTACCCTGACGTTCGTCTACAAGAAGAACGGGAAGGTCACCGTCACCTCGACCAACGTCGCGTCCGCCGACCGGAAGACGTACACCATCACCTCCAAGGGCACGAACACCCTCGGGCAGACCGTCAACTCCGTCGCGGTCTACGACAAGCAGTAGGCGACGCGTCCGCCGAGGCCGCCGCACGCGGCGGCCTCAGCTGTTCGAGATCCATCACCGGACGCACCGCCTGAGTCGGGGCCCGGTTCAGGCGGCCTGCCCTCGGAGGTCTCCCGATGATTCGACGGATCATGTGTCTGGCCGCCGTCCCCTTGGCGTTGTTCGCCGTGGTGGCCACGCCGCAGGCGGGCTACGACATCCTCATCACCGGCGCCCGCATCCTGGACGGGTCCGGCAACCCGTGGGTGACGGGCTCGGTGGCGATCAAGGGAGACCGCATCGCCCGGATCGGCCGCTTCTCGGCCGCCGCGGCGCGCACGATCGACGCCACCGGCCTGTACGTCGCGCCGGGGTTCGTCGACATCATGGACCAGTCGGGCCTCTGGCTGGTGCAATCCCCCACGGTGCAGAGCAAGGTGCGCCAGGGCGTGACGACGCTGATCGGCGGCGAAGCGGGCGCGCCGGGCCCGCCGGCCGCGCTCGACCGGTATTTCGCGACGATCGAGAAGCAGGGCATCAGCGCCAACTTCGGGACGTTCGTGAGCGCGGCCCAGGCCCGCATGGCCGTGCTGCAGGCCGCGAATCGCGACCCGACGCCCGACGAACTCGAGCGCATGAAGGCGATCATCGAGGCGGGCATGCAGCGCGGCGCGCTCGGCATGACGACGGCGCTCTTCTATCCGCCGGGGTCGTTCGCGAAGACGCCCGAGCTCATCGAGCTGGCGAAGGTGGCGGCGCGCTACGGCGGCATCCACGCGACGCACGTGCGCGACGAGGGTCTCGGCGTGCTCGACGGCATCGCCGAAGCGATCGAGATCGGCGAGAAGGCCGGCCTGCCGGTCGAGATCGTCCACCTGAAGGTCGCCCACCGGAAGGCGTGGCAGCGGATGCTGCCGAAGATCGAGGCGCTCGTCCGCGCCGCGCGGGCGCGCGGAGTCGACATCACGGCGGACCAGTACCCGTACACGCGCAGCGGCACCGGCCTCGAGGTCTGCATCCCGTCATGGACGACGGAGGGCGGCCCGGCCGAGCGCAACAAGCGGCTGAAGGACCCGGCGAACCGCGCCCGCCTCAAGCGCGAGATGAGGCACGGCGCGCCCGGCTGGCCGAGCTTCTTCGACGCGCTCGGCAGCTGGAAGCACGTGACGATTGCCTCGATGCCCAAGGGCGGCGAGCAGCGGTACGTGGGCATGACGATCGACGCGATCGCCCGGGAGCGGAAGCAGGCACCCGAAGACGTGGTCATCGACCTGGTGGCGCAGTTCACCGGACGGATAGACGCGATCTACGCCATCATGAACGAGCAGGACGTCCGCACGATCATGACCTGGCCGTGGGTCAGCGTCGGCAGCGATTGGGAAGCGGGCAGCATCGAGACGGCCCGGGGGCTCGCGCACCCGCGCGGGTACGGCACCTTCCCGCGCATCATCGCCCGCTACGTGCGCGAGACCGGCGTCCTGATTCTCGAGAACGCGATCCGGCGGATGACGTCGCTGCCTGCGGCGAAACTGCACCTCGCGGGGCGCGGAACCCTTACAGAGGGCAGCTTCGCGGACATCGTGGTGTTCGACTACGACCGCATCGCGGACACGGCCACCTACACCGCGCCTCACCAGTACCCGAATGGGATTCCCTTCGTCATCGTCAATGGTCAGCTGGTGATCGACAAGGGTGAGCACACCGGGGCGCGCCCGGGACGGGTGATGTACGGGCCTGGCAGCCAGGCGGGGAAAGAGCGGCCGCAGTAATGGACGGGATCGCCGAGCGTCGGTATACTGTAGTGTAGTCGCGACTACACATTGGAGACGGCATGCCGACATCCGAGCGAACCACCGTGCTGACGCTGAGGGTCCCGCCCGACCTCGACCGCCGCATCACGCACCATGCGCGCCGGACGAAGCGGTCCAAGAGCGTCGTGTTGCGCGAGGCCCTGCAACTCGCCTTCGGGAGCGGGCCGCCGCCCGATGACCCCGGCCGGGACGCCCGCCGCCAGTCGCTGCTGGTGAGTGGTCGCGCCTCCGAGCGAGACGCGATCGCCTTCGTCGAGCACGCGGTCGACCACCGGGGCTGGAAGTGAAGCGGGGTGCTGTGGTCGTCGTTGCCGCCCGCGGGGCCTACACCGGCAAACCGCGCCCAGCGCTGGTCGTGCAGTCGGACGTGTTCAATCCGACGCACGCGAGCGTGACGGTGTGTCCGATCACGTCGGACTGCGTCGACGCCCCGCTGTTCCGCCTCACCCTGCCTCCCGGGCCGCGCACCGGCCTTCGTGCCGTGTCGCAGGTCATGATCGACAAGATCGTCAGCGTGCCGCGCTCGGCCATCAACGCCGAGATTGGCGAGTGCTCCGCCCCGGAACTCGACGCCGTAGACGACGCGGTGCGTCGGTGGCTCGGGCTGGTCTAGCGGGGTCTGGCTGGCGACCTCTATCCCAGCGTCAGCCAAGACCGGCACGACCGCTCACGGCAACTCGAGCTCCGTACAGAACGCGGTGAACGGGAGCACGCTGACCTTGCCGGATGCGTAGTGCCGATCGCCGCGATGGACCTGGACGAACCGCGGGATCGGCGTCCGCTCGGCGTAGTAGCGCACCGCCGGGCTGATGGCGCGATCGCCCGTCTTGCACTCCACCGCAGACTGCGGTCGCCCGCCGCGCAGGACCACGAAGTCCACTTCGCGCCGATCCGTATCTCGGAGGAAGCGGAGCTCCATGCGAAAGCCCTCGGTGTCTTCGATCCAATGGCCGTACTTGAGCAGGTGGCACGCCACCAGGTTCTCGAAACGCGCGCCGGGGTCGGCCACGGCCGACCAGTCCCACAGGTAGAGCTTCTTCTCCTTCTTCACCGCCCGGATCCGGGGGAAGCCGACGCGCTCCGGCAGCAGGTCGACGAGATGCTCGACAAGGCTCACCTCGCGAACCCGTTCTAGATCGCGCAGATCCTCGCGCACCACTCGCGCCAGCCGATGAACACGAGCTTCATGGCGCTCAGCGCCTTCTCGACCGCCGGCGTCAGGTGCTGCGGAGCACGCATGAATGGGAGTAGAGTCCATTTCACTTATGAGTAAAATGGCTGTGGCTCCCATACGCTCATGGCGCGACGACCGCTGTCATCTGGACATGCGGCTCGCGGTTCGGAAGGACAGCCAGGCCACACGATCTGGGCTATACGCGCGCCACCTTCGTTGAACGCGAAGCGCCAGCGTCGTCAGTGAGACTGCCCCCATGTCACTGAATCCGGGCACGAAGCTCGGCCCCTATGAAATCCTCGCTTCGCTCTGCTTCAGCTGCTCTTGTGTCGGAGGCAGCTGGTCTGTGGGCCACAAAGACAAGACCAAAGTGCGGATCGAGCCCTTTTCCAATTCGGCGGCCACGTTCTCGTCCCGTCCTCTCTCCTCATCGCCGCGGGCGCTTCCTGACCGATGGAAGATCGCGTATCCGGCTTGATAAAACGTAATCGATCGATTACGCTTTCCTCATGGTCTCGGTCAGGCCGCTGCACGAATTCACCGCATGGCTGGACGGCCTATCCGATCTGGCCGTGCGTGGAGTAGTGATCGCGCGCATCAAGCGCCTGGCACTCGGTTTGGTGGGCGACGTCGCGCCGGCCGGCGAGGGGTTATCGGAGCTCCGCATTCACGTCGGCGCAGATTGGCGGGTATGTTTTGTGCAGCGTGGCGCTCAGGTGATCGTATTGCTGACTGGTGGCTCCAAGCGCACGCAGAAGACTGACATCAGGCGCGCCCGAGTCCTGGCCTCGGCGCTGGATTGACTGGAGGAGATGACCATGACGCGACGCATCAAGGTGGCTGACCTGCCCGAGTTCGACGCGGGACCGTATCTCGGGAGCGAGGCGGCGATCGCGGCCTATCTGACGGACATTCTGGAGGCGAACGATCCGGCCTTGCTGGCGGCGGCCCTGGGCGACATCGCCCGCGCGCGCGGCATGAGCGAGATCGCCAGGGCATCCGGGCTCACCCGCGAAGCCTTGTATAAGGCGCTGCGACGCGATGCGCAGCCGCGTTTCGACACGGTCAGCCGTGTGTGTGCAGCCTTGGGAGTCCGTCTGGTGGCACAAGCTGTCCATCCGTGAGGAGTGTCTGAATCTGTCTGCTGGTGCGGCCTGCATCTGACACTATTGTCGAAAGAGAGAAACCCTCCCCACATTTCTACTTCGACTCGGTCTTCCCAATTCTCCGGACATCCAATCGTTCTGCGCTATACTCGCGCCAACTTCCTGGAACTCGAAGAGCCCTCGTTCGCATGAAGGCGCCCCATACCCGATGAGCCCCAGCCCACGCAGACGCACCTCGGCGGCGGCAGCCCCGGATCCCCGTTCCCGTCGGTAGAAGAAGGCCGCTTTCCCGCCGGCACGAGCTGGCGGGCCGCTTCCGCATTCTGGGCCTGCTCGGCCGCGGCGGCATGGGCGAGGTGTACCGCGCCCTCGACCTGACGCTCAATCAGATGGTGGCGCTCAAGTTCATCTCGCACGCGGCGCACACGAGCGAGGCCGCGCTGGCGCGCTTCCGCAACGAAGTGCGCATCGCGCGGCAGGTGTCGCATCCCAACGTGTGCCGCGTGTACGACATCGGGGTGATCGAAGGCCTGCACTTTCTGTCGATGGAATACGTGGATGGCGAGGATCTGGCGTCGCTGCTGCGCCGGATCGGGCGGCTCCCGTCCGACAAGGCGCTCGAGTTCGCACGCCGCCTCTGCGCCGGGCTTGCGGCCGCCCACGAACGCGGCGTGCTGCATCGGGATCTGAAGCCGGCCAACATCATGATCGACGGCCGCGGGCAGGTGCGGATCACGGACTTCGGTCTGGCCGCGCTCGCCGGCGACGAGCACAGCGGCGACATTCGCAGCGGCACACCCGCGTACATGTCGCCAGAACAGAAGGCTGGCAAGGACGTCACGACGCGCAGCGACATCGATGCGCTCGGCCTCGTGCTGCACGAGATGTTCACCGGCCGGCGGCCCGGCGACTCGCACGCCATGCCGACCACGCTCGTGAAGGATCTCGACCCGACGGTCGAACGCGTGATTCTGCGCTGCCTCGACACTGACCCGCGCAACCGGCCCTCGTCGGCGTTGAACGTGGCGATGGCACTGCCAGGCGGCGATCCCATCGCCGCGGCCCTGGCCGCGGGCGAAACGCCGTCACCTGAGATGGTGGCGGCCTCCGGCGAGAAAGAGGGACTCCAGCCGCGCACCGCCATCGCGTGCTTCGCCGGCGTGGTGCTGATGCTGGTGGCGATGGTGCTGCTGAGCGGCAAGACGACACTGCTTGGCCGCGCGCCGCTGCCGTTGCCGCCGGATGCGCTGGCGGACAGAGCGCGCGTAATGCTGAAACAATTCGGCTATACCGAGGAACCGGTGGATACCGCGTACTCCTTCGACGCCGGTCCCGCCTTCCGGTCCTACCGGAACTACCTGCGTGACCACGACTTCGACCGCCGCTGGGAGCGCCTGGCCAGTCATCAGCCCGCCTTGACCGTATTCGTGTACCGCCAGCACCAGGACTACCTCCAGCCCGGACAGTACAACGTGTTCTGGCTGGGTAGAGTTACGAGCACTGATCCTCCCCTGACCGTTCCAGGCATGGTGCAGGTCATTTTGAACCCGACTGGCGCACTCGAGCACATGGAGGCGCGGCCGTCCCAGGCGCTCTCCCGGACCACGGGACGATTGGCTCTGGCCGGGTCTGGAGGGAATTGGACCAGCCTGCTGAAGGCCGCGGGTCTGGATGCGGCACGATTCAAACCAATCCAGCCGGACCCGGAGGCAGTCCCGCCCGTCTACGCGGATTCGAGAATGGCCTGGACCGGCTCCTACGCCGAAGGGAGGCCGGACAGCATTCGTGTGGAAGCAGCGGCGCTCGATGGCCGACCCGTCTTCTTCAGCATCCAGGGGCCGTGGCAGGCGGGGGAGTTCACGTCCGTACAGGCGCCAATGCGATTCGCCGTCTTCGCAGGTGTTCTGTCGGCTGTGCTGCTGGCCGCGGCGGGCGTCGTCGCGTGGCGCAACGTTCGACTCGGCCGGGGCGACACAAAGGCCGCGTGGCGAATCACCGCGTTGATCTTTGCCACGGGCGTGGCGGGCTGGGCACTGGCCGCCGTCCACGTCCCGACGCTGGGGGAGTTCTACCTGCTGCGGATGGGACTGAACGCTGCGGCATGCCAGGCGGGCGCGGTCGGACTCATGTATCTCGCGCTCGAGCCGTTCGTCAGGCGAATCTGGCCGGATGCATTGATCTCCTGGATGCGTCTGGTCAGCGGCCGGTTTCGCGATCCCCTGGTGGCGTCGCACGTCCTCGTGGGGATCTCGGCGGGGTTGGCGTTCATACTGCTCCGGATGCTCACAGCATGGGGGACGGGCACTTTGCTGGGCGCCCCCGGCAACGGCGCCTCTGTGGGCAATGCGCGGTTCCTCACGAGCAACCTGCTCCTCGATCTCTGGCTCTGTGCGTTCCTGTCGGTCGGCTACGTCCTGGTGCTGGTCATGATGCGACGCGTGGCGCGCCGCACGTGGGTGGCCGACGCCCTCTTCGTTGTGCTCCTCTCGGCGCTCCTGGCGCCGCTCGCTTCAGCCGACGGCGCGACGTACCTGGCCGTCGGCCCATGGATTCTCTGGTTCGCGGCGATCACCTGGGTCCTGCGGCGCTTCGGCCTGCTGGCAGTCGCGGCGGCGGTATATGCGTCGTATCTGACCATGGGCCTGCCCCTCCCGGTCGCGTCCTCGTACGCGGCGGTCTCGCTGGCCACGCCGCTTCTGATCGCGGCCGTGGCCGCCTGGTCGCTCTACGCCGTTCTGGCGTCGAGACCGGGCACGGCGTCGCGCTCGGCGGCAGAACCGCTGGTGTGAGTGGGTAGCCGTGCGGTCGCCTCGCTCAGGGCAGGCTGAGTTCCGTGCAGAACGTGGTGAACGGGAGCACGGTGACCTTGCCGGATGCGTAGTGACGATCGCCGCGATGGATCTGGAAGAACCGCGGGATCGGCGTGCGCTCGGCGCAGTAGCGTACCGCCGGGCTGATGGCGCGCTCGCCTGTCTTGCACTCCACCGCAAACTGGGGCCGCCCGCCGCGCAGGACCACGAAGTCCACTTCGCGCCGGTCCGTATCTCGGAGGTAGCGGAGCTCCATGCGAAAGCCCTCGGTGTCTTCGACCCAGTGGCAGTACTTGAGCAGGTGGCACGCCACCAGGTTCTCGAAACGGGCGCTAGGGTCGGCAACGGCCGACCAGTCCCACAGGTAGAGCTTCTTCTCCTTCTTCACCGCCCGGATCCGGGGCGAGCCGAACGGCGGCAGGCGGAAGCAGACGTAAAGGTGCTCCAGGATCGTCAGCCACCGCTCCACGGTTTTGTGATCGACCTCCAGGTCCCGGCCCAGGTTGGCGACCGACAACGGCGAGCCGACGCGTTCCGGCAGCAGGTCGACGAGCTGCTCGACGAGGCTCACCTCGCGGACCCGCTCCAGATCGCGCAGATCCTCGCGCACCACCCGCGCCAGCCGATCCCGCTGCCAGATACGGTGTTCGGCCTCGTCCTGCCGGAAGAGCGTCTCCGGAAAGCCGCCGAACCGCAGCAATACATCGAGGTGCGCCGCGGAGGGCTTGGGGTCGAGTTCGCGCAGGGAAAACGGGTGCAAGCGGAAGTGGCGATACCGATTGGCGAGCGAGTCGCCCCCCTTGCGGTAGTAGTCGAGCCTGGCCGAGCCGGTGACGATGATGCGGCGGAAGGATTTCTCGGTGTCGTAGATCCCCTTGAGCAGGTTCCTCCACCGGGCGTATTTGTGCACCTCATCGAAAATGAGGAGTGGCTCGTGTGCCGGTAGCTCGACCCGTCGCAACCGGGCCGCCGCCCTCGGATCGTCCCAGTTGAAATAGGCCGGGTGCCGCTCCGTGGCGGTCCGGCCCAGGAGCGAGAGCGCCAGGGTGGTCTTGCCCACCTGCCGCGGCCCGCCGATGAACGCCATCTTCCCGGCGGCCAGGGCCTTCTCGACCGCCGGCGTCAGGTACCGTGGAGCACGCATGAATGGGAGTATAGTCCATTTTACTCATGAGTAAAATGGCGGTGACTCCCAACTCAGCAGGCTCGTGCGCACGTGCCTGGAGAGGAATCCGGACCACCGCTTTCACAGGGCGCACGATCCCTGGCTGCATCTCCCGTGGATCGAAGCAGACGGATCGGCGGCCGGTGCGTTCATTCCCCAACCCCCGATCTCCATGCCGTCGTAGTCCGCTACGCCAGTGGGTCAAGACTCCCGATCACCTCGTGCCGTTTCGCGCGATCCCACAGTGTCAGGAGTTCCTGCCGATGCAGCACAGACCATTCTGCAACCAGGCCCATCGCGCGCGGCGGTAGCGTGCCCGACAGGACCGCCAGGCTTTCGATCGCGATTCGCACTTCGTGCTCGGCGTACTCGGCATGAAAATGCGGCGGCACATGATCTGCGAAGTACATCTTGATGACGATGCCGTAGAACCGGCAGATTTCAGGCATCCGCGTGGACCACTCGGATGGCAGGGAACACGTCTTCCGGCGACTTCCCAGTCAGTCGCATGTACAGTGCGTCCGGGCACAGGTCGATCTCTGAGTCCCATTCGATGGCCCCGTGAGAGCCCAACCGCACCGCTCGAAAGAACGCCGGGTCATCCCACGCCCTGAACACGCCGCGCCCGGCCAAGTCCGACAGATCGACCGTGCCCTCGGCACCGTCGTCGTAGCGCAACCAGACGCGGTAGTCAGCAAGGGCCTTGACCGCAATGGGTTTCGGCATCGTCTTCACCTCGTCCATACCAGCACAGGATACTCCTGTTAGAACTGGATGTGGCGGGCGGAGCGACGACGAGCGCCGGCACAGAGAGCAGCACGCGTACTGGCCGCCGCGCCGACGTGCAACGAGCACAACGCGTGTGGCGTTTCGAGTGTTCGGTAGGGCCGCGCGTTCTGGGCTATACTCGCGCCACCGTCGTTGAACTCTGAGCGCCAGCGTCGTCAGTGAGGATGCCCCCATGTCACTGAATCCGGGCACACGGCTGGGTCCGTACGAGATCGTCTCGCCGCTGGGCGCCGGCGGCATGGGCGAGGTCTACAAGGCGCGCGACACCCGCCTCGAGCGCACGGTCGCCATCAAGGTGCTGCCGCCGGTCCTGGCGGCGGACCCGGAGTTCAACGCCCGGTTCGAGCGCGAGGCGAAGAGCATTTCGGCGCTCAATCACCCGAACATCTGCACGCTGTACGACGTCGGTTCGACGCGCTCACCGCAGGGGGCCGGCGGGCCCGGTGTCGACTATCTCGTCATGGAGTACCTCGAGGGCGAGACGCTGGCGGCGCGGCTGGCGAAGGGCCCCGTGCCGGTCGGGCCGGCCCCCCCGGGCGCGAGGGGCCGGCCCCCGCGCGCCGCCAGGCCCCCCCGCAGGGGCACGGCCAACGCGGCC
>Ga0315283_10006528_pt1 | contig 10415 bp, 9 predicted proteins | sample YL17G09_0_MG_FD_204541 | JGI IMG/M metagenome (GOLD analysis project Ga0315283, IMG submission 204541) | Sediment microbial communities from Yellowstone Lake, YNP, Wyoming, USA - YL17G09_0 | ecosystem: Environmental > Aquatic > Freshwater > Lake > Sediment | place: USA: Wyoming | collected...
ACACGGCCACGAACGCCGAGGGCTACCACCTCGTCGCGTCGGCGCTGGAGAGCATGCAGCGCGGCCTGCTCCTCGCGAACATTCTCGAATTTGACCAATCGTGGGGCCACCGGAACGATGTCCCGGGTTTCGCCGCCGGGCTCCTGGAGCTGGACCGGGCGGTGCCACAAATCCTGGCGCGGGTGCGGGAGGAGGACCTCGTTATCTTTACGGCGGATCACGGCAACGACCCCACGACCCCTTCCACCGACCACTCCCGGGAGCGGGTGCCGCTGCTCGTGTATGGCCCGCGCGTGAGGCCGGTGCCGCTCGGCGAGCGGGCGACGTTTGCCGACATCGGGCAGACGGTGGCGGAGTTCCTCGGGGCCTCCGCGCTGGAATCCGGCCGGTCGTTCCTCGGAGACATCTGGCATGACTGACGAGCTGGTCGAGGCGGCGCGTGCCGCGCAGCGTGCCGCCTACGCCCCGTATTCCCGATTTCGTGTGGGGGCGGCGCTTGAGTCGGTGGACGGCAGCGTCTTCCGCGGCTGTAACGTGGAAAACGCCTCCTACGGCCTCACCATCTGCGCCGAGCGGGCCGCGCTGGTGTCCGCCGTGTCGGCAGGCGCGCGCCAGTTCCTCCGCATCGTCGTCGTGAGCGACAGCGACCCGCCGGCCTCCCCCTGCGGAGCCTGTCGCCAGATGCTTGCCGAGTTCGGGCTTGACCTGCAGGTCCGTGCCATCGGGCCCGCGCGGGAACAGGCGTGGACGCTGGCGGAGCTGTTGCCGGACGCTTTCACTTCGCGCCGGTTCGACACACCGTGACCATCCTTTCACCCGAGTCGGCATGTTGCGATTGACGAATGGTGCACGGGGCAGTGTCCTGCTGCTCGGCCTGCTGGCCTGCACGGCCGACCTGACGACGCCGGGCGTGTGCCCGCAAACCTGCCCCGGTGGCGTCGTGCAGGTGCGGGACACCGTGCTGGAAGCGGTGCTCGGCATGGACAGCGCATTCACCGGCTATGTCCTGGCGGGGGAGGGGACAGGCCTGCTGGTTTCCACGCTGGAGCCGACCAACCAATACCTGGCGGCATTCCGGTTCGGCGCACGGCCTGACTCGGTCCGAATCGGGGACTCGCTCTACGCCTACACCATCGACAGCGTGGCCATCAGCGTGGGAGTCCTGGCGCGCGATTCCGCTGCCACCGGAATCGTCCTTCAGTTGTACCGTGCTCCAGCCTCCCTGGACAGCGGCGTGACGTACGCAGACCTGGCGAGCTACACGACCCCCGCCACGTTCCTCGACAGCGTAGTCGTGCCGGACGCGCTGGAGAATGGCAACCTGCGCGCCGTTTTTTCGGGAGCCGACCTGTTGAAAGTCGCCATCCCGCCGGCGGACAGCGGCGTCCTCTCCGTCGCCGTGGGGATGACCGCCGACTCTCCCACCGGCGTGGAGCTCGGGAGCCCGTCGGCGGGCAGCTTCCTGCCCACCATCACCACCTACATCCATGTCGCCGCGGTGGACTCGACCAAGCAGCCCTCCGCCGTCCAGCGGGTGCCCACCTTCGGCACCTATGTCGAGCAGAACCCGCCGGTGCCCGATCCCGACCAGCTGCAGCTCGGCGGGGCGCCATCTTCGCGGATACTGATCCGCTTCAGCGTGACGCCTGCCGCACTGCTGGGCCTGGAAATTCTTCGGGCCGAGTTGGTGGTCACTCCGGTCGGGCCCATCCAGGGCGTGCCGAATATCGGGACGACCATGACGGCGCGCGGGGTGCTGAGCGACCAGGGGGCCAAGTCTCCCCTGGTCCCGCTGCTCGCGTCGACCACATCGCTGTTGGTCGGATCCGCGGACAGCGTGACGCTGGAGGTCCTCGCCCTCGTCAAGGCCTGGCAGCTGCCGACCAGTCCACCGGCCCAGGCATTCTTCCTGTCGCTTCAGCCCGAGGGCTCCTCGTTCACGCGGCCGGTGTTCGCATCCACCCGCAGCCTGTCCGGCGCGCCACACCTTCGGATCACGTACGTGGCCCCCTTGGATTTCCAGGAGCCTTGAGTGCGACGCGTCCTGCTGCTTCTCGTATTGGTGTCCGGATTTTCCACCGGCGCGGCGGCCCAGTCGTCGATCTTCGGGATCCGCGGCCTGGGCATTCCCCATGACCCCAATTCCGCCCATGCCGCCGGCCTGGCGGGGAGCTTCTCGCTGCTGGATGGGTTGTCCGGCACCAACCCGGCGGCGATCACCTCCGTCATCGGGCTGACGGCGGGCATCAACTACTTCCAGAACTGGCGGTCGAGCACCACGCCCAGCGGCACCGGTGCGGCCTCCGACCCCGGCATGCCCTACGTCACCGTCGTCAATCGCGTCAAGGAGTCCCCGGTGTATTTTGCCGGGAGCTTCGGTACCTACACCGATCGGGATTTCGGGGTCGTCACGACGGACACGACACTGGTCGGTGGCTTGCCGGTGGCCTACCGGGACTCGCTCGAATCGAACGGCGGCACATCGGACATCCGGCTGGCGGTGGGGTACCGCAAGGGCAGGAAGCTGGCCCTCGGGTTCGGCTTCCACTTCCTCACCGGGTCCAACCGCATCACGCTCCGGCGGACGTTTTCAGACAGCGTGCTCGCAAACGTCCGCCAGCGGGCGGAGCTCGCGTTCAACGCCATCGGGATCAGCCTCGGCGCGGTGTTCCACCCCACCGAGGCGCTGCTGGTCGCGGCGGTGGTGCGGCGCGATGGCACCATGAACGTGGACCTGGACTCCGTCAAGGCGTATGATGTGTCGTTGCCCTGGTCCTTTGCGGGCAGCGCCCAGTATCAACTGGGGGGGCGCGCGACACTCAATGCGCAGGCTGAGTACTCCACCTGGTCCGAGGCCAACGCTGAGCTGCTGTCGGTCGGAGGCACCGGCGCGTCCAGCACACTCCGCGCGTCGTTCGGCGCGGAAATCACGACGACGTCGGGCAAGCCTGGCATGTGGCCGCTCCGCCTGGGGGTGCGCACCGCCCAGCTGCCCTTTCCCCTGACGCAGGGGGGGCAGGCAACCGAGGTCGCCGTCGCGGGCGGCAGCGGGTTTCGATTCGGAAAGGGCCATGCCGCCGTGGACCTGGCGCTGGAGCGCGTCTGGAGGAGCGAAGACGGCGGGTTTTCGGAGAAGGCCTGGATCTTTTCCCTCGGCGTCATCCTGAAGCCCTGACGTGGAAACCCCTCCGATGGTCCGCCGCGTGTACATCGAGACATATGGCTGCCAGATGAACACGGCGGACTCGTCCCTGATCCTGGGCGTGCTCGGACGGGACGGGTTTGTCGCCACGAATCGTCCGGAGGACGCCGATGTCCTGCTGGTGAACACCTGTGCGGTGCGCGACAACGCGGAACAGCGGGTGTTCGGACGGGTGGGTGAGCTCCAGCGGTTCACGCGACCCGGCACCGTCCTCGGCGTCGTCGGGTGCATGGCGCAGCGGTTGGGTGCGGAGTTGCTGGCACGGGTCCCGCGCGTAGACCTGGTGGCCGGCCCGGACGCCTATCGGGACCTGCCCGACCTGATCGCGACCGCCCAGGCTGGCGACCGTGTCATGGACACCGGCTTCCGGTCGTGGGAACACTATGAGGATGTGCCCCCGGCGCGAGAGCCCGGGCCCATGGCCTTCGTGACGGTCCAGCGGGGGTGCGATTACAAGTGCACTTTCTGCATTGTTCCGTACACGCGCGGCACGGAGCGCAGCCGCACCTTGTCGGATGTGGTCCGGGAGGTCGAGGAGCTGGTGGCCGGTGGAACCACCGAAGTCACCCTGCTCGGGCAGACCGTCAACAGCTACCACGATGGCAGGCACGATTTCGGCGGCCTGCTCCGGGCCGTGGGCGCAGTCGAGGGTATTCGTCGGCTTCGCTTCACGAGCCCGTACCCGACGGACTTCACGCCGACGGTCATCCAGGCCATGGTGGACACGCCGGCGGTCTGTGCGCATGTCCACCTCCCGGCGCAGAGCGGCTCGAACGCGGTGCTCCGCCGCATGCTCCGGCGCTACACCCGTGCGCGGTATCTTGAGGTGGTGTCCGAGCTCAGGGCGGCCATGCCCGGCATCACTCTCTCGACCGACCTGATTGTGGGGTTTCCGGGGGAAACCGAGGCCGATTTCGCCGCGACGCTTTCGCTGGTGGAGGAGGCGGAGTTCGACGAGGCCTACACCTTCCTGTATTCGCCTCGCGATGGCACTCCGGCCGTCCGGATTCCGGACCCGGTGCCGGAGGACATCGGCGCCGAGCGCCTCCAGCGCCTCATTGCACACGTGCGCGGGCAAACCCGTCGCCGCAACGCCGGCCGGGTCGGGAGCGTGCACGAAGTGCTGGTCGAGCGCCCCGCGCGGCGGGGTGGGCACCTGCTCGGCCGGACGCGATCCAACCTCCTGGTTGTACTCGACCTTCCCGCGGACTGTATCGGCGAGTATCGCACGGTTCGGCTGACGGGAACTACGGGATCCACGTTCACGGGCGCAGTAGTGGCCCCCCAACTGGCGGTCCTATGATTCACAATCTTGTCGAAGAACATGTCGTCCAGGCGTATGAGCAGCTTCGGGGTCACTTTCCCGCGTTCTGCGGGTGCGAGGTGTGCCGGAGCGACGTGCTGGTGTATGCCCTGAACCGGCTCCCGGCGCGGTACGTGGCCAGCATCGAGGGGACGGTGGTCACCGAACTGAATCTCGACAAGGACCAGACCAGGGTCACCATCGAGATCAACGTCATGGAGGGCTTTCGAAAGGTGACCACGTCGCCGCGCTGCGGCCGGGCAGCGGTGCGGTCTCCGTGAGCCTCGCGGGGCCATGAAGGCCCCCGCCTCCGCCTGCATCGCTTTTGCCTACGGGGCCGGTCTCGCGACCGGCCTCGCGCATTTTCCGGCCCTGGTGTGCGGGGCAGTGGTGGCGCTTCCGCTGGTGCTCGCGCGCGGCAACTCGTGGCGATTCCTCTCGGCGGCCGCACTCCTGGTCGGTGCGCTGGGCGGCCGCCTGGCACGACAGCGGGACGCGGAGAGTTGCGCGGCGCGGCTGCACGCTGGTGGCGCCACCCTCACCCTGCGCTCGCTCGAACCGGTGGACTCCGCCGGTGCCCGCACCGAGGCCGCGTTGCCTGGGGTGCATTGTCGGGGGAGCATCGCCGTACGGTGGCCCCGCTCTCTGCAGGCACCGGCGGGTACCGAAATGGTCGTCATCGGGGTGTGGAGGCCCAGGCCCGGCCGATTCGACCGCCCAGGCGGAATCCTGCTCGTCTCGGAGGTGCGCGCCCGGGCGTACCGCGCAGGGCCGGCGGACCGCGTCCGAAACGCCATCCACACCACGGCGCTCCGACTCTACGGGCGGAGAGCGCCGCTGGTGGATGCCCTGGTTCTGGGGCGGCGCGGCGACCTCGACCCCAGCCTGCTCGAGGACTTTGCCGGGTCCGGGCTGGTGCACCTCCTGTCAATCAGCGGGTTTCACCTCGGCCTGCTGGCTGGATGGGTCTATGCGCTGCTCCGTGCCGCCGGCATGGGACGCGAGCGTGCAGGGCTCGCGGCCGCCCTGTTCGCGGTCGTGTACACCCTCTTCCTGGGCTGGCCCGCACCCGCCGCCCGCGCTGCCGCGCTCACCGTGCTCCTGGCCGTCCAACGGGCCCGCCAACGCATGCCCCAGGGATCGGCGCTCCTCGGCACGACAGCGATTGCGGTTCTCCTCTTCGACCCATGGGCGGTACTCGACCTCGGTGGATGGCTCTCGGTCACCGCGCTGTGGGGCGCGATGACGTTTTCCACATGGAGCGATCGCCGACTCGGCCAGGGCGCGTTCCTCAGGATGCTCTTCGGCTCGACGGGTGCCACTCTGGCCACGGCGCCGATTACCGCCGCGGCCCTCGGGACCGTCGCGCTGGCTGGGCTCCTGCTCAACCTCGTCGCCATCCCGTTGGCCGCGCTCGTCGTGCCCGCGGTGGTGGCCAGCCTGCTCATCGGCATGAGCCTTCCGGCGCTGGCGGCGCCCTTCGCGGCCGGGGCCGGGGTCGGGCTCGGGCTGCTGCAGGAGTTGGCGCGGTTTGGGGCCCGACTCCCAGGGGGCCACATCGTCGTGCCAGCCACCATTCAGTCATCGGTGCCCTGGGCGGTACTCCTCGTCGCGGCGGTGTGGGCCATCCAGCGGACCACGCGTGCTGAAGCCATCCGCCGGTGTGGTTGGGTGGGCACCGCAGCGGTCTGGGGATGGCTCCTCAGCGCTGCGCTTCCCGGGCTCCGTGTCCGACCTGACGAGGGGTCGGAACTCGCGTTACATTTTCTTGATGTGGGCCAGGGCGATGCCGCGGCCATCCGCACGCCCGGGGGGCACTGGGTCCTGGTGGACGCCGGTCCCATTGGTCCGGGGTCCGATGCCGGGCGAAGCGTGGTGGTCCCTTTTCTTCGCCGTCACGGGGTGCGACGGCTCGACGCGGTGGTGCTGTCGCACGCCCACGCGGACCACCTGGGCGGCGTGCCTTCGGTGCTGAGCAGGATCCCGGCGGGGGAGGTCATCGACCCCGCAATGAGCACGCCGGACCCGTTGTACGCCGGATTCCTGGCCCAGCTCGATGAGTTGGGCGAACCATGGGCGCGCGCGCGCCGCGGCGACAGTTTCCTGCTCGACAGCGTCCGGTTCCGCGTGTTGCACCCCGACACAGCGTGGGCGGGGTGGGGGCTCGACCTGAACGAGAATTCGGTGGTGCTGCTGGTCGAGTACCGGAGCTTCCGCGCAATCCTCTCGGGCGATGCGGGGTTACCCGTCGAGGCGTCGCTCGCGGGGCGGGTCGGCCCGGTGGACCTGCTCAAGGTGGGCCATCACGGCAGCCGCGGGGCGACCGGCTCAGCGTGGCTCCGGGAGTTGCGGCCCGCCATCGCGATCATCAGCGTCGGCGAGGGCAACCGGTACGGGCACCCGTCGCCCGAGGCCCTGCAGCGGTTGTCCACCGCGTCGGTCGAGGTGTACCGCACCGACCGGGACGGCAGCATTGAGGTACAGACGGATGGGCACAGCATGACCACCCGCTCCCGCCGGGGAGTGGCCACGCGCACCGTGAGCGATCCATGATCGGAACCACCGCCGTCACGACCATCGAGCGATTCATCATCGATCAGGAGCACAAGTACCCGGAGGCCACCGGGGAACTGTCCAACCTGCTCTACGATGTGGCGCTTGGCGCCAAGCTGATTGCCGCGGCCACGCGCCGTGCCGGCCTGGTGAATGTGCTCGGGGCCATGGGCAGCGTGAATGTCCAGGGCGAGGAGCAGCAGAAGCTCGACGTCTACGCCAACGAAATCCTCAAGAACGCCCTCAACCATACCGGCAGAGTCTGCGTCATGGCCTCGGAGGAAGACGACGCCCCGATCCCGATTCCGCCGGAATATCCCGCCGGAAAGTATGTGGTGATGTTCGATCCGCTGGACGGGTCCTCCAACATCGACTCGAATGCCTCGGTGGGCACCATTTTCAGCGTCTACCGCCGCGTTTCCATGGAGGGCCGGGGCACGATGGAGGATGTGCTGCAGCCCGGCCACCTCCAGGTGGCGGCGGGGTATGTGCTGTACGGGTCGAGCACCATGCTCGTGTACACCACGGGGCAGGGGGTGCACGGTTTTACGCTCGACCCGACCATCGGGGAGTTCCTGCTGTCCCATCCCGGGATCCGGACACCCGAGGTGGGCAAGTACTACAGCGTGAACGAGTCCAACTTTGCGCGCTGGAGCCGGGGCGTGCAGATGGCCGTGCGGGGTTTCCACGGCGACACGCCCGAGCGGATTGCCGGGAAGAACAGCCGCTACATCGGCGCCTTCGTCGCCGATTTCCATCGGAACCTGATCAACGGCGGAATCTTCCTCTATCCCGCAGATACCAGGAATCCCAAAGGCAAGCTCCGGCTCCTCTACGAGTGCAGTCCGCTCGCCTACCTCGCCGAGCAGGCGGGCGGCGCCGCCACGGACGGCATGCGCCGGATCCTCGACCTCCAGCCGGAGTCCCTCCACCAGCGGGTGCCACTGGTCATCGGCTCGAAGGCCGACGTCGCGTTCGTGACAGACACGATCCGGGAGTTCGAGGCCTGATGGGCCGAGCGCCATGACGGACCAACGCGCGAGGCCATTCTACGGCCCAGCGGACTCGACCGGCAGTCCGGAGCACGATCTCGGGGTGCCTGGGCGCTTCCCGTTCACCCGCGGGCCCTACCCGACGATGTACACCGAACGGCTCTGGACCATGCGGCAGTACGCCGGCTTCGGCACCGCCGAGGAGACCAACGCCCGGTTTCACCACCTGCTCGCGGCGGGGCAGTCGGGGCTCTCGACAGCGTTCGACCTGCCGACGCAAATGGGGATGGACTCCGACCACCCGCTCGCCGAAGGGGAGGTCGGACGGGTGGGTGTGGCGATCGACACGGTCGATGACCTGGCCCTGCTGTTCCGCGGGATTCCGCTGGACCGGGTCTCCACCTCGATGACGATCAACGCGACGGCGGCCATCCTTCTTGCCATGTATGTCGTGGTCGGCGAGGAGCAGGGTGTGCCCGCCGTGGCGCTGAGCGGCACCATCCAGAACGACATCCTCAAGGAGTACATCGCCCGCGGCACCTACATCTACCCGCCGGCGCCCTCACTGCGGTTGATCGGCGACATCTTCCGCTACGTTGTCGAGGGCGGGTTGAACATCAACCCGATCTCCATCAGCGGGTATCACATGCGGGAGGCGGGCGCCACCGCCGCGCAGGAAGTCGGTTTTACCCTGGCCAACGCCCTCGAGTACGTGCGGGTCGGCGTCTCGGCCGGGTTGCCGGTCGACAGCTTCGGGCCGCGGCTCTCCTTTTTCTTCGCCGCGCACAATGACCTGTTCGAGGAAGCTGCGAAGTTCAGGGCGGCGCGGCGGCTCTGGGCGCGGCTGGTCCAGTCGCGCTTCGGCGCCGACGACAAGACGGCGCGACTCCGGTTCCACACTCAGACCGGGGGTGTCACGCTCCAGGCCCAGCAACCGCTCAACAACGTGGTCCGGGTCACGGTGCAGGCGCTTGCGGCGGTGCTGGGCGGCACCCAGTCGTTGCACACCAACGGCTACGACGAGGCGCTCGCCCTTCCCAGCGCGGACGCGGCCACCCTGGCGCTGCGTACGCAGCAGATCCTGGGGTACGAAAGCGGTGTGACGGGAGTTGTCGACCCGCTGGGTGGGAGTTACTACGTCGAGGCGCTGACCGACCGGATCGAGGCGGATGCGCTGGCGCTGATCGAGGAGGTGGACGCGCTGGGTGGCGCCGCCGAGGCGGTCGCGCAAGGCCATTTCCAGGACGCCATTGCGCGGAGCGCGTGGGCGCTCCAGCAACGTCAGGAAGCCGGGGCGCTGGTGGTGGTCGGAGTCAACCGCTTTGCCGACGGTGCGGAGCCTCCGGTCATGGCGATGCCCGATTTTGCGGAGTTGGCGGAGCGGCAACGCGCTCGCCTCACGGCGGTGCGGGCTGGGCGGGACGGGGCCCGGGTGAAGGCCGCCCTGAAGGCCATCAGCGGAGCCGCCGCCTCCACGGACCCCCTCATGCCGCCCATCCTGGAGGCGGTGCGGAGCCGTGCCACCTTGGGCGAGATGAGCGACGCGCTCCGAAGCGTCTGGGGGAGCTTCCGGCCCACGCCCTGACCTTCCTTGAACCCAGCTTCCCGAGCGGCTAAGTTTAGAGCTTGGCTTTACTTAGACCGGGCGGAGCGGCATGCCAACGTACGACTATCAGTGCAATTCAGGCCATCACTTCGAGAAGATCCACAAGATGTCGGAGTCGCCGCGGGTAAAGTGCCCGACCTGCGGCCTTCCGGCTGTCCGCCAAATTTCCGGCGGGGCCGGCCTGGTCTTCAAGGGAAGCGGTTTCTACATCACCGATTACGGCAAGGACGGCAAAGGGGCCCGGAAGGCGGAGTCCGGTGAAGGCGCGGCTCCAGCCACCCCCAAGGCCGATGCGGCGACGGGCGCTGGCGACAGCGTGAAGCCGCCCAAGTCCGAGCCGAAGCCCTCCACGGACGCTGCGCCGAAGGTCGGCGGTTCCCCCAAGAAGGCGGCGGAGTGAGCGAAGCGCTTCGGCAGGCGCTGGAGCGCGTGGCCGCATCCATGGGTGCGGAGGGCGTCGAGTTTGTGATGGAACGCCCTCGGGACGCCGGACATGGAGACGTGGCCACCAACCTGGCCATGGTCCTGGCCAAGGTGGAGAAGGCGTCGCCGCGCACCGTGGCCGCCCGCATCCTCCAGGCGCTCGAGCTGCCTCCGGGTGTCATTGAAAAAAGCGAAATCGCCGGGCCGGGCTTCATCAACTTCTGGCTGGCCACCGATGCGCTCGCCGCGTCGCTGCGCGCGATCATCGACGCCGGGGCGCGCTACGGCGCGCACGATTTCGGCCGAGGCCTCAAGGTCAATATCGAGTTTGTCTCC
>Ga0315283_10006529_pt1 | contig 10415 bp, 17 predicted proteins | sample YL17G09_0_MG_FD_204541 | JGI IMG/M metagenome (GOLD analysis project Ga0315283, IMG submission 204541) | Sediment microbial communities from Yellowstone Lake, YNP, Wyoming, USA - YL17G09_0 | ecosystem: Environmental > Aquatic > Freshwater > Lake > Sediment | place: USA: Wyoming | collected...
ACGGTATGACGGTCTAGGGACAAGGGGTACAGCCCTAGGCGTGGATGGCGCGCTTACATGGTGTCGCGCTACGGTCCCGCAGGCCCCCTAGTTATGCGGGTGTAGGTATCCAGTCCTACCGGTCGCAATTTTGTTCTTTTAAATGTTTTGAGGCTTTGGGTCAAACTTCGCGTCTGGTGTTGCTGTGATAGGGGTTGATGAACCCATCGGGCTGAGCACCCGAGAACAATCGACGCTTAGTGTTTTGCCCAATAGCCTGACAGTCCAATTCTTTGAGGATTAGCCGGCAGGGTGCCCAAAATTCATCCTTTGTGCGCTGGTCCAAATCCAGCCTGCCACGTTTTTCATTGTGTGGCAGTAGCTCAGTGGTAGAGCAAAAGGATTCTATTATCCTTAGGGCTGCTGTTCGGTGAAACGAAAAGATAGGACGCCCGCAAGACCGGTATGACAAACTTATCTTTGGCGATAAGACGTTTCGATTTCCGGTCTTGCATTTTAAAGTATAATTGTAATATGAAAACAAAGTACTGTCCACTTTGTAAAAGGGTTAGGCTAACAAAAAGCTTCAATAAAGATATCAAACGCTACGATGGTTTGCAATCAACATGTAGGCCGTGCAAACACAAGTATGACCATGCTTGGTATCGGTCGCACAAAGAAGCACACTATAAGAATACACGGGTTCTAAAGGAAAAATATAAGGGAAAGTTAACCTCATGGCTGTGCAATTATTTAATTAAACACCCATGTATAGATTGTGGAGAACAGGACATCATAGTGTTAGAGTTCGATCATATTAACGGTAAAAAGTATAAAGAAGTTTCCAAATTAGTTTCCAGAATACTTTCCTTGGACATTGTTAAAAGAGAAGTTGAAAAATGTGTTGTTAGATGTGCAAATTGCCATTCCAGAAGACATGCAATAGAGAACAACAATTATAAATATAGGTTTATGTTGGGTCGCTCGCTTAACGGGAAAGCAACAGCCTCTTAAGCTGTGAGATCAGAGTTCGATTCTCTGGCGACCCATTTTCTTTTTGGAGGTTCCATGCCACGCCCCGGCCTACATGACTACTTTATGGGAATCGCAAACGCGGTTGCCTTACGTTCTACATGTACGCGACATCGCATAGGGGCGGTAATCGTGGACAGCGCTGGACGGATTCTGTCCACAGGATATAACGGAGCACCACGCGGCTTGGCACATTGCCTTGATCTTGGGTGCATGCGCGATCTTAGAAATATAAAATCAGGGACAGATCATCAGTATTGTAGATCCGTTCACGCCGAGCAGAACTCCCTAGCACAAGCTGGTGACAGAGATAAATTGTTTGGCGCGACATTGTACTGCAATTATTCTCCCTGCGTTATATGCGCGAAGATGATCATAAACTCAGGGATAACCAAAATTGTCTACACTAAAGAATACCCCGATGCCCTGGCTAAAGAAATGTTGATGGAGGCTGGAGTGGCTCTTATAGAATGGAAGATCTAAATGGACTTTGGCGAGTATCAAAGCAAAGCGTTCGAGATAGCTACATATCCATTTGTAGGACGCAACATAGTGTATCCAGCAATGGGTGTAGCAGGAGAGGCCGGTGAACTTTGCGATAAGATAAAAAAGCATTGGCGCAACACAGATGCTCCAATAGAAGAACTAAAGAGTAAACTTACAGACGAGCAGTTTACCGAAATAGTAAAAGAGATGGGTGATGTCTTGTGGTACCTGGGTGCACTGGCTACAGAACTAAACATTCCTCTGGAAACTGTAGCAAAGGAAAACATAAAGAAATTGTATGATCGTAGAGCACGTAATGTAATAAAAAGCCAGGGAGATAACAGGTAATTTACCCCCGTAGCCTAAAGGAAAGGCACTTGACTTCTAATCAAGTACAAATGCAGGTTCGATTCCTGCCGGGGGTGTAACCTTTGGAGGTAATATGAAAAATAAAGCACGTGATCTGATGAAAAGAAAAGTAATTGGAAGACGACCCAACGGTGACATTTATGCGTCCAACACTGGTCCTTGCATTTATGCCCAGCAGTTATTCGAAATTACGGAACAGGTTAGTGCAGGAAAGGGCATAATTCCAATTATTCGTACATGCATAGAACACGGAACAACTGTTTATACGCACGAGTGCGGCGGACTACGGGACTGGATTCAGATATATGCAATTGCACGAGAAAAGATATACTGGTTAATTGAGGATTATCTGAAGAATCAAAAGAAATTGGCTAAGAAGGGAAAGAAATGAACGGGCGTGTAGCTCAGCCTGGCTTAGAGCGTCGGCCCTATAAGCCGATGACGCAGGTTCAAATCCTGACACGCCCATGGGCCAGTAGCTTAAATGGTAAAGCTTAGTGAGTCATTCTTCCCCGCAGAGGCTCTCTAAATATGCACGTTCAAATCGTGCCTGGCCCATAAAAACTTGGTTGACAAACTAAGGTTCGTGAGTATAATGTCAGTGTTCGTGGTTCTTTGGCAGACGTTATGCCCTCACGGGAATACGTCGGGGAGCGTAACCCCGCCCGTGGGGGCTCCAAATTCGCAACCCGGGCACTGGGTTGCGTGGAGCCACAATCCGGTCCGTGCTGCGCTCTTAAATAACGCGGTAGGCAAACTGTGGTGACAGCGTGGAAGAAGGCTCATCGTAGCCGAAGACACGCGGCGCTTTTCATTTTGATCAGAAGGAGGCACATAATGAAAAACCTAAAGAGTAGTGGTCCCAACGCTTGATCAGCGAAGGGAACGATTCTTGGAGATGGGGTTTCTCCGATTTGTACAGGTCGCTCACTCTGGGAACCGTAAACTTATTTTTGGGCGGAAGAGAAACCGGTGTATCGTTCTAGAAGGTATGCTGCCGCCCTTTTAGGATTAACATTGGTGAAATCTATGAAGAAGAAACCGGATAAGCCTATAGTTTTCCTGCTTCTCATATACAAGGGCTTTATGCCTGAAGTGTATCAGGCAGAGCACAACAGAGACAGAAAGTATAAGCGGAACACCGGATATTGGATTACCTGGCAATGTTCTAATTGCGGATTTAATACTACAGAAATGTCACACAAGGAAAGAATAGGTCAAAACTTCAAACTGACGTGCGACGCTTGCGGTACTGAGTATGACGCATGGATCTTGAAAAAGAAATAGGCCGGTGTGGAGAAACTGGCTAGACTCATCCGCCTTAAGAGCGGATGCCGTAATGGCATGAGGGTTCGAATCCCTCCACCGGTATAACATGGAGAACTAACCAATGAGACGATTTAGCATAGCGTTTTTGTTATTACTTTTAGTGGGCTGCGCTGGATTAAGCAGAGAGTGCAGTTCCTGCTGGGCGGGATCTGTAGGAGCAGACTGGGTCGTAGTTCAAATGACCTTGGACGGGCACGCTTTCAGGTGCTGGGAGCTTCCGAGCACTTCAATATCTAACGAAGACGGCTCTGACGGTATTTATTGGAAGTCGCCAACGGGCCATCTCGTGCATATCAGCGGAATGTACAATCGTGTACAGGTAGAGGGCGGGAATTGGGAATCGGCGTATCAGGAGCTTGGCCTATCCAGAGAGGCCTGTAAACTAATCGGTGAACGGATGGACATGATCGTTGTAGAGAAGCAGTAGATTGGTTCTTTGAAAAACGGTTGATGCCTGCGGGGTGGGTTACACCCTTGCGCTCGAAGCCCCTTGCGCACTCCCGCTGCCACACGGGTAAATGGCTAGCTAACGTTAGCTTTGTGGTGGGCTGATCTGAAAATCGACTCTGGTAGCGATGGTATAACGGTAACGGATGGTACCGGTATCTAGCTATGTGGGGTTGAAAATTGGATCTGGGTTCAATCCCAAGCCTTACTTAGTTTCGCCCGGTATCTAATAATCGGGTGGGCACTTAATTGCTTTTGCTGTCGGTGAGAATCCGGCCAGGCATCAATATTTATTTTGGAGCTACCATGGACTATATTATCGGGCATCTAGTCGGGGATTATCTCTTACAAAATGATTGGATGGCAATGAATAAGAAGGCCTATAGCCTAAAAGGCTGGGCCGCGTGTTTAGTGCATTGCTTACTGTACACGTGTGCTGTTTGTGCCTGCACAGGATGGTGGAGATGGGACCTGATTTGCTTGGTATTCCTTTCACACTTCCCAATCGACAAGACTTACATTGTCGCATTGTATATGCGGTACGTAGGATCATTCAAAAGAATAATCTCGGATACTGGAGATACGCTTTCCCCAGCGATCACTCGCGTAGGCGAAATTCCAATTTGGGAAGATATTCCTAGACATTCCCAATATGATGGTTTATTGGTTGGCATTCAAACTAGATTACGGGAAAGTCATCGCAATCACATGACTTGGGCGTACTTATTCGTGGACAATACTGTGCATCTAACTTTATTGTGGTTGATAGCGAGGTACGCGATATGAAGCGAATAGCCATGTACGCCGGCTCTTTCGATCCGATTACCAACGGACATCTCTGGATGATTGAAAGAGCCATAGAGATGTTTGACAAATTGATTGTCTTGATCGCGAGCAACCCAACAAAGAAGTACATGTTTGACATTCCAACTAGGGCAGACATGGTTTTCAAATGCCTAGAGGAACATTATCTAGTGAAACAAAATATAGAAGTACATGTTCTAGGACCAGACGACTACGTTGTGAACTACGCAATGAAACTCGGTGTAAAGTTTTTACTGCGTGGCATCCGCACAGTTGCGGATTTTGATTACGAGCGATCATTGAATCTAATTAATACAGACATAGAACCGATCATTCACACTATTTTTCTTATGCCACCAAGGCATCTTGCAGAAATTAGTTCAAGCACAGTTAAGAGTATACTTGGCCCAGTTGGCTGGCAAGATATAGTTTACAAGTACGTCCCGATGGGCGCGTACGATGAACTTTTGCATTTTTCAAACTCAATGTCTATGAAGAAATCTGTATCAGTACTCCCGTGTATGAAAGCGGTATCAAAAAGATTCGTAAAGCCTGAAAAATGATTACCATGATCTGATTGCTAAACTTATTCGGGGTGTAGTCGAGCTAGTTTCCTAAACTAGTATCCGTAGTGGAACTGAAAACGTGGGTTCAAATCCCACCGCCCCGGTAGGAGTTAATGTGCTGTACCAAGTCGATATTGGGTATGCATGCTTCGGTGTAGAAGTAAAGCATAAGATTGTAATTGACGCCGCTCCGATTGGTAGGTGGATGATCGGAAAGACTTGGAAAGATGTCAGGCTTTGGATTGAAAACAAGGATGGAAACATAGTAAAGTGTACTACGGGATCGTAGCTCAATTGGCTAGAGCATCTGGCTTTTAACCAGAGGGCTGAGGGTTCAATTCCCTCCGGTCCCATCGATTGGAGAAGCCGCATGGCACATTGGATTGATAATCTTTCGGATTCCGAATTGTATGATCCACAGAATCCGCACATCGAACGATTGAAACAGATGGCCAAAGACCAGGGAACAGATGTACGTTCTCTGTTGAAATCTATAATTCCGGACCCGCCGCTTCCATTGTCCGCCACTGACCTAGCATTTGGACGTCTGGTTGCTGCGCGTCTAAATAAAGTAATTAAAAAGGGGCCTGTAGCCTAAAATGGTAAGGCACGGGTAAAACGGAACCCGAAAGGATCAGCGTGCAAACGTGTGGGACGGGGTTGCGGATGCACCGAAAGGGATGCATGTCTCCCGACTTGGGTGTGACTCCCAAGGGTGAAATTCCGTAGGGAAGCGCGTTTCCTCTTCCCGGGTCCACTAATGTTGGTTCGAATCCAACCAGGCCCATTTTCGCTACGACAGTTAAAACTCTTTCAGCTTGGTATAATACAATCATGCACATGGAAAAATCAAACTTTGGAAATCCTGATCTTATTAAGGAACAACATAGGGTATCACGCCAGGTCGAACTTGAAGAAAGATATGGCGAAGTAGAAAAGGAGTACACGATCAGGCTTGAGTACACCCATACCTACACTACTACAGAGGAGCGGAAAGAAGTAGTTACAGTTAAAGCGCTGACAGAGGAAGATGCCATTGAAAAGGCTAAAGATGAAATCTGGGCCGATAAAGAAGACGTAGAAGTTTCGGATGAAGAAATATTAGCCGTCGCAATTCCAGCAGAGCGAGATACGGTAACCTTGGATATGTTTAGTAAATAATTATGTATGCTCACTACAACCAGACTAGAACAAATAAATAAGATTGCGCTACGCTACTTCTTGCAATGCTTCGGCAAGTCTAAGCAAGCCCAGAATTACGTCTTTTCCCGCGTATCCAAAGAAACGGCCAAGCGGTTCTTTATAGGGTATGCTCCACCATATGGAATTGTAGAATTCTTGAATAAACATGACATCCATGAGCGCGATGCCAGAGCCTGTGGCATAGTAAACTTCGATGTTGATGGAAATGCCTTCCCCAGATTTAGTAATAGAGTAATGATTCCTATTATTCAAGCTGGAAGACTCCTCGGGTTCGGTGGGCGCATTCTAGGGGACAAGCTACCCAAGTATCTAAATTCTAAGACATCGATCCTGTACAACAAGCGCAGCATTCTGTATGGACTGCATCAAACCAGGCCCTACATCTGCAAGCGGGGATTCTGCTTCATAGTAGAAGGGTACTTTGATGTGCTCACGCCCTTTGATCGCGGACTAAGAAACTGCGTGGCTACCTGTGGAACTGCACTGACAAGAGAACAAGTACAGCTTCTGAAGCGGTACACCAAACGAGTTTATCTTATGTACGATGGGGACGCCGCTGGGATAAAGGCAATCAAGCGGTCCAGACGGCTTTTGGAATGGGCTGACATCTACGCTGGGAAGATAATACTTCCCAACGCGCTAGATCCAGCGAGCTATATAGCAAAACATGGTATAACTAAACTAAAGAGGTATCTACGCAAATGATCATAGGGTTCACAGGGCATCGTAAATTAAGCCATCCGGAGCAGCAAATAGTCAAAGAGACAATTACCTGGCTGCGCCTTTGGAAACCAGAAAAGGCGATCTCAGGAATGGCCATTGGATTTGACCAACTGGCCGCGCGTGCCTGCATCTACCTCGGGATACCCCTTGTAGCGGCCCTGCCCGCAAAGGGGCAGCCAGAACGGTGGCCAGAGGCCATGCAAAAGCTGTATTACAAAATACTTGACCGCGCGGCAGAAATAGTGTATATAGACACAGTTCCGGGGTATAATAGTGGTAGGAATTTCATTGAAAAGCTATTTATCAGGAATAGGTGGATCGTTGATAAAAGTGATCGTATTTTAGCATATTATGATGGATCACATAAGGGCGGAACGTTTCATACAATATCGTACGCAGAAAAGAATATGAAAGTATGCATTCCTCTCCAACTTCTATGATAGCACCTTTCCTAAAATGGGCGGGCGGTAAGCGGTATCTCGCAGAAGAAATACTCAAGCGCCTCCCGGCCAAGTTCGATGTTTATTATGAGCCAATGGTTGGTGCCGGTGCAATCTTCTTCGAGCTAGCAAAGCAGGGCAGATTCAACAATGCTGTGCTTAATGATATAAATAAGGAACTAATAAACTCCTACGAGATAGTAAAGAACAATGTGTCACAGTTAATTATAAGATTGAAAACATTAGAGGATGGCTATAGACGAGCAAAGTGGAAGAAGGATCATTTCTACAAGGTTCGTGAGGTAGACATAACACTACTAAGCAGTGTGGATCAAGCGGCACGAACAATCTACCTCAACAAAACTTGTTACAGTGGACTCTACCGTGTCAATAAGAGCGGTGGGTTCAATGTGCCGTTTGGAGATTATGAGAACCCGACAATCTGCAACGAGCAGCTATTGCGAGAAGTTAGCAAAACACTAACAAATGTAACATTTAGTAATATAGATTACGCGAAAGCGCTTAGTAAAATTACCATTAACGATTCAGTGTATATAGATCCGCCCTACTACCCCATAAACAAAACCTCATTTAGATCATATACGTCCACAGGATTTAGTAAAAACGAGCAATTACGGTTATCAAATTGTGCCCTCAAACTTAAGAGCGCTGGAATACACGCAGTGCTTTCCAATTCAGACGTCCCAATGATTAGAAAACTGTACAAGGGATTTATTATTGACACCGTTATGGCTCCCAGGCGGATAAATTCTAATGGGACCGGACGTGGAGTTGTATCTGAAGTGCTTATCATGACTAAGGAGCTAATATGAGAAATATAATCATTACTGGCGGCGCAGGATTCATCGGGTCTAATGCACTGGACTATTTTTTGAAGCCTAATTACTACGATTACTGCCCAGTGGCAGTAGTAGACAAGCTTACATACGCGGCGGATAGAATCCGGGTAGATCGCTACCAAAATAGAGTAAAGTTTTACCCATGGGACATAAATGATATTAATTGGGTACACCTGTTCAAGACCCACGATGTGCACGCAGTAATAAACTTCGCCGCCGAAAGTCATGTTGATCGATCTCTTATGGATTTCGCCACAGAGGATTTCATAGCGTCCAATTACATGGGCGTCGCAGTAATAGTAAACAAAATACGTGCGTACAAAAAGCAGACTGGAAAGTCCGTCTTACTTGTCCACATTAGCACAGACGAAGTACTTGGAGACATGCCAGTCTTCTCAACAGCTGAATACGACGAGAACGCTCCACTGCGTCCCAATAATCTGTATTCGTCTACCAAGGCATCCGCTGAGCTTCTACTGAACGCAATGCATCACACATACAATGATTTCGAGTACATCATAGTTAGGGGTAGCAATAACTATGGACCTAATCAGCACTTCGAGAAATTCATTCCCACAGTAATTAGAAGCGCACTATCCAATAAAAAGATACCCGTCTATGGAAACGGTACAAACACGCGAGAGTGGCTGTGGGTCGAGGATTTTGTCAACGGGATCAAATTGGCGACAGATTATGGATTCAGGTACATGGGTGAGATGCCCCGTAGATTGTTCCATTTCGGCAGCGGGCTAAGGAAAGAAAATATAGATGTTATCAGAACTGTACTGCGGCTGCTAAATAAAGATGGATCTCTAGAGGACAACATAGAGTTCGTAACTGACCGGCTAGGGCATGACAGAAAGTATGCTATAAGTTGTGAATCTGCAAAAGAGTTAGGCTGGAAGCCCACACAAACATTTGAGGCGGGACTGCAGATAGTCATAAATGACATTGATAACAGAATGCGTCAAGGAGAAAAAGGTCATGGAAGAGAATAACATCACACCACAGCCGACACCAGAAGAAAAGAAGAATTTTGCGAAGGCACAGTTGCAGTTTCTACGTGAAAAGGGCATTACCGATGGACTGCGCCTTAGCCGGGTATTCAAAGCTGCCGGCCCGGGGCAGGTACAAGAGTCCTGGAGCCTCGCTAATCAAGCACAGGACCCCGTAAAGAAGGATCTGCTTGACTGCATCCTAACTGGCGCTGGTGGATGTCAGGGATTTGGCAAGGAGCGCATGGAAGCATCTTTAAAGGCTGCTGGCTTTACACCGCCACAGGCAAGTTCAGCAAAAGCCTTCTTCAGAATTCTTGATGGAGCAATGGAAATTCTAGTGCCAGGATCATACGAATTTACCGAAGAAGAGGTAATGGAAATAGAAGAGGGGCTAGCTCGAAGCAGGGAAAAGGCACGGAAGTTTAGTGAAGAAAAGCAGGAACCAACCGATTAACGCGGACCGCAGTCGTAACAAAAGATGTACGTGCTGGAGTTGTTGGGATGCGTGCTCCACATGTATTTACACTGGGACACTTTTTGCAATTCTGTTGCGCAACCGACATATGGATCTGCTTGCTTTATTTTTTCCACACATTTATTAAATGTAACAGACATATAGCCATTAGCGTAACACCCTACAACAATTAAGCAGCGATCATTGTAGTAAATAGGATCGGTGCTACCGACAGACAGACAACCTGCACAGATTGAGACAATGAGCATTACCAATATAAGTTTAGACTTCATCATCTTCCACACTGCTGAATCATCCATTTCCTTGAATTCCATGATTGGTTTCCTTTCCTGCATTCGTAAATACCGCCAGGCCAGTTTCCTCACCTGGCACCCAAGCAACTTACACCATCCCGACCGTAAGGCCGGGCAGGGAGGACCAGTCCCAAACCTTCCTAGTATGCGTAGGATGTGCTTTCGTGCTGATAGGCACTGTCCTGTTCCTTGTCAACCCCGGCACTATCATGCCGCAGGCGGTATAGCTATTAGGTAGTCACGCGAGGCTCTTTCTGAAGGATTAGGCTTCATAGGCACATTAGCATAATACCACGTGGACAAGTTTAGTTTTACGATTTGTACTAAAGATTAAAAAGGGTGGCTGACCAGATTCGGACTGGCAATCTCCAGGGTCACAACCTGGCGGCTTTCTTAGGGTAGTCCAGTGGA
>Ga0315283_10006530_pt1 | contig 10413 bp, 8 predicted proteins | sample YL17G09_0_MG_FD_204541 | JGI IMG/M metagenome (GOLD analysis project Ga0315283, IMG submission 204541) | Sediment microbial communities from Yellowstone Lake, YNP, Wyoming, USA - YL17G09_0 | ecosystem: Environmental > Aquatic > Freshwater > Lake > Sediment | place: USA: Wyoming | collected...
CTGCAGCAGCGTCGGCCGGCGTTCATCCCCAAGCACCACTAGGCCGTCGGCCAGCTCGGCGCCCTGGGCCTGCAATTCGCGCGTCGGCACCACGGCGCACCATGGATCACGGCGGCGGCGAACACGCGCCCCGAGAGCCGCGTTGTATCGCACCCGCAATCCCGGAAACTGCAACCGCAAAACGTGAATGCTGTCGGCATCGACGACCACGAGATCGCCGCCGGGAGCTTCGGCCAGCGCCACGACACGCCACGGATGGGTTTGCGATGGCAACCGGCGGAATCCGGGCGGCGCGGCCTGACGCGCCCGGCCGGCGCGCAGCCACGCACGCATCAGATCGTCCAGCGCCACGCTCGCGACATCGATGTCCGTTGCCCGCCCGCGCGGCACGCCGTAGTACTCCAAGTTGAGCACCAGTTTGCCGGGGGTTTGCATGAGAACCGGGTACAGCACCTCATCGACGTTCGCCTGACGGGAGACGAAATCGCCGGCGGCGCTCGCCAGATAGGCCGCCTCGGCACGCCGCTCATTGTCCGGGCTGTCGATCAGCCGCACGGCATTGCTCGACGCCAAGGCGGCGCGCAACCGCTCCCCGATGACATCCGGAACTTCCGGTGCGAGTTCAAGCAATGGAATGCACGGCGCCAGCAACAACCGCATGGTGCCAACAGGGCGGCGAACCTGGTCGCCGGCCTCGGCATGCGCCCGGCCGGTGCGCTCTTGCTCGCGGCACTCGGTGACGCCGGCATCGCTGCTCAACACTTCCAGGCGGCCGACGATTCGTTCGGGTTGGCCGGCGCCCGCCGGACGCACCACCTCGAGTACCGTGCCGGCAGCCGGCGGCAACTGCCGCAACAACACGAACACTTGGTCGCGGCGGCGCTCCGCCACCCGGCCCAACGGCCGTGTGTAGCGCTCTTGCACTTGCTGCACGGCCTGTTGTACGAGTTGGTCGAGCGCACTCCGTGAGGCGTTCTGCGCGGCAACCTGCGACGCTATCGCCATCCCGGCGAGACTCATGAAAAACGCCGTCGCGCGACGGCGGACGGCGCCCTTTCGACATTCCATGCCGGGAACGATAGCACTCCGTTCGCAGCGCATCAACGCCACCCTCAGCCGCGCTCGGCGGCGACTTCCCGGTACAGCGCCACGTAGCGCGCCGCACTCGCGTCGATGGAACTGGACCGTGCGGCCTGCTGCGCGGCGCGGCCCAACCGCGTGCGCAGCGCGGGATCGGCCTGCAATCGCGCCAGGACTTTGGCGAGCGCCGCGGCGTCGCCGCTGGGAAACGTGCAACCGGCGTCGCCGACGGTGCGCGCCAGCTCGGGGATATCGCTGACCACGCAGGCCCGCCCGCTCGCCATCGCTTCCAGCAACGCCATCGAGTGCCCCTCATAACGCGACGGCTGGACGTACACATCGACGGCCGCGAGCAAAGCCGGCACGTCGGCGTGAAAACCCAGCCAGCGGAACTGTGCTTCGACGCCGCGATCGCGCGCCCGCGCTTCCAAGGCGCCGCGCAGCGGACCGTCGCCGGCCATGGCCACGGTCCAGCGCCGGTCCTGCGCGCCGGCCACCGCGTCCACGAGCACCTCTTGCGCCTTGGCGGCGTCGAGGCGGCCGACGCACCCGATGACGAAGCGCTCCCCACCGCTATGCAACGACTCCCGGGCCATGGGCGCTGCTTGCATCCACGGTTCGAGTTCGATGCCGTTCGGGATGACGACGATCTTGCCGGCCAACGACGGTGTCCGGTGCTCCGCTGCCGCTGCCACCTGGCTCGAGACCGCCGCGACGCGATGCACGAAGGGCGCCGCCAAGCGCATTCCCCACAACCGGCGTCGCGAGATCCGGGTGCGTTCGGTGCTGTGCTCGGTGCTCACCACCACCGGCACCCTTGCTGCCCATGCCGCCCAGCGCCCAAACGTGTCGGCATAGAACAGGTGCGTGTGCACGACGTCCGGTTGCCGATCCCGCAGCGCGCGCCACAGCGCGAGCGCGGCGCGCGGATCGTTCAAGGGCCGGTCGCCGAGGCAGGTGAAGGCGATGCCGCGCGTCGCGAGAGCTTCGGCCAACGGATTGGGTCCGCTAAGTGCCAGGACCTCGACGCGCCATCCCAAGCGGGCTTGGGCGTTGGCGAGGAGCACCAGGAAGCGCTCGGCGCCACCCACCGGCAGGTTGTTGATGACATGCACGACGAACGGCGCGGCTGCCGCCATCGGTTCCCCACCCGGGCGGCCCGGCGATGGCGCGGTCATCGATGCCTCCGGCGTGCGGCGGCGCTCCGCAACAGATCCCGGAACCGTTCCAGCATAGCGTCGAGCGAAAACTCCCGGGCAACACGTGCCCGGCCGGCTGCCGCCAGAGCTTGGCGGCGCTCCGGGTCGGTTTGCAACTGCCGCAACGCCGCCGCCAACGCGCCCGCATCGCCCACCGGCACCAACAAGCCGGAGATACCAGCCTCGAGGACTTCCACGGTGCCCGCCACCGGGGTCGCGATACACGCCACCCCCAATGCCATGGCTTCCAGCACCGCGAGTGGCATGCCCTCGGCGCGCGACGGCAGCACGTTCACGGTGAAGTTCGCGATCCACGGTTGCGGTTGCGGCTTGAAGCCCGCGAGCACCAGCGCGACGCCGCGCGCACGCGCTTGGGCCTCGAGATGGCTGCGCTCCGGGCCCTCGCCCAGCAGAACCACGCGCGGCCGCGGTTCCGGCAAGCGGCCGACGGCATCCACCAGGACGTTGAACGCTTTGCGCGGAATCAACTGTCCCACGCCACCGATGACGAATTCGCCGGCCTCGAGCCCCAACTCGCGGGCCACGGCAGCCCGTTGCCCGGCCGTGACGTCCAGCACGCGGACACCATTGGGAATCACGGTGAACCGGTTCGCCCGCAGGTGTTGGGTCTGCATCATGCGGGTCTTTGAAGCCTGTGAAACCGCGACAATGCCGTCGCACGCCCGCAGCGTCCACGCATCGGCCAGCAAATACAGAGAACGCGCCGCCAACCCGTACGAATCGTCGGCGAGCGCCACCGCACGGCTCACCCAATGTGCCACACCGCAACGGCGCGCGGCGATCGCCGCATGAAAGTCGTAGCGCAGTCCGTGCGACAGCAGGACGTCGATGTCGCGCTCGTGCGCCAGCGCCACCAGAGCGCCGGCATAGGCCGGGTCGTAACGCCGCTGCGGCGCACGCGGCAGAACTTCCGCCGCCAAGGCCGCAAAACGCTCTGCCGACGGACCATGTTGCGGATACGCCACGCTTTGGACGAATTCAGGTCCAAGGCCTTCCAGCAGGGTCTCGACGACCCGCTCGACACCGGTGATCCCGAAACCGCCCGCACCCGTTCCCGCATCGCCCAACACGTGCAGAACCCGCACCGGGCGCCGGCCGGCAGGCGCATCGTGAGGCGGCGTTTGGGTGCCCAACGTCATCGTGAAATTGCAGTCCGGGATGGAGGGTGCAGGGCTCTTCCTGCAAGAGGACCACTGGTTGGCAGGACGGTCAAGCGGATTTGTCCCAGCCGGCGCCCCGGCGCCACAGTGCTTCCCCGGAGGCGGGTGCGGCCGTAGACTGCCGCGCAGGCGTTTTCGAGTCTTGGAGGCGGCGTGTGACGCGGATCGGCATCTTCGATTCCGGACTCGGCGGTCTATCGGTCTGGCGCGAGATCGTGCGGCATTGGCCGGACTTCGAGACCGTCTATGTCGCCGATCAGATTCACATCCCGTACGGCCCACGTGGCAGCGCCGAAATCCTCGACTTCGCACGCGGCATCACGCGCTTCTTGCTGGCACGCGGCTGTCAAACCATCGTCGTGGCGTGCAATGCCGCCTCCGCGGCGTCGCTCGCCACGCTGCGTATGGAATGGCCGCACGTGCCTTTCGTCGGCATGGAACCGGCGGTCAAGCCCGCGGTCGCCGTCTCACGCAGCCGGGTGGCCGGCGTCTTGGCGACGCCCGCCACGCTGCAGGGCGCGCTGTTCGCGACCACGGTCGAGCGCTTTGCCAGCGACGTGCAGATCGTGCGGCAAGTATGCCCCGGTTTGGTGGAACAGATCGAGGCCGGCGACGTGGACGGCGCACGCACGCGGGATCTGTTGCGGCAGTTCCTGGCGCCGTCTTTGGCAGCGGGTGCCGATACCATCGTGCTCGCCTGCACGCACTATCCGTTCGTCCGCCACACCCTCGAACAACTGGCGGGTCCCGGCATCACCGTCATCGATCCCGCTCCGGCGGTCGCACGGCAAGTGGGCCGCCTGGCCGGTGGACGGCTGTTGGGCGACGCGACGGCTGCGGACCACGAGACGCCCTTGGCGGCGGACGCAGCACGGCACGCCGCATTCTTCACGACCGGCGAGCCGGCACCGTTCGACGCCGTCGCCAGCCGCCTCGTCGGCCTGCCGTTGCACGCCCAGCGCTTGCAGTGGAACGACGGCCCGGCATCGCAGTTGGGTCCGGAAAAGCAGTAGGAGCCGCCGAGGGGGACGGCGGCTCCTTGCAGAGCGCGAACACTGTGGAGTGGCAGTTCAACCCGGTTGGTGCCGCGGGGATCGCCGGTGCATCCGTGTCTTACGACTCGATCTCCACCGGGATCGAGCGGCCGACATGCTCCTCCGCCTTTGGCAGCACGATGGTCATCACGCCATTCTTGTAGCTCGCCTTGACGCGCTCGCCCTGGACGCGATACGGCAACTCGACGGTCCGCGTCCACGCGCCATACACTTGTTCGCGTTTCAGGACCTTGGCCTTCGCCGGCTCCTCCAGCTTGCGCTCGCCGCGCACGGTCAACACATCGTCTTGCAGCGTGACGTGGACATCTTTGACATCCATCCCGGGAATCTCGACGTGAACGACCAGTTTGTCGTCCTCGTCGACAATGTCCATCGCGGGATACCAGGTGCGCGCCTGCGGCACGGCATCATCGGTCCGTTCAAACAAGCCGCGGAAGAACGGATCGCGCGCCAAGCTGTCGAACGGGGTGCAGGGCATCCGGATCATCGTGGTCATGGTCTCTTCTCCTCTTCGTGCGGCCTTCCCGCCGGGACCGGGCGGGGCGGCCGCGTCTCCTGTTGTGTTCCTGGATCGCAATGGTGCGAGGGACTTTGGGTGGCCGGAGGCTGCCATGTCTCCCGGCCCCAGAACCGCTCGCACAGACGTCTCTATCAACCCCCGTGCCAGCCGGTATGGATCGATAACCTGTTGTTTTTAAAAGCGATCCGAGTTCACGCTGGACTGCCAGGTCGGATGGCAGAATGGCAGGATGACGATTCGGGCTGTCGTTTTGACAGGCCGTGGCGGCTCTAGGCGTCCGCTGCTGCCTGCAGCGCCGAGCCGAGTTCGGCCAGGATGTCCCGCGCCAACACGCCCGCCCCCCATTCCAAGGCTGCCGCCTGCGCTGCGGCACCGTGCATCCAAGCGCCCAGTCCCGCGGCTCGCTCCGGGGCGAGTCCTTGGGCCAGGAGAGCCCCGATGGCGCCTGCCAACACATCGCCACTGCCCGCGGTCGCGAGCGCCGGTGTGCCGGTGGTGTTGACGTACAAATCGCCCGCCGGCGTTCCGACGATGGTGGCCGGCCCTTTCGCCAGCAAGGTCACCTGGCGCGTGCGAGCAGTGCCGGCCACGAACTGCAACCGCTCCAAAGGCGATTCCGGAATCGCGGTTCCGAGCCAGCGCGCCAGCTCCCCGTCGTGCGGCGTCACGATGCGCGCCGCCGTTGCCGGCAGCGGCAGCGCGGCGATGGCGTCGGCATCCACGACGGCGGGACCGCTCCAGCCGGCGAGCACGGCGCGTGCACAGGCCCGCGGCTCTTCCCCAGCACCCAGTCCGGGCCCGATGACCAGCGCCCGGGCGCGGGTTCGTGGCAACAGCGTTTGAATTTCCGCCGCTGCGGCCGCGGCCAATGCACCGTCGCCGTCGGACTCGACGCCGTGAACGATCACTTCCCACAAATGCATCTGCATCATGGCGCGCAAGCCTTCGGGCACGAACAAGTGCACCATGCCCGCGCCGGCGCGGAGCGCCGCCATGGAGGCCAGCACGGCCGCACCCGCGTACGCCTCGCTGCCGGCCACGATGGCGAGCACCCCGCGGGCGTACTTGTGCGCGGTGGGATCGTGCCGCGGCACCCAGGACCGTACGAGCGCGCCTTCGATCGCGAACCGCTGCGGTGCAATCGACGCCGCGATGGCGGCCGGAAATCCCAAATCGGCCACGTGCACTGATCCCGCATGCGCGCGACCGGGATGAAACAACAAACCCACCTTTTGAAACCCGCAGGTGACCGTTTCGTCCGCCCGTACGGCAACGCCATGCACGCCGCCCGTATCGCCGTCGATTCCGGTCGGCAGGTCGATGGCGAGGGTCGCGCAGCCGGCATGATCGAGCAAATTCACCAGCGCAGCGAGACGGCCCTGGAGCGGGCTCGTGACCCCGGTACCCAGCAGCGCGTCGACGCAGAGACTCGCATTCCGCAAGGCTTCGAAGAGTTGCCGCGTTGCCGGATCGGCGCCCGGGGTCGCGTCGAGCGGCGGATCCCCGTCCCGCCATGGTCCTGGATCCTCGAGTTGCTCGGGCAAGATTTCGATGCCGATGCGGTCCCCGTCCAAGCGATCGAAGTTGGCGCGCGCATCCGGCGACAGGGCATCGCGTCCATGCATCAGATGCACGCGCACCGGCACTCCTCGCGCCGCGAGCAGGCGCGCCACCACCAGCCCGTCACCACCGTTGTTGCCCTTGCCGCACAGAATTTCCACCGTGCCACTACGATGGCGCACCGCGTCGAGCACCCGCGCCGCCACCGCCTCGCCGGCGCGCTCCATGAGAACGAGCGACGGCACATGCCCGCCGTCGATGGTCTGGCGGTCGATGCGCTGCATTTCACTTGCAGTCACCAATCGCACGGCGTCCTCCATGGTGTATCGGGCCTTCTCCGCACCGCGAGCGCGTGCGCCGCGGCCTCCAAAACCTGCCCGGCGCGTCCCGCGCAGAGTAGCACCCCGCAGTGTGCAATACTGCGCACATGCACGATCCCGAGACTTCATCGACCGGGCGTCCGGATCCCACCGAACTACCCTCGGCGCGCGCGGGCATCGTCGCGGCGCTTGCCGGCTTCGTCCTCCAGCAACTGGTCATCGCGCTGGCGTGGAACGTCTTCCCCGCGGGACTGTGTCTGGCATTCGGCGCGGTCTTGGGCGTGTGCGTGCCGCTCGCCGTCTGGTGCCGCAGAGCGCGGATCTCGTTGCGGGCATGGGTGCGGCTCCGGCGGCTCGAGCCGCGCGAACTCGTGACGGTGCTGGGATTCTCCATCGCACTTCTCGCGCCGACCTACGCCGTAAACGCCCGTTGGCAGCAGTTCGTGCCGCCGGGGGATGGCGTTCTCGACTTTTACGCGGCGCTCATCCCCACCAGTCCGATGACCCTGGTGCTCGGCGCCCTGGGCGTCATCGCCCTCGGGCCGTTGGCCGAAGAATGGGTGTTTCGCGGTCTGCTGCAACCGGCGCTCGGGCGCTGGTTGCCGGCGCCGGCCGCCATTCTGATCGTGGCAGTCTTGTTCGCCGCGGCGCACGCGTCGCTGGCGTTCTTCCCCGCGCTGTTGATTCTCGGCTTGGGACTGGGATGTGTGGCGTGGTGGACCGGCTCGACGCATGCATCCTGGTTGTTGCACGCGGCGGCGAATGCCGTCGCCTACGTGGATCTGTGGAAGACCCACACGCCCGAAACACCCGAACTGGATCGTTGGTCGTCGCAGTGGCCGGTGCTCGTCGGGTCGGTTCTCGTGCTCGGGGCCACCGGCTGGATTCTGAGCAGGTCGCAGCGCTCGTCGTCCCCGGGCGCGGCGCGCGAGTTCGCGCCTGCGCCGGATCCGGGTCAACCGTGCCTGTCAGTCGAATCGAAAACCGGAAATTCGAAGGACGGGGAAGCCTAAAGCAGCAGCCGGGGAGCGATTCCATTCCAGCGCCGCTCGTGGCGCCGGACTCCGCTCACTTGAAGGACTGTCCGAGTGCCTTGCCGATGCTGATCTCGCCGTTGTCGATCCGGATGTTGAAACCACACGTCGGATTGTTGCAAACCCATGCCTTGTACGTGATCGGCGCACCATCCCGGCCATAATCCGACAACGGGAGTAGAACCCCGTGTTCGCATTTCTTACAGGCGGGAAACTCGATCTTCTCCATCGTCACCTCCGGCACCGCACCATGGCACGCCGCCGGAGCGACTCACCTCCCCCACGCAGCAGATGGACTTCCACCCCGGGCCTGCGGGCGTAACTTCTTCCAGTCACGTGGGATCCCGTCAGGTGACACCCAGTGGCGGCGAGTTTCGGCGGGACTGGCGGGTGTGTCAAGCAAATGTGCCGCGCCGGTGACGGCGCTGCCATGGGGTCCAGACGCGCTATGGCCTCAGACCAGTTCCTGAAGCGCTTGCCGGACCCGGGGCAGTGCGGCGCGGACTTCGTCCTCGCTCACGGCGCCGACGCTCAGGCGGAACCAGCCGGACTCGCCTTCGACGCCGAATGCCTGGAAAGGCACGATGGCGAACCGCGCCGCTTCGAGCAGATAGCGCCGGATGTCTTCGTTGGTCCGCAGTTCCGTGCCCTGGGGTGTCCGCCGTCCGAAAGGCGCGAAGCGGGCGGTCAGATAGATGGCCCCCATGGGCGGAATGGAATCCACCGCCAGACCGGCGGCTTTCATCGCCTGCAATCCCCCGTGGAGCAGGTCGAGCCGGGACTTCACGGCGGACAAGAAACGCTGGTGATAGACCGCGATGCCGGCGGTGTCGTCGAGCAAGCCGACCGTGGCCACCTGCTCGGGCCGCGGCGCCCATGCACCGACGTGACCCAACAGGGCCGACATGCGCGCCACCACGTCCGCCGGGCCCACCGCCCAACCCACCCGCAGGCCGGTCGAGGCGAACGCCTTCGAGATCCCGTCCACGAACAGCGTGTAGTCCGCCATTTCAGGCAGGATCGCCGGTGGCGTGTGATGCTCCACACCTGGAACCCGCAGCATCCAGTAGACGTGGTCGTACATCAGGTACACCGGCCGTTCGCCGGTGGCGATGCGCCGGTGGTTCTCGGTCACAATGGCCTCGCAGATGTCCCGCAGCGCCGCGGCTGAGATCGCCGTGCCGGTGGGATTGAGCGGCGTGTTCAAACAGACCAGGCGTGCGTCGCGCAGTGCCGCGAGCAGCGTGTCGCGCACCGGCATGAACGCCGTTTCGGGTCCGGTCGGCACCGCGATTCCGCGCGCCCCCACCATGTGGCAGTAGTGGTTGTTGTTCCAACTGGGGGTGGGATAGATGACCACATCGCCGGGATCGACCACCGCGCGGTAGATGGCATAGATGACCGGGCGCGCGCCGCCGGCGATCAGCACCGATTCCACCGGATAACGCAGGTGCAGTTCGCGCTCGTAGAATCGCACCACGGCTTGGCGGAGTTCCAGGACCCCGTCACTCGGCGGATAGTTGGTCTCGCCGCGCTCGAGCGCCGTGCGGATCCCCGCCGCCAAGCGCTCCGGGATCGGGAAGTGCTTACTTGCGAAGTCACCCACGGTCAGGTTGCAGATCGCCTCGCCGGCACGCACGCGGTCGCGGATATCGGCAGCGATCTTCAAGATTTCGGACCCGACGAGTCCGGCTGCCATGGCCGAGACACGGGCGGAGCCCGGCGCTGCGGCGTTGCGGACATCGGTCACGGGGCGCCCCTTTCGGCCATGCCCTTGGGTGCACAACTGGGTACACCCGGATCATAGTCGGGGCCGCCGCGCGCCGCCACCGGCCAAGCCGCCTGCCGCGCCGGCGTCCAATGGCTGGTGGCGCCGGCTCAGGTTTTCTGTTCTTTCTTGCGAGCGGCCGGGAAGAGAACGTTGTTGAGGATCAGCCGGTAGCCCGGCGAATTGACGTGCAGTTCGAGCCGCGTCGCGGGATCGCCGACGGCGTGCTGGTAGTCCTCGGGATCGTGGCCGCCGTAGAAGGTGAAGGTGCCGCGCCCGACGTTGCCGTGCACGTACTTCACTTCGTCACTGCCGTCCACCTGGCCCAAGATCAACACCGAATCCTTGACCAACCCCTTCTTGAAGCCCGTGGTCTGGCCCAGAAAACCGTTGATGACGTTCACGTGGCACTGCGTCAGCATCGCCGGCACCGGATCGTGCTTGGCGGCGAACGAGAACAGCGTGAAGTAGTCGGCCTCGGCACCGCGTAACTTCGCGTAGTCGCTGGTGTCGATGTTCGAGAACTCGTACACCAGCGGGTTCAACTCCAACCGGAAGTTTTGAAACGCAAAGCACGGGCCGTATTGCAGCATTTGTTGCGCGTTCGGCGTCTGGCCGTCGTGGTCGTACTCCGGAGCGACGATGTCGACGGCCTCGGCGGCAAGAGCGATGTCGATGGTGTCGGTGGCCGAACAC
>Ga0315283_10006531_pt1 | contig 10413 bp, 10 predicted proteins | sample YL17G09_0_MG_FD_204541 | JGI IMG/M metagenome (GOLD analysis project Ga0315283, IMG submission 204541) | Sediment microbial communities from Yellowstone Lake, YNP, Wyoming, USA - YL17G09_0 | ecosystem: Environmental > Aquatic > Freshwater > Lake > Sediment | place: USA: Wyoming | collected...
GTGATGGGGCTGCTCGACGTGCTCGGCTACCGGAAGGGTGTGGAGCAGAACGAAACGGCGCGCCAGGCGATCCGCTGGATGACCGGCGTGGCGCCCGCCTGCTTCCTGATCGCCGGCGTCCTGCTCGCACGCGGCTATCCGCTCTCGCGCGCGCGCCACATCGAGATCCTGCGGCGCCTCGCACTTCGCGACGGCTCCTGAGCCTCATTCGTCGTCCAGCCCGGCGAGGCTGCGCAGCTGCTCGAGGGCGGAGTCGAAGAACGAGAGGACCGAGGCGGCCTGCACGGGCGCCGTGTCGTAGATCGTGTACGCCGAGCCCGGCAGCACGGCACCGAACCAGTCCTCGTCGTTCCACTCGCCGCCGCCTTCGAGTTCGGCGAGGTCGTCGATTTCGTCGACCCTGAACCTGGGACGCGGCGCGAGCGCGACGTAGAGAAACGGCTCGTTGTGCTCGGCATCGCCGGGCCGGAAGCCGATCGCGATCTCGATTCCTTCGGCGGGGCTCGTGCGGCTCTCGTACGCAAACGCCGCCGCCGAGCAGCGCGGTGCGGTGCAATCGGGCGTGCTCTCGGAGACGAAACTCAATGCCCGCCAGGCGTTCGAGAAGTGGGCGGTGAGCTTGCGCAACACGTCCTCGGCGAGCGGCGCGAAGGGCGCGCCGTCGAGAATCTTGTGCGGAGGAAGGTCGTACGGCGTCTTGCCGGTGACCTTCGCGCCGTCGGCGCCGAGCGCATCGAGTTCGGCGCGCAACCAGGTCACCGCCTCGGCGTAGGTCTTGCCTGCGAGCGGCAGGCTCCTGGCGGGCTTGCCCTCGGCGTCGGTCAGGTGCAGCGCGAGATCGCCGATCCCGAGCGCCGCGCGAAACGGGCGGGTTCCGCGCGCGAGACCGGTGGCGAGTCCACGCGCGGTGGGCAGGTATTCCGTATCGGCGTCGTCCGCGAGCTTGCGCCCGACGTCGGCAACGAGTTGCAAAGCGTGGTGGAGTTGCAGGCGCGCTTCGGCGAGCTGCCCGGGCGCGATGTCCGCCGCGCGTTCCCAACCCCGCTCGACCTGTTTCGAATCCATGCTCTCGCCTCCGGCGCGGCCAATCTAGCCTTGACGGAAGCGAACGAGCAACGGATTCATTCGCGATCGGGACGCGCCTGGACCAGCGTCGCGCCGGCCGTCGCCAGAGCGCGCTGGATGAGCCACTCCTGCGCGCGCACGCCATTCACCGTTGCGACCCGCTGATAGCTGCCGTCGGGTTCGAGCTGACGCGCCTTCACGTCGTCGTGGCGGTAGACGTCGAGGATCTCTTCGAGACGCTGCGCGATCGACTCGGACCGGATCCGGCACAACACCTCGACGCGGCCGCGCAGGTTGCGCGGCATCCAGTCGGCACTACCGATCCAGAACTCGGGCCGACCGTCGTTTTCGAAGCGCACGACGCGCGTGTGCTCGAGGAAGCGGTCGACGATCGAGCGCACGCGGATGCGCTCCGAGAGACCCGGCACACCGGGACGCAGGCAGCAGATGCCGCGCACGATCAGGTCGATCGCGACGCCCGCCTGCGAAGCATCGTAGAGCGCGCGGCACACCTCCTCGTCCTGGATGGAGTTGAGCTTGGCGATGATCGAGGCCGGTCGTCCGGCACGCGCGTGTTCGGCTTCGCGCCTGATGCGTTCGAGCAGCCCGCTACTCAACGTGAACGGGGCGACGAGCAGGTGGTTCCAGCGCTCGCGCGACGAGAGACTCGTCAGCATGTTGAAGACGCTCGCGACCTCGGCCGTGATCTCCGGATCCGCCGTGAAGAGCCCGAAGTCGGTGTACTGACGCGCCGTGATCGGGTTGTAGTTGCCAGTTCCGATGTGCGCATAGCGGCGGATGCCGTCTTCTTCGCGCCGCACCACCAGCATCAGCTTGCAGTGCGTCTTCAGGCCCACCAGCCCGTACACGATCTGTACGCCCGCCTCTTCCATGCGGCGTGCCCAGCGGATGTTCTTCTCCTCGTCGAAGCGCGCTTTCAGCTCCACCAGCACGGTGACCTGCTTGCCGTTCTCCGCGGCCGTGACGAGCGCCCGCGCGATCGAGGAGTCGTCGCTGGTCCGGTACAGCGTCTGCTTGATCGCGAGCACGCGCGGATCCTGGGCGGCCTGCTCGAGGAAGTCGACGACGCTCTCGAACGAGTCGAAGGGGTGGTGCAGCAGCACGTCGCCGGCGCGGATCGCCGGGAAGAGTTTCGCCGGCTCGCGCAGCGAAGGATGGATCGACGCGACGAAGTGCGGCGCCTTCAAGCGATCGTCGGACTCGAGATCCACGAGCTGGGTCAGGCGCGAGATGTTCACCGGGCCGTCGCATTCGACGAGGTCGCGCGCTTCGAGGTCGAGGACTTCGAGGAGTTCCTGGCGCAGGCGCTCGCCGACGGGAGCGCCCACCTCGAGTCGCACAGGGTCGCCGCGGCGCCGGCGACGCAGCTCCTGCTCGATTGCGATCAACAGGTTCTCGGTCTCTTCTTCGTCGACGTAGAGGTTCGAATTGCGCGTCACGCGGAAGGCCGTGTGATCGAGGATCTTGGCGCCCGTGAAGAGTTCGGGGAGCTGCCAGCGGATCACGTCGGCGAGGAACACGTAGGTGCGCGTGTCCGCTTGGCCGCCGGGTACACGGAACACGCGCGAGAGCACGCGCGGCACCTGCACGACGGCTAGACGCACGGGCTCCTCGGGGTCGTCGGTGTCGAGCAGCGCAGCGATGTTGAGGCTGCCGCTCGCGACGAACGGGAACGGATGCGTGGGGTCGAGGGCGATCGGCGTCAGGACCGGAAAGATCTCGCGGTGGAAGAAACCGCGCAGCCATGCCTGCTGCTCGGCCGGCAGACGATCGGGGTCCGGGAAGACGATGCCTTCCTTCTCGAGCGCGGGTTGCAGGACTTCGTTCCAGCAGAGGTAGAGGTCGCGCACCTGCTCGCGCGCGACGCGGTCGATCGCGTCGAGCGCTTCCGCGGCGGTCTTGCCGTCGGGCTCGCGGCTGGTGATCCCGGCCTCGGCCTGCTGCTTCAAGCCGGCGACGCGAACCTCATGGAATTCCGAGAGGTTCGAATCGACGATCGACAGGAACTTCACGCGTTCCATCAGCGGGTTGCCGGGATCCTGCGCCTCTTCCAGAACTCTCCGGTTGAAGGCGAGCCAGGACAGTTCCCGATTCAGGAAGAGTTCCGATCCGGGAGGGAGGGCGAGGGTGTCACCAGGCATACGTCGATGATCGGACAATCGCCTCGCGGAGCCAACCGGCGTCGCCGCTCGCGAGCCGCCACGCGATCAGATCGGACCCGTCGGCTACCGTCGCGCCCGCGCAACGGAGGCTCGCAAGCATGGGCGCTCGCATGACCCTAGTGATCGCCATGGCGCCCGCGCTCACGCCGGATCTCTTCACGCCCGAGCACCACGCGCGCCTCGCGACGCTCGCGGAGTTGCCCGACCCGCAGCCGCTCACGCGCTTCGACGACGAGCGCGCCGCGCCACTGCTCGCACGCGCCGAGATCCTGCTCACGGGTTGGGGCTCGCCGCGCATCGACGCCGCGGTGCTCGCGCGCGCGCCGCGTCTCGCAGCGATCATCCACGCCGCGGGCACGGTGAAGGGCCACGTCGACCCGCTCTGCTTCGAGCGCGGTGTACGCGTGTCGTCGGCCGCGGCGGCGAACGCCGTTCCCGTCGCGGAGTTCACGCTCGCGGCGATCCTGCTGGCCGGCAAGCGCGCGTTTCACTTGCAGCGTCGCTACGCCGAGGTCCGCAACTATCGGCTGTGGTGGAACGAGGTGCCGCCGATCGGGAACTACCGGAAGGTCGTCGGCATCGTGGGCGCGTCGCGCATCGGGCGGCTCGTGATGCAGCAGCTGCGCCCCTTCGAATTCTCCGTGCTGGTGACCGACCCGTATCTGTCCGCCGCAGAGGCTGCGAAGTTCGGCGCCGAGAAGACCGAGCTGGACGACCTGTTGCGCCGCGCCGATGTGGTGAGCCTGCACGCGCCTTCGCTGCCCGAGACGCACCACCTGCTCGATCGCCGCCGGCTGGCGCTACTGCGCGACGGCTCCGTGCTGATCAACACCGCGCGCGGAGCACTCGTGGACGGCGACGCACTCACCGCCGAACTCGTCGCGGGGCGCCTCGACGCCGTGATCGACACCACCGATCCCGAGATCCTGCCGGCCGACTCGCCGCTCTACGACCTCCCGAACGTCTTCCTCACCCCGCACATCGCCGGCGCGATGGGCACCGAGACCCAGCGCATGGCGACACTCGCGCTCGACGAGATCGAGCGCTTCGCGAATGGCGAGCCACTTCTGCACGAGGTGAAGCTCGAAGACATGGGAAGGATCGCGTGAGCCGACCTCTGCTGGGATTCTGCTCGATCTCCGCGCTGGACCGCCCGCTCGCCGCCGTTGCTGAACTGGCCGTTGCAAACGGACTCGACGGGATCGAGGCGACGGCGCGAGCGCCGCACGTCGATCCCGCTGCGCCTCTCGAAGTGCACCGCGAGACGGCGCGCGCCGTGCGTGCGACCGGCGCCGCGATCCTGACCTACGGCTCGTATCTCGGACGCGCAGAGGTGGCCGGTGCGGCGGCCGTCGATGCCGCGACCGCTGTGCGCGAAGTGCGCGTCGCGGAAGCCCTCGGCGCCCGGCTGCTGCGCGTCTGGGCGGAGCCGCTCCCGGGCGCTCCAGAAGGCGGTTTCGCAGCCGTGGCGACGCTGTTGCGTGCCGCCTGCGACGCCGCGGCTGCCACCGGCATCGAGGTCGTCGTCGAGCGCCATCTCGGATCCTTCGCCGATACGCCCGAACGCATCGAGCGACTCTTCGCTGCCGTGGATCGCCCCAACTTCGCGCTCAACTACCAGGTGCTCGACTTCCTGCCTCAGTCGCTCGCGGCCGCGCAGCCCGACGACGCGCGCCGCCTCGTCCCGCTCGCGCGCTACTTCCATCTGAAGAACACGCGACCCGCTGCGGACGGCGCGGGTCCGATGCCGCCGGGCGGCACGCTCGGCGGCGGCGTGCTCGACTACCGCGCGATCCTCGGCGCGGCCCTCGAGGCCGGCTACGCGGGGCCGCTCGCGATCGAGTTCCTCTCGTTCGAAGCGCGCTCCGTCGACGACAAGCTCGCCGAGGACGCAGCGTGGCTACGCCGCACGCTCGCCGAGCTGGGCGCGGCGTGAGCGCCCACTTCCCGCGCATCGCATCGCTGCGCACGCCGGCGGCGCTGCCTTCCTCGCGCGCAACGACGCCCTCCAACATCTCGGCAACGTCGGCTTCCGCGAACCGATCCCCGCCTACAAGCACAGCGCCGCGCTGTTCCTGCAGATCACCGGCGGCCTCGCGAGCGACGCGATCCACCCGCGCGCGCCGCGGCGCCCCGCGGCGGACCGCGTGCTGCTCCACGACTGCGCGCTGCGACTCGGGATGCTCGAAGATCCCGAGCGCGCGTGGCGCGACCAGGTCGCGCCGTACTTCTGAGCGGTGCCGCTTCCGCCAGAGGTATGCTCCGTCGCCCATCGCAGACTCGCAGTGACGGAGGTGGCCACGAGATGGATCTCTACGAGGCGATGCGAACGTGTCGCGCGGTGCGACGCCACCGTCCCGACGCGATCCCGGACGACGTGCTGCGGCGCGTGCTCGAAGCAGCGACCTTCGCGCCGACCGGCGGCAACGCGCAGCCATGGCGAATCGTGGTGGTGCGCGACGCCGCCAAGCGTCGCGCGCTGCGCGATCTCTACCTGCCGCTCTGGCAGGAGTACCAGAAGGAGTACATGCGCGCGTCCGCAGGGCTGACCGGCGACGCCGCGGCGAAACGCGACCGCATGCTGGCCGCCGCCGATCACCTGGCCGAACACTTCGACGTCTCACCGGTCGTCGCGGTGTTCTGCTTCGACGTGCGGCGCATGTCGATCACCGATGAAGGACTCGGGCGACCCTCGGTCGTCGGCGGCGCGTCGATCTATCCCGCCGTGCAGAACCTGCTGCTCGCGTGTCGCGTAGAAGGGCTCGGCTGCGTGTTGACCACGCTGCTTTGCAAAGCCGAGCCGCAGCTGCGCGCATTGCTCGAGATTCCGGATCCGTGGGCCACCGCGGCATTCGTGCCGATCGGCTGGCCAGCGAGCAAGGGCCACGGCCCACTCACGCGCCGTCCGCTGCAGAACATGGCGTTTGGCGATCGCTTCGGAGGAGAGCTGTAGATGCAGTTCGCGCACACGGACAAGGTCGAGGCGATCCGCCGCAAGCTGATCGAGTTCATGCAGGCGCACGTCTACCCGAACGAGCCGCGCGTCGAAGCTTGGCTCGCGGAGGCACCGAGTCGCTGGAGCGAGCCGCCGCCGCTGGTCGAGGAACTGAAGCAGAAGGCGCGCGCGCAGGGACTCTGGAATCTGTTCCTTCCCGATCGCGAATGGGGCGCGGGCCTCACCAACCTCGAGTACGCGCCGCTCTGCGAGGTCATGGGTCGTTCGCACATCGCACCCGAACTGTTCAACTGCTCGGCGCCCGACACCGGAAACATGGAGCTGCTCGCGAAATACGGTTCCCCCGCGCAGAAGAAGCAGTGGCTGGTGCCCCTGCTCGAGGGGAAGATCCGCTCCGCGTTTGCGATGACCGAGCCGGACGTGGCGGCGTCCGCCGCCACCAACATCGCACTGTCGATCGTCCGCAACGGCGACTCGTATCTGCTGAACGGCCGCAAATGGTGGATCACCGGCGCGCCGCACCCGCACTGCAAGATCTTCATCGTGATGGGCAAGACCAATCCGGACGCGGCGCGCCACGAGCAGCAGTCGATGATCCTCGTCGAACGCGACACACCGGGCCTGCGCATCGTGCGCCCGCTCACGGTGTTCGGCTACGACGACGCCCCGCACGGTCACGCCGAGCTCGATTTCCGCGACGTGCGCGTGCCCGCCGACAACCTGATCCTCGGCGAGGGCCGCGGCTTCGAGATCGCGCAGGGCCGCCTCGGCCCGGGCCGGATTCACCACTGCATGCGCCTGATTGGCAAGGCCGAGCGCGCGCTCGAACTGATGTGCGTGCGCGCGAAGGAGCGCGTGGCGTTCGGCAAGCCGATCGCTGAGCAGACCGTGACGCTCGAACGCATCGCCGAGTCGCGCATCGAGATCGAACAAACGCGCCTGCTGGTGCTGAAGGCCGCCTGGATGATGGATACGGTGGGCAACAAGGGCGCGCGCAAGGAGATCGCGATGATCAAGGTGGCCGCGCCGGCGATGGCGCTGCGTGTGCTCGATCGCGCCATCCAGGTCTTCGGCGCCGCCGGCCTCTCGGCCGACTTCCCACTCGCGTCGTTCTATGCGGATTCACGTACACTGCGCTTCGCCGACGGACCGGACGAAGTGCATCGCAACCAGATCGGACGCCTGGAACTGCGCGAGCACTGAAGAGGAGCAAGATGCGAAGGCGCCACATCGCGTGGATCTCGACGGCGATCCTGGTTGCGCTCGCGGCGCCGGTGGAAGCCGCAATGCCGCTGCTCTTCCTCGATCGCTGCGCGGCGGGCTGCGCCTACACGCCCGGCTTCGACGACTCCCGCACCAATGCATCGAGCATCCCGAGTAGTGATTCGACGCTCTCGGCCTTCGTTCACGGCGACACGAGCTTCGACGCCGTCGTCGCATGCGTGCGCGACACCTTCGCGCCATTCGCCATCGAAGTGACCAACGTCGATCCGGGCAGCGCTGAACACTTCGAGGTCGCCGTCGCGGGGACGTCGCAGCAACTCGGGCTGCCCGCTGGCATCGCCAACATCTCGCCCGTCACGTGCCAGAACGGCGGTGTGATTGCGAATGGGCTGGCCTTCGCATTCGCCAACACGCTGGGCGACGTGCCGATGGAGATCTGCTGGAACGCCGCGCAAGCGGCAGGGGTGCTGCTCGGCCTCGACCACGAGGTGCTGGCCGGCGACGTGATGACGTACCTCGCGGGCTCGCTTCCGAAGGCGTTCCTCGACGAAACGGCGTCGTGCGGCGAGCTCCAGGCGCGCGACTGCCTCTGCGGCGGCACGACGCAGAATTCGTACCGGCGACTGCTGGCGACACTGCCGGAGCCGGGTTCGCTCGCCGCGGGACTAGCGGCCCTGCTCGCGCTCGCGATCCGCGCACGCCGGTCCTCGTAGGCGCGACGCTCAGCTACACCACACTGCTTTTCACAGCCTTGCGAGCACCGCCTCCGCGCTCGACACTTCGAACTTCCCCGGCGCCTCGACGGCGAGATGGGTGACGACGCCGTTCTCCGCGATCAGCGCGAAGCGCTGCGAGCGCTGACCCATGCCGAACTTGGAGCCGTCGAAGTCGAGGCCGAGCGCCTTCGCGAAGTCGCCGTTGCCGTCGGCCACCATCACGACCTTGTCGCCGACGTTCTGGTCCTTGCCCCAGGCGCCCATCACGAACGCGTCGTTCACCGACAGGCACACGATCGTGTCCACGCCCTTGGCCCGGATCGCCGCCGCCTGCTGCACGAAGCCCGGCAGGTGCTTCATCGAACAAGTCGGCGTGAACGCGCCGGGAACCGAAAACAGCACCACCTTCTTGCCGCCGAAGATCTGATCGGTGCTGCGATCCTGGATGCCGTCCGCCGTCGGCACCTTCAGCGTCGCCGCGGGAATCTTGTCGCCGACCTTGATCGCCATCTTCTTCTCCCTCCGTTGGAAAGTCCCAAGTCGAGCTTGTTTAGCTCACTCGAAGTCCGCGGCGAACTCGTCGAGTGCGTAGACGACGCCGTCGCGCACCGCGATCGGGAACGGCTCGAGCCGGTCGCCCTGACAGGGGCCCGCGAGGCAGCGGCCGTCGTCGATCCGGAACAGCGCGCCGTGGGTGGCGCAGACGATGTAGCGCCTTTCCTGATCGAGGAACTCGCCCTCCGCCCAGTCGAGCGGCGTGCCGACGTGCGGGCAGCGGTTCACGTAGACGTAGACCGCGTCGCCGCGGCGCACGGCGAAGATGCGCAGCTTGGCGGCGTCGCTGCCGATCGTGAAGCCGCGCGACGCGCCGTCCGGAATCTCGTCGATGCGACAGAGCGCGGTGCCGATCGCCTCGGGCACTCAGCCGAGCGCCTGCTCGATCGCCGTGACGAAGGCCGGATCGTCGGGCGCCGTCGTCGGTGCGAAGCGCGCGACGACCCGGCCGTCGCGGCCGACGACGAACTTGCCGAAGTTCCACTTGATGTCGCCGGGACCTTCGGGCGCCGCATCTTCCGCGCTGAGCCATGCGTAGAGCGGGTGTCGCTTTGCTCCGTTGACGTCGATCTTCGCGAACAGCGGGAAGCTCACGCCGTAGCGGAGCTTGCAGAATTCCTGCACCTCGGCGTCGCTGCCGGGCTCCTGGCCCGCGAACTGATTGCACGGAAAGCCCAGCACTTCGAGACCGCGCGTGTGGTAGCTCTCGTAGAGCTTCTCGAGGCCGGCGTATTGCGGCGTCAAGCCGCACTTCGAAGCGACGTTCACGACGACGGCGACCTTGCCCGCGTAGTCGCGCAGCGACGCGTCCTCGCCAGTGATGCTGCGGGCCGAGAAGTCGTGCAGGGTGGGCATCGCGCGATTCCCTTCGTAGCGTGCGGTGCGCGTAGCCTACCCGAGACCGGTCAGGAGACCAGCGCCTCAGGCGAGCAACGCCTGCAGGCGGTCGAGCTCGGCGATGTCCGCGGTCGTCGGCACCAGGAAGCACTCGTCGGCGCCCGCGTCGCGCAGCTGGCGGAGCGCAGAGCGCACGGCGGGTTCGCCGGCGGCGAGACAGCGCGCGGCGAGCGCCTGCGCCGCGGCGTCGCCGAAGACCGCGAGGTAGCGACGCGCGTAGGCGTCGAGGCGTTCGTGCGCGTCTGGGCCGAGTGCGAACCAGAAACTCGTGATGCACCGTGGCGGCGCGGGGCGATCGGCGTCGCGCCACGCTCCGTGCGCCGCACGCACCAGTCGCTCGACCTGCGCGGCGTCGGGTCCGAGCTCGAAGCCGAGCACGCCGTCCGCCCAACGCGCGGCTCGCGCGAGCGGCTTCGCACCCGCCGCGGCGACGAGGATCGGCGGACCGCCCGCCTGAACCGGCGCCGGACCGATCGGGGCCGTGCCAGCCGCGACGGCTTCGCCCGCCCAGATGCGACGCATCTCGGCGACGAGCGCATCGAGCCGTGCGTGCCGCCGCTCGAACGCCGCGCCAGCGACGCGGTAGTCCTCCTCGCGGCCGCCCACGCCGAGCCCCAACGTGAAGCGACCGCCCGCCAGCACGTCGAGCGACGCGACGCGCTTCGCCAGCAGCGCGGCCGGGTGCAGCGGCGCGACGAAGAGCGTCGACACGACGCGCACGCGTTCGGTGCTCGCCGCGGCCGCCGCGAGCGCGACGCCTACCTCGACATTCGGGAAGCTGACGCGCTCGCCGGCGGCGATGCTCGCGAACGGGCCC
>Ga0315283_10006532_pt1 | contig 10413 bp, 13 predicted proteins | sample YL17G09_0_MG_FD_204541 | JGI IMG/M metagenome (GOLD analysis project Ga0315283, IMG submission 204541) | Sediment microbial communities from Yellowstone Lake, YNP, Wyoming, USA - YL17G09_0 | ecosystem: Environmental > Aquatic > Freshwater > Lake > Sediment | place: USA: Wyoming | collected...
CACACGCCGCGGGGAGGAGGTCGGAGAAGATGAGATGAAGCTGGAAGTGGGAGGCCCGCAATGCGGGCCCCAGGCCCTCCGTCCGGCCACCCGCGACCCGTCCGCCTGCGTGGCCGGGCCGCTCAACTACGGAAAGGGGTGCGAGGTGGCGATCGGCGGGCTGGGACGGCGGCGCCAGGCGGCGGCGGCGGGGGGGAATGGAAGGGGCAGCGCCCGACGGCGAAGAGACGGCGCGCCGCGACGGCCGTGACGACGGCCCAGGGGTGAACCAGTGGCGCACATGGTACGCGCCCGCCCACGCCCCATCCGATGCCGCTCTCCCCTCAGACCCAGGCTTGAGGGACCTGACATGCCAGCCGGTGGGATGACGAGGCAAGGCGAGGCCCACCACCCCTCTGGGCCGTACACCTGCTCTCACACGCCCCCGCTCGGGCCCGCGATTTCTCGTGCCACCCGTCACTCTCTCTCTCCCTCCGCCTCTCCCTCGCTCACCTGCTCCATCAGGTCGTCCAGCACCGCCCGGGGCAGGGCTCGCAGGCCAGAGCCATCCGCATCGCCGGCGGGCGAGTAAAAGTCGACTTCCAGGCGTTTCTCAGAGCCCTCAAAGGCGGGCGGCGGGAGGTGGTCAGTCATTTTTTGTTTGGCGTTTTTTTTCTTTTTTGTTGTTGATGCGCTAGGCTAACACGGGGGTGGGGCTTGTCTTCGCGCCGTGGGCCCGTTAGCTGGGTGCCTTGAGTGCCTATGGCGGAGGAGGGAGAGGAAAGGAGGGTGAGGCGGGGCCGGGAGGCGAGGGTGAAAGGGCGGGGGGGGGGGGGGGGCTTGGTTCGGCCGTCGGCCGCCGGCGGGCCGCGACTCCCCACGCGCGCAGAAAAGAAAAGAAAAACGAGGACTAACACACTTTGCCCGTCGCCGGGTTGGCCCACTTGGGGATGGGAGCGCGGGGTCCGTCCGCCGGAGACTCGTTGAGCGTCGGCGGACGTGCGCTGATTGGCATGCGCTGGGGGGTGTCTTTCCCAAAGGGGTGGGGCTTCCACTAACAAGCGGCCCGAAAGAAAAAAGGAGAAGGGGGAGGAGCGAGTTGGAAAGCCAGAGTGATCCAACATCCACACCCAACCACCTGCCAGGCATTTTTCTTTTCTCTCTTTCTTTTTTTTCAAATTTTGTTACACGCACACCGTCACGCGCACCACACACACACCGCGTCACACACTGGGGCGCCGCAATAGAATTCCAAGAGGGTTGCCGTGATACAGGGGGCACGCAGGGGAGTCTCTTCAACTGACCGCCAGCGGCAGTGCCAGAAAGAACGCCCCGCCCGGCGCCAGCCGCGTCACGGTCGGCCGCCCCCGGGGCGGGCCCCCTCTCACCAGGCACCGGTACAGGAGCGTGTGGTGGAACTGGTACAGCCGCTTCCAGGTGGGCCGGGTGGGCGGGGGGGGGCGGGGCGGGCGGACGTTGAGGGGGCGGGGCGGGGGAACGCACGACCGACGGCCGGGCGAGGGCGGTGCGCCGTCCTCGCTGCTGTTGCTGTTGAGCAAGCGGGCGGAGGGGAAGGAGCGGGCGCACAGGCGGCGCCAGGCGGTGGCGTCGTCGACGGCGGACCTAAGAGGAAAGAGGAAAGGAGAGGCAGGGGTCGAGAGACGTGAGGAGGTCGAGACCAGTGCGGCGGGGGCGCGCCATTGACCCTCCGCTAGCAACGGGCAACAGGAGTGCGGCTTGCGCCATGCCAAGTCCCCACTCAGCTATGACACGTCTGGCTGGGTAACGTGGCGTCGCACCAGAAAGAGGGTGAGCGGCCCGCCCTGGCCGCCGGCAGCGGGTCAACACTACACTCAAGACGCTGCGACGTCAGCTCGCGCCCCCTCTTTCATTTCCCCACACCGCTCACGCCCGTTCCCGCCCCACCACCCCCAGTGCCCTGCGCACATACACACACAGGATGCATCCCCCGCTTTAATCTCACCTCGTCGCAACGCAGACCCCTTCAAACGCGGCCAGGTCGCGCGCGGAGCCGTGCTCGCCCAGCAGGCCAGCCACCAGGCGCAGCACATCCATGGGTACGTCCATGAAGCCCGCCGTGGACGGGCGAGGGGGGGGGGGGAGGGGAAAGTGGAGGAGGGGGTGCAAGATGATGGAGCCGGCGGTGGTGGGGCCGCGCCGGCCGGGCGGGGCGGCAGCCATTTTATCTAGTAGTATTTGAGGGAATGAGATAGAGGAGAAGGCGCTCCAACATTGTTTCGCGCTTCGAGCAAGAAAAATGCCGGCGCCCTCACCCGCCGCGGTGAGAGCGTTGTACAGGGCCTTTTTGCGGTGGGGTGCAACCCATCCGGAAGCCGGCGGCCACGAGCTGGCAGCTGAGGCGTCCGCCCGCTTCCGCGCGGCGGCCGAAACTGCGCCGTCTGCAGAGGCGTCCACCGCGCTCTTCCTCGAGGGCGAGGCCCGCCTGTTTGACGCAACCTTTCACGGCATCCCGTACGCTCGGCTGGAGCACGCCACCCAGCACAGTGTCCGGGCTTTGAAGGAAGCTGCCCAACTGGCGGCCGCGCCGGTGGGCCGGGACGCGGCGGCCGCAGCAGACTCAGCGGCCAAGGGGGCGGCCGACCCCGGAGTGCGGTCGGCACTGGCTGCCGCGGCAGCCCGCCTGCGCCTGCGAGCTGCCGCTGACGCCGCACAAAAATAAGCAAGAGAGAGAGCTGGTTCTAGACAGAGCCCTGTAGAGGACGCAGCCCCCCTAGCCGGGGTGCACGGGAAACACACACACGTAAAGAAAAGAAAAAAAACCTACAGACCATCCCCCCCACATCACTTCACAACCAGCACCGGCACCGGCGAGTGGTGCGTACAATAGTTGGTCACCGACCCCAGGAACAGCTCCGCCAGCTTGGACTTGGTGTGAGAGGCCATGACCAGCGCGGCCGCGCCCAGGGCCCCGGCTTTCATGCACACCACATTCCCGACCGAGTCTGCATCAACCTCGGATTTGATGATGTGGATGACCGGGTCCGGCCGCAGGGGGGCCAGGCGGGGGAGGAAGCGGGCGGCAATGAAGGCCTCCGCATTCTTGATGAGTTGCTCGTAGGCGACGGGGTCCTGGGAACGTGGATGCAAATGGCAGAGCAGAGTTTCGTGATAGACAAGAATGGTGCAGCACACACACACACACACGCACTTGCCTCCCCCTCTCCTCTCTTTCACCTGTTCCGGCAGGAAGTCGACGGGCGGCGCCCCGTGCAAGGCCACCGTCTGGACGCGGGGGATGACGTGGGCGAGGTGGACCTCGTCGCCGTCGCTGAACGGAGAAAGGGGAGCGGGGGGGAGTCCATGGATGGGCGTGCGCCGGGAGGGGGGGGGGGGGGTTGGGGTCGGGCAATTGCGACTCCACAAAACCCTCTCTCAATTTCCTCACCGGTACACGTTGGCCAGCGCCCACGCCAGCGCGTGCTCGCATTCCGGTGAGTCATCCACCGCGATGAGGAGGCGGCGTGGGTGCTGGGTTGCCATTTTTGGGGAGGTTAAAGACGGGAGCGCGTTCCTTTTTTTCCTTTTGGGCGAGTGGACTTGTCATCATTTCTCTCCTTCCTCCCTTTTTTTCCCGGGGCGCGGAGTGACGCCTCCCCTCGCAACCCGTCCACGGAGACGGCCTCCGCTTAAAGAAAGGTGCGGCCCTGGCGCGTCCCTTCAGGCGGCGGCGGCTAGGCACTGCCTGCCATGCCCGCCCGACAAGCAAAAGCAGCCAGCAAGGCTCACCCCCACCCCGCCCTGAACCCCGCCGTTATGCTCGCCCTCGCCCTCTCTGGCTTCGAGGACGGCCTCCCGTACAAGGACCGCCCCCTGGCCTCGCCCGATAGGTGGGCCATGCAAGCCGCCGACAGCATGACGCTGACCATTGGCCGCGCGGCCGGCGGCGGCGGAGGAGAAGGGAGGGAGGACCCGCCACCCCCCGCCGTCGTGCTGGCGCTGGTCCAGCGCCCGCGGTCCCTGGCGACCGCCAAGGCCGGCGTCGGGGCCGTGCTCTGGCCGGGCGGGGTCGCCCTGGCTGCAGCCCTGGTGTCTGTGTGGGGCGGGCCACCCCTGGCGGCGGCCGGCCAGTCCGTTCTTGAGATGGGCGCAGGCGCGGTCGGCCTGCCATCGCTGGTGGCGGCCGCGCTGGGCGGGCGGGCGACCGCGACCGACCGGGCCGCCGTCCTCCCGCTGCTGGCGTGCAACGTGGCGGCCGCCGACGCGGGCGGGGCCACGGGCGGCCGGGTGACCTGCGCGCCCCTGGACTGGGGCGAGGCGGGCGCGTGTGAGGCGGCGGCGGCCCTGGCGGCAAACGCCACGCTCATCCTGGCCGCGGACTGCGTCTACGAGGATGTCGGCGACCCCAGTGGCAGCCCCGATGCGGGCGCCTTCGTGTCCGTCCTCGCGGCCGCTATGGGCGCCGCGGGCTGCCCGGCCTGGGTGGCGGTGGAGCCCCGGTCCTCGGCTGCTCTGGCGGCTTTCACGTCCGCGGCGGCCGCCCGTTGCACCGTCACCCGCCTGCCGCCGCCCGTCATTGTGGGCTCCGGCGACGGGTGGGCCCTGGACCACATTCACCTGTACGAGCTGCGGCTATAGAGAGAGGCAGAGAGAGAACGTGTGTAGAGCAAAAGGAAGAAAAACCTCCCGTCATTTTGAACACACTTCTCGCGCAAGCAGCACAAAATCTCTCAACCACCCATCCTCCTCCCTCTCTCAACACACGGCCCGCCTCTCCTTCCTTCCTCACACAATCCCCGCCGCCAAGTGGACGACGCCCGTACCCTCCACGTACGATTTCAGGTAGTAAAAGCTGTGTTTTGAAAAAGTAAAATAAAATGAGAGTGGTGAGTCTCCGTCCATCCATCTCCTCTCTTCTCCCCTCTCCTCTCTTTTCTCCATTTTCCCTTACCAGAAGTCCGCCAGGATGAAGGTCTGCACCACCTCGCTCAACAGGACCATGACCGGCCACAGCCCCGATCCGATGGCCTGCAACAGGAAGGACCGGCCGTCCATGATCTGGAGCAGCCAGTGCGCGCACGAGATGAAGCGGGACAGGCCGAGCGCGGCCACATAGTGGGCCGTGAACTTCTCCACCACCTTGGCCTTCTGCATGGCCCGTAGCTGGGGCAGCACGGACACGGCCTCCATATACACGCACGCCGCCCAGGCGACGCGGAAGGGCAAGGGGTGGTGGGTGCCCGGGTGCGCAAAGGCGGCGACCAGGAGGCAGGGGGCGGCCTGTCGGGTTTTTTGAAAAAAAAAAAAAAATGAGGGGGGGGGGGGATGAGTTGGTTGTTGTGTGTATTGAGCTTCTCTCGGGGGCTCGCATCGCGCTCGCCCACCATCACCACCACCGACCACTCACCACCCAATACCAGGCCAGCGAGTCCTGCTCCGCCTGGAAGGTGCCCGCGCACGGGCCCGACAGCTGCCAGATCACCCACCCCGTCGCGGCCAGCGTCGCAAAGTCGAGGGCGGTGTGGATGTCGTACTCCATCATGAAGGAGCAGGCTAGGCGGGTGGCCAGGAAGGCGGCGGTGAGGTACTGGGACTGGAGGGAGAGGCCTGGGAGAGGGTGGAGTTGGAACGGAGCACATGAAGTGAGTGCTGTCTCTTCTCTCCTCTTCCTCCATCCCATCATCATCTCGTCCCCTTTTTCTCTCCTTCTTCTTACCTCCCGAGTTGCGCTTGCGGACCAGCTTGTAGGCCAGGACCGCGATGCCCAGGAAGTGGACGGTCTCGGCCATGACAAACAGGTTGTCGTGGTCCTCCACGACCAGCCAGAGGAGGCCGAGGAGCTGTGTGTGTGAAGGGAGGGAGCGAGTGGATGGTGAGGCGCGCGCGCGCGTAGGAAGCGACGCGACCGAGAAAGCGGCGCGCCGAAGGCGTTTGCTCTCTGCCCGCGCGTGCGCGCCCACACGCACACGTCCATCCCACGCGTGCTCTCGTGCGCAGGACACACACATGCCAGCCCGCCCTTGTGGCGCAGGGTTGGAGCTCGGCCGCACGCTACACACACAGGGGAGGGTGCGCACCGGACGCCCGGGGACGACCCGTGCCCGAAGCAAAAAAAAGAAGGCCCGCCATTTTCGCTGCCCCATTGAAAGCACGCGCAGAGCCGGGCACCCACACGCACACCAATTCACCCCAACACGCACCAACACAGCCGCCCCGCCCGCCAGCATGGCCTTCTCCTTGGGCGGCCGGTTCTTGGCCCAGTCCACGGTTTTCAGGATGGGGTCCTTCACGCGCTTGGCGACCTCGTCTGCGGCGACACCGGAGGGCCCGCCGCCGCCCGCCCGGGGCGGGGCGCGGAGCTCGTCCGTGTAGTTAGAGTACATTGGTGTGGTGACTGTGTGAGCGCGCTCAAGGAAGAAGGCGAGAGCACCGCGCGCGCGCCGGAGAGAGAGAGCACAGACGTCTTCGAAAGACAGTGAAGTCCTATTAACCTCCTCGTTGTTCTCTGTGTACCTCATAAAAACCCTGTGTGCCCCAGTCCAATCCTTCCGCCGCCTGATCAGCCTCCCGCGCCTCCACCGCTGCTCGCGCCGGGTGGCCAACTGGCAGGCGAGCCGCCGCCAGTGCCACCGCATCGCCGCGCCGCCCGCCCCGGGCCAGCACGCGCACGGCCGCGGGCGCGTCCCCGGCCGCGACCAGGTAGGTGGCGGCGGCCGCGGCCTCGCCGGTCGCGGCCAAGGCGGCCGCGTACGCGCGCGCGGCCGCCACCCAGGCACCACGGCCGGCGGAGGCGGCCAGGGCGACGGCGTGGGCGTCCAAGGAGGGGGCAGGGGGAGGGTGCCGGTGGTGAGGGGTGGGGGGGGCGCCCCCCCCGCCGCCCCTGCTGCTGCTGCTGGCGGGCAGCAGCAGGGTCCGCACCGCCCCTTGCGCGTCTCCCGCCCAGAGGCGCAGGGCAGCAGCACGCCGGGTGTGCAAGGCACTGGTGGCCGGGTCTGCCTCAGCCGTGGACGCCGCGGCGTCGTCCTCGCCCTCAGCTGCGGCGGCCAGGGCGGCAGCCGCGGCGCCTGCCGTCGCCGTGTGCGCTGGCGCCGGCACCGCCCCGCCCTCCAGGGCCCGGGCCAGTGGGGTGGGGCCTAGGGAAAAGGTGGCTGCCGCGGCGGCGGCAGGGCCGGCCGGGCGGCGTGGAGGTGGGGGTGGTGGAGGTGGCGCGGCCGCCACCACTCCCTTCTCTCCGCCCTCTCCCTCCTCACCCCCCGCCACCTCCCACAGCCGCACGCTCTGGTCGTCCGCGCACGACAGCAGCAGGTGCGGAGGGCGAGCAGCGCTTGCATCATGGTGCGGCAGCCAGGCCAGCCCGCGCACCCGGGCGCCGTGGCGGGACAGCTCCCGCACCGGGGTGAGGGAGAAGGTCCGGGGCGCGGTCGGCGACCCGCCCCCTCCCCCGACGCTCACCACCAGGAGTGAGCCATCCCCACGCCCGACGGCCAGGATGAGGCCGGCTGACGCCCAGGCGAGTGCGGTCAGGGGGCGGCCATCTCCCGGGAGGAGGGCCGCGGGCGGGCGGGGCGAGGGCGAGGGCGGGGCGGGCGGGGGGTGGGCGGCCACCACGCCATCCTCCCCCACTGACGCCAGCCACGGCAGGAGGGCGCCACTTTCCTCTTCGCCCCCTTCACTCACCACCCGCCACGCCACCTGCGTGACTGCCGCCTCGTGCGGGCGGGCTGAGGCCGGGCGGGACCAGGAAAGAGAGGGAGAGGACGCGGCGGCAGCGGCCGTTGAGGTGTGCAACCCTCCAGCGGCGCCTCCCAACGCGACCGCCGCCCCGCCCCGCCAGGCGCACACGGCCAGGCAGGCCGGGGTGTCACCGGACGCGGTGGACCAGGGGGTGGGCGAGGCAGCATCTCCAGCGAGCTCGGCCAAGAAATCGGTCGGCCGGGCGGCGGTGGCCGGCGGCGGCGGTGGCGGCGGCGCGCCGCCGCCCGCCCTCCTCCCGCTCCCTTTCGCCCCCGCCGCCGCCGCCGCGACGGCCGCCACGCCCTCCCGCCCCCACCGCAGCACGGACCCGTCGGCATGCAAAGAGAGCAGGTCTGGGAGAGCGGCAGAGGCAGGAGAGGAGGCGGGCGAGGGCGCGCCGGGCAGCCACGCCAGGGCGACGACGGGGGGAGGAGGGGTGGCCGGGGTGGGTGCCACCAACGCGCCCTTCCCACCGCCCACCCCCAGCCGCACGCACGCCCCGGCGCCCGGGTCCAGCAGGCCGACCGACCCATCACTGCCGCCCACGGCCAGGGTGGTCGGGCTCGTCCCTGGGGGCGCCCAGGCGGCCGCCGTCGCATGGGGCGGCAGCCCCCGCCAGAGTGGGGCGGCGGTCCCGGGCGGGGGCACGCCTCCACTCTCACCCACCGGCCACAGGCGGACGGTGCCGTCCCCCGCCGCGACAGCGACGGTGGGGAGAGGGAAGCTACCGAATTCACCTGCTCGCACAGCCAGGGCGTACGCGAAGCCGCCCAGCCCCTGCAGGGCCGGCCCCGGCCGGAGGAGCAGAGGAGGAGGGGCGGAGGGGGCGGTGGTTGATGCTGCCCCTCCTGCCACCGCTGCCGCCCCGCCGCCCACCCGCCACAGCCTGACCGTCCGGTCCATGCCTGCCGACGCCAGGCAGGACCCACTCGCATTGGGCGCCAGGGCAAAGACGACGCGGGTGTGGGCGGGCGGCAGGGCGAGCGGGCGAGGAGGAGGAGGAGGAGGAGAGGGGGTGGTGGCGGCGGCGGCGGCCACCACGCTCCCCGCCTCCCACGCCACGACCTCCCCACCCGGCCCCGCCCCCGCCAATAGCCACCAGGCAGCAAGGTCGGTAGGAGCAGGCATTCCGACACTCACCCAGGCAACGGCCGTCCACTGGCGGCGGTCGGGCGCTCCCGCCGCCGCCCCAGCGGCAGCGGGCGTGAGGGTGGTGGTGGCGGGCAGAGGGGCGCCGCGCCCCACACACCATCCCACCATCACCCGCCCGTCCGCACCGCCCGACGCCAGGGCGCCAAGCCCCCCCCAGGCCAGGCTCTGGACGGGGGCGGACGCGGCGTGCGCCCAGAGGCGGACCGGAGGCGGCGGGGGAGGAGGGTGGGCGGTCCCCCCTCCGCCAGGGGGCTCCCCTCCGCCACCCGCCAGGCACACCACCCACACGCTCCCGTCCCCGCACCCGACGGCCAGGCGGGCGGGGTGCGGCCCCGGCTCCGCCGCCAGGCAGGTCACGCCGGCCCGGACGGGGGTCCACCCGGGGACAGGGGCCGGCTTCCCGGGCTTGGGCGGCGGGGGCGGGCCGGGCGGAGGCGCCCCGAGCGGCGCCGGGACTCCTCCCACCCCACCCCCTCCGCTCCCCCACGCCAGCAGCGTGCCGTCGCCACAGCCCAGCACGCACACGCTGCCTCCCACCCACACCAGTGCCACGGGCTCGGCCTTCAGCTTGGACGCCGACCGCACGCACCGCCGGGTGCGGGCGTCCCACAAGCGGACGCACCGGTCGGCCCCTGCAGACGCAACCCACAGGGGAGGCGAGAAGGGGGGGGTGCTGTCGCCCGCCGCCTCTTCGCCATCGCAGGCTGGCCTGAAGGCGACGGCGCTCACCCGGCCCGCGTGCGCGCCCAGGACGGACTGGCGGGTGGGCGGCGGAGGGGTGGAGGCGTGTCCGTTTCCAGGTGAGGTTGAGGGTGGGTCGCCGCCCGGTCCGCCGCTCCGTCCGCTGCCGCCGCCTGCGCGTCCTTCAGGAGGAGGCCACACCAGCACCACGTAGTTGTGGGCCGCCACAGCCAGGGCACATCCATCAGGCGACCAGGACAGTGTGTGCGGGGCGTACCTGTGTTGGTGTGTGCGAATGAGGTGGGCGGGGAGGCGTGAAAGCGGGATGCGAAACGAAAAAAAGCCAGTGCGGTCTCACTTCTCTCTCTCACCAGTTGGCCGACGGCCCCACCAGGACGTCCCCGCCCGGGGCGGCCGGGCCGCGGGGTGGTGAGAAAGGCATGGAGGGACTGGCGGTGTGTGTGGGGTGCGTCCTCTCCCTCCTGCCTGTGTGTGCAGACAGAGAGAGGGAGAGGCGCATTTTTTGGCGCGGAAAGCGCTCTGCACAAACCTCGACTGTCCAACGTTAAAAAAACGTTAAAAAAAAACAGTTTTGCACCGCCCACCGCCCAACCCCTCATCCTCTGACACAGCGCGCACGCAGCAGCGCGATGCTTTATGCTCTCTCTCGCCGCAAACACACACACGCACCCCCCTTAACCCCCTCCGTTATCCTCACTCTTCAAGCCGCCGGCGCGGCCAGGCTCACCTTCTGTCCCGCAGGCGCGTCCCGGGCCTTTGTCCGCGTGGACGCCTCCAGTTCAGCCAGGTACTCCACGCTCACGTCGCCCGTCACGTACTCGCCCGTGAAGCAGGCCGCATCGAAGCGGCGGATGGAGGGGTTAAGGG
>Ga0315283_10006534_pt1 | contig 10412 bp, 9 predicted proteins | sample YL17G09_0_MG_FD_204541 | JGI IMG/M metagenome (GOLD analysis project Ga0315283, IMG submission 204541) | Sediment microbial communities from Yellowstone Lake, YNP, Wyoming, USA - YL17G09_0 | ecosystem: Environmental > Aquatic > Freshwater > Lake > Sediment | place: USA: Wyoming | collected...
CGCCAGGTTCATCTGGGCCACTGCATCCAGGAGAAACCATGCCAGGTCGTCTTCCGGCAGCCAGTCCTGCAACGCAGGGGGCAGCAGAGAGAGTTGGTCGCGCTCACACGGGAGAAAGTTGTAGCCCATCATGTCCCCTCCAGGAAGTCCTGGGTGCCTATTATACATAGTCTTACTTAGGTGTCAATGAGTTTGTGCAACAGGCTCGTATCCAACCAAAAGCTGCCATCCTCATAGACCTTGATCAGCTTCCAAACCTTGTCCACATAACGTGGCTGGCCATAGGGGCCATCCCCATGACTTTATACTCACCCTCGTTGACCTCAAATCCTAAAAACGCCGTAAAGGCGCTGTAGAGCAGCCCCAGGGAATGCGGAAAGTGAATCTCTTTGAGCAATCGAATCTTGTTGCGCTTGCCGACCCCAAAGGAAGCCGTGGCCCATTCGCCCCCCCCATCGACCGTGAGAATCGCCGCCTCCTCAAAGGGTGAGCAAAAAAAGGTGCTCGCGGCATGGGACAGATGGTGTTCGCTAAACAGAATCCGACTCTGGTCGACACCGATCTCCTGTTGGATCAGGCTATTCACCCACATTTTTTCGCTTAACCACGACCCCATCGCCTCACGAAAAACCCTCCACGATTTGGGGAAGGTCCCCATGGTGGACAGCAGAATACGTTCGAACTTGACCAGCGGTTTCTCAAAAAACACAACATGATCGAGATCTTTTGCCTGGATGCCCGCCTGGTCAAGACAGAACTGAATCGCTTGTTTGGGAAAAGCCGGGTCGTGCTTCTTACGGGTGAAGCGTTCTTCCTCCGCTGCCGCCACCAACACGCCATCCCGCAACAAAGCCGCTGCAGCGTCGTGAAAAAAACAGGATATGCCAAGGATATACATCAAAACTCCTTGTGAGCTTGAGCCCGCTCATCACTCTGAAGGACAACCTTCGGCACCCAATTCGACGTCCCGCGTGGACGCACCCGTAACGGATCCTGGGATACTCGCACGACACAGGCAAAGGGTGCAGCTATCGTGAAATAAAACACGGTTAAGCGCCACCGGGTTTGGAAGGCGCCCATCTTGTGCCAAAGGCCTTCCAGCCTTCCCATATCTTTCTCAACAAAATTTGTGGATGATTGACTTCGGCCATCGATACTCTCCTCTTTGTCGTTCCCTACTCCGGCTTCGACTCACAGCACCCTGGTGGTGGATGTCACCACGCTCCCGAGCCCACACCCTGCGCTACGGCCAATTCCTGTTGATATTGATAGATCGCCTCAGCCACTGCCCGATGCGCCTCGGCATTGAAGTGCATCAGATCGCCTTTTCGATGATAGACTGAGTGCCCAAGTTGATGCTGTAACGCTGTTAACACAGGCACCGTATCCAGTACTGGGATCTTCAGGGATTCACAAATTTCGCGAATCCGCCGCTGCGGTTCTGGATACGTGTATCCCTCCTGCAATTGAAATTCGACTGGAAACACAACAACCATCAGCTTCACCGGCGTCCCCTTCAGCAACCGGACAAATTCCTTCAACGGCCCTCGAATCTGATCCCAAGCCGTAAGGTCAAACACCAACGGAATCGATTCTTGAGCTAGGACATCCAGCGAATAGCCGCGCTCATTTAAAAACCGGAATAGGCTCTCGACAGACCCCTGATCGGGAATAGCCGAGAGAAGACCCTGCACCACGCGTGGATCAGCGGTGTTTAGATCAACCGCCTTACTGAGCAGCAGATTGCGAACACCAGCCACAATCGCCAACAGAAGCTGGCTTCGTTCCCACACGGCCGGCTTCCGCTCCACAGTCTTTAATTTGTCTTCGTCAATAAAAGGAAAATGATCATTTAGGAATACGCCAATGAGCACCGTATCAGGAGACAGCTGCACCCCACGGTACTCATACACAGCTAGATAGTTCTTGATGTGGTAGCTGGACACCCCGGCATTGATCACTCGGGTAGCCGGAGCGCCCGGGCGGCTATTCCAAAGCGCTTGGAGTTGCGCCCCAACAGCCTCCTCCTCGCGCACATGACCACCTTGAACGATCGAATCGCCCAGAAAGAGAATCCGGTGCTCTCCCGGTGGCTTCACCTGAGGAAAATCCTCACCGCGGAATCCCAGTTGATTGATACGGTAGTCGATTCCGGAATACACCGCATGATAGTTGGGGATCAGTTCGTAGCTGAGCCCTGGAACTTGCGATGGGCGGACAAACCGCTTGGGCTCACTGCCGCGTAAGGCCCACTCTCCCACTGCCGCGCACACCAGCACGAGGGTGAGTACCACCAACAGACCTATCACACGAATGTGAAATTTAGGCTTACCAGACACGGTGGGCTTTACTCCATGGCAAGTGGTCTTTGATGTCTCTCATCTCTTAGCCCTCGGCCTCATGTTCCCTATCCACAACCTTAGCCTTCGATCCGGATCGAAACTGTTTCAACCACTGCACCAGGCGCCCCACCCGATATAACCACCCAGAGTAGCCGCTAGTCTGAAAGATAACAGCCTGATCGTACACCTGCGCCGTGTCGGCAAACATCTGTACCAGACCGGAATTTCCGTTCATATCGATGTGCTTGACCCCATGATCAGCCGCCCATTGCACGATCTCTCGAATTAAGAATCGACCGGGAGAAGCCTCTGCCACTCGTGGCGAATAATAGGTTTGCAAAAGATAGAGTTGGTCGCCCTCCACCACGCAAAGCATCGCGGCCACCAAGATCCCGTCGAGCCACACGGTGACGAGTGGACAGCGCTCCTGCTCCGCATAGCGTACCGACAGCGCTCGATAAAACACCATCGCTTCCACCGTCAAGGGCAAATGCACCTCGCGTGCGTTTCGCCCGGTTTCCTTCCAGCTCTGCTTCGCCAACTCGTACATCTCTTCCACCAGCGTCGCCACCCGCCCTGGCTCTGTGGCGGTCTCGAACGTCGGAGTCCCCAACGACAGCAGTATACGTTCAGCCGCTTTAAACCGTTTCCGAAAGTGTCGTCTACGGCCCGCATAGTAGGTCTCCCAGGGCAACACCGGGAAGCCAAACAACGTGCATGTCGCCTCATTCGCACCCACACGGAGCCCGCTCTCACACAGGGCAGAAACCAGCACGCTCTGTTCTTCGTGCCGAAGTCCAGGCAAGCACGCCACGTCCCAATCCCGATGTCCTCGCAAGTGCGTCCACGTCGCACGCAACACTCGCTCGGCAGAACCAGGGAAACAGAGGCTCCCCCCTCTGATCGTCCCACTTTGCATATTGGCCGCGACACTCAACTGGCGAACCGGCATCACACACCCGAGTCGCTGAGTGAACGGAATGAACCGACGATCCTCCGGATGGATATGATGGAGGGAAAACCAGGGTCGTCGCCAAATAGCCGTCCACACCAAGGGCGTTAAACCAATTAACGTGCCATGGTCCCTGACGGTCACGATCCGTAACGCTTTCCTCTCACCGAATGAGGCAATCCACGACATCACCCACCCATGGGTGGTGAACAGATCTGCATCGGGACAGGAGGCATGAAGTGCCTCCCATTCCGTTCGCAAGGCGTCAATCGCCTCAAGATCTATGAGCGTCTCAACCTGCACAGGATTTTCTTCTAATAGAACCGTATTGGTCGTCACGGCACGCTCACTCTGGGTGACTGTTTGAATAAGGCGAGCAGGGTTCGCCGTTCATCGGCACTCATAAATCCAGTCACCAGAATCGACCCGAGAAACAAACCCAGCAGCCCCATCTTGGTGGCGGCTGCAGCCCAGGAGATATCGACTCCCAATAACAGGTGCGCCACTCCGGCGCACAACCCCGCCATGGCCAGGATTGCCCCAACACGCCGCCACTCAAACTCCAGGGGAACGTGGCACACAGCGCAACTGAGCCAGCCGGTGACGGCCGTCCGAAGCGTGTAGATCAGCAGGACCGCCGTAGCGGCTCCAATGATCCCCCATTGCACAATCAACAGGTAACTGACCGGCACATTGATGAGCGCGCACAGTAGGCTGACGCCCATCAGCCACTTGGTCTGCTTGGCGTGATAGAGGCCAATTTCGAAATGCATGTTGATCGCCAACATGATGAAGGCCAACACTAACAACGGCACCACAGCCACAGCCGGTGCATAATCCTGAGAAGCCACCAACCTGAATAGCTCAGGAGCGAACAGCACCACCGTCAACCCCGCGGTCATCAGGAGCATAAGAAAGTACGTCAAGATTCCAGCAAACGCCTCCCGTTGCCCTGGCTGCTTCAGCGTTTCCAGTCGTCGGACCACCCAGATCTGCGTAAACGGTGCCGTCAGAAAGGCATGAAGGAGCGACGCCACCCTCCCACCTAAGGCGTACTGTCCGACCGCCCCCGCAGCAAATATATGATTCAGAAAATATTTGTCGGTGGATTGGAAAGCGGCATCAGCCAACCCGGCCGGTGCCAAGGGTAACCCAATCTTCACCATTTTCTTGAGCAAGGGGAGGGAGCAGACCACTCCGACCTGCCAAAGGATTCTGGCAGCAAGACCGATGGCGAGAAAGAAGCTGGAGAGCAGCGTGCCGTAGAAAATCCCAATCACCCCGAGTTTCAACCCGACCACGAACAGAATATTGAAACCCAGAAAGAGAATGGTTTTTGCGAGCGACACCCAGAGAAACTCCCACGACCGCTTTTCAAGTCGAAGATAGCCCAGCCCGAGATCGAAAAGCAGGCTACAGGCCAAGGCGGCATAGGCGATCACGAACAACGCGATATGATCCTGCGGCGCAAACAGCACCCAGTTGGAGAGGGCCGCCAACGGATACAAGAGGGCACTCATCACAAACGCCAATCCACCAAACCCAATGAACGCCGTGCTGACAATCTGTTGTCTTTCCCGCTCATCGTCGACATCGAAATACAGACAGGCCATGGCATTCACCAGACCCACGCCAAAGAATATCCCAATCAACTCGGAGGTGATCATCACCAACGAGTACAGCCCAAAGTCCTCTGGAGGGAGTAAATGGGTATAGACGGGAAGGAGCACGAGCCCCGCGCTGCGGTTCAACACCGTGCCTAAAGCATACACGCGAGAATGCGTCAGAATGCCACGCAGTTCGCTACTCACCGCCAGACTCCCGTCGGCGAGCCAGTCTCGATGCCAGCCATTTCATCCCTGGCCGAACTCGTTCTCGAAGCCAATAGAGCCCTTGCCCCTGAAGAGTCCGGTTCATGATCCAGAGTTGCACATGGGTCCGCGCAAGACTCGTCCACTCCTGTAACTGATGTCCATGCTCAATGCCACCATGCGAAGCGTCAACGGCCTTGAGCCCAAGATCAGCCGAGGAGGCCACCATGTCATCGAGGAGAATCCGACCAGGACTCACGTCTGCGTAGGCCGAATGAAACGAGAGACTGTAGTCCAGGTAGACGTCCTGATACCGAAAACCGAACCGGTAGCTGACCACCTGGTCGCCAAGGCTGAGCCAGCCGATATCGAGCCATCCACGCGCGGCAAATTGCTTCGCCACCGCACGAAAAAAGGCCAACCGCTCAGCCGTCGAGAAGATGCCGATTCCCTGTTGCCCCTTCCAACTGGCATCTTCGATCGACTTGCACTGATCGATCACGCCATCCGTTTGGGCCGAAGTCGGAAGTACCCGTTCAAACCTAACTGCCCCCGCGGCATCCAGCTTTTTTCGACTACGATGGAGCCGTGTTCGTAACGTCTTCGAATAGTGTTGGCGAACCTCCGCGCCAGACCGGCCCAGCAACTCCAGAATCGGAGCGCGCGTACACGGCCGCCAGTGCAGCTTCAGCCGACGACCACGCCCCCACTGCTCGATAGCGGATCGCTCGTCTGCCTGCTCAGGAAGTTCACTGAGAATGACGACATCCCAGGAACGAGGTCCCATCGCCAACGCATCCAGCAGCACCTCACGAATCGCCCCATCTTCTCCCGCTACGAGCAACGGCATATAATCCGCCAACCCCTCACCGAGCACTCGAATCGACCGCACCGTCAGACCATGCACGCGTTCAATACCCCAGGTCACGGGCAGACAGGCTGCCAATTCCCCCGTCTCCCAGACACACACCAGATAGAGCACGCGATTGCCGACCAGGTGCTTCATGGCACACGACACCCACTCCCACGTCTGAAAAATTGTGGCCTGTGGCGCGCGCGCAAGGAGGCGCTGATAGAACGCCGCAAACGCCAGGTCCTGCGGGACCCCCTGGAGCCAGGAGACGGTATACGGAGTTTCCTCCGCTCCCCCACCCTTCCAATCCTTGCAACCTCCGGATGGAGTCATTACCGGCACCAGCCTGTTCATATGGCGCTCCCGGGTTCAGCATGGGTACAGATCGAGCCCTCCGCAGTGGAAGTAGATCGCCGTCTTGAAGTTCTCGATGTTGCGGAACCCGCAGGCCATGCTCTTGATCTTCTGGATCTGGCTGTTGAGCCCCTCGCTCATCGCGTTGGTCACCGGATGTTGATAGTAGGTCAGGATGTTATCGATGTGTCGGCGGACCGTCTCCGCCGCCTTGCGAATCGGCTCCAGCCGGCTGTGTGTCGCCCAGAAGTACCACCGCTTCCAGAACTTCCAGCCTGACGCCGGATAGACGTAGTGCCACAGACCACGCAGCGCCTCCTTGATGGCCCATGCCCGTCCGACCTTGAGCTCCTTACGTATCAGCGCAGTGAACTCGTCGCGCCGTCGCGCCGGCACGTTCTCTTGGCTGTAGAGCCACAGATACTTGCTGCCCTTGAGCGTCTCACCACCCGACGCCATCAGCGCTCGGTGCTCCTGCTTGCGTACCGTGTCCACCGCTTTACCGATGTGCCCTATGATGTGGAAGCGGTCGAAAACGATCTTCTCCGCCGCCGCAGGCACCTGCGCTCGCGTCGCCTGAATGTAGGGCTCCCACATGTCCATCGCCACCGCCTCGATGCCGTCAAGTTGCTCCTCTGTCAGTCCCGCGTAGTAGCCGTCGAGACTCTCCTGCGTGCGGTCTTCGGCGATGTGCTCCACCGTGCCCTCCTCCAAGTCGCAGACCAGCGTCAGGTACCTGTGCCCCTTGGCCGCCGCCTTCTCGTCGACGCCGATCCGGCGCACGACCTTCGGCGCTTTGCGCTGCCGCCCCCGCGTGACGGCGCGCTCCATAATGCCCCAGGCCTCATCCCAGCTGATCCGCAAGATCTTCGTGGCTCCCGTCACGTTGCCCTGCCCCAACACGTCGATGGCGAGGCGCTCGAAGAGCAGCGTGAATCGCGACCGCGGCTCCGCCCATGGCACCGTGACCTGGACCACCCCGTGTTCCCCGCAGGCCACCCGTGGGATGCGCGCGTGCAGATGGGTCTGGAACTGGCAGCTGTCGAGATGGCGCCAGGTCCGCTCCTCGGCGTGATCGTACAGCGGCAGCGTCTTGGTGCAGTGCGGGCACGCCCACACCGCGTCATCTGGGTGCTCGGCCCACACGTCCACGCACTGCCCTGTGACGTTCAGATGGACGCGGCTCACGGAGACTGCAAGCCCAGCAGGTATTGATACAGCGCGATGTCTTGCATGGTGGCCTCCTAATGAAGCCCTCATCCTACCCCGTCAGACTACCCATGCGAAACCCAGACGCGCCGTTCATATTATGAAGTCCCGGCGGTGACAGGAGGATCAGGAACCACACGTTTCTTCAGCCGATACACGCATTCCAACAGCTTGGACACACAGGACGAGCGGAACACGTAATACGACACCACGGATGTCGAATAGGTAGCCCATCGATACTTCCAATCCCCGTGGCTGGTGGCGGTGTCCATATCCAACTGACGCCACCGGTGGGTTTCGAATCCCATTTGAATAGCCGCTGCCATCAGGTGAAATCCTGGAGCAGCTTCTGCGTGTGACAGACGGTATCCGGTCTTTAGGCCATAGAGCAGGTCATGATGCGCAATGAATATCTTAAAGGCCACAGGCACCTCTGCGTCATACAAGAGCGTGACCAGCAAATTTCCTTGCGCATGGGCTGCGGCCATCATGCGTTCATAGAACTGAAAGCTGCGCTCATCGGCCGCGAGCGACGTGCCTTGCATTTGCTTCCAGGTCTCCTGAGAGATCGCCCGTACATCCCCAATCAAGGTATCGAACGAGTCGCCATCGTCCGGAAAGCATTTCACAACCGTGCCGATATTCTTCCCGCCCGTGCGGCGAAGGGATCGGCGGAAGTTTTGCGACTTGCCCCGGAGAAACTCCTCCCATGAGCCGTCGAACGAGACCCGTGGAACCGAAAAGGTGTGACGACGCTGCATGGAGGACAGTCCCCGTGGCATCTGTTGCGCCGGGAGGGACAACACCTCGCAATCCTCCGGCACTTGCCCTACCTCCATGACTGTCCAGGGCCACTGGATCAACTCCTGCACAAATGCCCTCCACACCTCGCCACTTCGATGCCGAAACACCACATGAGACCGCGGAGACAGATCGTTGCCGATGAGACGCAGGACCGGAATGGTCAGAGGACCAATTCGTCGAGCCTCAATCATCATGGGCGCAATCCCCACGAGCGTGTCACCCTCGCGTGCAATGAGGCAACACAGACGAGCCTCTCCCCCAAACGCATCCCACCAGCACCGCAACCAGGGCACACTCACATGCAGCGTGTCGCCGCCGACTTCTCGAAGAAGTGCTGACCACATGGCCTCCTTCTCCGTCAGTTGCGACAAGGATGTGAGGGTCTCCACCTGTATCTTCGCGTCCGACACTTACACTCCAACTGTGCTGAGCACAGGAGCATGCTGTTCATGCCGATCCCAAAGCAGCAAATGATACAGCGTCATCGCGAGATACCGTGGATAGCTATTGCGATCCGTCAAACACCCGTAATCGCCCCTCGAGAACACCATGCCTCCATCCTGACCCTGCTGACGAAGAACCCAGGCGAAGCCCCGGCGCACCAGATCCGCATAATTTCCCCACCCCTGTCGATGCGCCTCATACAACGCCAACGCTAAGACATCGGCGTAATGCACCACCTCGGGTTTCACCCGAAAACAATCAGCCTTGCTCGCCCCGGATTCCAGCATTCCCCCAGCAAGAAATCCCGCCGCACGCTCCGCCATCTTCAATGCCCGGCGTTCCTTGGCATATTCCCCGAACCAGATGAGCCGTATGCAGGCGAAGGCGTTATACTGGTAACAGAGATAGTGTGGACGGAAATGCTGATCATGGGGGCTCGGCAATTCATAAGGAAACTCGCCACTCGGCGCTTGCACGGATTCAAGAAAGGTCAACAGGTCAGCAACAGGTTCAAGAAACTCATTGCCCCCATCACTGCGTGTGCTCCCAAGCACTCGGTGATACTCGCCTAGAAACCACAACAAGCTGACAGAATTGTTCGGGACCTTCCCTCTCGGCTGATCAAAATAATTGACCGCTCGACCTCCGTGATGGTCTAAGAACCCAATTCGTTCCATGAGAAACCGATGCCACCGGAGGGCCTGCTCCGCCCATCGCTGATTCCCTGTCCGCTCATACCCCCGCAAGAGTACCAACGCCCCCCAATTCCCTTCGATCGTCGCTTTCAGATGCTTTCGCTCAGGAAGCGGATAGGGCCACGATCCATCGTCCAACTGCAGCGCTGCCGTTGCCTGTGTCGCAGCCAACGCCACCTCTTCATAACGTGCATTCCCTGTCAGATCAGCCAGCAACCAGTTGGCTAAGACCCAATACCCTTGCCCCTGTTGAAACACATACCGGTCCGGCTTTCGCCACCAGGGACAGTAACTATCGACGAATCGTCCGATACGAATGTGCCACTTGACCCCTTGATCCTGGCCCCCTAATGTCTGCCCATCCCAATGCTGACGGCTCAGATACCCATGCAACCGTACCGCCGCTTCCAATGCCGTCACCATGGCATCCTAACGCTCCCACACATCCTTCGCATCCCCCTCACCAACCTCTGCACCATATCACCGACTGGTCGCCCGAAGTCGATCAGGATCACACCCTGCGGTATAGGCCGTAAACAGCGTGCGATATTGTGGCACACACAGCCATTCACCCCATCCCCAGAGATGCCCGACGAGCAGACCCAGATCTCTAGGAACAATCACCAAGGGAGTCCACCAGAGGTAGCTTATTTGTTTCAGCCCACCATCGACGTTCAGAATCTTCCGCAGACCTGCACGATAGAAATAGGCCAGGAGCAGTCCGAGCGCCAGCAGAGAGAACGGCCACCACACCACTGACGCGGCAAACAATCCACACACCAGGCCGTATACGGCCATCAATTTATAGACCTGGCCATCCACGCACCCAATCCGACCATTTCCCCTGCCATAGGCCACCATCTGCCAGAAGACTTCCCTGGGCGTACTCCGCATGTGGTGCGACACAAAGGCATTCCAACTGATTCGAACTGGAACACCCAAGGCATA
>Ga0315283_10006535_pt1 | contig 10412 bp, 8 predicted proteins | sample YL17G09_0_MG_FD_204541 | JGI IMG/M metagenome (GOLD analysis project Ga0315283, IMG submission 204541) | Sediment microbial communities from Yellowstone Lake, YNP, Wyoming, USA - YL17G09_0 | ecosystem: Environmental > Aquatic > Freshwater > Lake > Sediment | place: USA: Wyoming | collected...
CTACCCCCACAACTCCTGCAGCGATGACCCCTTTCGTGTTGCTGTTTTTTCCTGGCTCGATCTGCCCTCCTCCCGGAGAAGAGGCGGCCCAGCCTCGCCCTGAACCCAGGAGGATGCTCAAAAGAAACAGGAAACAGACCATCCGAGTCATCGTAAATACCATTCCTTTTGGCATAAGTTTACCATCTCAGGCAAGGTTTGGTCAAGCCCCTTCTCATTATTTTTGCAGTGAGGAGAGCCCTCGGGGAAACCTGAGGAATACCACCGCCGGGGTCTCCATGAGGATTTCGATGTCCCAGAGCGGAGTCCAGTTCTCAATGTAGTATAGATCCAGGAGCATTTTCTCTTCGGTGGAGAACGCCCAGGGACTCCGAACCTGGGCCAGTCCGGTCAAACCCGGCGCCACCTTAAATCGCCTCCTCCCCCACTCCCCGAGTTGGGTGGTCTCCTCCGGGCTCATGGCCCTGGGCCCGACCAAGCTCATTCGCCCGGTCAGGACATCCCAGAGCCCGGGAAGGGAAGCGGAAGGAAAGGGGTCGCGTCCTCCCGGAGGGGCAAAGAATCTGTGGACTCCCGTATTCCTTTCCCCCTTCCCAACGATGGGTATTTTGCACACTGGTTTATTAACCTTTTTAAGTCTGAGCAGAAGGTATGTTCCCGCCATCCAAGGCGAAAGGATAACAAAGAGAATTAAACCGATGAGGAGGTCGAATATCCTTTTCCAGGCCTGGGCCAGGGGCCTAGTGAGCAGGCTGCGCTTGCCGACCAGCGAAACACCCAGGACATCGAAGAGACGGGTTTGGGTTGCCAGAAAGTCCGAGCGGGGATGCACCAGCCTGAGGTCCATGTCATGTTCTAGAGCAAAAGCCATCAGGTTTCTAAGGCGGGGAATGGACATCGGGTTCAAGCCGGGAACCAGGATCTGCTCGATGCCCTCACGTTGGACGATGGGCTTTAGGGCTTCCGGTACAGCCGGGAAAACCGGGAGTCCGCCATAGACTCCCCCACTTTGCTCACGTTCGCTTAGAAATCCCACGACCTCGCACCCAAGCTCCGGGGTTTCCAGGAAGCGTTCGTAAAGATCTTGGGCAGCCTTGTCCTCGCCAAAGATCCAGGTCCGTTTTCTTGCGTAACCCCTCTCCAGAGCCAGCAGGTTGAACTTGTACAGCCAGAACCTCTCCAGCATCATGGCGGGAAGCAAGGCGGCCCAAAAGAGGAGAAGGAACAGACGGGAGTAGATAAGCCCACGGATCAGGAACAACAGCGATAGAATGAAAACACCAGAGAGCAGGACGCCGCGAAGGGTGAGACGGATTTGGTGGTAGATGGGGAGCCGGGACGCAGTTCGATAGAACCCGGATAGAAACAGACTCAGGACGAGGGCTGCGAGGGTCATCCAATATAGTCTGAAGTAGGTCAGGTAGTGCGGGAATATTTCGGGCTTCAGGAGGAGGCGGCCCAAATAGCCCATCCAGAAGAGCCCGCTGGCCAGTATGAGGTCCGCTCCCAGGGACAGCAATCCGAAAAGGGACGGCCAGGAGCGGCTGGCCAGGGTCGGATGCGCGAGCCTTTTTCCCCCGTTAACGGAGAGGGCCTTGGATCTCCGTCCAATCAGGCCTCCATACTTAGAGATGAACTTCACGAGGCTTCCGATGTGCGAGTCCCGCGCCTGGCGAAACCCTTTCTTGGCGCTGTGGCGGTAGTGATGGTGGATGGCTTCGGCTTCGGGATTGTAAATGACTTTCCACCCCGCCTTCCGCATTCGGAAGCACCAGTCCACGTCCTCGAAGTAAAGAAAGAAGCGTTCGTCCATCATCCCCACACTCTCCATCGCCTCCCGCCGGACCAGAAGGAATGCCCCCAGAAGCCAATCCACCTCCCGTATTGCGGCATGATCCCAGGAGGTCATGAGGTGCCGTTGGACAAGGGTGCGGCCAGGCGGAATCCGCCCCAGACTGGAGCGCCGGAGAAGAAGGGTGGGCAGAGTGTAGAACTCCCGGCAGGAATACTGCAAGCTGCGGTCCGGATTAAGAAGCTTCGGCCCGACGATCCCGGTTTCGGGATTGTCGTCCATGAAACGGACCAGCCGAGCAAGGGCGCCGGGAATGAGTTCTACATCGGGATTTAAGAAAAGCAGGTAGTGTCCCCTTGCCATTCGGATTCCCTGGTTGTTGGCGCGGGACAGGCCGATGTTCTTGGGGTTGCGGACGAAGGCGACGGGCAGCGGTGGATGGGATAGTGCCTCCTCGGTACCATCAGAGGAGGCGTTATCTATTACGATGGCCTCGAGGCTTGTCTCCATGCTTTCCTTGGCCAGGGATTCCAGGCAGCCCCTGAGAAATTCTTTGGCGTTAAAGTTGACAATAACCGCCGTGACCGAGAGGTTTTCCACGGCTGTCATAGCCTTCCCAAAAGGCCCAGGATGCGAAGTTTCCAGACCATCCAAGCCGCCTCGTAGATGATTTTGCGTGACATCTTGGAGGTTCCGATTCTTCGCTCCACGAACACAATCGGGATTTCACGGATCCGGAAACCCTTTTTGAAGGCCTTGAAGTGCATCTCGATCTGGAAGGCGTAGCCGTTGGAGTGGATTTTGTCCAGGTCGATGGCCTCCAAGACGGCCCGGCGATAGCACTTGAACCCGCTGGTCAGGTCCCGGACTGGGACGCCGGTCACGATCCGGGCATACAGGTTAGCGAAGAAAGACAGGAGGAGGCGTTTCATCGGCCAGTTGACGACGTTGACTCCGTCTGTATACCTTGAGCCGATGACTAGGTCGGCGGTTTCGATTTCCTCGAGGAATCTTGGGAGGGCTTCGGGATCATGAGAGAGGTCGGCGTCCATCTCGAAGATGACGTCGTATTCCTTCTGGAGTGCCCACTTGAAGCCTGCCACGTAGGCTGTGCCCAGCCCCATCTTTTTCTCCCGGGAAAGGAGGTGGACTTTGCCTGTGCTCGCGCCCAGGGTGCGGACGGCCTCGGGGGTCCCGTCCTGTGAGTTGTCGTCCACGATCAGGAGTTCGGCCTGAGGCACGGACTGAAGGACCGCCGGAACGACTTTTCCGATGTTCTCGTGCTCGTTGTATGTGGGGATGATGATCAGGGGCTTCAAGGGTGCCTTTTGATGGGAAACATGGATATTGCGGTTATAGTCGCTATGAGGGTAAGGGTTAAAATGGTAATAAGAAGCCCTAATCGGAACGGTCGAGATTCAAAACGAAATAGAATATCATGTTTGCCGGCCGGCAGGTTGATTGCTCGGAAGGTGTAGTCCGCTCGCATGACTTTGGTAAGACGCCCATCCACGTAGGCATTCCAGGAGGGGTGATAGTTGTCGGTTAAAACCAACAAGCAGGGGTTATTGACCTCACAGGAGAGTCGAAATTCATTGGGGGATGTTTTACGGTCTATCTCGACCTTGTAAGTCATGCTGTCTGGAAGGCTGAGTGTCTTTTCCGGTTCTTCTTCAAGGATCGCAATGCGTTTCGGATCGAAGCTCTGCTGGGCGATCCGATCGAGGATTTTGTCCGGGTCCTTGATGACCTCGTATCTCCCCACGCAGAAGGCGTTGGGCAGGACGTCCAGGTTCTCATAAACTTTAAAGGTTCCATCTGCGATCAGTTTGAGTTGCGGGAAGACGAACCTGGCCTGCTGCACAAACTCCTCTGCTCGGTGGTAGGTGACCAGGTACTTCACATTGAGCAAGTTTAGAAGATTAGGTTTGTCCTGCAGGTTGTGCCAGTCTACCCTGCCGGTATTGTCCGCTCCCACGAATTCATTGTACCGTTTCAACGGAATGGGATGTTCACCGCGGACGTTTTGAATGTTGAATACCATCATATAATTCCCCATCTTGTCGTATTCTAAAGGCCAGACACGGTACAGGGAAGGGTCCTGTTCCAGGATGCGGACCACCTCGTCGGCCTGGAAGTACTGGAGGGGCGGAGGCTCGATCTGTCGGAACCTGAAATCTATGCGCCACAGATCGAGGACCAGGAGCCCGATGGCCAATCCCGCCCACCAGGCTTTGGGCAGGGTCCTTCGAAGCATCAAGACCAGCAGGACGACCTGGAGGATGAGGAACAGGGTCGCGATAAAGGTCCCGCTGACGAAGTGGTCGTAGTTCGCCTGCAATTGCTGATACTTCTGGGATTCGTGGACGAAATGGTTGCCCAGGAAGGCGATGATTCCCTCCCGGGCTCCGGATACGAAGAGCCCCAGGAGCAGGGCCGCCCCGCCGGTGATGCCCAACCCTAACAGCAATCGTTTATTCCGGCCTGGCTTGTTGCCCTCCTCTCTTCTGTTCACCACGGCCTCTGCCCCCAGCCCGGCCAGGCAGGCCATGGAGAAGGAGACCAGGAAGAAGGCCATCCCGGAGCCTCTCAATTTTTTATAATACGGCAGCAGGTTATAAAATAAGGAAAAGAAAGGGGTATAGGCTCCCCAGGCGAAGAGGAGACCCAGGATCAGGAGTCCGATGAAGAATGTGAGGTAATTCCTTAAGTGTTTCTCTTTCCAGAGCAGAACGACTCCCAACACCGCCAGCAGAAAAGGCAGGACCCCGAGGTACTCGCTGTGGAGTTTGAAGATGTTCTGGCCCCAGTAGGTGTCGTAGGCTGTGTTGCCGATGGACATGCCGGAGAAGTCCGGGATGATGGCGTTGAGGGTTTCCTCCGGAGGCATAGACCAGGACTTGGCGAACTCGATCCCCCTCCCCTCCTCTCCTCCCCTGGGGGAGAAGGGGATGTAGGAGTAGAACGGTAGATATTGTACCGCCGTGAGCGCGAAACCCAGGATGAGGAAAATGGCCAGGCCGAGGACGCCCTTTGCGACCAGGGTCTTCTTCTTTTCCTTGCGCCACTGGAGGATCAGGAGCACCAGCCAGAACAGGCCGAGTGCCAGGAGCGAATAATAAACCATCTGGATATGCCCGGAAAAGAGAATGCAGCCTAAGAATCCCCCGCTCCAGATGAACTCCCTCAGCCGTTTGAGCCGGACTCCCCGGTGGACCAGCCAGAAGAGTCCGGGCAGAAGGGAGCTAACGATGACCTTCCCGTCGTGCCCGGCGTAGATGAGGGTGACGATTTGCCCCGTGAACATATAGGCGAAGCCTGAGACCGAGGAGGCGATCCGACCCAGGCCGAGCTCGCGGAGGAAAAGGTAGGTTAAAAGCCCGGCCAGGGCGAAGTGGAATAGGTAGAGCCAGGGGGGTACGGTGTGCGGCGGTAGGAGCAGGCGCAGGGGCCAGGAAAGGGGGTAGAACAGGTCCGCAGCCCCGGCATCCACGTAGGGCACCCCGCCGTAGACATAGGGGAGCCAGAACGGGATGGTGTGGAACTGCCGGATCGTCTCGATGAGGAATTTCCGGCTCATGTAGGCCCCGGCGATAAAGTCCGTGCCGAAGAGCATGGCCGAGGGAAAAAGGGATGCACCAAGGAAGAATGCGGACAGTATCAAGTAAGCACCGAACAGGAGCAAGAGGTAATATTTCCTCACGAAAGGCGGAACTTGGCTATCCCGGGGCTGTGAAGAGGAAGAGAGGGTTGGATGGGGTTTTGCTCGTTCGGACTTTCTTTTCTTGGTCATCTTTCTCACTTGACTATGCGGAGGGTATAGGTGACGGCTTCTATGGGGAAGACCCACATCAAAATTCGTTCGTATATGTTGGGGGCGAGGTTTAGCATGGGGTTGATGAGGAAGTTCAACAACCTCAGCCTCCCGGTGGCGAAAACGAGTTTGGTTTGAACTGCCTCGACTCTTGCCGGGCTGTAGAAGTTAAACACGTAATCTTCGGTGAAATAGCGAAAGGTGTTGTAGGCAAAGAAGCGACGGTGGGTTGGGTCGCTGTAAGCCATCGGGCCGCTGCAATGGGGGGCCTCGACTTTTAAAATCCCTCCTGGCTTGACGATCCGAACGATGTCCTCAACCACCGAGGAAAAGGCTTCCAGATGCTCGAGGACGTGACGGCAGTACACTTCGTCGAACTGACTGTCCTTGAAAGGCAGGGTGCCTCGATTCAAGTCATGGACGACGTTAACGCCGGGGAGAATAACTTGATCGAGATTAAGGTAACCCTCCCGGACATCTCGACCGCAGCCCAAGTTTAGTTTCAACATCGCCCTTTGGATCACACCTTAAAAGCTATTACGGCGAAAAGGAGTTCGTAAAGGGTGATCCACAACCGGGAAACGAGGCTGAGTAAAATGGATAAGGGGCCGGTGAGCAGGCCGCCCAAAGCGACAGAAAGGGTTCCCTCCCTGATCCCGAGCCCACCGGGTACAAAAAAGGCTAAGAGGCCCAACACCCAGGATAAGGTATAGGCACCCACGACGGACGACACGCTTGTCCACGGCAAAGGGTAAATCATCCGGCAAAGGAAAAAGAAGCCCATCCCTTGAGCCAGCCATCCCAGCAAATAGACCAGGGTGATTCCAAGGTAGTCTCGGTATCTTCCTCCAACTTGGACCGGGTTTCTTTTAAGAACCCGCATGACAACGCCCAGCAAGCCTTGGATGACTCGGGGATGCAACAGGAGCAAACCTCCTCCCATGACTGTAATTAGAGTTACCAAAAGATACGTAAATTGGCTCACGAGCAGAGGAAGTTCGATCAGGATCAGCATCAAACCAGCTGAGAGGAGTAAAAGCACCTCCTCGAAAACAGAGGCGACGGCAACCCTCTGTTGCGAAAATGCTTCCGCTTTACCCAGATATACTCTTCCGACGACGAACCAGAACTTACCTGGCAGGTATTTCGCTAAAATCGTGCGCCCGATTAAGCGGAAGGCTTGCCTGAAGGTGACCTTTTCTCCGCTGGTCTTCAATATTCGCCGCCAACCTTCAATACCGCAGGCGCTGCTGACGAAGAGGAGTCCGTAGGACAGCAAAAGATGGACTGGGTCGAAATGAAGTTTCTCAAATGGGATCCTCTTCCAGGTTTTGGCCAACTCGTAGAAAAGCAGGGCAAACAGAAGAGTTATGAGAACGATCGTGGCCCAATGTTTCCAGTGTGTCGAGGGTTTAGTTTCTTGTGCCAAGGACGCTCTGATATGCCTCCGCTGTGGCCTCTGCCGTTTTCTCCCAGGTGAACTCCGATGAACGGGCTAATCCGCGTGCAGACAGGGTTTCTGCCAATTGTTTGTCTGTCAAGATGTGTTTAATTTGTTTGGCAAGTTCGCTTATGTCCTCGGGGTTGATGAGGATTCCGGCCTCTCCGACGATCTCGGGGACGGAGGTGCGGTTCGTGGCGACGACCGGGGTGCCGCAGGCCATGGCCTCTAGGACCGGAAGGCCGAAGCCTTCGTAGAACGATGGGAAGGCGAAGACGTCGGCGGCGTTGTAAAAAAGGACGAGATCTTCTTCTTTCTTCACAGTAACGTAGCGAATGTTATAGGTCAGATCCAAAGATTTGATTAATTCTAAAGTGTTATTATGGGCCTTTCCGACGCGGATCAAAAGGATATCGGGGTAGGTTCTTTTAAGAACCGCTGTAGCCCTGAGGAGACCTGGGATGTTCTTGCGCCATTTTTCAAGGGCGACGTTCAACACGATATTCCTCTCTGGAGAAAGGCCTAACTCCTTCCGGCAGGTCGCCCGATCCAACGGACGGTACACGTTCCGGTCCACCCCCAGGGGAATGACCGGGATCTTCTCATCAGAGAGGCCGTAGGCTCTGCAAATATCTCTCCGGGTAGAGGCTGAGTCGGCGATCAAGACATTTGCTCTCCTCAGGCCTGAATAGAGATAGCGTCGCCAGCATTTCTCCCAAAAGCTGGTTGGTATGAACAGCGGCGCGATGTCGTGGCACGTGACCAGCGATTTCCTTCCTTTGGGCACCAAGAACGACAAATTGGGCGTGATGAAATGGTAAAGGTCATATTTTGGGATCTTGTTTCTGAGTCGAATCCAGAACGAGACTTTGTTGTCGCCTAAGGGGAGGCGGTAAGTCTTGGCCAGGACTTGAGTTTTCCCCTCCCCCTCGCTGACCAAGGACCTCCTTTCGTAATCGAAATATAGATAGTCGATTCCAAAGGTGTCAGCGATTCTTTTCTGCAGCTCGACGGCATAACGCCCGGCGCCCGAGTCTCTGGGCAGATCCATGAGAAAGGCGACTCTCGGCATCCTACTCCGAAAGGATCACGAACCATTGGGGGGAAAGGCATTGGGTGAGCAGGGCCTGCATTTTAAACGAGAGGGCCTTCAGGAGTTTAAACGCTATCCGCTGTCCCCGGCTCATCCGTTCGGGATGCTCGGAGAGCACCTCAAAGGTGATATCCCGAACTTTTAAACCTCCCCGCTCGGACTCCCGGCGAAGCTGGCTGAAAGTCGGAAAGTTAATGTCAGAGTAATCCTTCCCTCTCCCTGTTACCCGGAGGTAAAAGTTCGCCACGGGCCCCGAAAACCAGCTTAACAGCGGAAGCCTGTAATGGGGCTCACAAAATTGGAATTTATTGCCAACGGTTAAATAGGCGATTCCTCCGGGGCTCAGGACTCGCCTAAGCTCTCCTGCAAAACGATTCCGACCTTGAATGTGTTCATAGAGGTGATTACAAATCGCGAGGTCGATGCTTTTATTTTTTAAAGGGAGAACGCAGACATCCCCCACAAGGGTGAATTCCGGGTCCTGGATGACTTGTTGATCTATCTCGATTCCCAGAACCTGTTTATGGTATTTCTTCTCAAGATAGCATTTAACCAGCCCGCTGCCGGACCCAAAGTCCACGATCCGCTTTCGGCTTCGGAGTTCATCGTCTAGGATCTCAGCAACTAAAACTGCTTTTTCATATCTTGATGCGCGGTAGTCCTTGCTCTCAAGGAATTTCTCGTAAAAGCTTTTGCTTCCCGCTTCCGAGCTCAGGCCAGACCTCCGTATAGCGCCGTCCATTGGGACATGATCTTCTCCCAGCTGAATTGCTTTTGGACATGCTCATATCCTCGTTTGCCTATCGATGTTGCTAAGGCAGGGTTTGTAAGGACCGCCTTGATTGCCTCGGACAGGCCGTGGGTATCCTTCTCGTTAACCAGGAGGCCCGTATCTCTGTCTTTCACGATGTCCGTGATCCCTCCTAAATTGGATGCGACAACGGGCTTCTGGTAGCTCATCGCCTCAAGGAGCACAACGCCCAACCCCTCAGTGTCTCCTTTGGAATCTATGATGGCCGGGAGTACAAAAACGTTGCATTGATTGTAGAGCTGCTCTAATTCATTCCGGGAGGCCCAGCCCTTGAAATGGACTTTCTGCACGAGGTTAAGTTCCTCTGTAAGCTGATGCAGCTTTTGGTCCTCGGGACCTTTCCCGACGATGACAAGTTCAGAGGGTACTTCCCCGACGACCTCGGCAAATGCCCGGATGAGGTATTCCACGCCTTTTCGTTCGACCAACCTCCCCACGTAAAGAACCAAGGGAAGCAGTGGTTTGGCTTGGGACTTTTGGTTGAGTTTAGCCGTTACCGCTATCGAATAGGGGATGACTTCCACAGGTACTTCGTCATCCGGGACAAGCTCCTTTACTTCCCTGGCCGTATACGAGGAGATTGCGGTCACCCGGTCAGAGAATCCAATCCCCCATCGCAGAAAGGATTTTAAAATGGGCATCTTTGTCTTTACCCATTTTAGCTCTACGCCGTAGAAGGTGGTTACGATTTTTACCCCTCCCGCTTTCTTGGCGAAATATCCGAACAAGGCATGAGGAAAGGGCCAGTGAATGTGCACGATGTCGAAACTTTCTCGTCTTACGGCGCTAAGAGTGGCCGCACATCCGGCCAGGATATAAATAATAGGCAGGATTTTGTAGAGGATTCCTTTCTTCATCCTGTCCGGGGCGTGCTCCTCGTGGGTCAGGTTTTCCCAGGCTTTGAAGAAATAGCGGAACCTCTGGACCGGTATACCATCAATGATCTGGTTTTTTAAGCCTTTGTAGGATGAAGTCAGAATCCTGGCGTCTATCCCCTTTATTCTCAAGCGCTTAAGCGTTTCAACCAGCCAGGGAGTGATCACATCTCCATCCCGGCGAGGGAAAGAGGTGACCACGTGGAGTACCTTCATAATTCTAAAGTTATATCATAAATCGCTTGATAAGTCAATAGGTTAGCAAAAAGCCCGCCTCTGAGCGGGCGGGCTTTTTTGATGAAATTATCCTACCTTAAGATGGTGATTAGTCGGGCGACCTTTTCCTTCCCGGCCTGGATCCTAAAAAAGTAAATCCCGGCGGCCACTTTCCTTCCCCTTTGGTCGCGCGTATCCCACACCACCTCGTGAGAACCGATGGGCAGTAGACCATGGATCAACTTTTTTACTTGTTGGCCTGTGACGCTGTAGATGCCAGCGTCAACGTTCATCATCGCCGGAAGCTCAAGCGAAATGCTCAAGCCATGGTTCGATGGGTTAGGCTTGGGTGTCCCGATGAGGATCTTCT
>Ga0315283_10006536_pt1 | contig 10410 bp, 4 predicted proteins | sample YL17G09_0_MG_FD_204541 | JGI IMG/M metagenome (GOLD analysis project Ga0315283, IMG submission 204541) | Sediment microbial communities from Yellowstone Lake, YNP, Wyoming, USA - YL17G09_0 | ecosystem: Environmental > Aquatic > Freshwater > Lake > Sediment | place: USA: Wyoming | collected...
GCCGAGCGCACCGGCGGTGCCCCTGACCCGTGGGACATCGATCGTGCGATCGGCGCCGACCTGCTCCTCGCGCCGTCCGGCTGGATCAACGCCTACTACGCCGACACGCGGCGGCGCGAACCCGACGGCACGTGGCTGGACCAGTGGGGCGTGCGCTGGAAGGACATCCCCTACGACACGCGCTTCGGGCCGGGCGCGTACACCGAGATGGTCGCCCACCCGCTGGCCGACGATGCCGCGATCGACACCTATCAGCCGCCCGACCCGCTGAAGCACGAACTCTTCGCCGAGGCCGAGCGCCTCCTCCGCCGGCACAAGGGGGAGTACTGGATCGTCGGCATGACGGTCTGCACGATCTTCGAAGCGGCGTGGGGGCTGCGCGGTTACGAACAACTGCTCGCGGATTTTGTGCTCGACGCCGATCTGGCCGGCCGCATCCTCGACATCCCGTTCCGGCACCACCTGGCGACCGCCTCGCGGCTGGTCGACATGGGCGTGGACATGATCTGGACCGGCGACGACGTGGGCGCGCAGCACGCGATGCTGATGTCACCAGCCACGTGGCGGCGGTTCCTGAAACCGCGCCTGGGCGAGTTCATCGCCGTACTCAAGGTGAAGAATCCCGCGCTGAAGATCGCGTATCACACCGACGGCTGTGTCTACCCGATCATCCCGGACCTCATCGACATCGGCGTGGACGTGCTCAACCCCATCCAGCCGCAGAGCATGGATCCGGAGCGGCTGAAGCGCGAGTACGGCGATCGGCTGTGCTTCTGGGGCACCATCGACATCCAGCAGACGCTGCCGTACGGAACGCCGGAGGATGTGCGTACGGAAGTACGCGAGCGCCTGCGCACGGTCGGCGCGGGCGGCGGGCTCATCATCGGCCCCACGCACAACGTGCAGCTCGACACGCCGCTGGAGAACGTCTTCGCGATGGCGGAAACCGTTAGGGCCCGTTAGAACACATTAGAGCGGTCTCCGGTTGCCTTCCCGCTGCGGCAGATCAACATGACACCCGCTCTCAGACCCCGAGGGCGTCCCGTCCGAACAGTCCCGCGCCCAGGCACAGCTCACGACGGTCTATGACATCGCCGCCGATGGCGAGATCGCCGTCGCGGCCACGTTCCGCCGTGACGGCACGCTGCCACCGTTGCCTCGCGTCGGCTTCCAGGAGCTGGTGCCCGGGCCGTTCGACTCAGCCGTGCGGTACGGCCGCGGGCCGCACGAACGCTGCGCGGATCGCAAGGAAGGCGCGCGGTTGGGAGTGCATCGTGCAGGGGTGGCGGACCTGCATTTCCCGTACGTCAGGGCCCAGGAAAACGGGAACCACACCGACGTGCGCTGGGTGACGCTGACCGACGCGTCTGGCCGCGGCCTGCGCTTCTCGGGCGAGCCGACGCTCGCCTTCACCGCGCACGACCCACACGGACGCGGCGCTGCTGGCGGCCAGGAAGAACCAGACCATCCACACCAGGCGCCCTCGATTTGAGTTTCCATCTTCTTACTGTAGAGTGCAGCATAGCGCTTTCACTGAGTGGCACGTGCTGCGTACCAGGCCCCCACACGCTGCTGTCATCGGCGCAGTAGTCCTTGTCTGCCTCGCGGGCGCCAAGGGCGCCGGCGCCCAGACGTCTGTCTCCGAGGTCCCATTGCCCGGCGGCCTTCGGGCGGCGCTTGCGGCCATCGGCGACCAGATGCCGCCGGATCGCGCGCAATTCCTGGCCGAGTTCATCCGGCGCACGTACAACACGCCTGTCACCTCGAAGGGCGATCCGCGCGCGGTCGCGCTGCGATCGCTCGTTGCCGAGGTCCAGGCGGCGGCGCAGGCCGACGCCTCCGAAATGCTCCCCCTCCCGCTGTCTGACAGGATCTGGATCGAGGACGTGTTCGGGGGCCAGGCCACGCCCCAGACCCTCGTCAGCGCGATCCTGCAATCCCGCAACGCGGCGCTGCTCTACTGCGGCCTGCTGTCGCTCGACGACGACACGCGCGTGTGGCTCGGAGGCCAGCGGGCTCTTGTTGCGGAGCTGGCGTCCCGGCACGCGGCCGCCTTCCTTGCCGCCGCACCAGGCCTCCGCGTCACGACCGCCGGCCTGCACCTGCCCGGTGGCGCGCTCGCGGCGCCGGCCTGGCAGGCGCTCGTCGGGCGACGTCCGGACGAGCCGGCTGACTTCGTGCGCGCACTGGTCGCGTCGGCCGACGGTCGTCTGGCGTACTTCTTCGGCATGATCGGACAGCTCACGCCGCCTCAGATACAGGTCGTGTTGAATCTCGCGTCGTCTGACGTTCCCGCTCGAGTCGATTCCGCGCGCCGGCTGTACTCGGTATTCCTGCGCCTCTCGGGCGGCCGCACGCCCGAGCAGGGTGCCTTCGCACGCCCGACGATCGATCCCGCGCTCCTGGTCGCCGAACTCGACGCGGACGAGGGCGGTCGGCCGCTGGTTCCCGGGACGCGCGGTTTCTGGAACGCGGTATTCAGGGAGGGTGACGAACGCCGGTCCGGGCCACCGCGCGAGGACATTCGCGCCGCGCCTCGGTGGGATACGCCCGCGGACTTCCCCTGGCTGTGCGAGCAGGTGTTCGAGGGCGAACAGGCCGACGAGCGCCGTCGCTACATGCTGGTGCTGTTCGCGTCGCGTCGTCTCGGGCGTGCCGCCCCCGAGGTCGCGCGCGATGCCATCGACGCGATTCGCGCGGCGGCGAGCTACCCGGCTTTGACGACCGCTCTCGAGCGGGCGGGCGTCACCGACCTGGCGACGTTTGCGACCGCCGCGCGCCGAGCGACCGCGCTGTCGAGGATTGGGGACGATGGCCGGGCGGGCCGGGCACTGGCGCAGTTTCAGGGGGCCCTGGCGCTCGTGACGCGCGCGGCATCGCGCGGCAGACTGGCCGCGGGCTCGGTGTCAACGCTCGTCTCGTCGCTTTCCGGGATCGCCGTCAGCGATCGCGGCGAGTACGAAGGCCGGTTGGTGACCTGGTTGAGCGACTGGACGGAGGCTGAGGCGGCGGCGCGGACACCGCCGTCGTGGACGAGCCCGCCACCAGCGGGATCCGCCGAGGAGGTGGACGAAAGCGCGGCCTGGCCGATCGAACAGCGGGTGCTTCGCCTGCTGGCCGGCCCCGAGCCTGTCGACCCGCGTTTCATCGAGTGGGAAGGCACACGGTATCGCCTCGATCTGCCACAGGCGGAAGCGGCGCGCCTGTCACGGGCGCTCGGCGAATCCCCGGGGCCCTCGCTGTCACCGGCCGTGGCGGTCGTCGGCGTCGCGGGCGCGCTGGCCGACGCGCGGCTGACGCGCGAGGGTCTCCGGACGCAGGCGCGGGCGCTTGCCGCGGTGGTGCGCGCCGATGCGGTGGGCGGTGGAGGGATCTCGGCCGCCGCGCTGCCCGAACGCTGTCGCGACACGGCCGCCGCGTTGCAGCGCGCGGCAGACGCCGGGGACATCCGCGCTGCCACGCGCCTTGCGCCCGCGCTGCGGCTGATCGCGGACGACCTCCTGGCGCGAGGCCTCATCGAAATGGCCTACGCGGCGTCGCTCGGGCGGCGCGACGGCGCGTCGATTTCCGCCGCCGACGCCGCCGGCCGCCACGACTTCGGCCTCACCCTGGGCCTCGGGCGCCGTCCAGCGTGGCAGCTGCCCGCGCCGGGCGTCGACCTCGACGGACGCTGGCGCGTCGCCGGCTCGCTTCTCGGGCTGGATGTCGCGCTCGCCGATTTTTCCCTCGTGCGCCTCTCTTCCGGGCTCCCTTCGAGACGACCCACGCTGAACTGGGTCGATCGGCGCGTGTTCATCGAGGCCGTGGCGCTCATCAATCCGGCCTCGCTGACCGACGCGGACCGCGACGCAATCGCCGCCGCGATGCGAACGGGGCGTGCGCGGCTGGGCGACGCACGCACGCCGCGCGAGACGCTCACCATTGCCGACGAGATTCGTCTCAGCGCGCCGCGCCACACGCTGTTGTCCTGGACGATCGCGCACGATCCGGGGCGCGTCGCGACCTTCCTGTCACCGAGCGAGCTCCTCTGGCTCGGACTCGGGAACACTCCCGTGGACGCGCTGCGGGCGTGGGGTGCGCCGGCCGGTCCCCGACAGGGGTGCCTGTGTCTACAGGTCCTCGATCGCAGGCCGTGGGAAGGCGTTGCCGGCCGGTGGAACGCGGGAATGATGGCGAGCGCGTTTCCGGACCTGAATCTCCGCCTGGCCGAGCTCCTGAGTGAGCTGCGCATGCCTGCGGCGCTGCTTGGTCCGGTGCTCACGTCGGCGACGCTCGACTTCGTCAACGAGGCGATCAGCCGGGATCCGGACGATCGCCGCGCCCTGGTCGCGTTCGTCCAGGCACTGCGAAGCGAGCACCTGGAGCGGTATCTCGCGCTGCTCACGACCGATGGCCCGCTGGTGCCGGTCGGCGCAGCGGTGGCGAAGCACGCGGATACTCCCAGACCCGGCGGCGTGTCGGAAGGGCTCTCGCGATGAAGGCCGCATGGTTCACCACGCTGGCGGCGGGGGCCGCATTGACGCTGGCGGTGAGCGCCCGGCAGGCGCCCTCGATCCGGATCACGTCGCCGTCGGCTGACGCGGTGCTCATCGGCCCGACCCGCCTCGCGGTCGTCATCGAGCCGGACGACGGTCTGTCGACCGTGCAGGCGGTGACCTTCACCGTCGACGGGCGGCTGGCCTGCACGATCGAGCGGCCGCCATTTGCCTGCACGTGGGACGCCGGCGAGGTGGTTCGCGGCCATCACGTCCGCGTCGTCGCGACGCTGGCCGGCGAACGGCGGCTCACGGCCAACGTGCACACGAAGACCCTTGGGTATGCGGAGCAGGTACGCACCGACGCGGTCCTGGTGCCGGTCATCGTCACGCGCGCCGGGCAGTTCGTGCGCGGCTTGAAGCGGCAGGATTTCGAGATCACCGAGGACGGGGTCCGGCAGACCATCGCGAGCATGGCAAGCGAGGACGGGCCGCTCGATCTCGTGCTCGCCATCGACGTCAGCGGCAGCATGGAGTCCTCGCTCGACCAGGTGAAGGTGGCCGTCAAGCGCCTGCTGTCGAAGCTCCGTTTCGGAGACGCGGCCACGCTCGTCGGCTTCAACGACACGCTGTTCGTGGCGGCCGAGCGCGAGAAAGATCAACAGGCGCGCGAACGCGCCGTCGATCTGCTGACCTCCTGGGGAGGCACGGCGCTCTACGACGCCACGGTGCGCGCGATCGATCTCGTGAGCCGCGAATGGGGGCGGAAGGGCATCGTCATCTTCTCCGACGGAGACGACCGCGGCAGCCTCACGCCGCGCGAGACGGCCACCCGGCGCGTGCAGGAGAGCGATGCGATGCTCTACACCGTCGGCTTCGGCGCGGGCGCGACGGTGCCCCTGCTGCGGAGGCGGCTCGAGAACTACGCCAAGGCCACGGGCGGCCGCGCGTTCTTTCCGGCGACCGCGCCGGAACTCGACGATGCCTTCGACGAGATCGTGGCGGAACTGGCGAATCAATACGTGCTCTCGTATGCCCCTGCGAACCTCACACAGGATGGCCGGTGGCGGAGTATCAGGGTGCAGGTACGCGGCGCCACGTACGACATCAGGGCGAGGCAGGGATATCGGCTACGCGAACCGCCGCAGGCGGGGAGGTGATCATGCGGACGGGTATCGGCGGCGTTCCCGCCGTAGCGGTAACCTCGGCGATTCTGCTCGCGGGCGGAGCTGCCTGGCTGTCGGCGCAACAGCGCGGCGCGGAGCAGGCGCCTGTCTTCCGCGGCGGCGTCGAGATCGTCACCGTCGACGTGGGTGTGGTCGACAAGCAGGGTATGCCCCTGCGGGGCCTGACGTCTGCTGATTTCTTCGTGACGGTGGGCGGGCAGCCACGACGGGTCGTCACGGCGGAGTTCGTCGAGCGGCTGGCGGCGCAGCCGGCGGCCCCGGCAGGGCCGGAGCCGGGGTCTGTCAGCACGAACGAAGGCGTCAACGTGGGCCGCCTGGTCGCGTTCATCGTGGATCAGGGCACGCTCGACCCGACCGGCGCGCGGCGTATCGCGGCCGACGCGAGCCCCTTCCTCTCGCGGCTCAGCTTTGCCGACCGTTCGGCGCTGATGGTCATGCCGACGGGACCTAGCGTCGCGTTTACGTGGTGGCACGATCGCGTGCGATCGGCGCTTCAGCGCGTCACCGGGACGGGCCTGCCGATGACGAGGTGGGAGTACGGCAGCCTGGCCGAGGCGCGCGACATCGCCAATCGCAATGCGTTCGCCCTGAGCACCCTCGGTGAGCGCGTGTGCGGATCCGCAACGTCGTCGGGTTTCGGCTCGACCCAGACGGGCGGCGGGTCGGCCGGTGCATCGCCTCCGGCGGCAACGCCCCCGGCGCAGGGCGGGAGCGCGTCCCCAGGAAGCGGGACCGGGGGCACAGGAACGACACCGGCCCAGCCCGCCACCGGAGGCAGCTCGGGACGCACGCGCGCCGCCAGTGGCCTGGACGGATTCGGGATGAACTCATGCAGGCGGGACATCCAGATGCAGGCGGACGTCGCCTGGAGCATGGCGCAGATGACGTCGCTCTCCAGCCTCCTCGCGCTGCGCCGGTTCATCGCGGAACTCGGACGGGTCCCCGGCGACAAGACCGTGGTGCTGATCTCCGGCGGATGGCCCATGGACGACCGCGACGAGATCTCGCTCTTGTCGACCGTCGCCGCCGAGGCTGCTGCCGCGCGCGCGACGCTCTTCACGATCTACGTTCCCACCTCGACGATCTCTGCCGAACGGCGCATGATGAGCTCCTCGCCGGTCGCGGACGCCTACCTCTACTCGGGACCGCTTGAGAACCTGGCCGCGATGACCGGAGGAGGGTCGTTCCGTGCCGACGTCGGCGCGGAGGTTGCGTTCCAGCGGATCACGCGTGAGCTGTCGGCCTGCTACCGCCTCGGCATCGAGAAGGAACCGACCGACGGGGACGAGAAGAGCCGGCGCCTGAAGGTGCAGGTGCCGCGCAGCGGCGCCCGCGTTCGCGCGCGCGAACTCTTCGCCGTGCGTACCTATGAGGATCGCGACTGGGCCGCGCGCCTCGCCTCGGCGATCGACGGGCCCGTGACGGCCACCGAGCTCGGGCTTCGGGTGACGAGCTATCTGGCGACGGATTCGGAGGACGGATCGCGCTTGCGGCTGCTCCTGTCGGGCGAAGTGTCCCGCGCCCAGCCGGGTGAGGCGACGCTGCATCTGCTGGTACGCGATCTCGAGGGGAAGAAGGTCACGGCCGGCAACGTGGCGATCGCGCGCGCCAGCGGGGACACGCTGCCTTTCTCCGCGAACATCGCCGTGCCTCCAGGCAGCTACATCGTCCGCGTCGGCGTGATGGACAGCGCGGGACGGGTGGGCTCGGCGGACCACCGCGTCGATGCACGCGGCGTGCCGCTCGGCGCGCTCTCGGCCACGGGGCCCGTGCTCGTTCGAGTTCCGAGTAAGGGCGCGGGTGAGTCGGGCCTCGTCGTGGACCGCGTGGGGCAGGATGAACGCCTCGCGCTCGAAGTCGGCCTCGAGGGCGACCAGGGGCGCCTCGAGAATACGGACGTCGAATTCGAGGTTGCCGCGACCGCTGACGGTCCGGTGCTTCTGCACGCGGCCGCGACCGTCTCGAAGGGCTCCCGCGAGGGCTCGATGCTCGCCCAGGCCGTGGCCAACATGCGAGTCCTGCCCCCGGGGGCGTACGTCGTCCGGGCCAAGGTCAGGTCCGGCGGCGACGCGCTCGGGGAAATGCGCCGCGGGTTTAGCGTCCTCGGCGCGGGGCGGGTTGCGGTGGACGCCGCGAGTCCGTCAACCACCGTGGGCGGCCGCGAAGCGCCTGCGCGCCCGGCCGCACGCATGCCCCTGGTCGCCGCTCCGCCTTTCGCGCTCGATCAGGTTCTTTCGCCGCCTGTCCTCGGCGTGTTTCTCGACCGCGTGGCCGCAAGACCAGACGCTGCTTCTCCTGAAGTGCGCGAGCTGGTCGAACGCGCCCGCACCAGAGGCCCAGCTGGACTGGTCGTCTCCGCGTCGCTGGTCTCCGAGACCCCGGTGGCCGCGTTTCTCAAGGGGCTGACGCTGCTGTCCCAGAACCAGCTCGAATCGGCGGCCCTGGCGTTTCGCGATGCGATGCGTGTCTCGGCGGACTTCTCTCCGGCGATGGTCTACTTGGGCGCGTGCTACGCCGCGGGCGGCAAAGACAAGGAAGCCGCCGCCGTGTGGCGCACGGCGCTCATTCGCGAAGGCGACGCCGTCGCGCTTCATGGCATGCTGGCCGATGCCCGGTTGCGTCAGGGGCGGGCGGATCTCGCCGTCGACGACCTCGATGCCGCGCGCACGCGCTGGCCCGAAGACCAGGGTGTGAGGCGGCGCTTCGTGACGGCGGCTCTGCTGGCCGGCCGGCAGGTCGAAGGGCTGCAGGCCCTCGACGCGGCCATCGCACGGCAGGCCGACGACGAGCCGACGCTCGCGCTCGCCCTGTACATGCTGTACCAGGCGTTCGACACGAACGAGCCGATCGAGAGCGTCAATCAGGATCGTGAACGGATGCGGCGTCTGGCGGACCGATACCGCGCGAGCGCCGGACCATTGCTTGCGCTGGTCGACATCTGGGTCGCCGCGGCGGTACGGAAGCAGTAGGCGGGCCCGCTTCCTTCGCGCGGCGGATTCCCAGTCACGACGCCAACGCCATCGGGTGAATCGTGGGCGCTGTGGCAGGGATTCGAATTCCATTCGCATCGAAGTACTGCAGCCGTCGTTGATCTCGACCCTCCAGCAGGTGCCGCCTGTCCGCCTGACGCGTGAAACAGCGGTATCCCGGGCCTTCACTCGGACTGTAAGGCTCTGATGGGGTCGAGCCGCGCCGCCCGCCACCGCGAGCACCACCGCTTCGATGAGACACTGGAGCCTGATGTCCTGCCCCTGCGCGCCCGGGGCGCGGTCCCGCCGTCGCGCCGACGAGGCAGGCGCGCGTTGGCGAGGCCTCGCCTGCGCTTGTCGCTCGTCAGGTTCGGCGACAAGCGGAGGCGGGTCTGGGATTTCGGTGGGCACGTGCAGAGGGTTCAGGATGCGCTGAATCACCGCCGCCTCGTCGATGAGAGCCCGTTGGAAAACAACGGTCGCCCCTCTTGTTTTGTCGCGGGCCCTTATGGCGGGCCCACAAGCCACACCCTGCTACCATCATTCATGAACAGTGCCTTACGGGCGCCACCACCAGTGCGCGAAACCCGCGCTCAGCGAGGGGAAGAAGGTGACGAGCAGCACCGCCGCCAGCTGCACCAGCATGAACGGCACTACCGCGCGGATGATCTGCGGCATCGGCTTGTTGAACCGGTACGACGACAGGAACAGGTTCATCCCGACGGGCGGCGTCAGGTAACCGAGTTCGAGGTTGATCAGGAAGATCGCGCCCAGGTGGAGCGGATCGATATTGAAGGCGGCCGCGACCGGCAGAATGAGCGGCACCACCACGAAGATCGCCGAGAAGATGTCCATCAGGCATCCGACGATCAACAGGAAGCCGTTCAGGATCAGCAGGAACACCCACCGCGAGTGGATGCCGGCCGTCACCCAGTCCGCGCCCTTCGCCGGAATCTCGGCGAGAATCAGGTACTCGGTGAACCCCATCGCGGCGCAGAGGATGATGAGCACGCCACCCACGAGGATGGTGGACTCGGTCAGGGCCTTCGGCAGCTCCCGACGAAGATCCACGTCCCGATACACCACGCACTTGATAAACAGCGTGTAGAGCACGGTGAGCGCCGCGGCTTCCACCGTGGTCGCGAACCCGCCGAACAGGCTGACGAACACGACAACCGGCAGCGCGATCTCCCACTTGGCCGCCCAGACCGACAGGGCGATCTCGCGCGGGTCCACCCTCTTCCACGTCGCCCCTCTGACCACGCCCTCACGGACGCAGTACGCCGCCACCAGGCCGACCAGGATCAGGCCCGGCAGGATGCACGCGAAAAACATGTGATCGATCCGCACCGGGCGGCTGGCCGTGCTGGCGAACTGTCCGTACAGGATGATCGGCAGGCTCGGCGGGAAGAGCAGGCCGATGCTGCCGGAGGCGGTGACCGTGCCCAGCGAGAATCGCTCGGAGTACACGTCCCTCATCAGCACCGGCAGCAGCAGGCTGCCAAGCGCGAGGATCGTGACGCCCGACGCCCCGGTAAACGTCGTAAAGAAGGCGCACACGAGGACGGCCGCGACAGCGGTGCCGCCCGGCAGCCACCCCGCCAGGGCGCGGAACACGCGGACCAGCCGTTCCGGCGTGCCACCCCGGGCGAGCAGCGTGCCCGCCAGCGTGAAGAGCGGGATGGTCGGCAGCGTCGGCTTGGAGACGATCTGCAGCGTCGCCATCGGCACGGACATCACCGTCACCGCGTCCGCGTAGAACAGGACCACGGCGAGACC
>Ga0315283_10006537_pt1 | contig 10410 bp, 16 predicted proteins | sample YL17G09_0_MG_FD_204541 | JGI IMG/M metagenome (GOLD analysis project Ga0315283, IMG submission 204541) | Sediment microbial communities from Yellowstone Lake, YNP, Wyoming, USA - YL17G09_0 | ecosystem: Environmental > Aquatic > Freshwater > Lake > Sediment | place: USA: Wyoming | collected...
TTTAATTCTTTCTCTACATATTTTTCTGGTGTTTTTCTTATATTATTAAAATTCAAAATTGATTGTACTGGATTTAATCCTTCTATTTTACATCCAATAATTTCAACAACTTTAACACCAGTTTTATCTATTACAAACTTTTTATTTTGTATATCACTATATAATTTTTTAAAACTTGGTAACAATATTTGTTCATTAGTCATTTTAATAATCCTTTAATATCTTTAATTACATTATTTGAAATTTCTTCAAAAGCTCCTTGATTATTTCTAATTTTAATTTCTTTAAATTCATTTGTATTAATATAATCTAAAGAATCTAGTGCATAATTTAATTTTTGTACTATGCTATCAACTATAGGTGAATCACCATCATGATCGATATAATAAGGATACTTTTTACCACCTCTTCTAGCATATTCAAAAACCATAGGCATTATAGTAATATTATTACAATAAAGAGACTCCACTTGACTACACCCCCCCATTCTCTCAAGAATAAATCCATGAAAGCTAATATCTGCTTTCCATAATAATTCAAAGTATTCTTGTCTATTAAGAGATCCTTCTTTATAAATATAGAGAGGTTTAACTAATTCTTTTAATTCATCTATGGAATATTTTCCAGATGGATTTGTAAATATAACTTGAAAATCTTTTCTTTTTTCATAAAGTTTATTTACTGCTTCAATAAATTCTATGTGATGAGTATAGTTTATACCACTTAATCTATTGAGAAATAATATAGTTTTCTTTTCAAATTTTTCTTCTAATTTATAAGTATCAGCCTCTTTTTTAGAAAATCCAAAATCCCAAATAAAACTTTTCTTTTTAATTTGATTTATTTTATTTGATTTAAAAACTAATTTAGCATTATTAAAAAAAGCTTCTTTTGTTGATTTACAAGTAAAAATACAAAGATCAGAACATTCATATCCATCAAATTGTCTATATTGATAACTTATTTCAGTAGCCACTTTTGCTTCATTAATTTCAGGAGTATCCATCCAATAACAACAAGAAATTAACTTTGTTTCTTTTGATTTTTGAAATAAATATGTTTTTATATTTCTAGAAAGTTCTATAATATTATTCCATACAATATCAATCTTTGGAAGTTCTTTAAAAATAGAATCAAATTCAATAATATTAAAATGTTGTCGTATTGTAAATGCATCAATAGGATAAGTATAGGGAATAAAAATAACATTTTTGTGTTTAAAGATATTATCATAAGATTTTATGTCAGCAAAATCTTTAAGTGGTGCAATAAGAATATAAACTGTCCAATTTATCTTTTCAACAATTTCAGTTAAAATCCCAACTAGCATATTAATGTTACTATCAGCGCTAATCCATTTATTTTCATTATTATAAATACTTTGTTGCAAAATATATAAAATATTCATTTATTATCTCCTATTATATTTTTTAAATGCGCTTCACTTCTATTTCTTAATTTAATTTTATGTTTTCTAAGTATTTTGCTAATAGGCCCACCATAGACATTATATCTTTTTCCTATTGTATAAGGTGATTCTTTTAAATTTAAATATGAAAAAATTATTTCTTTTTCTTGCTCATCTGTAAAAAATTTACCACTAGCTTCTTGTAAATTTCTTTTATGCACATTATTTTCTTTTAATATTCTTTCAATAACCGCACCACTAACATTAAATATTTTTCCTATATTTTTTAAAGATATTTTGTCATTATACATATTTAAAATAGATATAGTTTGTGATTGAGAAAATTGAATTTTACTTCTTCCAGGACAATCTGTATTATCTGGATCCTGTTTATTATACCCAAATTCACTATTTTTTGTTTTATAAAAGTCTATATAATATTTTTCCTTTTGTCTAAGAGTATCTTCATTATATTCTGATAGTAATTCGATAATATAAAAATTAAAATTTTCTTTGCCGTATTTTAATAATGAAAATCTTAAATGTTTATTTATGGCCTCATTTTTTAAAAATAATTGCATATGATCTTTTAACCTTGACTGAACATATTTAGAACTTCCAATATATTTTTTGTTATTTATTTTATTTTCAATACAATATATTCCAGGTTGTACAAATAGCATTTATTCTCCTATGAATTCTTTTATTTTTAATATTTGATTTTCTAAATTTTCATCTGTAGTATCTAATATAAGATATTCACATTTTGTTTTTTTAAGAAATTCAATATAATATTGTTTTATTAATTTTATTTTATTTTGATTAATAACATCATCAATATATATTTTATATTCTTTTTTAAAACAATAAATAAGTTTTAATTTCAACTTAGAAAACTCTTCATCTATTTGCCATATAAAATTTTCATTAAATTGTCTATCTAATGCTAAGGAATATGAAAAATGACAAGCAATTCCACGATCCATAATTAAATTAGTTGGAACTTGTTTTAAATAATCTATAAAAAATCTACTTTCATATTCTACTGAAAGATCAATTTCATTATTTTTAAAATATTCTTTTGTATTATTATTTCTATAATATGAAATATTTAATAACTTAGATATTATTTGAGCAATTGTTGTTTTTGCTGTTCTATCAGGACCAATAAATTGAATCAACATTAAATTTTTCCTTATATTTTTTCTAAAAAATAAATCACATCTCTACTTAATTTATAATTATTCCAAGCAAATAAAACTCGTTGAATTTCAATTGGTAAAATAGTAAACTCTTCTATTGCACAATTATTTAAATAATTATCATTTGACATACTCCATCCATGTACATCTAATATTTTGAGTCCATTTTGATTAAAACAATCTTCAAGTTCTTTATAAGTATATTCATAATTATGATATTTTGGCCAATTTACAATATTTGATATTTGATTTGGTGTACTTATAATTAAATATTTAAAAGGTAAATTACAAATTTTATTAAAAATTTCTATTCCTTTTTCTTTTGAATCAAAATGTTCAATTACATCTAATAATAATAAACAATCAATTTTATTTTTTAAAATAATTTCTTGAATAGTTAAAAATACATTTTCTGTTTTATAAAAAATTCCATTACTACAAAGATTATCATATATAATTGAATCTCTATAATCAATACCAAAATAAGAAATAATTTTATTTGATTCAATTAATAATTTATTAATATATGCTGTATCACAACCCACATCAATAATTGATTCAATATTATTTTTAATAATAAATTCTCTAACAGATTGATCTTTAAATAATTTACTTATATATCCAGGATCAAGATCTATTTTAGATAATTGTTGTCTTAATGATGACATATCAACAATAGTCATATTTTTCCTAATTTAAGCATATTATCTACCCAAGGAATTATTAAATCTAAAGAATCATTTAATGTCATTTTAACTTCAAAATCTAAATATCTTTTTGCTTTTGTTATATCAGGAATTCTTTTTTGTACATCATCTTTATATGGTTTATCATATATAAAAGAAATTTTATCATTACCTTTAATTTTTTTCCAAATAATAGTAGTTAATTCTTTTACAGTATGTCCTATTGGAGTTGAAATATTAAACGCTTCATTTAAAGCTTTTGGATTTTCTAACGAAGTAATAATACCTTTTGCTAATTCTTCTCCAGGAGTATAATGTCTAATTTGTTTTCCATTTCCTAATATGTGTACAGGATCTTGTCCTAATAATATTTTTTTTACTAAATCAGGAACTACATGACCTAAACCTAATACAATATTCCCAGAAAGAATTTCTTCTTCACCTATAGCAGAAATTTCACCTAATCCAATACAATTAAATGGAGTTAAAATAGTATATGGAAGTTGATATTGCATAAAAGCACCTTCAGCATAAAAATGAGTATTTAATTTTTGCATTCCATAACAAGATAATGGAACTGGAATTTTATAAATATCATTTTCTTTTGAAGGCCATCTATTTGTAGATTCATATATCATACTACTAGAAATTAAAGTTATTTTTTTTAATTTCTTATTATGATATGCCCATACCGCCGCATCAAATGCAGTAGTATATAATGCATTATTTTCAGAAAGTATTGTATAAGGAAATTTATGAAAATATGCAATACCACCTAAACGAGCTGCAAAATTTATCATATGATCACAATCTGAAACAAGTTCTTTTAATAATTCTATTTTTCTTGCATCATCAATAATTGATGTATATTTAGAATGTCCATCATAATTTTTTTCTGTAGGACCATATTTTGAATTATTATCAATTCCAATTATTTCATGTCCACTATCAAGTAATTGCTTTACTACATAAGAGGCTACAAATCCCCTATCACCTGTTACCAATATTTTAGCCATTAATTTCTCCAATTATTATATAAGTTTTCTTTAATTCTATAAGTATACAAGCATCTTTTATGTTTCTTATTTTTAATTTATACATTAAAAATAATTAACTCTCTGCATATTCAATATTCCCCACACATCAACAACTATTTTATTTTTTAACTTAGAAATATCAATATTATAATATTCTTTATGATTCATCGCAATAATAATTATATCACTATTAGTAATAATAGTATCTATTGAAATGTTTTGAAAATTATAATTATTATACGTGTCATTAACTAGTTCAGATAAATTGGGATCATTGACTAATATGGCTTTTGGTACGCCACGGTCAATATATCTAATTAATTTTGGAATCAATGAATCTCTTGTATCATCAGTATTAGCTTTAAAAGTATATCCTAAAATTCCTATTGTAGTATTTGATGCAAGGTTATTTTTTATAAGTTTAAAAATTTCCATTGGTACATATTCATTAATTTTGTAAGCTTGAAGAATTATATCTGTTTGTGGAAAATATTCATTAATCATTCCAAAATCTTTTCTGAGACAAGTACCAGAACTAAATCCAGGTATTAAAAGTCCTTTATTTCTTTCATAACCAGTATTCATAATTTTAAAAAGATCATATATATCTACTCCAAATGAGTGTGATATATATGAAAAATAATTAGGGATTGACATATTTATATAACGATAAATATTAGTTAACAACTTAGCAAGTTCTGCTTGAATAAATGTTGCTTTCATTATTTGAACATTAAAAATTTCAAAAATATTTTTTGCAAGATCAAAACTTTTTTCATCTTCAGTTCCAATAACTTGAGGTAATTCTAATAATTCTTTATATGCTTCGCCTTCAACTATTCTTTCAGGACACATTGCTAAATAAAAATCTTTACCAAGAATATAGTTTGTTTTATTTTCAATAATATTTTTGATATACTCAGTTGTATTAGGTGCAACTGTTGATCTAAGAATAATTAATTTATTTTTAATATCTATTTTAGAAATTAAATCATTAATTACGAATGTTACTTGAGATAAATCTGTTTCAATATGTTCTCCTAGTGGAGTTCCAACAGTTAGTATATATGCTTTTGCATCAGGGTAATTTTCATATTTTGAATTATAAATTGTAAAAGTTTCTTTAACTAATTCATCATATCCTGGTTCATAAAATGGCATTTTATTATTTTTAATACCCTCTATCATTTCATCATTAATATCTACACCACAAACATTTAACTTTTTTTCTCGTAAAGATAATGCCAATGGAAGACCAACTCTTCCACATCCTATTACACAAATATCATACATATATTAACTCCATTTTTATTTTCTATTTTATTCCCGTACTTCCAAAACCACCACTTCCTCTTGAAGATTCTTTATCTATATAAAGTTCTGAAAATTCTACTTCATATGGTAAAAGATAAGAAATAGGAATTAGTATAAATTGAATTATTTTTTCATTTTGTTCTATAACCACTATTTCATTAGAAGAATTAATAAGAGAAATATGTATTTCACCTAAATAATCTTCATCTATAGTTTCTGCTGCTTTTATTAAACCTCTTCTTGAACTTATTCCAGATTTATTAAATGCGTTTAACATAAATCCATCTGGTATATTTGCATGAATACCTGATGGAATTAAACATCTTTCATTTGGATTTAGGATAATTGCTGTATTATTTATTTGAATATTTGAATTTTTTAATTTAAAATCTAATAAAAATTGTGAATCAAATACAGGAATAAAAAAATCTATTCCAGCAGATTTTGGAGTTGATCTAATTGGACTTTTTACCTCTCTAATTTTCGAAAATTTCATTAACTATATTCTCCTTATTATTAATTCTTTATTTTATTAAAAATCTTATTTGATCAGAATCCCCTTTAGAAGAAATTTTCATAAATGATAAAAATTCAGCAGGTAGAGACTTATAAGTTTGAGAATAATATCCACTAAGTGTTTTATTACCAATACTATGCCAAATTCCTACACCTTCTTGTATAAATTCTTTTAAACTCTTAGTTGATTCATATTCAGTATATTCTTTTGAAATAAGGTAAGTACTCAGCATAAAATAAAATTTTAAACTATTTATTATTTCATATCTTGAAGAATCTTCATTATTATTCAAAATTACCACCTTTTTAATATATTTTTATATATATAAAATTTTTATAAAAAATTAAACTTTTAATTTTCTTTTATTGCATTCGCTGGACATTCAAAATTTATAATACAAGTTTTACAATTTTTACATTTAGTTTGATCTATAGTACTTTGTGAATATCCTTTCTTAATTATATTTAAATGATCTATTTGAATAGCTTCAAAAGGACATTCTTCTACACACATCCCACACGAAATACAGTCTTCTATAATTCTCAATCTATTTCTCCTATTTTATAATAGCAAATTTCATTTAATACGGTTTCTCTTTTTCTATTAGGACTTATATTTTTTAATTTATTCAAATAGATTTTATTTTTAAAATATTTATTACCTATTTCATTCTCTATATCAAAATAAATAATATCATTGGAAATAAAATCTAATTGTTTAAACATTTCTTCCAAATCCTGTATACTCCATCCATTAGAATTAACCATTTTATTTATTTGATAGGGGGGATCTAAAATATATAAACTATTTTTTAAATTTATAATATTAAAAGCATTATTTGATATAAATAATTTATCTTTAATGAGTTTAAAGTTTTTTAAAGAATATTCAAAATCTCTACATGTATAATTACTAATAAACCTGTTCCCAAAACTTTGATTAAATCCATTAGGTCCAAATCTATACATAGTATTTATACAACTATTTACTAAAATTATTAAACCAAATGCTTCTTCTTTAGTCTGCTTTTTCCATAAAATATTATTAAAATAATCTCTAAAATTATAATATCCATTATAAGTTGAAACATTATATTGAAGATTATTTACGTAAGTAGTAAACTCACCTTCATCTATTAAGAATAGATGTTCATAAATATTTAATAAATTAATATCTATTTCTGAAACATAATAACTATTAAATTGTTTTTGTAAATTTAATAATATTTGTGCAGAACCTAAAAAAGGTTCAACATAAATATTTTTATTTGATTTTTTTACAAGATCATTTATCATATCTAAATGAATAAGTTTATTACCCATATATTGGAATAGTCTAGATATAATTTGTTTTCTTTGTAAAAAACTCAATCTATTTCCTCCTCAAAAGTAAGCCAATCTTTTTCAATCATTAGTAATGATAAATAGCCAAATAAATCACAAACATCCGATTTACGTAATCCTTCATTACTATTTTTTATTCTATTTAGCTTATCGTCTATTCTTATACATATTGAATTACTTGCATCTAATTTAGAAAATAATTGCATAGGACTTATTGCAGAATCTCCATAACGTTTATTTTTCTCTTTAAGGAATTCTCCAAAATTAAACATAAGTCTATCTATTTTTTCTTGAGTAGTATATTTTTTTTCTGTTGACATAAGCTCTCTTTAATTTAAATTTGAAATTATTGGTGTTTCTTTGTTCTCTGTTAAATTTTTATTCAATATCTCTTTCATAAGAATATCTCTAATATCTTCATAGCTTTTTTTAGTATCAAACATTTTTTCTATTATTGTAGTTTCCCATAATATATCTATGCATACCCCAGTCTCATCAAAAATAGTATAAAAAGAACTATCCATTACACACATAATTTGATGATTTGCTAATTCTATAATAATAGTTGAAAATAGAATCATATCTCTAGGATCAGAGATATAAGCAAGATCAAATGAAATATGCCATTTATTATCAAATTCTGCTATTATTCCCATAGGTATTTGGAAGCTATTATCTTTTTTATTATAAAAAATATATTCTTCTTCAAAATAGTTCATAAATATAGTTTTTATTATTTTATATTCTTGCATACTTTATTCCTTTATTTTATTAAATTTTGGACAAACTATTTGTACAACTAAATGAGATTGTTTACATCTTTCTTTACATTTTTTACATAATTCTGAAAAATTAGACCAATACCATTTACTATATTGTTTATCTGACATTGAATTAATATTTATATTTTCCATTATTTTGTACCTGTTGACCCAAAACCACCTCTTGGATTATCTGTCATATGTTCTACTTCTGTAATAAGTATTTGAGGCATTTTTTCTACTACTCGAAATTGACAAACTCTATCATTCTTTTTTATATAAGATTCTCTTGTTGCATATATTGGCATTTTTACAATATCAGATTCTCCACAAAACGATTCATCTAAAATTCCCATAGAATTTATTTGTAAAATTCCCCAAATTTTAAAAGTAGAAGATCTTGGTAATATATGCATTTCATATCCAGAAGGAACTTTAACAGATACACCTAAATCAATAAGTCTAAAATCACCTTGTTCTATATGATAATCATAAGCACTTCTTAAATCTATCCAATCTCCTTTCTCTATTTTTTCTATTTTAATTAAATCTAATACATGATATTTTACTTTTAATTCAAGAATCATTTTACTTCTCCTAAATCATAGCTTTCAAATCTTTCTTATTATTTAAATTAATCAAAAAATAAAATTCTTATAAAATATCATTTATCTTTTAAAGTACTTCTATTTCTTTTTTTTCTTTAAAGGTCATTTTGTTAATATTTATTAAAGGTATACCTAGTATTACTCTAGTATTCTTTAAAAATATTGAATGAATAAGATTTTGAATATTTTTATTTGAAATATCATCAATTTGAGATTTATTTGTTTTTACTATTTTTGGAAAAAGATCTTTAATACCTTCTCTAAGCATATCAATATAAATTTCCATTACATTATATTCTAAAGAACTTTCACCTCTAGTTAAAAAAATTTTACTATCTAATTCAGGATAATAAAGAGTTTTAGATAATTTACGATTTATGAGTTCTTGTTCTCCTTCTTTAAATTGCAATTCTAATTCTTCTATTATTTTTTTAATTTCAATTAATTCTTTTCCTATCTGTTCAATGGATTTTTCTAAAATATCCATAATCTTTTCTCCTTGTTTTTTTTATATTATATAAAAAAATTTTTAAAATAAAACTTTTAAAAAAATTATATTATATACATAATGAAGTAAAATAAATAAAATTATTTATATTTATATAATCTTCAAATAAAACTCCAATACCTCTATTAGAAGTATCACTTATGAACATTATCCCATTTATTTTATATACAATTAAAGAATGTCTACCAGTTTTTTTAGCATTTATTATTCGTAATGTTCCAATAAATTCTGTTTGTGTTAATGACCAAGTAATAAATTCTTCATAATTATTAGATCCAATTACATTTATTCCAAATTTTTTAGCAAATAATATTTGAAAAACTCCATCATAAAAACCAAATGATTCTAAAAGATAACTATCTTCTGGTTTTATCCAATGATTATTTTTACACTTACTAAGAAAAGCAATAACACTATCTTCAATTAAATTTTTGGATATTGCTTCTAACCCAAATGTAATTAATTTACAGATAGATCCTATACTTTTTTTAGCTTGTATATCATTAAATTCGAATGCAGTTTTTACTTCTTTTAAAAGGAGATTTTTTGAATCAAATACAAATTGATTTCTTGTTGCGATACTATTATTTAATTTTATTATATCCATAATTCCTCTTTTCTATTAATTCACAATTTCACGATCAAAATCTCCATTACTAAATTCTCTTCTTATTGTATGATCATAAATTTGTTTAAATGTTGACATATCACTTACATCTACGAAAAAACCTACTACTCTAGCAATTTTCTTTTTAATTAATTTACCACATTTAGCACAAGTCTCTCTATTACCTATAATTACATGTCCATCAACACACTGACAAAAAGTTCCAGTTATTGCAAAATGTTCTAAATTACATTCTATTGCATAATTAATAAGTTTTTCAGCTTGTTTAGATGTAATGTGTTCCCCTGTATTTATATGTGATATACCTCCACCAGTTAAACTATTAAGATATTTACCATCTATTTCCATTTTTTCCCATATTGTATGCTTTTGATCAGTTAGTGGCATAAATTGATTAG
>Ga0315283_10006538_pt1 | contig 10409 bp, 7 predicted proteins | sample YL17G09_0_MG_FD_204541 | JGI IMG/M metagenome (GOLD analysis project Ga0315283, IMG submission 204541) | Sediment microbial communities from Yellowstone Lake, YNP, Wyoming, USA - YL17G09_0 | ecosystem: Environmental > Aquatic > Freshwater > Lake > Sediment | place: USA: Wyoming | collected...
CATCGGCGACTGCCACCTCGTGGCGGTCGCCGATGGCGGCGGCCGCCTGCATCTCCTCGCCCAGCGCCTCGAGGTCGGCCAGGTCGGCGTCCGTCATCCGCGGCACGCCGAGGCGCGCCCCGAGCGCTTCCAGCTCCGAGCGGACGACGTATGCCTCCAGCAGCTCCGGAGCGCTGGGCCGACGCACGCGAGCTCCGCGGAAGGGCAGGATCTCCACGACGCCGAGCGCCTCGAGCCCGCGAAGTGCCTCGCGCACCGGCGCCTGGCTGGTTCCGAGCTCCCGGGCGACCCGCGTCTCGACGATCCGCGAATGGGGCTGGTAGCGGCCCGCCAGGATGTCCTGGAGGAGGCGGTCCTTGACCTGCTCTGCCAGGACGCTGCGCGAGACGGCGCTCTCGTCGGACATCTGGGCTCCTCTGCGGTCGGGCACCCGTAAGTCTAGCGCGACATACTGCCCCCCGACGCACGATCCGCTGATCCCCCGGGTGCCCGACGACTGGACCGCCTGGGCGTTCTCGGGCGGCGGCGCCCGATCACGGGCCGGACGCGTCGAGATCCCGGACGGCCGCCGCCCACGTGTCCTCGTCGGCGAGCGGAGCCATCCGCGTCACCGCGAACTCGACCTGGCGCATGCACTTCTCCCGCCAGGTGCCGCCGGCGATGAACGCCTCGTGCTGGCCCGGAGCCCACAGGTCGAAGCCGAGGAGATCGCGGCAGTCGATGGACCCGTGCTCTGCCCGGAACTCCTCGATCAGGCCCGCCACCTGCCGTCGCGCCACGACCTTCGCAACCCGGTGATCGTCGATCCGACGCTCGGCCAGCATTCCCACCGCGAGCGCCGCCCCGGTGATCGCGCCGCAGGCTCCGCCGCTGTAGGCGACGCCCCCGTTGAGCGCCATCGCCGCGGCCGCGTCCATCGGGTCGTCCAGCCCATACGCGCCCTTGAGCACGATGAAGGTGGTCTCGGCGCACCCGAACTGGTTGCGATCGTCCAGGAAGTAGGCCCGGGCGATCGCGGCGACGTCCATCTCGGCCATTCGCGCCATCCTACGCCGGCGCGGCCGGGGCGGCCCGCGCGGTCGCTCGGAATGCGCCCCCCGGCGGCGTGCCCGGCGTCGCGCCCGGCGCCGCGGCGAAACGAGCACGCTCTTGCAAGATCATGATAGAATGTGAGCATGATGTGGAATGTCCTGCACGATCAAGGCGAGCCTGCTCCGTCGCACGACCTCGCGGCCCGCCGCCGCCAGCGACTTGGCCAGATCGTGGACGCACGGCGCGCCGTGCGCCTCGAGGAGCTCAGCACCACCCTTGGCGTGTCGCAGGCCACGATCCGCCGCGACCTCGACGCCCTCGCCGCCACCGGCCGCCTCCGCCGCGTCCACGGCGGCGCCGTCGCCGTGGACGAGCGCCTGGATGAGCCGCAGTTCGACGCCAAGGCCGTGGCGGCGGCCGCGGAGAAGCTCCGGATCGCCGAGCGCACCGTCGAGCTGCTCGAGCAGGACGAGACGGTCTATCTCGACAGCGGCAGCACCGTGCTCGGGGTCGCCCGCCTGCTGCACGGATGGACGCGCCTGACCGTCGTCACGAATTCCCTCCCGGCCGCCGCCGAGCTCGCCGGGCGCGGCCCGCGCCTGATCGTGATCGGTGGGGAGCTGCGCGCCACCAGCCGGGCGCTCGTCGGGCCGCTCACCCGCCTCCTTCTCGACGAGCTCCGGGTCGACCGGGCGCTCATGGGCACGTTCGCCCTGTCCCTCGAGGACGGGCTCACCACGACCGACCCGTCGGAGGCCTACACGAAGGAGCTCGTCATGCGGCGGGCGCGCGAGGTGATCCTCCTCGCCGACAGCACGAAGATGGGAACCCGCTCGTTCGTCAGCGCGGGCAACCTCGACCGCGTCCACACGATCGTCACGGACGCGGGCATCGACGAGCGCCTCGTTCGTTCTCTCAAGCGGCGCGGGATCCGGGTGATCGCCGCGTGATCCCCTGCCCCGGTCGCCGACCCCGGCGCCACCACTGACTTTCGGAGGACCAGCATGGTCGCAGAGCCCACCTACCGCAGCGACACCCGCCCCGACTTCGTGCCCTTCGAGGAGTCGTGCGGAACCATCACCGGGTTCGCCTACGCCGGCGACCTGGCGACGGAGGTCGCGGCCGGCGGGATCGACGGCACCGGGGCGCTCGAGCTCCTCGACGACATGCTGGCGATCCGCGAGCTCGAGGAGATGATCGTCCGGCTTCGTTCGGGCGGCTACGACCCGCTCCCGGGCTACGACTACCGCGGCCCCACACACGTGTCGATCGGCCAGGAGGGGACGGCCGTCGGCGCGTCGTCCGCTCTGCGGCCCGACGACAACGTCACGAGCTCCCATCGCGGCCACGGCGACGCGATCGCCAAGGGCTTCGCTGCGATCCGCCGGATGACGATCGAGCAGCTTCGCGCCCGCGTCCCGGGCTCGACCGCGGAGACCCGGCAGGAGGCCCTAGAGGCGGCGCTCGAAGAGCACGTCTACCGCGTCATCGCCGAGCTCTTCGGCAAGGAGGAGGGCTACAGCCGCGGGCGGGGCGGCGGAATGCACATCGGCGACTTCTCGACGGGCAACCTGGGGGCCAACGCGATCGTGGGCGGCAGCGTGCCGATCGCGACGGGCGCGGCGATGGCGATCCGCTACGAGCGGGCCGACCGGGTCGTCTGCTGCTTCGCCGGGGACGGGGCCTACGCCAACGGGGTCGTCCTCGAGTCGCTCAACTGGGCGGCCCAGGACCAGTGGACCAACCACCTGGCCGGCGACCGGGCCCACGGGCTGCCGATCATCTTCCTCATCCAGAACAACCATTACGGGATGACTCATCGGACCGACGAGGAGGTGATGGGCGTCCGTCACCTCGCTCGCAGAGCGGCCGGCTTCGCCGACGACAACATGCACGCCGAGGTCGTCAACGGCATGGACGTCCTCGCGGTGCGCGACGCGGTGCACCGGGCGGCGGCGCTCTGCCGCGCCGGCGAGGGTCCGGTCCTGATCGAGGCCTCCACGTATCGTTACTACGGGCATTCGCTCTCCGATCCCCGCAACGAGTACCGGACCCGCGAGGAGGAGGCGGCCTGGCGGGCCGTCGACCCGATCGACCGCCTCGGGCGCCAGGTCGTCGAGGCCGGGATTGCCGACGCGGGCGCCGTCGCGGAGGTCGAGGCCCGCGCCCGGGACCGCAACGCCCGGGCTGCGGTCCGGGCGTCGAAGGCCACGGACCCGGATCCGGCGGACGTGCTCGCCTACCTGTACACCGACACGACCGCCGACGAGGTCCCAGCCGGGGCGCCCGCCGTCGTCACCTATGCCGAGCCCCCGGTGGCGAGGCGCGACGCGAACGGCGCGATCAGCTACAAGGATGCGCTGCGCGAGGCGCTCGTCGAGGAGATGTCCCGCGACTCCCGGGTCATCCACTACGGCGAGGACGTGGCCGACTACGGCGGCGCCTTCAAGCTGACCAAGGGCCTGCTCGAGGCGTTCGGGCGCGAGCGCGTCTTCAACACCCCGATCTCGGAGGCGGCCATCTGCGGGACCGCGGTGGGCGCGGCGATCGTCGGCCTCCGGCCGGTCGTCGAGCTGATGTACATGGACTTCGCCCTGATGTCCTCCGACCAGATCGCCAACCAGGCCGCGAAGTGGCACTACATGAGCGGTGCCCAGGTGGAGGTGCCGCTCGTCATCCGGGCCTCTGTCGGTGCCGGCAAGGGCTACGGCGGCCAGCACTCCCAGTCCCTGGAGAGCATCTTCACCCACATCCCGGGCCTGTACGTCGTCTACCCCGCCACCGCGGCCGACGCGAAGGGCCTCCTCAAGTCCGCGATCCGGACCAACAACCCGGTCCTCTTCGTGGAGAGCCAGGGCCTCTACCCCGTGAAGGGTGTCGTGCCGGAGGAGGAGTACCTGGTCCCGATCGGCCAGGCGCGCGTCGCGCGCGAAGGCACCGACGTCACGCTCGTCGGCTGGGGCCCGGCGGTCCCGGATCTGCTCGCGGCGGCCGAGACGCTCGCCGCGGAGCATGACGTCGCGGCCGAGGTGATCGACCTGCGCAGCCTCGTTCCGCTCGACATGGAGACGGTCCTGGCCTCGGTTCGCAAGACCGGGCGCTGCGTCGTCGCCAGCCAGGCCGTCCTCGTGGGCAGCTACGTCAACGAGATCGTGGCGCGGATCCAGATGGAGGCCTTCGACTACCTCGACGGGCCGGTGGGCCGGATCGGCGCCGCCAACGGCATCTCGCCCCAGGCCGAGAGCCTGGAGCGGGCGTTCCTGCCGAACGCCGGCGATGTCGTCCGGGCCGTCCTGGCCATCCTGTAGCCGGAGGCCGTCGTCATGGTCCACGCCATCCGCATGCCGAAGCCCGGCCAGATGACCGAGGAATGCGTCGTCACCGCCTGGCACAAGAACGAGGGAGACCCGGTCCGCCGGGGTGACATCCTCTTCGAGATCGAGACCGACAAATCGGCCATGGAGGTCGAGTCGTTCGAGAACGGCGTCCTCCTCCGGCGCCTCGTCGCAGAGGGCGACGTCGTCCCGGTCAACACGATCTGCGCCTACGTGGGCGAAGCGGGCGAGGCGATCCCGGTCGAGGAGCCCGCGCCCGTCGCGGCGGCGTCGCCGACGCCCGAAGTCACGGCCGGGCCGCCACCTGGCTCCCCGCCTGCGGCTCCCACGCCCTCCATCCGGGTCCCCTCCCCCACCTCCCGACTGGCCATCAGCCCGCGCGCCAGCCGGCTCGCCGCCGAGGCCGGGCTGGACCCGCGCGCGATCACCGGCACGGGCCCGGACGGGCGGATCGTCGAGCGCGACGTCAAGGCAGCGGTCGCGGACCGCGCGATCGCCCCGAGCGCGACGGTGCCCTCGGCGGAAGGCGAGGATGCGCCGCGCCCGCTGAGCCGGATGCGCCGGATCATCGCCGACCGCCTGACCCACAGCTGGACGACGACCCCCCATTTCACGGTCACGGTCGCCGTCGACGTGACCGCCCTCCTCGCGCTCCGGGCCGAGCTCAAGGGCGCCGGCACGAACCTGACCGTCACGGACTTCGTGCTGGCCGCCACGGCCCAGACGCTGGCCGAATTCCCGGACGTCAACTCGCGCACGGACGGCGTCTCCGTCTGGCCGCGCCGCCGGGTCCACCTGGGCCTCGCGGTGTCGCTTCCCGGCGGCCTCGTCGTCCCGGTCATTCGGGATGCCGATCGCCTCCCGATCGGCGACCTCCACGATCGCGCCGTCGTGCTGGCGGCGAGGGCCCGCGAGGGCAGCCTGCCCGTGGACGACATGACGGGCAGCACATTCACCGTGTCCAACCTGGGCATGTTCGGGGTCGAGGAGTTCAGTGCGATCATCAACCCCGGCGAGGCCGCCATCCTGGCCGTCGCGAGCGCAATCCCGACGGCGGTCGCGATCGGCGACGGCCTGGCGGTGAGGTCCGTCATGCGGCTCACGCTCTCGGCGGACCATCGAATGGTCGACGGCGAGCTGGGGGCGCGGTTCCTCGGTGCGATCCGGCGCCGGCTCGAGGATGCGGCGTCGTTTCGCCAGGAAGCCCTGCACGCCTGACGGCAGGCCGGGCGGCCCTGCGCCCACGCTCGATGGTTCGACGGGAGGGAGACGGATGATCGTTGTCTGCGGCGAGGCGCTCATCGACCTCGTCCCCATGTCGCAGGGCGACGAGCCGGCCTACGTCGCCCGGGCCGGCGGCTCGTCGTTCAACGTAGCCATGGGCCTCGGGCGGCTGGGCACCCCGGCCGGGTTCCTGGGGCGGCTTTCGACGGACCCGTTCGGGCAGATGCTGCGCCGCCGCCTCCTCGCCGACGGGGTGGACTGCCAATTCGTCCGGGAAGGCGACGAGCCGTCCACCCTGGCCATCGTCCACCTCGAGGCGGGGGCCGAGCCCGTCTACGGGTTCCACGGCGACGGCGCGGCGGATCGCCTGCTGCACGTCGAGGATCTGCCCGAGGCCCTCCCCGGCGAGGTCGCTGCCCTGCATTTCGGCTCGATCTCGATGGTCCGCGAGCCGGGGGCGTCGGCTTTCGAGGCGCTCATGCGCCGCGAGCACCGGCGCCGCGTGCTCAGCCTTGACCCGAACGTTCGCCCGGGCCTGGTCGGCGAGCGCTCGGCGTACGTGGCGCGCCTCGAGGGCTGGGTCGCCCTGGCGGACGTGGTCAAGGTGAGCCAGGCCGATCTCGCCTGGCTCTACCCGACGACGGCGCCGGACGTGGTGGCCGCAGATTGGCTGGCGCGTGGCCCCGGCCTCGTCGTCGTCACCAGGGGCCACGACGGGGCCTTTGCCCTCGCCGCCGGCTGCCGCGTCGATGTCGCCGGAACCCCGGTCCTCGTGTCGGACACGGTCGGCGCGGGCGATGCGTTCACCTCGGGCCTCCTCGCCTGGCTGCACGAGGCCCGCCGGCTCGACCGCGCGCGGATCCGGGAGATCCCGGCGGACGAGCTGCGCCGGGGCCTCGCGTTCGCGAACCGCGCGGCGTCGATCACCTGCACGCGGGCGGGCGCCCAGCCGCCGACCCGACTGGAGATGGAAGCCCCGGACGCGCCCTGACGACCGTCCGCCCGCGTCGCGGAGGCGAGTCAGCGACGCGCGGCCTCGGCGGTCTCCTCCTGCACCCGTGCCATCGCATGGGCCTGCTCGCGTGTCGCCGGGTAGAGGGAGCGGTAGACGCGGTACAGCTCGTCGTAGCGGGCGCCCGCGCCGAGGTCGGGGACGAGGGTCTCGGCGGGCGCGTTCCAGCGGGCGTCGGCGGCGACCAGCCCGGCTCCACGGCCGGCCAGCATCGCATCGCCGAAGCTCGCCCCGATCGTCACGGCGGGGATGACCTGGCGGAGCCCGGTGACGTCCGAGACGACCTGGGTCCAGAGGTCGCTCTTCGTCCCCCCGCCGACGGCCGTCAGCTGCTCGGGCGCGGCGCCCGCGGCCTCCATCACCTCGAGGTTGTGACGAACCTCGTAGGCCGACCCTTCGAGCACCGCGCGGTACAGGTGGCCCCGGCCGTGGCTCAGCGTGAGCCCGAAGATCCCGCCGCGGGCCTCCGGATCGAAGATCGGCGAGCGGGCCACGCCGAAGAACGGGAGGACCACCAGGCCGGCGGCCCCTGGCGGCGTCAGCGTCGCCTCCTCGATCAGGGCTGAGAACTCCCGACCGACGATGTCACGCAGCCAGACCGTCAGGCCCCCCGAGGTGGAAAGGCCCGCGGCGTATGTGCACGTCCCCTCGAAGACACCCTGGGTGCTCCAGAGGCTGGCCTCTGGTCTGAACTCCCGGGCGATCTCCACCATGAACATCGTCGTGCCGTACATGAGCATCGTGTCGCCCGGGTCGCGGACGCCCGCGCTCAGCGCCTCGGCCCAGGCGTCGATCGTGCCGGCCACGACCGGAGTTCCCTCCGGGATCCCCGTCGCGGCGGCGCCGGGGACGTGGACCCGGCCGACGACCTCGTCGGACCACGCCAACCGCGGGAGGTCCACGCCGGGCACCACGTCCGCGGCCCAGTCCGCGGCCCACGCGGCCGTCTTCATGTCGTAGAGCGGGTCGCACTGGCTGGCCGAATGGTGGTCCAGGACGTACTCGCCGGTCAGTCGTTCGATCACCAGCGAGTGGGCCATGTGGAAGCGGCTCGTGCGGGCCCAGACGTCGGGTTCGTGGCGGCGGATCCAGGCCAGCTTCGGTCCCGCGGCCTGCGAGGTCAGGAGCGTTCCGCCCCGGGCCAGGATGGCATCGGGGCCGAAGCGCTCCGTCATCTCGTCGACCTCCCGGGTCGCCCGGGTGTCGATGCCGTAGAGGATCGCCGGGCGCAGCGAGCGGCCGGCGGCGTCCACCGGCAACACCGCTGGGCCGATGCCGCTCACGCCGACCGCAGCGACCCGGCCGCCTTCGTGGGCCGCCAGCTCCCGCGAGATGGCTACGAAGTCGGCCCACCAGACGGCCTCGCCGTCGTGCTCCGCCCAGCCCGGGCGGGGAAGCGACAGCTGGTGCGGCCGTTGGGCCGTCGCCACGATCGTGCCGTCCTGACGGACCAGCACGCCCTTCGAGCTCGACGTACCGATGTCAATCCCGAGCAACAGGTCACTCACCGTCATCCCTCGGCTGCTGTCGCATGCGGCCCTCTCGCCGAGGCCCCGAAGTCGGCGCCCGACCGGCACCACCGGACCCGACCTAGGGTAGACGGTGGCGGCGGCGTCCACCAGCCCGCGGCGGCCAGACGGAGACCGGGATGCCCGGCCGGCCCTCGCCGCAGGTGCAGTCTCAACGGCTGCCTGGCAGCGGGCGCCGGACCGCTCGCTGCGTCGGGGCGTCGGATGATCGACGCGGCCTCGAGTAGGTCGTGCTCGAGCGCCGACCGCACGAAGGCCTGCCGAGACGGACGAGCACCGACCTGCGCGGCTACTGACGATCCCGCTTCAGCGCCCGTAGAGCGGGCCGAAGTTGGCGCAGGCGCGGAAGTCCGCGCCCTCGAGGTCCGCGGTGCCGAGGTTGGCCCACGCGCTCGGCCGGAACAGGTCCTCCTCGGGGACGTTGTGCATGTGGACCGGGATCCGCAGGATCGAGGCGAGGCTGACCAGGTCGGCCCCGATGTGGCCGAAGCTGATCGCGCCGTGGTTCGCGGCCCAGTTGGCCATGACCGTGTAGACGTCGCGGAACGGGCCCACGCCGTTGGTGCGCGGCACGAACCAGTGCGTCGGCCAGGTGGGGTCGGTCCGCTGGTCGAGCGTGTCGTGGACCTCCTTGGGCAGCTCGACGGTCCAGCCCTCGGCGAGCTGGAGGACCGGGCCCACGCCGGAGACGAGGTTGAGGCGAGCCATCGTGACGGGCATCCCGCCGCGGCTCACGAACTGCGACGAGTAGCCGCCGCCGCGGAAGTAGCCCCGGTTGGCCGGGTACCAGGTGGTCGCGGCGAGGGCCGCCTGCACGTCGCCCTCGGTGATCTCCCAGTACGGCTTCATGGCCGGCCGGCCATCGGCCTCCATCGCCCCGGTGGCGTCGAGCGTCGCCGCGCCCGAGTTGATGAGGTGGATGAAGCCGCCGGCGGCCATGCCCTCGAGGTCGTGTCCGGTGACGCGCTTGACGGCCTCCGGGCTCCAGTAGGTGCGGACGTCGGCGAAGATCTGGGCCCGGTTCGTCAGCAGGTAGCTGAGCAGCATCGTCGCGCCGTTGAGCGAGTCGTTCTCGGTCGCGAAGACGTGCGGCGCCCGGATCCCGTTCCAGTCGAAGGACGAGTTGAGGATGGCCTCCATGAAGTCCCCGTTGGGCGCATGGTCGGTCCACTGGCGCTGGCCCTGGAAGCCGCCGAGGATCGCGTTGCGGCCCATCGCCTCCTCACCGAAGCCGAGCTCCGCGAGGCGCGGGTTGCCGACAAGGAGGTCGCGGGTGACCAGGGTCATCTTGACCACGGTCTCCCAATCGCGGTCCTTCTCCTCGCGGCTCTTGGCCTTCTCGGCCGGGTTGCGGTCAACCCCTTCGCGGCAGTTCGCCTTCGTCCAGGCGAAAGCCTTCTCGAATTCGACCTGGTCGTAGATGGCCTCGTCGAGGCGGCGGGTGAGCTCGGACATGTCGACGCACTCGACGCGCATGCCGAGGTACTTCTCGAAGAACGGCTGGTCCACGATGGAGCCGGCGATGCCCATCGAGACGCCACCGAGCGAGAGGTAGGACTTGCCGCGCAGGATCGCGGCCGCCAGGCCGGCCTTCGCGAAGCGCAGGATCTTCGCCTGGACATCGGCCGGGATGGTCCCGTCGGAGGCATCCTGGACGTCGCGCCCGTAGATGCCGAAAGCCGGCAGGCCCTTCTGGGTGTGGGCGGCCAGGACGGCGGCGAGGTAGACCGCGCCGGGCCGCTCCGTGCCGTTGAAGCCCCAGACCGCCTTGGGGGTCAGGGGATCCATGTCCATCGTCTCCGACCCGTAGCACCAGCACGGGGTGATCGTGATCGAGACGCCCACGCCTTCGCGGCGGAAGAGCTCGGCCACCTTGGCCGCCTCGTAGACGCCGCCGATGTTGTGGTCCGGGACGATGACCTCGACCGGGGTGCCGTCGGGATAGCGGAGGTTCGCCGCGATGAGGTCGGCCGTGCGGCGCGCCATCGCCTGGGTCTGCGCCTCGAGCGACTCGCGCACGCCGTGCAGGCGGCCGTCCACCGCCGGGCGGATGCCGATCCTGGGCCAGTCGCCGACGAAGCGGCCGGTGGTGTTGATCATGGTCATGTGCGTTCCTCTCACGTCCAGAGTGCCGGCGCCGCCGTTGAGGCCTGACGCCAGGTGGTCGATGTGATCGCCTATTCGGGCATCACTACGCCGATCGTGAGCAGCAGGTTGGCGTAGATCCGCTGCTCGCCGGTCGCGATCGCGAGGGCCAGGTCCGGCCCGCGCGCCATG
>Ga0315283_10006539_pt1 | contig 10409 bp, 12 predicted proteins | sample YL17G09_0_MG_FD_204541 | JGI IMG/M metagenome (GOLD analysis project Ga0315283, IMG submission 204541) | Sediment microbial communities from Yellowstone Lake, YNP, Wyoming, USA - YL17G09_0 | ecosystem: Environmental > Aquatic > Freshwater > Lake > Sediment | place: USA: Wyoming | collected...
GGGCGCGGACCCCGCTAAAGATCAATCCTATTTTCTGCACCGCCTGTCCCGGGAAGTTTTCCCGCGACTTCTTTTTCCTTTAGGCGATCGGACTAAAACCGAGGTCAAGACCTTAGCCCGGGAAATAGGGCTCCCGGTTTTCCATCAGGAAGAAAGCCAGGACGTCTGTTTTCTCCCGCCGGGAGGCTACCGGGAATTTATGCTCCAGGAGGTGGGAGAAAACTTAAACCGCAGAGGGGATATGGTTGACCTCCAAGGCCGCCAGGTGGGGGAACATCAGGGGTTGTACGCCTACACCATCGGCCAGCGCCGGGGACTGGGACTGCCGGGGAAAGAACCCTATTATGTGGTCCGGATGGACCTTCAAAAAAATGAGCTGGTTATCGGGGTTAAAAGGGACTTGGAACAAAAAGGTTGCCGGGTGGGGAAGGTCCACTGGCTCTGCCACCCTCCGAAAATCGACGGTCTGAGGGTCCAGGTCCAGCTTCGTTATCGCCACCGCCCGGCTTCAGCCACCCTGTCCCGGAATTCGGATCAAAGCCTCCGGGTTCGCTTCGACCTACCCGAAAAGGCCGTCACTCCCGGCCAGGCCGCTGTTTTCTATTTGGACGACGCGGTGCTGGGCGGCGGCTGGATAGAACCCGACCTTTGAAAGAATAGTTCTTAGCCCTTTTGGGCGGGTGGCAATATGGAGGCGATCAGTCCGAAACCAGGCCTTCGTGGCCGGCGGGGTCTCTGGGAAAGGGTTTTCCAAAGACCATCCGGACTCCGAATCCGGGCCTAAAACATCAACTTAATTTGTAGGCAGGCCCAAAACAGGAGACCTTCAACGCTTTCCCAGCCCGCCCTGCCTCCAGGGCGATTTGACGAGACGGGGGCCGGGTTAGAACCGAAAAAGAAATGTGGAAAACCCTTTCCCAGAGACCCCGCCGGCCATACCCCATATTGGGGGGGCCCACCCAAAAGGGCGAACAACCATTAATGAAAAAAGTCGCCATCCACACCTTAGGCTGCAAAGTCAACCGGTTTGAATCCGAGGCCCTGGTTCAGGCCTTTCAGGAACAGGGCTGGGCCCCGGTTTCTTTCCAGGAAGCGGCCGACCTCTACATCGTCAATACCTGCGCCGTGACCGCCGAGGCCCAGCGCCAGTCGGCCCAGGCCGTCCGCAGCATCCTGCGCCGTTCGCCGAAAGCCCTAATCGCAGCCGCCGGGTGCGCCGCCCAGCTCTTCCCGGATTATTTCAGCCAAATATCCGGCCTGGACTACCTCTTCGGGACGGGAAATAAATCGGAGATCCCCCTCAGCGAAGATTTTTCTCAAAAACCCGGTTCTCCCCAAATCAGGATTCAACGGCTTTCTCCCGCCAGCCCGTTATCCCTGGAATGCCCGCAGCCCTCTCTTCGGACCCGGGCGCTTTTCCGCATCCAGGATGGCTGCGACGCCCAGTGCAGCTACTGTATCGTTCCGCAGGCCCGCGGTCCTTCCCGCAGCCTGCCGCCTGACCGGGTCAAAGAAGGCCTGTTCCGTTTAGGAGCGGCGGGGATCCAGGAGATTATCCTGACCGGCATTCATTTGGGTCATTACGGACGAGACCTCCAGCCCCCCTGGAGCTTGACCGAATTACTGGTCGAGGTCCTGAAAGCTCCCGGCCGGCCTTTTCTGCGCTTAAGTTCCCTGGAGATGCACGAGCTAACGCCGGGCCTGGTCTCCCTGTTTAAAAAGGAACCGCGGTTGTGTCCGCACCTGCATATCCCGCTGCAAAGCGGCGACGACCCCATACTTAAGCGAATGAACCGCCCCTATTCGACCGCTGAATACGCAGCACTCCTTCACCGGCTCCACTCCGAACTCCCTGATGCGGCCTTGGGGGCGGACGTCATCGTGGGTTTTCCCGGGGAAGATGAAAGCGCTTTTCAACGAACCCATGATTTTATCGCCCATCTGCCTTTGGCCTATCTCCACGTCTTTCCTTATTCCTCCCGGCCCGGCACGCCGGCCGCCCTTTTCAGCGGACAGGTCTCGGCCGGGGAAAAGAAAGAGCGGGCCCGGCGGCTTCGGGCCTTGGATCAAGAGAAGCGGTCTGATTATTACCAGCGATGCGCCGGCCGAGAGTTCTCGGCTTTGGTGCTCCGTTCAACCGGCCCGGATGGCTGGTGCGAGGGATTGACCGTCAATTATCTGCCCATTCGGTTCCAGGGGCTTTTTCAGAAAAACACCCGTCTCCGAGTCCGAATCATCGGACGGGACGGAAAGGGGATACTAGCTGAGCCAGGGGATGAAAGGATTTGACAATCCGACCTGTTTTATGCTAATCTTATAAAAATATCCAGAACAGGGATTATCCCGGAAAGAGGAGCCGACCGATGAAAGTCAAAGATAGAATGACCACCGACGTTATCACCCTGACCCCGGATACCACCGTGCTTCGAGCCATGAGCTTGGTTCAGCAAAAGGGGATCCGCCATTTGCCGGTCGTCCAAGGAAAACAGGTCGTAGGCATGGTTACCAACCTGGATATCCAGCGGGTGAGCGCCTCGGATGCCTCCACCCTGTCCGTGTATGAACTGAACTACCTGCTGGATAAGATTAAGGTCTCCCAATTTATGACCAAGAAGGTTTTTACCGTGGATCCTGACGAACCCATCGAAGCGGCGGCCAAACAGATCTATGACCACAAGATCGGTTCCCTGCCGGTGGTAAAAAACGGCGAACTGGTGGGGATGATTACCAGTTCGGATATCCTGGAGACTTTCATTGAAGTCCTGGGCATCAACGAGCCCAGTGTCCGCATCGAACTGGAACTGGAGAACCGCACCGGTTCCCTGGCCGACGCGGCCAAGATTCTCAAGGACCTGGGGCTCTATCTGGTCAGCGCGGTCACCCTGCCCAAAACCGAAGGTCTAACCCGGTCCACGGTCTTCCGCCTCCAGCCCACGGATATAAAGAAATTAAAGGAGCAGCTCTGCGCCGCCGGCCCCCCCATCGTGGCCGTCCACGACTAAGCCGTTAACTTTATCTTTGGGGGCCTGGGTCAGAGAGGAACACTTTGACCCAGGCCGGGCATTAATCGCCCGCGGCCTGGCAGAGATCATTCGTATTCAAGTAAATAACGCCGTATTCCATATTTTTGCCGCCCAAAAGGATCAGCACCTTATCTTCCACGATTTCAATTTTTCGCATTTCCGGGTGATCGAAGACCTTGACCCGGGTCCATTCCCTCCCATCGACCGTCCGATATAAGGCTGAGGTCCCTTGACCGCTTTCCCAGCCCGAGTCGGCCAGGGCCCATAAATACCGACCACAGGCAGCCAAACTCGTAACCCCGTTCATCTGGATATCGGCCAAGACTTCCTGCCGCTTCAACCCATCGTAACGGTAGATTCTGGCCGTGTTGGGGGCCTTTCGATCGTTGCTCCACCCCCCGGTACCCAGATACAGATGCCCCCTCCAGGAAAAGGCGCATTGATATTCAGCCCCTCCTTCCAGGGAAGGAACCGGCGTATAACGGTTCCCATCCCGGGTCCTGTAGGCCGTGGCCTTCCCCTGGGAATAGGGCGTTCCCTGATGCCCAAAAAGATAAAGCTCCTCCTGGAAGACGGCGGGAACCCAGGCCCAGTCTTCCAAAGCGGCAACTTCCTCGAACCGTCTCCCCTCTGCAGACCGCAGCACCTTTATCCCCTTTTTGAAACTACCCGTCACGTAGAGTTGATTTTGAAAAACCTGGGCGAAAAAAATCCCCTCCACGGGCGGAATGGGCACCGGCTCCCAATCCCCGGTCTCCCTGTTCCATCGGCGAATTTCCGAAGGACTTTTTTCAACCAAGGCGTACAAGGTATTCTGGAAAACGATCAAATCCAGTACGGCCTCCGCCGGATCGTCCGGGTGAGGGAGGATGGTTCCCTTCACCCCGGAACCCAACTGATCGAGTTTCGCGGAATAAACCGCGCCCGGACTGTGGGTCCCGGCGAAAATTAACCCTTCATAATATTTTCCGGATACAAACCGAGAAGCCGGTTTGTCCTTAAAGTAAAGGACTTTCCATCCTGTTTCCCCGGGAAAGGCGGGAGGCCCGCTTAAAAAAAGGAAAAGGAGGAAAAGGGAAGGGATAAAAATGAAACGGAAAGGGAGTCGGCCCATAGAATTATTTTGTTATTTATTTTGCCAAAGTCCTTTATAATTAAATTGAAGTGCTGGTTTCTTAAAAAGTCCCCTTCAAACCTTCTTATCAAGTGCCGCGTTTGCGGAAAGGAGAAAGCACCATGGGAGAAAAAATTAGCTGGGAATCGGAGTTCGCCACCGCCCTGAACCGGGCCAAGGCTGAAGGAAAAGAGATCCTCTTGTCCTTTCATAATCCGGGCTGAATCGGCTGCCAACAGATGGATGCGGTTACGTATCCTGATTCCAAAGTGAGCGATTTTATCGAAACAAAGATGATCCCCTTGCAGGTTCCTTACAACCACCAGCCTCTTTCCACCGACTTTAATGTCCAGTGGACCCCTACCCTGGTCATCCTGGATGCGGTGGGGAAAGAACACCACCGGACCGTGGGCTTCCTGGGCCCGGAAGAATTGATCCCTTCCCTGCTTTTAGGGGTGGCCAAGGTCCATTTTGACCTGGAACAATTTGATCCTGCCCTGGCCAACCTGGAGGCCTTGCTGGCGGGTTACCCTAAGAGCGATGCCGCCCCGGAGGCGATTTTTCTGCGGGGGGTCTCCCGCTACAAAAGCACCCACGAGGCCAAACCTCTCAAGGAGGCCTATGAACTGCTCCAGGCCCAATACCCCGGGAGCGAATGGACCAAAAGGGCCTACCCGTACCGTCTACTGTAAACGCCAACCAAAATTTTTCATATTAAATAAACGTCGAACATTGAACATCGAACGCCCAACCTCTAATGAAAAACAAACCTCTGTTAAACATTCGATGTTGGAAGTTCGATGTTCGACGTTCAGCCTTTCATTGACCCTTCCTGATCGAGGATCTCCCGAATTTTTACGGAGATTTCCTTCAGGTCAAAGGGTTTCTGGATAAATCCCCGGCATCCCTGGTCCAGGATCTCCTGGGCCAGGCCGCTGATGCTGTAACCGCTGGCCAGCAGAACCTTGACCCGGGGATTTATTTTTTTTAAGGATTGAAAGGTTTCTCCGCCCCCCATGACCGGCATGATCAGGTCCAGGACCACCAGATCGATCTCTCCCGCTTTTTGGGAATAGAGATCCAGGGCCTCCCGGCCGTTCTGGGCCATGAATACCGTATACCCCAATTTTTCCAACAACTGGGCCGCCACCTGGAGAATGACCTCCTCGTCGTCCACTAACAGGATACCTCCCTGGTCCATCCTGAGGATGGCGTGTTCTTTTATTTCTTCTTCGGCCGCCTTAATGGAGGCGGGAATATAGAAATTAAAGGTGGTCTCCAGGTAGAGATCCCCTCCCTGGGGCATGGCCTGCCAGGCATTGACCAGGAGGTTAAGGAGGACCTGTTCCATCTGCCCCCGGTCCACCTCCAACGTCCACACCCCCTCCGCTAACTTTTTATGGATACTAATGCCCTTCTGGGTCCGCCCGAACAGGGCGGAAGCCTTGTCGATCAAGTCGTTGAAATCGGTGGGTTTGACCTGGTATTTCCCCCTCCGGGCAAACCCCAGTAACTGTTTGGTCAGGTCCGCCCCGCTGCGCACGCAGGCTTCGATGTGCTGCAAGCGCTCCCGGTCCGGGTGATGGGAAGGCAGGTCCATCAGCATCAATGATGGTCTCCGATTGAGCCATCCGCCGGCGCAATTCCGTCATTTCCTCAATCAATCGGTGGGTGTCTGCTCTTGATCTTCCATGTTTTCCTCAGTGAAATGATCCACTGGGAACTCGGGGATTTCGGATTCAGAATATAAAATTGAACTTCCAAAAACTTTATTGTATTTTATTTGAGATGTCAAATATAGAGGAGGACCCCTATGGAAACGATAGAATGGAATCCGGGAAAAATTTTGGAAACTTCGGGAAGCTACTGGAAGGCCTGCACCCTGCATGCCAGCGTCAAGCTCGGGATTTTTACCCTGATCGGGGACCGACCGCGCACGGATCAGGAAATCGCTGAAGACCTGGGAGGTGATCTCAGGGGGGTGACCATGCTGCTGAACGCCCTCTCCGCCCTGGGCCTCTTGTCCAAGAAGGAAAACGCCTATGCCAACACGGACACCAGTAAAACCTTCCTGAAGAAGGATTCGCCGCAGTATCTCGGCTACATGCTCATGCACCATCACCACCTGGTGGAGTCCTGGAGCAAACTGGACCAAGGGGTCCTCACCGGGAAGCCGACCCGGTCCCGGTCCGGCTTCGAAGAAGAGGAGGTGCGGGAAAGTTTTCTGATGGGCATGTTCAATATGGCCATGAACCTGGCCCCCCGGATCGTCCCGGAAATTGACCTCTCCGGCCGAAAACACCTGCTGGACCTGGGAGGAGGTCCGGGTACCTACGCCATCCATTTCTGTCTGAAGAACCCCGGGTTAAGGGCCACGGTCTATGACCTGCCCACCACCCGGTCTTTTGCCGAAAAGACCATCACCCATTTCGGTCTGTCCGATCGCATTGAATTTCAGGAAGGCGATTACCTGGAGGGAACGATTCAGGGGACCTTTGATGTGGTCTGGCTGTCCCATATTCTCCATGGGGAAGGGCCGGAGGATTGTCAGCGGATGATACGGAAAGCCGTTTCCACCTTGGCGCCCGGCGGTTTAATTTTAGTCCACGAATTTATTTTAAACGACGAAATGGACGGCCCTATCTTCCCGGCCATTTTTTCCCTGAATATGCTTCTGGGAACGGAAAAAGGCCAGTCCTATTCCGACCGCCAGATCCGGGAGTTGCTGGCCCAGGCCGGGGTCCGGGAACTCCGGCGGATTCCCGTTCAGACTCCGAATGATTCCGGGATCATTCAGGGAAGGGTCGGATAGAATTTCTTCTTAAAGAAACGAGGTGCGGGTTGCACCACCCGACCCATTCGGCGAGGCCGGGGTCCTTTAGGTATTGACATTGGTATAATTTTAAGCTATACAGAAAGTATGAAAACAGCGATCTCCATTCCGGACCAACTTTTCGAAGAGGTAGAAACATTTTCGAAAAAGCATCGACTCTCCAGAAGCGAGGTGTTTGCCATGGCGGTTAAGAAGCTACTGGAAAAAGAAAAAACGGGGGAACTTCTTGCCGCCTTGAATGAGGCCTACTCCGAGGGCGAATCCTCGGAAGAGGTCCAAGTGCGGGAAAAAAGCAAGAGATATTATCAACGTAGAATCATCAAGGAAGAATAATGGAAATTAACCAGGGTGATCTTTTCTGGGTGGATCTTGGAGTTCCCCGAGAATCGGAGCCGGGTTACCGCCATCCTCATGTGGTCATCCAGAATAACCTTTTTAATCAAAGCAGGATCAATACCGTAGTGGTCTGTGCCCTGACTTCCAATCTCAAGAGGGCAAAGGCGCCTGGGAACGTCCTCCTTCTAAAAGGCGAAGGCAATCTGAATAAAGACAGCGTGGTCAACATCTCACAGGTGATCACGGTCAACAAATCCGATCTAGTCGAAAAAATCGGATCTCTTCCGGCAGGCAGAATAAAAGAGATTTTTGAAGGCATTCGACTGCTGACCGAACCGAGAGAGGTCTAAGACGGCAACTAAGTTGGGGGTCAAATTCTTACGACTTACCAGTGGTAAAGGAAAGGGTCTATTCAGAAGAGGTCCTGTTCCTATCCTGATCCTGTTTGTTCTCCTTTCCCCGATTTCTTTAGCCGGCGCTTCCCTCGAAGGCCCTTTCCGGGTTAAAAATCAATTCCCGCTTTTTCTCCATCTGAATGCCCCCATTCTGGAGAAGGCGGCCCAGGAGGACTCGATCTCCCTGAGTTTTTCTTATTCCAGCGTCTTTATGAAAAAGGGGTCCTCCGATTGGCTATTGGATCTGGACCTGGAATCGGCGGAATTTAATTTTACTTACAAGAAGAATCTCCTCGGGTGGGTCGAACTGGGGCTGGAAATACCGCTGTTGGGCTTCAGTCCCGGGTTCCTGGATCAGCCGCTGGAGAGCTACCACAGCGCCTTCGGCTTCCCCGATTACGGCCGCAGCCGATACCCTAAAAACGAGTTTCACTACCGGTTGGTCCGAAAGGGGAAATTGCTCGTCGAGGGGGAGAGCGGCAAGGTCGGGTTGGGTGATTTGCGCCTGACCGGGAAAAAAGAATTTTCCTTCGGGGAAACGCTCCTGGCCGTCAAGGCGGATCTGGAATTGCCGACCGGGGACGCCAATACCGGTTTCGGGAACGGCAGCCTCGATTGGGGACTGGCGGTCATCGGGGAACGCAACCTGGGAAAGGCCATCAAGCTGACCGGCGCCTTGGGTCTGGTGCTGCCCGGGGATTTGAAAGCCCGGGAAACTATCAGTCTTCAACCCTATTATTATTTCGGCGCGGCTGCGGAGTGGGGGCTGTGGAAAAACTTCGAAGTCCTGGGGCAGTTCCTGGTCCAGACCTCCCCCTACCCGGAGACAGGGATTTCCACTGTCGATCAGACCGGCGTGATCCTGATCCTAGGGGGCCGGTACGCCTTCGGGCGGAATTCCCTGGAATTGTCCTTTACCGAAGATCTGAACACTACCGGGGCCCCGGATTTTACGTTTCAGCTTGGCTTTAAGCACAAGTTTTGATAAAGGGAGAACAACCATGAAATGGATTAATGCGGTCACGGAAGATTCGGTCCGAATTCTGAAACTCAACCGCGGTGTCACCAACGCCATCAATGCGGAACTATTAAAGGAACTTGAAGACAGCCTGAGGGAGATCAGAAACGACCCCGAAATCTGCGCCCTGGTGCTGACCAGCGCCAACAACAAATTTTTCTCTGCCGGTTTCGACATCCCCGAGCTTTATCCCCAGGAGCCCTCGGGGTTCAAGGATTTTTTTCGTTCGTTCAACCGGATTTGCCTCGACCTCTACACCCTGCCCTGCCCTACGGTAGCCGCCCTGACCGGCCACACCGTGGCCGGCGGTTTTATTCTGGCCTCCTGCTGCGACTATCGATTTATGGCCCAGGGGAAAAAGTTATGCGGTTTGAATGAGATCCAGATCGGAGTCCCGGTGCCCTACATCGCCGATTTGACCCTCCGCCAACTGGTGGGTGATCGGGCGGCCACCGAGATCATGTACACCGGCGCCCTGGTGCCGGCCGAAAACGCGCTTCAAATAAAATTCCTGGACGCTTTGGTTTCACCCGAAGAACTCTTGAAAGAAGCCGTTTCCAAGGCCGGGACCCTCGGCCGCCTCCCCCAGGCGGCTTTCCAGACGATCAAAACCAATCGGACCGCCGAGATAGCCGCCCGGGTCCGGCAAAAACTGGAGGAAGACGTCCAGACCTTTCTGCAGATGTGGTACAGTGAAGAAGCCCGGGAACGCTTAAAGGAAGCCATAAAGAAATTTTGAACTGGCCGAGCGCAGAGCGCTGGGCGCTGGGCGATAGGCGAGAAAGGAAAATCCGCTTATCGATTTGTACCTGCGCAATGCTCGCCCTATGGTCTTTGTTCTTTGCGTGGACGCCATGCGCTTCGCGCTCTGCGCCAAACGGTCTTCAAAGGGAGGACTTATGGAAGTCAAAATCGGAGAGACCTTGTTCTTTCTGGAGGAAGGCGACATCACCCGGCAGGAAACCGAGGCCATCGTCAACGCCGCCAATTCCCGCCTGGCCGGAGGCGGCGGCGTGGACGGGGCCATCCACCGTGCCGGAGGACCGGCCATCATGGAGGAATGCCGCCGGATCGACGAGTGCCCCACCGGCCAGGCCGTAATTACCACCGGCGGAAACCTGAAGGCCCGCTATGTGATCCACACCGTGGGGCCTATTTATCGGGACGGGGCCCGGGGCGAAGCCGACCTCCTGGCGAGTGCTTATCTCGAAAGCCTGAAACTGGCCCGGAAAAAAGGAATGCGCTCTCTGTCCTTTCCGTCGCTCAGCACCGGGGCGTATGGGTATCCATTGGATGAGGCGGCGGCGATCGCCCTAAAAACCGTAGTGGGGTTCATCAAGGAAAACCCGGTCTTCGACCGGGTCGGTTTCGTCCTTTTCGGCCGCCCATCCTACCAGGCCTATGAAAGGGCTTTAAGAAATTTGATCTGCTGTTGACCCAAGAAAGAAATAGTGATAACCTTGCCGTCGGTTTCCCATGAGATTTGATGGCAAGGTTATCACTAAAGAATTCTCCGCCAGCTTGGCGCCGATTGCCTTGAACCCGATTATGATCCCAGGATTTTTAAACCACCAAACCAGATTAATACGGCAACCCGTCTTCCAGTTTCATCAACATCCCAGGGAGGAGGCAGGAATATGGCGGAATTACTTATGATTTTGAAGCCCCAGATTTGTGATCCGGCTTTTAC
>Ga0315283_10006540_pt1 | contig 10409 bp, 8 predicted proteins | sample YL17G09_0_MG_FD_204541 | JGI IMG/M metagenome (GOLD analysis project Ga0315283, IMG submission 204541) | Sediment microbial communities from Yellowstone Lake, YNP, Wyoming, USA - YL17G09_0 | ecosystem: Environmental > Aquatic > Freshwater > Lake > Sediment | place: USA: Wyoming | collected...
GCTCCTGCTGCCCCTCCTGCTCCTGCTCCTGCTCCTGCTGCCCCTCCTGCTCCTGCTGCCCCTCCTGCTCCTGCTCCTGCTCCTGCTCCTGCTCCTGCTCCTGCTCCTGCTCCTGCTCCTGCTCCTGCTCCTGCTCCTGCTCCTCTCCTCTGCCTCTCCTTGTCGAAGGCGAGAAAGCACAGATCGGGCCAGTTTCGCAAGAAATAACGATAGGTGAAGATCGAGTAGGGCTCGGAGAGCTCGGCGTCGACGAGGGACATGGCGAGGGGGAGGTCGGCCTCTCCGGCGTACTTTTTTTTTTTTTTTTTTGAGAGGTCGTGGTCGAGGTGAGGGGAAGGGAGAGAGCGGCGAAAGAAATCGATGCGGCTCGGGAGCATCCTCTGCGCGTTTCCTTCTTCCGAAACTCACGGGTCGGTAGAATATGTCCGAAGACGAAGACGACGTCGAAGCGGCACCGGCAGAAGAGCCGTCCCCTGCGGGGAGCGGCAGGCGCGACGTCATCCAGAGCCGGTTTCGTCCGCTGCCTGGCCGTCGTCGCCGTCGTCGTCGAGAGAGAGAGAGGGAAAATAGTGAGGCGCCCATACCTCGGCGTCATTTTTCCTTCGCGGGCGCGCCCTCGACTTTTCTCAGCCTCGTCGACGGAAGAGAGAGAGAGAGAGAAGAGAGAGCGAGCATTCCCTCGCGCCGTTCGTTCGCCCTCCGCTGCTCTTCCGCGCAACGGCAAATGCTCGACTCGAAGAGCTCTCCGTCTTCCCGAGCGCTCGCCGGGATCAGCGTCGCTGCGTGAGTTCGGGCACCGTTCGAGTTCAAAGTCGGGGAGGAAGGAATTGTCTTTTTTCCTTTTGCTCGCGTCGTCGACAGCCCGAAGCAAATTTCAAACGTCCGGCGATCTCATCCCACCTCCTCTGCACCCTATAACCTTTTCTCTCGCAGCGTCGTCGCCGGCTCCCTGGCCCTCTTCGCCAACCGGCGCCGCCGATCCCGCTTCTGCGGCGGCGTCCCCTCCCCGAGGCCGCACAAGCAGGGGAGTGTCTCGTTCTTCTCCACGAGCTCGAAGAGCAGTATCAACATCAGCGCCATCGCTTCTGCGATGGCCGCGGCAGCACCATCGTCCCCTCCACCCTCCTCCTCCTCTGTCGCTCCGCCGCCCGCGGAGCTCGTCGCCGCCGCGGCCAGGGCCAACCAGTCGCACCTCTTTGGCGACTGGGAGCAGCTCAGCGAGGCGCAGCGCGCGCGCAGGTGCGCGGACGTCGCCGCGGTCGACTTCTCCGCATTGGCCGTCGCGCTCTCGGCGGCGCTCGGCGCCGAGAAGGAGGGCTCCTCCCCGGCCTCCTCCACGGCCGCCCGCAACGCCGGCTGCGAGCCCTGGAACCGTGTCGTCTCGCTCGAGGGCGGGACGAACGCGGAGCAGGTCGCCCTCTGGGAGGCAAGGGGCCTCGCGGCGGCCGCCGCGGGCGAGCTCGCCGTCGTCGTCCTCGCCGGCGGGCAGGGCACGAGGCTCGGCGCCTCGGGGCCCAAGGGGTGCTTCGACATCGGCCTGCCCTGCGGGACGTCGCTCTTCGGGCTCCTTGCCCGGCGGGTGCTCCGCCTGCGCAAAAGGGCCTCGGCGGCGGCGGGCGGGAAGGACGGGGACGGGGAGCTCGCCAGGGTCGACCTCTACGTCATGACGTCGGCGGCGACGCACGACGAGACCGTCGCGCACTTCGAGGCGAACGGCCACTACGGCCTCGGCCGCGACGGCGTCTTCTTCTTCAGGCAGGGGACGATGCCGTGCGTGACCGAGGAGGGCAAGGTGATCCTCGGCCCCAGGAGAGCGGCAAAGGCGAAGGCGGCGGGGGGGGAGGCAGCAGGGGGAACGAAAGAGGAGGAGGGGGAGGAGGGGGAGGAAGGAGGAGGGATCGCTGCGTCGCCCGACGGCAACGGCGGGCTCTACGCCGCGCTCGTCGCCTCGGGCGCCCTCGACCGCATGGAGCTCCGCGGTGCCAAGGTCGTCGACGTCGTCTGCGTCGACAACGCGCTCGCTTCCCCCGGCGACCCGGCGTTCGTCGGGGCCTGCGTCTCGCGAGGGGCGAGCGTTGGCTGCCGCGCCGTCTCGCGGTCGCGCCCCGAGGAAAAGGTCGGCGTCTTCGCGCGCGACTCCAGAGGGCGCCTCCGCGTGCTCGAGTACAGCGAGCTGGCCCCGGAGCAGGCCAGCGCGGTCGACGACGCCACCGGGAGGCCCTCGTTCGCGTGGGCAAACGTCTGCATGCACCTCTTCTCGACCGGCTTCCTTCGGGCGGCCGCGGCCGACCTGGGGTGCGGCCCCGGGGGGCGCGCGCTCTACCACTGCGCGCGGAAGCCGATCCCCTCCTTTTCGGCCGCGAAGGACGCCGACGTCTCCATCCCGGGGATCAAGCTCGAGCTGTTCGTGTTCGACGCCTTCGACGCGGTCCCCGAGGCCGAGGTGCTCGTCTGCGGCGTCGCGCGTGAAGACATGTTTGCTCCCGTGAAGAATGCCGACGCGGCGGGGAGAGATCCTTCCTCGGCCGCCGTCGTCGTCGGAGTCGACACCCCTGCCGCGGCGAGGGCGGCGCTTCTGGCCCGGAGGGCGAGGGTCGGGGAGGAGAGAGGGTTTTGAAAGTGTGGAGTTTGAGTCGAATCGAGTCGAGTTGAGTTGAGAGAGAGAAGAAAGAGGGAAAGGAAAGGAAAAAAAGAGAGAGAAAAGAGAGAGCAAAACGAAAAAATCAAAACAGAAGAGAGAGAAAAATCATAAGTAATCATTATCAGTGCGAAATACTACAAAGCACCCCCTCCCCCCTCTCTCTATCAGATCCCGAGCTCGTTCAGCAGCCTCCAGTGCTCCGCGACGCCCACGACGCTCGAAGCCGCGACCGCCCCGCTGGCGGCCACCGCGGGGACCCCGACGCCCGGGAAGGCAAAGTCGCCGACGCAAAACAGGTTTTCTGGGAGGCCGCGGGGCCCCTTGGCGCTCGGGAACCCGCGGCCGGCGACCCACGCCGGCCCGTAGGACCCGCGGGACCTGCTCAGATAGCGCTCGTGGGTCGGGGGCCCCCCGAGCAGGAAGACCTCGCTGCGCTCGCGCAGGCCCGGCACGGCCTCCTCGGCTGCGGCGACCAGGGTCCCCGCGCGGAGCTCCTTGAACTCGTCGAGCTTTGCGCGGTTGGCCCTCCTGCCGAGCCCGCCGTCCCGCTCGATGCGCGCCAGGAGCTCCTCCCAGGGACCGTAGGGCTCCGTCGCCGGGTAGTAGGCGTGCAGCGTGTGTTTTCCGGGGGGGGCCAGCGACGGGTCGGCGACGGAGGCGATGGAGACCAGAGAGACGTTCTGCTCCGCGTCGATCTCTGCTCCTCCGCCGCGTCCGCCGTCGCCGCCGCCGCCCCAGCTCTCCACCCGCAGGTGGTGCATGTCCAGTTCCGGATCGAGCCCGGAGGCGTCGAAGCCGGCGTGGAGGTGGACGAAGGAGCGCAGGAGCGGGGTCTTGCGCTCCTGGGCAGAGAGGGCCTCTTTGGAAGAGGCGGCGGCGGCAGCGGCAGCAGAAGAAGAGCCGCCGCCGCCGCCGCTGCCCTCGGCGGCGCGCGCGAGCGCGAGCGTCCCCGCGGCGTCGGCGTTGGATACCACGGCCCTGCTCGCGCGGACGACCTCCCCGCTCCCCGCGAGCCTCACGCCGACCACCCTCCCCTTGCCGTCGTCCGAGAAGACGAGGGACTCGACCCTCGCGCTCGTGGAGACGACGCCGCCGCGCCGCACGACCGAGGCCGCGAGCGCCTTGGCGACGGCCGCCGCGCCCCCGAGCGGGAACTGGAGGAGGGAGGAGCCCGAGCTCGAGGGGGAGGTCAGAGAGGCCTCTTCGGCAGAGTACCACTCGTTGAACATGAAGGCGATCTCCTTTGAACGGAGGAATGTTTTTTTTTTGTGGAGCAGAAGCGGAATCAGAACCGAGAAAGAGAGAGTGAGTTTTTTTGCCCCTCCTTTTGATAAGCTTCTTCGGTCTCTCAAAAAAAGAAGGCTTCTTCGGTCTCTCAAAAAAAGAAGGCTTCTTCTGTCTCTCAAAAAAAGTAGGCTTCTTCGGTCTCTCAAAAAAAGAAGGCTTCTTCGGTCTCTCAAAAAAGAAGAGAAGAAAAGAGAAGAACAAACAAAAAAACAAAACTCTCACCGCAGTCGGCGTCCCGGAGGCGGGCAGCCCGCAGAGCAAGAAACACAGCAAGTCGAGCCAGTTCCTCAAAAAGGGCTCCGTGATGTCAACCTTGTCCAGCGTCTCGGAGAAAGGGCGAGGCAGCGCCGAGAGGTGCGGCAGCGAGGCGGCGATCGAGGGGAGGTAGCGGACGCCGGCCGTGACGGCCGCGCCGAGGGGGTCCCCAGCTCGCAGCGCCACCGCGGGGACCGCCGTGGCCGCGGCGGCGAGCGGGCGCATCGCGGCCCGCAGCCGCAGCCACTGCCTCTCGGCCTCGGCCGGGCCGCCGGCCCCCTCGGAGAAGAGGGGCAGCAGCTCGAGGAAGCCCGCGGACCCGACCCTCGCCCTCACGCGGCGGCGCGCCGCAGCGCCGCCGCCGCCGCCGCGCTTCGGCCCCGGCAGGGAGACTTGCCAGGCGTCGTATTCGTGGAAGCGCAGGTCGGCGGCCGTCACCCCCGCGGCCGCGAGCACGTGCGCCATCGGGTTGCCTCCCCTGTTCCCGAGCCCGCTCTCGGGGCTCATCCCCGAGAACAGCGACGGCCCGGACTCGAAGCGGAAGAGGCCGCCGCTGCCGCCGCCAGGCGCGGCCGCGCCGCGCCGCGTCCACGAGTGCGCGGCCCCGCCGACCTCCGAGTGCGCCTCGAGGACGCGCACGCGGAGGCCGTACTTCGAGAGCAGGGCGGCGCACGAGAGGCCACCGAGGCCGGAGCCGATTATGACGGCGTCGAAGGGGGAGGAAGAAGAGCGGGTCGAGGTCGAGGTCGGCGTCGGCGACTGCGACGGCGATGCCACGGCGACTGATGGCGACGATGGTCGGACGACATTCGATCGACGCTTCGATCTCGCTCCTCGCGCCGTGGGGCGTCCTCCGGGAGGTGATTGCCCCGTGCATGCTCCCAGAGACACCGTGCGCATTGTTTCTTGGCCCGGCTCGTATCAAAAATCAAGGGGGGAGAAAAGCCGAGAGCCGCCGAGGTTCCTTTGGAGTGACTGCGAGAGCTGTAGCTTGTGAAGGGGGAAAACCTCGACCTCGACCTCGACCATCATCCCCTCTCTCTCTCTTCTTCTTTTTGAAAATGTTGTGGTGCTTTTTGTTTTTTTTAAACAGGCAGTTTGTTTTTAGGAATGAAGGCCAAAAACGAAGAGAAAAGACCATCGGTACTTGCGGAATCAGATAGGAAACAGACGGCGAAGTCTACTTGAAATCTTCAGATGAGCTCGAAAACATACGGGGGGAAACATGTGTGAGGAGAAAAAATGAGAAAGTTTTCATCCACTTAGCGTTCCGTTCCTCTCGACTCTGTCCGCTTTTTTCGCTCTTTGTGTGTTTTAGAAAAAAAAACATCTTTCTCTGCCCCCTCTTTCTGATCTCTTCGTGACGAGAGAATGGCACTCTTGTTACGGACAGATGAAAAAGAAGGGGTGCAAGTTGGGTTTCGGGAAAGTACTGTGTTTTGTGTGTTTGTCTAGTCTAAGTTTGTAGAAAGAAAGCAAAACAATCCTGTTGGCCCAAAGGGTGTCGCCAGTGGCAGTGGATTTTTTTTGGTAAGGTCGCCCCCCCAGGGGCGACCTTACCAAACAAAATCCTCCTGTAGCCATAGAGTTGTTGTTTTGTTTGTTTTGTGTCGCGCGCTTTGTTTCTCTCGTCGCCCCCCTCCTTTGTGCGCGCGTCCCTCCCCCCCCTTCTCCAGAAAACAAAAACCCCGCCCACGAAAGCATCGCCCCCCCCACGCTCTCGCTCTTCCGGGGAAAAACCCGTTTTTGCCCTTTTGAAGCGCGCGAGAGAGCCTCTGCCCCTCCCTATCGATCAAAAGTGAGACTAATTTGTAGTTTCTTCCCGGCTTTTCGATGGATAGAGAGAGAGAGAGTAAGAAGAAAAGAAAAAATGTTGGAGAGAAATATCGAAAATGGGCTCGCTCCGAGAGGTTTTTTCGACTCAAGGCCGCCGAAGCTGTTGTGTTTTTTCCCTCCCGGCTGGAAAGTGTTATTCTGTTTTTTGTTTTGGAGCCGAGTGTGGGGTGAAACCAGACAGAAAGAGGTTGAAAAATGTGAGTTTTTTGTTTTTCGAATTCCTCAAAAAGGGAAAAAAACACTTTCTCAAAAACTTTCTCAGAAACTTTCATACGTACCAAATCGCGCGTTCTTCGCAACGCTGGCAAACTTTCCCTTGACGCTGAAGCTCCTGCGCAGAAGAAGTAGAAGAGGGAGAGAGAGAAAACGATTTGTTTGACGTGCGAGAAGTGTGAGCTTTTTTTCCTTCTTCCCCTAGCCCAAAAAAAAGAAACCGAAAAGAAACCGAAAAGAAACCCAAGAAAAATCTTGCTCACCCTTCAAACGCCTCCAGGAACAGCGCCTCCCTTCCGCGCAGCTCCCGCGGCCACTCGAACCCTGCCACCTTCGGGTCGCAGAGCAGGTCGAGGCGGCACTGCGCGGCGTGGTTGCCCTCGGCGCGGATCAGCTCCGCCAGAAAGGCCGCAAAGCCCCTGAAACGCGGCAGCTGCTCGCGCATCCAGCGGCGCTGCTGCGTGAAGTCGCCGCTGTCGACGAGGCCGGCGACGGCGTCGGCCTTGCCGCCTCCCCTGCCGCCGCCGCGGAGCACCGACGAGGAGGAGGCGGAGGAGGAGGGGTCCGAGCCGCTGCTCGCGCCCTCTCCGCCCGACCCCCCCGCCTCCCTGCCGCCGCCGCCGCCGTCCTCCCCCGCGAGCGCCCTCGGGCTGACGGTGATCCCAAACTGCGACGAGCCCAGCAGCGTGAACAGCCTCGAGCTCCTCCACAGGAACTGCCGCTCCCTGCCCTGCAAGTCCTGCGGCCACCCCGGGGCGAACAGCCTCGGGTTGAGCAGATCCTCGAGGGACGCTCGAGGGGCGTAGGAGCGCCCCGTGTTCCCCGCGCCGGCGCGGATGTGTCGGGCGACGTCGGCGGCGAAGGGTGCATAGAACGAGAGCGTGCGCCGCCACCAGCCGTCGTCGCCCACGTAGCGCTCGTCGCCGGCCAGGTAGACGGGATCGCCCGGGCGGCAGAACTCGAGCAAGCCGGCGAGGAGGGCCTCGGCGACGGCGGCGGCGGCGGCGTTGCTGCCGCCGGCGCCGCCCGTCGCGCCAGCGGCGGAGGCTCCTCCCGTTCCGGCCGCTGCGGGAGGGGGCGGCGCCGGGGCGGGCGAGAGCGTGGGCGACATTCCGGGGACGTAGCCTCCTATTTTATTTTATTTTTGGCAAAAGGGTTTTTATGGATTTGGAGGCGGAGAGAGAGAGGTGGAAAGGAAGGGAAAGGGAAGGTGAGTCCCCCCCCCCTCTTTCTTTCTTTCGGAGGGAGAAAGAAAAAGGAAAAAAAACGGGAAAAAGAGAGCTCAAACTCCAAAAAAAGCCTCACCCCCGATCTGCGCAGACACGACGCGCATGTGAGGGATGTGGCTCAGGCACTCTGCCCTCAGCAGAAGCGCCATCGAGGGTGTCGTCGTCGTCGCCGTCGCCGTCGCTTCCCCGCTCTTCGTGCCTCCCAGGGCGTCTCCTCCTTCTTGGCCGCCCGGCAGCGCCGACGACGCGCCGGCGTCGTCGGCGTTGTCGGCGCGCTCTGCTTCGGCGCCGGCAGCGTCGGCGGCGGCGCTCGCCACGGCGGCGCTCGCCGCGGCGGCAACGTTTCTCTCTGTCGAGCACAGCTCCCTGGGCCACGCAAAGGGCCCCAGGCCCAGGGACGAGGCCGAGGAGGCCGCCGTGCCGGCGGAGCCGCCCTGTTGGTGAGCGGAGCGCGAGCCGGAGGACGAGGAGGAGGGAGGAGGGCCGCCTCCGGAGATGCCGACGCCGCGCAGCTGCTGCCGCAGCTGCAGCTGCTGCTGCTCCTTCTCGGCCCTCTCCAGCTCGTCCAGCCTGCGCAGCAGCGCCGCGACCGGCACCTGCCACGCCGGCGCCGATGCCTCGATAGCCGCCGCGGCCTCGGCCGCCAGCCGCGCGAAGAACGCGCGCTCGCGGTTGAAGAGCAGGTCCGCGAACCACAGCCTGCGCTGCTCCGGGGACGCGCCCGGGGCGATCGACGGCACCTCACCCGAGGGGGTCTCGGCGGCCGCCGCCTTGGAGGCCGCGGCGGCGGCGGCGAGGGCCGCGGCGGCCGCGGCGGCGCCGGCGCCTGGCGGCGCCGGGGGCAGCCAGAGGTCGAGCCTGAGGCTGCCCCTGCCGTCTCGGCGGATCAGGGCGCTGACAGGGGGGCGGCCGCGCTTGGTTTGGACCACTGTGGTCGGTCGGCGGGAGTCGGTGACGGTGGGTTGAGGAGCGGGGTGAGGGAAGGGGAAGAAGAGCGGGCGGGCGTGAAAAAAAAAAAACAGCCGATTTGTTTTTTCAGGCCGAGGGCCGAGATCGAAAATCGAGCGTTTTTCTCCGGCGTCTTCCGTTTTTGGAACGCCGAAAACGCCGACGGACGCACAACCGACTCCCCTCGTCGCTCTCGTCTTTCTCCCTCTCTTGCCCTGCTAGCGCCCACGGAACCTTGTGCGCGCAGCGTTCGAAACGTCCGGCGAAAAATTGGTGGCTCGGTGCCCGGTAGTAGCGTTGGGGAAAAGAGGTCGTTTCGTCGGCCGATGGAGGACGTCGCCGCAGGCGACAGAGATCTCTCTCGCGCAAAAAAAGCACGCAGCTTTGTGATCGTCGCCGCGAAGCGCTCTCGCGTCCAAACGCTCCTTTTGTTCTCCAATGGTTTGCGAAAGCCACGCTTTGACGATTAAAGTGCTCAGAGAAAGAGCGTAAGGCCCGCGCGGCGTCCAAACGAGAGGCGACGAGGACCAGTTAGCTAAAAAAGACAGGGGGACGTGGCAAGCAATTCTCTCTCTCTTGCTCTCTCGCCCATTCACGAAACGCACCGCTCAGCCTGGCGCCCCCAGGCGCAAGCACCCAGTTCTCGGGGAAGGTAATGGTCGCATCTGGGGCATTCATGATTCTTCTATCCCGGCCAACAGGGCCGGGCGCGCGGGATTGAAGGAAGCGAGACGGGAAAAAAAAAAGCGAAGAGGGAAAGAAAATAAAGTTCGTCCGAAGCGAGCTCTTTTTTTTCCCCCCCCACTCGTAAAATTTGTGTGAGGTCCAGGAGCGCTCAGGAGGAAAGCAGGAAAATCTACAGAGCTATTTCCACGGCTGAGAGCGGCGTAGTTGGAAACCATCTCGCTTTTTGTTGTGTCGCTTTTCTTCCTCTCTCCCTCTCGCTATCTCTCTCCCTCTCTCTCTCTTTTTCTCTGGATTGACATTGCGGGGGGCCCGCGGCTCTTAGCTGCGCGGAAACAAAAAAAAACTGCTTTTATTTCCGGGGACACGAAGGCGACGGACGGGAGAGCTGAAGCAGCAGGTAGCCGAAGACTACTAGTCAGAAACGGAGGCAGCGTGGTCGTCGTCGTCGGCGGCTAGAGCTGCGTCTGCGGCCCCGCCTCGGGCTCGGGCTTCTACTTTTCTTCTTCTTCTGTAGCAGGGTCAGGGTTAGGGGCGGCCTCCTCGCCCTCGATCTCGAGTAATAAGTCCCAAGGGGGGTCCCACCTCGCGCCGAAGGACAGCGGTGACGTTGACCCCGGCGAGAAAGTTTTTTGAGAGAGTCGAGAGTTTTTTATTAATGAGATGAGAGCTCGTGTTTTTCGTCGAGAGAGAGAGAGAGAGAGAGAGAGAGAGAGAGAGAGAGAGAGAGAGAGAGAGAGAGAGCTCCGCTGTCGTCGTCGCCCAGAAGCTTGAGGGCTCGGGCAACTTGAAGGAGGTTGTGTTGTTTTTGCTACAGGTCCTTTGCTTGTCGTCGCTCTGCCGGCGGCACGAGGGCTAAAAGCCCTTTCTTTCGCGTCGCCGTCTTGAACGTCGTCCACCAAAAGGCTTTTTTTTCAGCTCTCAAAGCCTCTTTCCCACTCACCGCGAACGCTCATTGGCACGCCCGAGTCAAGAGCCGCCTTCGGATACGTGACATGGAGCTTTTTCTGGCAGGAAGAAGCCATTTTGCTTCGGGGAAATCGAAGAACGGGGTCTTTTTCGAAAGGTGAAACAAGAAAAAGTGAGAACAAACACTGTTCTTCCAACTTTTTTTTTCCTCTTCCAATTCGCTTCCCCTTCCTTTTTTTACTTCGCTCGGCGAGGCTCTAGGATCTCCATTACGCCGCGACTGAGCTCCCAGCTCAATCTCCACGACTCTCTCTCGCGTCTGACGCGAAACTAGAACGGAAAAACGGACAGATGCGACAACGAGTTGAATTCTAGCCGATCGAAAGAGGAAGCCTCTCTCTCTCTCT
>Ga0315283_10006541_pt1 | contig 10408 bp, 10 predicted proteins | sample YL17G09_0_MG_FD_204541 | JGI IMG/M metagenome (GOLD analysis project Ga0315283, IMG submission 204541) | Sediment microbial communities from Yellowstone Lake, YNP, Wyoming, USA - YL17G09_0 | ecosystem: Environmental > Aquatic > Freshwater > Lake > Sediment | place: USA: Wyoming | collected...
TCATGCTCGCGGTGGTGGGACATCAGTCCACCGACGGCGGCACCGCCGGCGCCCGCCACGATGGCGGAAGCGATGATGGACGGCGGGAATATCAGGCCCAGGACGACTCCTGCAGCGGCCCCGACCATCGAGCCCTGAGCCACCTCGTGGGCGTTCTCCTTGACGGAGATCTTGCCGTCCGCGTCGCGGCTGACGAGCACGGCGACATCCATGAAGATGATTCCTCCCTTGACCAGTTCCTTCAGTGCGTCGAAGTCCGCCTGAGCGCTGTCCGCATCACCGTATGCGGCGATGTAGAGATCCACTGGCACGTCGTTGCTCATCCTCTTCCCCTTCCTGTCGGTCAGAGGCCGACGGTCGTTCGCGGGCGCAATCCGAATCGCGCCATGCAGACAACCCTACCCGGAAGGGGGCGATACGGCGTCGTCGGCGAGCTGGACTTCGACGGCTCGGTAAACGTTGCCGTGGATACACCTGCTTCGGGTCCTTTCCTCCGGTTCTCCTGCGGCGTAAGCTTCTGGGGACTGGAAGAAGGAGGATGGAGTGTCAGATCCCGGAAGCGAAAAGGGGGCAGGGTGGGTGCTCTTCGCGGCGTTCACCATGATCGTCGTAGCAGGATGGAACATCTTCGAAGGGCTCTTCGCCCTCATAGATGATCAGAAGATGGTCGCGATGGGCAGCGGCAACTTCCTGTTGATCGACGTGACCACGTGGGGATGGATGCAGCTACTCTTCGGGGTGCTGCTCCTGCTCGTGGGCATCGGTTTGATCGCGGGCTCCGGCTTCGCACAGGGCGTCGCGGTGTTCCTCGTGACCGTCAACGCGATGTCTCAGGTGTTCACCATCCCGGTGTTCCCCTGGTGGTCAGTCACGATGCTGGTGCTGAACGTCTTCGTCATCTGGGCGCTCTGTGTGTACCGTCCGATGAAGGTCTAGCAGCACGACACCAAGAACCGACGGGCAGCGGCCGGCGGCAACGCCGGCCGCTGCCCGTATCCAAGACGCCTCGTTGCGTCGTAACCCCTTCTAGGTAGGATGCTTCTCGTCATGACCGCAGCGCGCGGCGCTCGCCGCATCCACCGGCGCCCCTCGGGCGAACCGCCTCCTCTCCCCCGCGCTCCCGAATGGACCCGCTGGCTGTGGATAGCCGCGGTCGTGGTCGGGGTCGGGATCGCCCTCGCGGTAGCGGTCGCCACCGGATCCGTCGCCGAGAACGTCGACAAGGCGATCCGCGACGCGTTCGCCGGTGCGGGTGGAACGTTAGTCAACTCGGTCGCCAAGGCGTTCTGGCTGCTGGCCCTGCCCGGCGTCGTCTACGGCCTTCGCGTCGCGGCCGTAGTCGTCATGTTGATCAACAAGCGCATCCGGCACATGGTCGTCTTCCTTGGGACCCTGGTCGTGGCCGATTGGATCGCCGTTCGATTGATCGCCGTGGCTCTCGAGGATCCGTCGCTCAACCTTCGGAACGATCCGAACGCGCGGCCGTTGCTGGTCATCACCGGCCTGGTGGCAACCCTGATCGGCATGGCCTTCACCCTCGCGCCCTCAGGTAGTGCTCGGCGTGCCGCGTGGGTGTCCGCGGGCGTCGTTTCGGGACTCGTGGTGCTTTCCGGGTTGGTACTGGAGAAGGGTTCCGCCCTCGGCATGATCTACGGCGCGGTGCTGGGAGCGACGATGGTGCCGTTCGCTTTCGCCTGGCTCGCGCCCGAAGGATCCTTCCCTGTCAGCTACAAGCGCGGGGGCAACGCCGCGCACCTGGATCTGAGCGGCGCTCGAGCCGAAGCGGTCAAGAAAGCCGTCGCTGACCAGGTTGGGCTCACGGTCACGGAAGTCGAGCCGTTCGGTTTGGAGGGTTCGGGGGGATCCTCGCCGCTGCGCATGACTCTCGAAGACGGCGTGCACCTGTTCGGGAAGATCTATTCAACCAGCCATCTGCGCGCGGATCGTTGGTACAAGGTCGGCCGCAGCATCATGTACGGCAAGATGGAGGACGAGGTGGCGTTCGGCTCAGTCCTGAGACTGGCCGCCTGGGAGGACTACTCGCTACGCGTTCTGCGCGACTCGGGTATCGGTGTCGCCACCACCTACGGTGTCGTGGAACTCACGCCCGGACGCGAGTACATGCTCGTGACCGAGATGTTCGCCAACGCCAAGAACCTGGGCGATTCCGAGATCGACGACACGATCATCGACGAAGGCGTACAGCTCATCCGCTCGCTGTGGGACGCGGGGATCGCGCACCGCGACATCAAGCCAGCCAACATGCTGGTCGTCGGCGGTCACCTCCAGCTAGTGGACGTCTCCAACGTGGAGCTGCGTCCGACGCCGTGGCGGCAAGCGATAGACCTCGCGAACATGTTGCTGACGCTGGCGCTGCAGTCCGATCCCGACCGGGTCTACGAGCGCGCCACCCAGGTCTTCACTCCCGACGAGATCGCAGAGGCGCTCGCGTCGGCGCAGGGCATGGCTATCCCGACCCAGTTGTCGGCCCGCCTCAAGGCAGACCCGCGCCCCGTCATGCAGCGTCTCAAGGAGCTGGCACCCACGCGCACACCCATCCCGATCCAGCGCTGGAGCGCTCGAAGGCTGACCCTGGCCGGTGGCGCATCGCTCGGCGTCCTCGTGACGGTCTCGCTGTTCTTTGACTCGCTGCGCGTCGGGCTCTAGCCCACGCTGGGAAGATGACCCGACGATGAACGAAGCAGCCGCCCATCGCGTCAAGATGTTCACCCTCGGGGCAGGCATGCTCGCGGGTAGCGGGCTTCTCGCCGCGAGACCACGGATCCCGCAGATCGAGGAGAAGATCTTCCACGCCATCAACCGAGTGTCGTCGAAGCCGGCGCTGGGGATCAAGGCGGTCATGCAGCTCGGGACGTTCGGCACCGTTCCTGTCGTCGCCGCCATCTCCTACAAGGCCGGTCGCAAGGAGCTCGCCGCGCGCCTGGCGCTCGGCGGAACCGCCGCGTGGCTCGGCGCGAAAGCCGTCAAGCGAACCGTCGAACGTGGTCGGCCGGCAGCACTTCACAGAGTGGAGAAGTTGCGCGGAGACCACGGTGGAGACTTCGGCTGGATCTCCGGCCACACGGCTGTGGCGACCACCCTCGCCTGCGTCTTCGCACCGGTAATGCCGCGGGCACGGCCCGCGCTCGCTGCCCTCGCAGCTGCCGTGGGTCTCGGCCGGATCTACGTCGGAGCGCACGAACCGCTCGACGTCGTCGGGGGCGCCGGCTTCGGACTCATGGTCGGCTCCCTCTTCCGGCAGGGCGGGAAGACGGGGGCAGCGCCATGACCGAGAACTCATCAGGATCCGATCCGGCTGGCGGGCAAGGCCGTCCGAAGCCTCTCAAGGCTGAGCGGCGCTGGCCCATGGCGGTTGCAGTGCTCGCAGCCGTGGCGCTGCAGATAGGCACGCCGCATCACGGTCGCCTGCCCATCTGGTGGGTCTTCCCGGTGGTCGAGGTCGTCGTCCTCGTGCTTCTGATCGTGGAGGACCCCGGACGCATCGATCGACGCACACGCAGCTCCCGCGGGCTCACGCTGGGCCTGATCGCCTTCATGACCGTTGGAACGACCGGTGGCCTCATGGTCCTGATGTACGAGATCATCACGTCCGCCCACGGCATGACGGCTGGGGTGCTACTCGGTCGAGGTGCGTCTCTGTGGGTAACGAACGTGATCGTGTTCAGCCTCTGGTATTGGGAGATAGATCGCGGCGGGCCGGCGGAAAGGGCGGCCGGCTCGGGCATCGCCCCCAGTTTCGCATTCCCGGAGAACGCCATGCCTGAGTTCGCCCCGGAGGGATGGCTTCCCCAGTACCCGGACTATCTCTACCTGTCGTTCACCAACGCAACCGCGTTCAGCCCGACAGACACCCTTCCCGTCAGGACGTGGGCGAAGATGACCATGATGCTCGAGTCCGCGATGTCGCTGGTGACCGCCATCCTCGTTGTAGCCCGGGCGATCAACATCCTGTAGACGCTCAGGCGACGGCGGATGCTCCGGGCTGTTTGTCGGGGATCCGTTTCGTGAAGAAGAGCGCGACGACGGCGACCAGAGCGAGGAGCGCGAGCGCCGAACGGAGGCCGTCCAACCTGGCCTGCTCGTTCACCTCCATGACGGCCTGGGTGGTCTGCTCGTCCAGTCCGGCATCCTGCAGGGCTGTCTCCAAGTCGGCGTCGGAGACGAAGGGAACACCGGCCGTGAGCTGCACGTTCGCCTGAGACACGACCTCTGGCGGCACCGCCGGGTTGTCGGCGATCCCGGTCATGAACGAGGCGGTCAGCGAGGCGATCAGGATGGAGCCGGAGACCGCCGTCCCGAGCGATGCGCCGAACTGCGTGGCGGTGTTCTGGAGCCCTCCGACCTCCGGGCTCTCGTCATCCGAGACCGCCGAGACCGTAACGCTCCCGAGTTGTGAGGCCAAGGCGCCCATGCCGAGCCCGATCAGCAGCAGCGGCCCGGTGACTATCTCCGCGCTCGCGCTCACGTCCATGGCGCTGAAGAGCGAGACGATGCCGACGACCGCGGCCACGAACCCCAGCGAGACGACACGCCGCGGCGAGGCCGATGGGAAGAACTTAGGTATGCCCACGGCCGCGACCAACATCGTGATCGAGAGCGGAGTGATCTTGATCCCCGTATCGATCGCGGAGAGCCCCAGCGCCACGGACAGGTATAGCGGGATCACGTAGAACAGCCCCATCATCACCACGAACTGGAAGAAGAACATGACGAGCCCACCCGTCATCTGCCGGTTGCCGAACAGAGACGGTGTGACCAGCGGTTCCTTCCCCTCCGCATCGAGGCGTTGGATGTGCGCCATGAACAGTCGTACCGCCAGCAACCCCCCGAGGAGCAGCCAGATCACCGGTGACACGCCGAGCACCGTCGGCGCGCCTTCCGACGGAACAACCCACCCCCACTCGCCGGCCTTCAGCACCCCCATGATGGCGCACCCCATCCCGGTCGCCCAGAGCAGCGCACCGAGCTTGTCGAGGCGTTCGCGGCCCTCAACCGGTGCGTCGGCGATACGCCGGGAGAAGAGAACGATCCCTGCCCCGACGACCACCTCACCCGCGAATACGTATCTCCATGAGGCGTACGTCGTCGCGAGGCCACCGATGAGAGGTCCGACGGCGATCGCTATCGCGCCGGCAGCACCGACCAGCCCATAGGCACGGGGCCGACCCTCTCGCGGGAAGTTCCCGGCGACGAGCGCCACGATCGCTGGCATGATCAGGGCGGCGCCGATCCCTTCGAGAACGGACCATCCGATGAGCAGTACCGTGAGGTTCGGCGCAAGGGCCGTAGTCAACGACCCCGTGCAGTAGATCCCGAGCCCGATCACGAAGGCCCGCTTGCGACCGATCATCGAGCCGACCTTGCCGCCGGTGACCATGAGCATCGCCATGACGAGCGTGTAGAGGACGATCGCACTCTGTATCCCGGTGACGGTGGTGTTGAGATCCTTGGCGACCGTCGCGATCGACACGTTCATGACCGAACTGTCGAGCGCCATCAGGAATTGACCCGCGCACAACGTCAGAAGGACGACCCCTGCGGCCTTGTCCTTGCCCGAAACCTCGGCCGATCCGCTCATCGGCCTATCCTATCCGGCCCGACCCGAGGAAGGCCCCTCTGTCGGCTCGATCCCCCATTCGGATAGGCTTGCAGACGTTGCCCTACAAGGAGGATTCAGGATGACCCGTTCACTCCGAACCGTATTGGCATTCATCGTTGTCGCCGCCGCACTGGCCGCCTGTTCGTCGAACTCAACCACAACCTCGGCTAGCAGCGGATCGGCGAGCCCCGTCGTCTCGGTCCCGCCGACATCGCCGATGTCGCCGACGGTGGACCTCTGCGCCAGCGTGACCGACCTGTACGACTCGCTGCAGGCAGTGAAACAGATCGACGTGGTAGCGCAGGGTACCGATGCGCTGAAAGCCGCTCTCACAGACGTGGAATCCAAGCTAGAGGCGGTCAAGTCCGCCGCCGGCACAACGTTCGGGCCGAACGTCGACGCGGTCCAGGCGGCGGTGGATTCGCTCAAGAGCTCAGCTGACAAGGTCACCTCGGGCACGCCGCTGAAGGAAGAACTGCCCGCCATAGCCACCGGGATCGCTGCACTCGCGGCCGCGACCGACCAACTCGCCACGATGGCGAAGTCCCAGAACTGCGATCTACCCAGCACGGGCATAGGCGGCTGACCTCGATAGCGCTCCAGCCAGCGGACCCGCGTTTGAACTGCATTCCTGGGGTGGTGCGGGGTAGGCTCTTGCCATGAGCGAGCCCCGGGGTAGGGAGAAGCGCACATTGCGTTCCGCGTGGAACATCCACGACTCCTACGGCTGGGTGTTCCTCCTGCTGATGGTAGACATCGCGCTGCTCGAACTGCTCCCCATGGGCACGGGGACATTGATCGTGCAGGTGGTGTTCGTGGCGGCGACACTCGTTCTGGCTCTTCGCACTTCGGACGCCCCGAAGAAGGTCCTCCGCTTCGGTCAGGTCGGCGCGCTGGTCGCCGGCACCGCAGCCATCGTCATAGCGATAGGGGGATCCGGCAAATTGCTCGGCGGGACCTACTTCCTGATGGCGCTGATGCTGCTCATCACCCCGCCTGTGATGCTCATGCGCCTGCTCCGCCACAAACGGGTGACGGCACGGACCTTGATCGGCGCGCTGTGCGTGTATCTCATGATCGGTCTTCTGTACACCTTCGTATTCCTCGGGCTCGGAACGACGAACGGAGGGAAACTGTTCGCACAGAAGGACATAACGGACTCGGGGGACTGTGTCTACTTCAGCTTCATAACGGAGGCCACTGTCGGCTACGGCGATCTCACCCCGGTCGGCAACCTCCCGAGGCTGATGGCGGTGTCGCTGGGGTTGTTCGGCCAGATGTACCTCGTGACCACCGTTGCCCGCTTGGTCTCGCTCTTCGGTTCCGAGACGAAACGGCCCCCGAAGGAACCGTAGCCGGGTCGCTTCCCCCCTATCTCTGCGCAACCCGTCTTGGTGCCGCCAAGAGTATGTGGATGCTGAGTGCGAGCGTCCAGAGCGGAAACACGAGATTGACCCAGGGGATGTTCCCGGAACTCACCAGGAGGATCAGAGCCACAACGTAGCCCGAGATCCCGAGCCATTTCGGGAGTATCCCCGTTCGGAACGCGATGGTGGTTGTGGAGATCACGAACACGGCGGCCATCCGAAGCGCGAAGACGTTGAGAAGTTGGTGGGTGATACTGCGCTGCAGATTCAGAGCGTCCTCCTGCAGGAAGTTCCCGGGCCCACGGGTGAAGCTCGCTGCGAGCGCGCCGGCGACAGCCGCTCCAACGAAGAGCATCGCGACGAAGAGCAGGCCACTTCCCATGAATACCGTCGCGATGAAGCGGTCCTCCTTCTCGCCTATGTGGTCTCTCACAACTCCCATGAACCACAGGAACGCGATCCCCGCGAACGGGACTAGGCCCATCGCGACCGTGAAGGACGCCCGCCGATGGGGATCGGTCAGCCACGTTCCGGCGTCACTGCTTTCAGCGGGGGTCGAGACCCTGAGGAGGACCATGGCGCTGCCCAGCAGCAGCGCGAACAGGATCCCCGCTACGCCCGCCGCGCGCGGGGTTCGCAGCGCTCGGGCGCCAGCCCTTAGGTCTCCCGGAGGGACCCCCTCTTCATCCACGTTCGAGCGCGGTTCTGCCGACTAGCCGGTAAGGGCGAATGTGCTCTCGACCTGCGTGAACGTTGGATCGAGGTCCTTCCAGATCTCGGTCGCGGACATCCCGGTCAACACGGTCGCGGAGGTCCCGTCGGCGCCCAGAACCATCGTTTGGCGCGCCGTCGCCGGGATAAGTCCCCAGTCCAAGGTGTATGTCGCCGTCTTCGCCTGTTCGCCGCCGAGCGTGGTGTTGCCTTGCGTGCCCGAAACGGTCTTCGGGTTCACGCCGAGCGAATTGATCGCAAGCTGCCGCTGCGTGTTCCAGGCGGTCTGGAGACTGGTCGGGGAGGTCCACGTGATCACGTTCACCGCGATGACGGCCGGGACCTGACCGTCCTGCGCGGGAGCGCCGAAACACACCGTCGCTGGACAGTTGCCACCCTTATTCTGCTTCGTCCAGTCAGTCGGGTAGTCCACCTGGAACCCGTTGGAGTTGCTCGTGTAGGTCTTCATGGGGGATGTCGGCGGGGGCGTGAAACCCGTAGTGCCAGGCGGCGGTGACAGGGAAGCAGAGGTCACCACCGGAACCGGTGACGGAGAGGTAGTTGTCGTGCTCGAAGACGAGCACGCCGCCAATAGCAGGGACCCGATTACCGCGACCGATCCATAGCGCTTCATACTCAACATCTCCTTCTATCGACTTCTCAACACCCTAGTGGATGGGGAGTCTGCCATTCGCCGACTACGTCGATACCTCGGATTCCTTGCCCGCACGGAACACCACGATCTCGTAGCCCAGCAGCACGCCTCCGACGATCACAGACCCCCACATGGAGAGGTCGAAGAACAGGAACAGCAGGAGCCCGATCGCGGCACCCACGACCATGAGAAGGTCGCGACGCGGCCGGATCATGTCCGCGACGTCGGGGTTCGGAGTGAACGCCGAGGCGATCACCGCCGCAACGGTCGAGGCCATGCGCCCGAGACGGGCGCGCATGGCGACGGCCCAGGGGTACGGCCCCGTCACGAGAGCCACGACGATGACAACCAGCCAGATGGCCAGCAACCATCCGGTGTAACGCAGCAGCGAGTGCATCAAACTGTCCGACACAGAGCGGGCCGCCGCCTGGTTCTCAGGTTTCACCTGCCCGAGCAACTCTTCGCGCCCGGCAAGCGAGATCCTGCGCTCGACGACGAGGCCGATCGACATCGCGCCCGACATCTGGAGGAGGCTCCTTCTCCTGCGTACAGACACCGCGAGGGTAGCGATGAAGAGGATGAAGAAGCCGACGATGAGCGCAACGACCAGCCGGTTGAACCAGTAGACCCCGGTCTGTAGCTCCGCGAACTGGGTCGACTTGTACACGACGACGCTGCCGAAGTCGTCGGGCAGGTCGACGTTCAGCACGGACTCCAGGCGCGCGATCACCTCGCTGGGCACCTGGTTGATCGTGACGTCTGGAACCGTGACACCGGATCCGAGCAGGTCCTGTGCCGTAGAGGTCATCTGTTGCAGCCCGGCGTTGAGGATCGGCAGGAGGTTTAGGGAGACCTGCCCGTTGGCGAGTGACAGGACGTCGGTGCTCCCTCCCTTGAGAGCCGTGATGACGTTGTCGTGCAGCTTGGTCTGTGCCTGAACCCACAGCTCCTGGAAGCGGTCGCTCTCGACCACCTTCAGTACCTGGTCGTAGACGAACCCTCTCGCCCCATCCGTGATCGGGCCCGCCAGGAAGCCCAGCGCCGGGTTCTGTTGAGTCAGCGCAGCGCTCACCTTGGCCTGAACGTCCAGGGCGGCGAAGATCTCGTCGGTCACCGTCCGAGCGATGTACTCCTGCACCGCGGGATCGGAGGCCAGGGGCGAAGTCGTCGCCACCCATCTGTCGGTGTTGAAGAAGGTTCTGCGAGACCAGGCTCCCGGAACCGCGGCCACGAAACAGAACACCGTCAGGATGGCAAGGATCGCCGCCAGCACCTTCCGGAAACGATGCTTGCGCTCGCCCGACATCCGCTCGACCTGGTTCTTCAGCTCATCGCGCTCCGCGCTCAATCGTTCGAGCTCTGCAGCTTCCTCACCCATCGCTTCCTCCCGAACTCCCAGATGTGGTCAACCTAGCACACCGGGTTGCAGCGCATGGATAGAGGAGGTTACGGGGTGGGGGCGGCTTCCTAGTCCCCGCGGCGGCGCTCCAGCCGGAACGCCGTCAGCTCCGCCCCGTAGAGGAAGAACTTCACCGCCAGATTGAGAATGATCAGCGCGCCGATCGTGCCGGCGAATGCTCCCCAGACCGCGGTCGCCTTGGCGAGGATCCGCTGGGTGTACGTCGAGCCCAGCAGTGTGAGCATTGTGAAGGATGTCCCAGCCAGCATCGCCCCCGGCCAATGGTTGTGTGCCACGGCTCCGCTGCCAGGCACGAACATCCGGTAGAGGGCGATGAAGATGAGGAAGTTGAACGCCAGAGCGAACGCGATCGCGAGCCCTGTGATGACCCATCGGGCAGGCACCGCCCACTCCCCCCCGAGCGTCGTTGCCCATGCGGTCACCGCAATGGAGGCGAGGAGTAGGGGCCCGAACCCCAGGATGATCAGCAGCGACTGACCGCGTTGGCTCGCCGCGTTGCCGCCGGGCGTCGTCCTGAAGATCCGGGCCATCGCGTCGCGGACGGCCGCGACGCCCCCGGTCCCGGCCCACAGAACGCCGACGAGGGCGACAACGCCGAGCCCGGTCCATGAGTCGGAGAGCATCTGGAGGTTCTG
>Ga0315283_10006544_pt1 | contig 10406 bp, 8 predicted proteins | sample YL17G09_0_MG_FD_204541 | JGI IMG/M metagenome (GOLD analysis project Ga0315283, IMG submission 204541) | Sediment microbial communities from Yellowstone Lake, YNP, Wyoming, USA - YL17G09_0 | ecosystem: Environmental > Aquatic > Freshwater > Lake > Sediment | place: USA: Wyoming | collected...
CACCTCGCTCGTGCTGCCGTTCATTGGGACCCTGATATACGCCATCCTCAGGCCCGCCGAGTATCTTGCCGAGGCGCGCGAGAGGGAATTGGAGATGCGGGCTATGGAGCAGGAACTCCATACGCTGCGCGCCTGCCCGTCGTGTGGCGAGGTCATCCGGCCCGACTATCTCGCCTGTCCGAGCTGCCGGCGGCCTCTGCGCACCGCCTGCCCCTCGTGCGACCGGGTGCTCGAACCCGGCTGGAAGCTGTGCCCTTATTGCGCTCACGATCTCAAAGCACGGCGGATCCCCCCGCCCGCCGACGGCCCACCCGGGCTCGTCGAAGTGCAGTAGATAGTCACTTTTCGAACCGCGCGACCGTCGCGCTCTAACGCCGGGAGGAACTGGTGGAACGTACGTTGGTGCTGATCAAGCCGAGCGGGGTGGCCCGCGGCCTCGTGGGAGAGATCATCAGCCGAATGGAGCGGCGAGGTCTGACCATCAAGGTAGCTAGGATGCTGTTGGTGACGAGGGAAATGGCCGAGAGACACTACGCTGAGCATAGGGGCAAGGACTTCTACGACGATCTCGTGGTTCACATCACCTCCGCTCCGGTCTTTGCCATGGTGGTGGAAGGCCCCCAGGCCGTTCGCGTGGTGCGCATGATGATGGGAGCCACCAATCCGCTCGAAGCGGCACCCGGTACAGTCCGCGGCGATTTTGGGCTGGATATGCGCCGCAACGTCGTTCACAGTGCCGACAGCCTGGCCAGCGCCGAGAGGGAGATAGCCATCTTCTTCCCCGAGGGCGGCGAACTGCCCTCCTAGGTCGCGTTCGCCCCGCCAAGCAACCGTGGACCTTCGGCCCCCTTTCCCTCCCGACTTTCGGCTCTTCCTCGCCTCGCAGTCGCCTCGCCGACACTCGCTTCTCGGGGACATCGGGGTGCCGTACGAGGTCGTGGCGTCGGATGCCCAAGAAACGATCGGAGGCGATACAGCCCTCGCTCTGGCAGCGTCGAACGCCGTGGCGAAGGTGCGCCACGCCGCCCTGCCGCACGGCCCCCTTGCCGGCGCCTACGTGCTGGGGACCGACACGCTCGTGACTGTCGACGAGCGGCTGATGGGCAAGCCTTCGTCGCGCGCCGACGCCGCGGACATGATCGCGGCCCTGTCGGGCAGGACGCACCAGGTCGTCTCGGGGGTGGCGCTTCGCCGTATCCACGCGGAAGGAGGGCCGGTCGTTGGTGGGTCCCCTCCGGGCGCATCTTCGCCAGGGCCGGAAGAGCCGGCCGCGGGCGCGGTCGGCGAAGGGCCCGGCGAGCAGCTTCGCGTGGCCGTCGCGACGACCGACGTCACTTTTCTCCACCTCGAAGACGCTCAGATCGAGGCGTACATCGCGTCCGGGGAATGGACCGACAAGGCCGGGGCGTACGGGGTCCAAGGACTGGCCGGGACGTTCGTCTCGGAGATACGCGGCGAGTACAGCACCGTGGTCGGATTGCCGCTGTGTCTGCTTGCGCGCCTCTTTCGGGAGGCCGGTTTCGACCTTCTGCGGCGGCAGTGGCTATAATACACAGCGCCCGGGTAGCGCCCGGGGGCTTCTGAGAGGCGCGTGAGGGAGGTAGGGCCATAGCTTTCACCGAGTTCATCACCGGGTTCGCCGGTCGGGATATGGCCGTCGACCTAGGTACCGCGACCACGCTCGTCTACGTTCGGGGGCGCGGCATCGTCCTCTCGGAGCCGTCGGTGGTAGCTATCGACTCCCGTTCAGGAGAGGTCCTCGCTGTCGGCGCCGACGCAAAACGTATGCTGGGGCGCACGCCGGGAACCATCTCGGCCATCCGGCCACTCAAAGATGGAGTCATCGCCGATTTCGACGTCACCGAGCAGATGCTCCGCCATTTCATCCAGCGGGTGCACCAGAACCGGTGGGCGCATCCCAGAGTTGTGGTGTGTGTACCTTCGGGGGTCACCGGTGTCGAACGGCGGGCGGTGGAAGAAGCGACGATCAGCGCGGGTGCCCGAGCTGCCTACCTGATCGAAGAACCCATGGCCGCCGCTATCGGAGCGGGCCTCCCTGTGGGAGAGCCGACCGGCAGCATGATCGTGGACATCGGGGGCGGGACCAGCGAGGTGGCGGTCATCTCGCTGGCGGGGATCGTAGTGGCGCAATCGGTCAGGATCGGTGGGGACGAGCTGGATGAGGCGATCATCGCCTATATCAAGAAGGAGTATAAGCTCATGATCGGCAGCCAGACGGCCGAAGAGCTGAAGCTCGAGATCGGCTCGGCATTCCCGCTCGAGCGGGAGGAGCACGCGGAGATCCGTGGGCGCGACCTTGTCACCGGTCTACCCAAGACCCTTGTGGTCTCCTCGGAGGAGATCAGGGAGGCCATCGCCGAACCCGTAGCCGCCATCGTCGACGCTATCAAGTCCACCCTCGACAAGACCCCTCCCGAACTGGCTTCAGACGTGATGGACCGCGGGATCATGATGGCCGGCGGGGGGTCGCTGCTACGCGGGATGTGCGAGCGGGTCCGCGAGGAGACGCAGATGCCGGTGAATCTTGCCGAATCTCCCCTCACGTGCGTGGCTGTCGGCTCCGGCCGCTCTTTGGAGGAGTTCGACACACTCTACCGGGGTTCGCAGAGAGTGAAGAGACGCCGCTACTAAGCTAGCGAGGTACCCATATGCCACGCAACAAGGTGGCCTGGCGGCGGTTCGTGTTCGTCGCCTTGATCATCGCGGCGCTCGCTGTGCTCACAGTGTCGTTTCGGGAGACCGAGTCCGGCCCGGTCCATGCCGTCCAGCAGGGGACCGCCGGCCTGCTCGCTCCGCTGCAATCATGGGGTGCGCGCGTCGCCAAACCCTTCCAGGACGGATATGACTGGGTCGCCACCCTGTGGTCGGCACACAAGGACGCCGAGCGTCTGGCCACGCAGGTCCAGGTGCTTCAGGGAGAACTGGTAAAACTTCAGGAGCAGGGACAAGAGAACCAGCGCCTCAAGAGCCTGCTCGGTTTCCAGGATAAGGGCACTTTTCCCGCGGGTACCGACTTCCTCGTGGCCCGTGTGACCGGGAAATCGCCCACGCGCTGGCAGGCATGGATCCAGATCGACAAAGGGACGGATGACGGTCTCCGCGTGGACCAGGCGGTCGTGGGCGCCACGCCTCTAGCAGGCGAATCGCTGGCCGGCAAGGGCCTCGTGGGCAAGGTGATAGAGGTCACGGCGCACGCCGCGAAGGTGCTGTTGATCACCGATTCCGAATCGAGCGTGGCGGCTAAGATCCAGGGATCGAGGGCCGAGGGGATCGTCGAGGGCTCCGTCTCGGGCAGGCTGAGCATGGACTATGTGGACCGCGACATCAGCGTCGACCCTAAGCTGGTCATCGTTACCTCGGGCTTCGGCGGCGTTTACCCCGCGGATATCCCCATAGGGATAGTCGCGAACGTGGGGGAGGAGGACGTCAACATCTACAAGGAGATCGAGGTCCAGCCGTTCCTCGATTTCCGCGTGCTGGAAGAGGTGATGGTCCTGCTGGTGCCCGAAAGCTCGGGTATCACGGGCCCCGCGGCCACCATACGCGCCACCGGCACCACGAGCACCACGAGCACGACGGGCACCACGGGCACCTCAACCACCACGAGCACGACGGGCACCACGGGCACCTCAACCACCACGAGTACGACGGGGTAGCGGGACCATGGGCCGCAAACAGCTGATCGCTGCGGGCAAGGTGGTTCTGCTGCTGGTGTTCGCCGTCATCTTGCAGACCGTGCTGCTGTCACACGTCCGCGTACTCGGGGTCACCGCGGACCTGTTCCTGATCCTCACCGTCGTCGTGGCCGTCAGCAGGGGATCTCTCGAAGGAGCCGTCTTCGGCTTTTTCGCCGGTCTGGTCGCCGACATCGCCTACTATCAGCCGCTTGGCGTGCGAGCGCTCATCTACGTACTGGCCGGCTATTTCGTGGGGATGTTCGTAGCGCGGTTCGGTACGGTCAGCCCCTGGAGTGTCGCCCTTCTGGCCGGCGTCACCTCCTTTCTCGCCCAGTTCGTGTTCGGGGTATTTCAGTTCATGATGGGTCCGCGTGCAGCCCTGCTCACGATGATCGGCACGCAGATGCTGCCCGAAGCTGTCATCGACGGGTTGATCACGGCGCCGCTCTACGTATTCCTTGTTCGCGTCCGGCTGCTGCCGGCCGGACATCTCGAGACCGCCCGGTCCCGCGGAGGTGACGAGTGATCCTCGAACCAGCCAGGAAGAAGCGGTCGCCGGAAGACGACTCGTTCGTAGGGATCAGGGTCGGTGTCTTGCTGATCATCGTCTTCACCCTTTTCGGCGTGCTGGGCTTCCGCTTGTGGTTCCTTCAGATCCTATCCGGCGACGCCTACGTGGCCGTGGCGAAGGACAACCGGCTTCGGGAGGTCAAGGTCGAGGCCCCGCGCGGGGTGGTATACGACCGCAATGGCAAGATCATGGTGGAGAACAGGGCCGGCCTCAGCGTGGGCATCCTCCCGATGGATATGTACAGCCCGAAGAACGACCCGGAGAAGTTCCAGCAGGAGATCTACGGTCTGTCCCGGATACTCGACGTCAGCGAGACAGATCTCATGGCGGCCTACGACAAGGCCAAGAAGGACCCGTACGTGACGTACGTCGTCAAGGAGGACGTCCCCGAGAACACGGTGGTGGCTCAGATCAAAGAGCACAGTCTGGAATACCGGGGTGTCCAGGTGGAAGCCGCCTACTTACGCCAGTATCCCTTCGGCGCGCTCGCCACCCATCTGCTGGGTTTTGTGGGCGAGGTCTCCCGGAACGATCTCGACAACCAGGAGTTCGCCACGCTCCGCGCCGGGGCGAGTATCGGCAAGGACGGGGTCGAGAGGAAATACGACTCCTTCCTAAGGGGCACGGACGGCTGGAAGACCGTGGAGGTCGACGCGGCCGGGCGTCCCAAGCGGTTCCTGGAGGACGTCGCCCCGACTTCGGGCAGCAACCTGGTGCTCACCGTCGACAGCGAACTGCAGGAAGCGGCCGAGAACGCTCTCGTCGAGGGCATCCAGGCGGCTCATGCCACGGAATTCATCAAGGCCGCCGGAGGGGCGGTCGTGGCGATGGACCCGCGCACCGGCGAGATCCTCGCTCTGGCCTCGTACCCTGACTACGACCCGTCCCTGTGGGTTGGAGGGATGTCGGGCACCAAGTACGACGAGCTCAAGGCCCCCCAGGCTCACTTCCCGCTCTTCGACCGGGTCATCGACGGCTTGTATCCCGCGGGTTCCACCTTCAAGCCGTTCGTTGCCGCGGCGGCCCTCAATGCCGGCCTCATCACCGCGGACACGACCTTTAATTGCACCGGCAAGTACTCGACGAACCAGCAGACGTGGAAGGACTGGAAGACCGGAGGCCACGGGAACGTCAGCCTGCTGCAGGCTATCACCGAGTCGTGCGACGTCTACTTCTACAACGTGGGCAATGTGCTCTATCAGCAGCCCAGTCCCGTCCTGCAGAACGGCGTGCGCCAATTCGGCTTCGGGCAGCCGACGGGGATCGACCTACCGGGGGAGACCACCAACAGCCGGGTGCCCGACAAGTACTGGAAGAGCGAGACCGGCAAGACCGCGCTGGACAAGATCTGGAGGATCGGGGACGAGATCAACCTGGCCATCGGGCAGGGCGACTTGCTGGTCACTCCCATGCAGATGGTCGTCGCCCTCTCGGCTATCGCGAACGGGGGTACGCTGTGGGTCCCGCACCTCGGACTCCGCATCACCGATGCTTCGAACAACATCATCCACCAGTTCGAGAACGAGAAGCGGGGCACGCTTGGGATAAGCGCGGATATCCTCGATCTGATCCGTACCGGCATGACGCAGGTCACCGGGGACAAGTCGGGAACTGCCTACGGGGCCTTCAAAGGTTTCCCCATAGCGGTGGCGGGCAAGACCGGGACCTCCGAGAAGAAGCCTGACGACGACTACGCCCTTTTCATGGGATACGCCCCTGCCGGCGCGAGCGGAGTCCCGGAGATCGCGGTGGTCGCGATCATAGAGCAGGGAGGACACGGCAGTTCCATCGCCGCCCCGGTCGTGCGCCGGGTGCTCGAGGCTTATTTCCACACCCAGTCCGGTGGCACGAAGGTCATTCCGACTACGGAGTAGGAAGGTAGATGACCCCTCGGCTCAAGGTCCTCCAGCACGCGCGCGAACGGCGCCAGCCGCTCGGTTTCTCCCTGGGCGGCTATCTGCGCGGCATGGACTGGATACTTCTCGCGGCCACCCTGGCCCTCGTCACCTTCGGCATGTTCATGCTCTATTCGGCGACCCACGCCGATACCAACATATCCACTCCGTTCTACTACGTCCGGTCGCAGGGGATAGGCCTCGTCATCGGGCTCTTCTTGCTCCTGATGATCAGCATCGGCAACTATCGCTGGCTCGCCCGCTGGCGCACCTACATCTACCTGGCCACGCTGGCGCTCCTGGTCTCCACCCTCCTTATCGGGAGCGGCAGCCAGGAAGTGGGGGCGAACCGCTGGATCCAACTGCCGTTCTTTCGCCTGCAGACCTCGGAACTCGCGAAACTACTGCTGATCCTGTCGCTTGCCGGAGTGCTCGCTGAGGGAGTCGCTTTGCGGCACCGTTTGCGCTTCGTCATCCTGTGCGTCATCTACGTGCTGGTCCCCACCATGCTGGTGTTCCTGCAACCCGACCTCGGCAGTGCGCTCGTCTTCGGCGCCGTCCTGGCCACGATGCTGGTGGTGTGGGGGATCCGCCTGCCCCATCTGGGGATCCTGGCCGGCGCCGTCACTCTCGCCGTGGTGATGGTGCTGCGGGTGCTACCGAGTGCGTTCGGCGTGCACCTGCTGAAGGATTATCAGCTGCAGCGGCTCACTCTCTTCCTCGACCCGCAGAAAGACCCGGCCGGCCTGGGGTACCAGTTGTCCCAAAGCAAGATCGCCATCGGCAGCGGGATGTTCACGGGGAAGGGCTACCTGAACGGCACGCAGACCCACCTGAACTTCCTCCCGGCGCACCATACCGACTTCATATTCGCCGTCATCGGCGAGGAACTGGGTTTCATGGGCGCCCTCCTGCTGGTAGGGCTCTTCGCTATCGTCATCTGGCGGGCGCTTCGGATCGCCCGGCTGTCAGAAGACATGTACGGGCGGCTGATCGCGACGGGCGTAGCCGGGGTGCTTGTGTTCCAGGTGTTCGTGAACATCGGGATGACGATCGGCATCATGCCCGTGACCGGCATCCCTCTGCCATTCGTGAGTTTCGGCAGCAGTTCGCTGGTAGTATTCTTGATGGCGATCGGCCTGTTGGAGAGCGTCCACGTTCACTCGGTGGCCGGGCAGGCTAAGTAGCAGCCCCCGGCGCCCAACTTGGGGAGGCTGGGAGTGGCCAAGCTGTCTCTGAATATTGCGAAGAGCCTGAAAGCCCTGAGAGAGGCTTCAGCGAGCGCGGGCGAGTACGCGTCGATCGTACTGGCCGGCGATCAAGCTCTCGTGGAGCGGGCGAGGGAGCGGTTCGCCCAAGGAGGCACGGCTCCGTCGGGCGATGTCGGGTCTTTGAGTGGGCCGGCAGGGGTAGCCCCGGCTCCCGGTTTGCTGGTAGTACTCACTACCCCTGGCGAGGAGTCGGAGGTCGTGGCTTCGCTCGCGGCCGCGGCCGCAAAGGGACCGGTCATCGTGGCCGTTGACGGGGGACCGGGGACGAGGAGCAAGGCCGGCTACCTTGCCGGCGGCATCGTCCGGCTATCGTTCTCCGATAACGACGCCGGTTGGGATCGCCTATTCTCGCTGTGCGCGGAGACGGCGGGGGACAAGGGGATCGCGCTGGGCCGACGGTACCCCGCGGTGCGGCGTGCAGTTGCCCGCCGCCTGATAGCCCGCACTTCAGCGCAGAACGTCTTCATAGCCCTCGTCTTCTTCGTGCCCGGCTCGGACATGCCGGCGATGACGCTCAACCAGGCAAAGATGGTCCTCAGCATCGCGGCCATGTACGGCGAGAGCATCGACAAGGAACGAGCGGTCGAACTCGCGGGCCTGGCGGTGCTCGGCTTCGGGTTCCGGGGCCTGGGTAGGTTGCTCGTTCGCGCCCTCCCAGGGCTTGCCATCGTTTTGAGAATGGTGACGGCATACTCCGCCACCACCGCCGTGGGCCTGGGCGCTATCGCCTACTTCGAGAAAGGGGCTCCCGCCTCGACCAGCAAAGTGATCGCGCTGGCGGGCTCGATGAGGCATTGAGAGCACCGCGGTACGACAGTGCGTTCGAGGCCATCCTCGCCGGCATCCGGCAGCCGGCGAGGCTCATAGGCGAGGAAGCAGGCGCCGGACCAGGATTCAGCGGAGAACCCGCGGAATTGCGCGTGGTCCTCGGTTTCCCGGACACCTACGAGATAGCTATCTCGAACCAGGCCATTCAGATCCTTTACCACCTCGCGCGCCGCGCCGAGGGAGTGGGAGTCGAACGGGCCTACCTTCCCTGGGTCGACGCGATCGCCGAGATGCGCCGTCTGAACGTCCCTCTCCTGACACTGGAGACGTGGACGCCGGTAGCCGACGCGCATCTTCTGGGGGTGACGCTTCAGCACGAGCTCCACTACACGAACCTGTTGGAGATGCTCGACCTGACAGGCATCCCCCTGCACGCCGCGGTGCGTGATGAGGAGCACCCACTCGTGCTCGCGGGCGGCCCTGCCTGTGCCAACTTCGCGCCGTTCGGCAGTTTCGTCGACGCCATCGCGGTCGGCGACGGAGAAGAGTTGTTTCCGGAGATCCTTGCGGAGATGGTGGCGGCAAGACGCCGGGGAGCGTCGCGAGCCGAGACGAAGCGACGCCTCGGGCTCATCGAGGGCGTCTTTGTCCCCGGGTCGAGCAGCCGGGTCAGGCGCCGGGCGGTGGCTCGGCTGGAAGGCGCCCCGTACCCGGCGTCATGCCTGGTGCCCCTGGTTGCCGGCGTGCACGATCGCGCCTGGGTGGAAGTCATGCGGGGCTGCACCCGCGGCTGCCGCTTCTGCCAGGCCGGGATGTGGTATCGGCCGGTACGGGAGCGACCGCCCGCCGAGGTCCTCGAACTCGCCGGCGACGAGCTGACCGCGACCGGACATCAAGAACTGGCCTTCGCTTCGCTCTCGACGACCGACTATTCCTGCCTGCACGAAGTGTTGACCGGCGTTGCCACCGCGCACCCTGAGGTGCGCCTTTCCCTCCCGTCCTTGCGCGTCGATACCGCGTCGGTGCGACTCGCCTGGCTCGCCTCGCCGACCGGGGGCTCCCTCACGCTTGCCCCAGAGGCCGGCAGTCAGCGGATGCGGGACATCGTGAACAAGAACGTGACCGAGAACGATGTGCTCACGGCGGCCGAGGAGGCTTTCCGGACGGGGCGGACGACCTTGAAGCTCTACTTCATGATCGGCCTTCCCTGGGAGACCGACGACGACGTTCTGGCCATCGCCGATCTGTGCCTGAAGGTGCGTCAGGCCGGCCGGGACGTGCTGGCAGGGCGGGCAGCAAGGCTGCAGTTGAACGTCAGCGTCAACACCTTCGTCCCCAAGCCGTTCACGCCGTTCCAGTGGGCCGAGATGGCCGATCGGGAGACCCTGCAGCGCCGTCAGGGGTTGCTGCGGGCCCGTCTGAAGAAGCCGGGCATCCGTCTGGCCATGTCGGACCTGGGCAAGAGCTATCTGGAGGCCGCACTGGCGCGAGGCGACGAGCAGATGGGCGCGGCGATCGAGGCTGCTTGGAGGAAAGGGGCGCGGTTCGACCCCTGGACGGAGCAGTTCCGGGCCGGTGCCTGGGCTGAGGCGTTGCAGGAAGCGGGGGCGTCGGCGGAGGCTATGGCTACCGCGCCCTTCACCAGAGACCGGGTGCTCTCCTGGGACGTGGTCGAAGGGGTGCCCGCTCGTGACTTCCTGTGGGCCGAGTGGGAAAAGGCTTCGCGCGGCGGGCTGACGGGTGATTGCCGCTGGGATGGCTGCGCGTTCTGCGGAGCGTGTGAGGATCCTCCCGGGAATCAGATAGCCTCCGCCGGCATCGTGGCTCAGGCGAGTGCGCCGCAGGCGCCAGCCGGCGGGCGCCGGTCCCCTCGCCGCTACGTCGCGCGCTTCTCGGTCACCGGCAGGGGCCGTTTTCTCGGCCATCTCGATCGCATCGAGGCGTTCAGGCGAGCTGTGCGCCGCGCCGGAGGCGACCTGGCCCTCTCGGCCGGCATGCGACCCAAGCCGCTGCTCAGCCTGGCCCTCCCTCTCGGCGTTGGGATAGAAGGACTGGATGAGCTGTGCGAGTTCGAATTGGCCGACGAGCCCGCGGAGGGCTTCGCGGAGAGGCTGGCGACCGCTCTACCCGGGCATATGCGCCTTCTCGATCTCCGTCCCTACGAGGAGGCGCGGCGACTGGCTGCCCGGGTGACTGGGGCGTC
>Ga0315283_10006545_pt1 | contig 10405 bp, 12 predicted proteins | sample YL17G09_0_MG_FD_204541 | JGI IMG/M metagenome (GOLD analysis project Ga0315283, IMG submission 204541) | Sediment microbial communities from Yellowstone Lake, YNP, Wyoming, USA - YL17G09_0 | ecosystem: Environmental > Aquatic > Freshwater > Lake > Sediment | place: USA: Wyoming | collected...
TGCCGGCCGTGAACTTTCTCGCAGCGCAGCGCGGCGACGGGTTCACCGGTCGCATCGTCGACTCGACGCAGTTCGGGACGGTCTGGCCGTAGTCGGCGTGCGCTGAGCGCTCTCCTCGAGCAGACCTTCCTTGATCAGGCCTTCTTGAACTGGGGAACGCGCTTCTCGGCGAACGCCTTGGGGCCTTCCTTCGCGTCCTGCGAGTTGAACACTGCCTGGCCGTAGTCCTGCTCGTGCGCGAACGCCTCGCCTTCGGTCATCCCGATGGTCTCGTGGAGCGTCCGGGTGATGGCCTCGACCGCGAGCGGCCCGTTCGCCGCGATCACCGCGGCGATCTCCTTGGCGTGCGCCAACGCGGTCCCCTCCGGCACAACGTGGCCGATCAGGCCAATCTCCTTGGCCTCGGTCGCGCTCACATGCTTGCCGGTCAACAGGATGTCGGCTGCGACCGTGTAGGGGATCTGTCGGGCCAAGCGCACCGCCGAGCCACCCATCGGGTAGAGCGACCACCGTGCTTCACTCACCCCGAACTTCGCCGTCTCCCCCGCGACCCGGATGTCGGTCCCCTGCAGGATCTCGGTGCCTCCGGCGATCGCGTTCCCCTCCACCGCGGCGATCACCGGCTTCGTCGGCCGATAGGTCTTCAGCAGCCCGCGGTAGATGAAGTCGGGCCCTTCGTCCTTCATCCGTGCGTCCACGTCGAGATCGTCCGTCTTGGCGACGTCGCCCGCGAGCGCGCGCAGGTCCATCCCCGAGCTGAAGTTTCCGCCCGCGCCGGTGAGGATGATCACGCGTACGTCGTCATCGTCGGACGCCTGCTGCCACGCGTCGGCCATGCGGGCAAACATGTGGAGCGTCATCGCGTTGTAGCGCTCGGGACGGTTCATGGTGACCGTCATGACGTGGGCATCGACTTCGACCAGGGCGTCAGGCATCCGAGGGTTCTACCGGCCAACGGCCGAACAGGCAACCGCACTGCGCCACGTGCCAACCTCTGGCGGATGGAGACGTGGGAGCTCGTGGCCCGAGAGAGCATCCGTGATCTCGTGGCGCGCTACAACTCCAACGGCGACAGTGGTCGCTTCGACGAGGTGCTCGCGCTGTTCGCCCCCGAGGCGATCATGGAGGTCGGCGGAGCCGTCTACGAAGGCCGCACCGCGATCCGGACGATCTTTACGTCGGCCCGATCGAGCGTGCTCGAGCACACCGACCGGCCCTCGCTCCGCCACTTCACCGCGACCCTGCAGATCGATGTGGCGGGCCCAGCGACCGCGAGCTCGCGCTGCTATTACCAGGTGCTCATGGCCCACGGTCTCGACCACTGGGGTCGGTACCTGGATGATTTCGGCGTGATCGACGAGCGGTGGTGCTTCACCCGACGCCGGGTGCTCACCGACGGAGCGATACCCGGCGGATGGGCGGCATCACTCCCGGCCTGATCGCGGCAGGCCGAGATGTCGCTCCGCGATGTTGTTGCGGTTGATCTCGGAGGTGCCGCCCTGGATCGTCGTCACGGGCGCGTGTCGCGCGTCGGCCTCGATCCAGCCTTCGGCCGCGGCGCCGGGCTCGTGCAGTTGGAGGAGCCCGTCGGGCCCGGCCAGCTCCTGGAACCAATGCGCGGCTTTGACGTACGCCTCGCTCGCGAACACCTTGGTCATTGATCCCTCGAGCCCCGGGAGCCCGCCTTTGGCCGCGATCGAGGCCGTGCGCTGCGTCAGCAGTGCGGCGACCTCGTTGTCGATCGCGACCCGCGCCATTCGCTCACGCGCGATCGGATCGTCGATGATCCCCGCCTCGCGGGCCCAGGCCCCGAACCGGCGCAGCAGCGGGACGCCGGGATTCGTCCCCCCCATGACCCCACGTTCGAACGCGAGCGCCACGCCGAGGACCTGCCATCCCCCGTTCACCTCGCCGAGCACCCACTCATCACCCACGCGCACGTCGGCGTAGAACGTCGCGTTGGTGCGCTCGGTCCCCATCGTGAACACCGGCTCCACCGTGATCCCCGGCGTCTCCATCGGGAGCATGAACATCGTGAGGCCGCGGTGCTTCGGCGCGTCGATGTCGGTGCGTGTGAGCAACACGAGCCACCGCGCCTCGTGCGCCATCGTCGTCCACATCTTGGCGCCGTTGATCACCCAGCCGTCGCCGTCGCGAACCGCGCGCGTGGTCACCGACGCGAGATCGCTGCCGTGGTCGGGTTCACTGAGCCCCATACACACGAGTGCCTCACCCGAGAGGATCGACGGGAGGATCTGCTGCTTCTGGGCTTCTGTCCCGACGTGGTTGACGACACCGGCGATCATGACCGCGACCCCCAGACCATCTATCGGCGCGGCAGCCTTCTCCAGCTCGTTGAAGAGCATCCAGAGCTCGATCGGGTCACCCACACCGAGCCCCGGGACCGCGCGTTCGATCATCCCGTGCTCGGCCAGCGCTCGATTCAGGGCCGGGCAGTTGAAGGTGCCGGTCTCGTGTTGCAGATCGATGTCGGCCGGGGTGACCGTCTCGGCGATGATCCGCTTGATCTGGCGGCGGTACTCCTGCGTCGGCGGTGGGAGCTCGAAGTCCACGTCAGCGACTCCCGGATGCATGCACATCGCCAGCGCGTGTGGACGGTCCCCACAGGCGGTCGGCAAGATGCAGGCACTCGCGGCCGGGGTCGTCGAACACCAGCGGCCAGCCGCGGGCGCGGCGGTAGTAGAGCTGGATGTCATACTCCGCGGAGAACCCGTATCCGCCGTGGAAGTGCAAGCTTCGGTCGGTCGCGCGCCCCGCGGTGTCGGTGGCGAACAGCAAGGCCATCGATGCAAGCGTCGAGAAATCGGTGACGTCGTTGTCGTCGACATCACATCGACCGGGTTCGGCTCGCTCACCGGCCCACGCGGCCTTGTGCGCGAGCAGCCGAGCGCCGTCGATGAGCGCGGGAAGGTCGGCCAATCCGTGCTGCACCGCCTGGAACGAGCCGATCGGTACGCCGAACTGCTGACGCGACTTGACGTATTCGACGCCGAGGTCGAGAGCCGCGTCGGCGAGGCCGGCCAGCGTGGCCGCGAGCAGCAGCTTCCATTCGTCGCGGGCGCGCACGAACTCAGCCCGAGTCCCGATCACGTCGCGCACGCCCACGCGCGCGGAACGGTCGGCCAGCGGCGCCGAGGCATGGTTCCGAGGCCCAGAACCCGGAGGCGCGGCGCGGACGACAACGAGCTCATCGCCGTCGAGGCCCACGACCACATCGGCCACCGCGCCGGCGGGGACCAAACGCCAGGTCCCATCGTCGGTGGCCGGGCGCAACGCCAGTGTTGCGACTGCATCCCCACTGACGACGTCGGGAGTCGCGAGGAGACGCGCGGCGACGAGGTGCTCCACGAGCGGCACGGGTGCGATCGATCGTCCGAGCGCCTCGGTCACCACGGCGAGATCGCCGAGCGTGGCCCCGCCACCGCCGAACACCGTCGGTACGCCCATCCCCGGCGCCCCGATCTCCCGGACCTGTGCCCAGAGCGTCGGGTCGAAGCCGAGCGGTTCCGATGCGCGCGCGACCGAGGCGGGCGCCTCCCGCGCGAAGAAGCCAACGAAGAGGTCGCGGATCGCCGTTTGGTCGTCGGACAGCTCGGGGTCGACGCTCATCGGATCAGGTACAGCACTCCCGTATCAGCCCGTGAGGACGTTCGGGCGCGGAAGCCCGGCGGCCTCGCACAGCATGTAGTACGCCGCGAGCGTCCCGGCACCGTCGGTGACACTCTCGATGTTCCCGCCGGCATCGAGGTTGAGGTTCGCGCCGTACATGTGGAACCAGACACGGGTGTCGTCCTCGACAGACTGCAGCGTGTGCACCGAGCCGGCGGGCTCGTACAGGAACGACCCGGCGCGGTTGACGTAGTCGTACTCCTTGTACTTCCAGGCGCCCGACACCGTGTAGCCCCAGACCGGGCCGGTGTGGCGGTGCGTCTGCACCTCGAAGCCCGACTGGAAGATGTTCTCGATGATCCAGAGGCCTTCGGTCTCTTTCACCTGGATCACCTTGAGCTTCGCCCCGTCGCCGATGTCGACCCAGGGAAGCTCGTCGGCCCCGATGTGAACTGCAGTCGGTGCTTCATGGATGGCGGTCATACGGACTCCCAAGCAGTGGTGGTCGAACAGAGCTGGCCGAGCCAAGATGCCCGAGCAGAATGTGGCCGGACCGATCCTGCCAGACTCGGCCCGCCACCGACGAGCAGGAGCGGCGATGAGCGACCGGGCCACGGAGAATCGAACGCTGATCGAGGGCTTCTGGGACGTCCTGGAACGACGTGACTTCGAGGGGTGCGGGGCCTACTTCGCCGAGGACGGCGTCTATACCGACGTCCCCGTCGGCACGGTCGGTGCCACGGGGCCGGCCGAGGTGGCTGCCCGGCTCCGTTTGGGCCTCGAACCCCTCGAACGCTACGTGCACCACCTGGGCAACATCGTCGCGTCCGATGACGTCGTGATGACCGAACACGTCGAGGAGTGGTTCTGGAACACCGGCGAGCAGGTCGCCCTGCCGTTCGTCTCCGTGATGGAGCTCCGCGACGGGAAGATCACACGGTGGTGGGACTACTTCAACCTCGCGACCCTGCTCGACGGCGCACCGCAGTGGTGGCTCGACCACATCGCGTCGGGATATCGCTGAAGCCGGAGCGCTACTGCGACGCCACCTTCGCCGAGGGTGCGGGGGCCGCGAACACGACCCGCACGTCGGTGAAGCCGGCCTTGCCGAGCAACCCCTCGAGCATCGTCGTCGTGTTGGCCTCGGCCCGGGCGAGCAGACGGCTCTCCCGCGCGGCGGCTCCGAGCTTGTGCCCGGCGAGCACGTAGAGATCGCGCTCACTGGTCGGGTCGTCGCTGAAGACGCCCGCGATCCGGTCGACGAGACCGCGGTCCCGGGCGGCGACGTGGCTCCGGACCGGGTCGACGACCGGCTTCGCGTACGTCGGGCTCGGCAGTGTCACGGTGATCGCACCATCGTTCCCGAGTACGACCGCGTCGTTCCCGAGGCGTGAGAAGTCGACGTTGGCGTCGACGTTCCCGATCGCGTTGAAGATCGTGCGCTCACCCGCGATGAAGGCCGGGACGAGGTTGACGTCGTTCTCGACGTCGACGTTCACCTCGAACGTGCCGCGCGCGGCTCGGAACTGGTTGAGATCCTGCATCTGCTTGAGCAGCACCGGAGGGGTGCGATCGACCTGCGACGTCGCGAACGGGTCGAAGCTGAGCAGGCCGCTCAACGCGCCGATCAGCAGGAAGATGCCGACGGCAATGGCACCCAGCACCACGGTGGTGATGGCACCGCGGAGCGTGAGGCGCCGCGGGCGTCGCTCCGGACGCGGCTCCGATGGTCGGGGAGCACCGGTGCGCCCCGATTGGTCGTCGGCGATCACGCGCACCACGACCTCCTGGGCCGGCGGGGCGGCGGGCGGGCGATCTTCGCGTACCCGATCTTCGAGCAGAGTGGACATAGGTTCCCTCCCGGGTCGGGCGCGGCTCGCGGCCCCTGTGGCTCCGGCACGCCACGGGCGATGCAGCAGCTCGGTCGCAGGTACAACGTCGTGCGCCCGGTGCCGGTTCCCGCATCCTTGAAGGAGTACGGGTCCGCGTGGGTCCCGGCCACTTCCGCTCCGCCGGCCCATGCGTGTCACCATGACGCTATGGAGCTCAACGCACGGAACGTCGCCTTGATGCTCGCCCGGGGTCGGATCGCGGTCGGGGCTGTCGCGATGATGTTCCCGCGCGTCGCCACAGCCGTCGCACCGGGAGCGAGCACGGGCTCAGGCACTCGTGCGCTCGGTCGGATGCTCGGGGCGCGTGATCTCGCGCTCGGGGTCGGTGCAATCACGTGCCTGAAGGAGCAGACCCTGGACGCCGAGTGGGTGGGGATGGGCGGCGCGGTCGACATCGTCGACGGCCTCGCGCTGCTCCTCACGCGCCGGCTCCCGCTGCACGCGCGACTCGTCGGCCTCGGCGCGCTCGGTGCCGGCGTGATCGGTATCGGCGCGGCCCGGATGCTCGCTGACGAGCGCGACCAGGACTAGGACGCGTCGACGCGCGGCGACGATTCGAGCTGGAGCCGCTTCCCGCCGCCGACGAGGCGAACCACCGCTTCTCCTGCCACGAGCGCGTGCAGGTCGTCGCCGACCATCTCGGCACGCCAACCACCGTCGAGGCGCCCCGGACGTCCGTTCACCAGGGCCTTCACATCTTCGCGAGTCGCGAGGAGTCGCGGGTCGACCTGCTCTCCGGATGCGATCTGTGCAGCCCAACCGTTGAGGATCCCCACCGCGGCATCGAGCCCAGAGTCATCACCATGCTTCGGAGGACTCCGCAGCTCGGACGAGTCCATCGCCCTCCCAGCCATCACGGCTTCGAACAGACCGGCGACGACGGGTTTCGGCAAACTCCCCGCGCCGCGCAGTGCCGTGATGTCGTCGGCCGACTTCGGGGGACGCTGCACCAGCGCAGTCAGGGCCAGCTCGGAAAGGACGAAGCGCGCCGGGACGTCCTGTTCGCGCGCTCGGCGCTCACGCCACGCGACCACAGACTGCGCGATGCACGCCTGTTCTCCACGAAGGGAGCGGGAGCCCTTGATGCGCCACCACGCGAGGTCCGGATCCGGGTCGCGGGGCTGATTCGCGAGGAGCACCGAGCACTCGGCGAGGGCCCACGCTTCACGTCCACGCTTCTGGAGACGCTCCCGCAGCGCCGCAGTGAGCGCGAGAAGATGCGCGACGTCGCCCGCCGCGTACCGACGTGCCGACTCCGACAATGGTCGGCGCGCCCAATCGGTCAGCTGATCGCCCTTGTCGAGGCGAACGTCGAGCAAGGCGGCGACGAGCGACACGAGCGATGGCTGACCAAGGCCGACGAAGCCCGCGGCGAGCTGGGTGTCGAACAGGGCCTTCGGTCGCGTTCCACACGCCCGCTCGATGATCGGGAGGTCGGCGCTGCCGGCGTGTGTGATCATCGTGGCCGAAGTCTCGAGCAGCTCAGCGAGCATGGCGATGTCGCAGGCAAGCGGATCGACGAGCGCGATCCCACCCGGCCACGCGAGTTGCACGAGGCAGAGGCGCGGGTAATACGTACGCTCAGCGACGAACTCGGTGTCCAGGCCGTACTGCTCCTCCGAGCACAGGGTCTTCACGACGGAGGTGAGCGCGGCGTCAGAGTCGATCCAGCGCACCTCGAGCTCGCGGGACGCTGCTGCCGACATCCGGGGCACCCTACCGGTCGGGGCGCACGCTCCGGAGCGGGGCACCGTCGGTCCAAGCAGCCGGGTCACCGGGCTCCCAACGCCGGCCTGCGCCCTCGGATTCGACGCGAGCACGCGCCAGCTCTACTGCGGCGCGTCCCGGCGCCATGCCACACCCGCTCGCGAACCCGAGCACCCGGGTGACGCAGTCCTCGATCGCCTCGGTACGAGCCAGCGCACGCTCGCGCGAGTAGCCGATGAACTCCTCGGCGATGTTGATGATCCCTCCCGCGTTGGCGACGAAGTCAGGCACGTAGACGATCCCGCGCGCGACCAGCTGGTCCTCGACGTCGTCGTCGAAGAGCTGATTGTTGGCTGCGCCGCAGACAGCGCGGCATCGCAGCTGCGTGATCGTCGTGGCGTCGAGGACCGCTCCGAGGGCGCAGGGCGCGAGCACGTCGCACTCCTCCCCGAGAATCGCCTCCGCGCCCACCACGTCGGCACCGTTCGCCGTCGCGACGGCCCGGGCCCTCTCGTCGTTCGCGTCGGCCACGACGACTGACGCGCCGGCATGGACGAGGCGTTCGACCAGGTATGCACCGACGTGGCCTGCTCCCTGGACCGCGACCCGGCGACCGGCGACCGTGGCCTCACCATCGAGGAATCCAAGCACCGCGCGCATCGCGGCCACGACCCCCACCGCAGTGAACGGCGACGGGTCACCCGAACCGCCGCGTGCCGGGTCGACGCCCGTCACCCACGGCGTCACCTGAGCCATCAGGTCCATGTCGCGTTGGGTCGCCCCGACATCCTCGGCCGCCAGGTACCGGCCGCCGAGCTCGTGGATCGCGCGCCCAAGCGCATGGAGGAGCGCCGGCGAACGTTCCGCATCCGGATCGTCGACCAGCACCACGGCCTTGCCTCCACCCTGGTGGAGCCCCGCCGCCGCGGCCTTGAGTGTCATCGCCTCCGAGAGTCGCAGCGCGTCGACGACCGCGTCGTCCTCACGCTCGTAGCGCCAGAAGCGAACCCCACCGAGCGAAGGCCCGAGGGCCGTGGAGTGGATGGCGATGATGGAGCGCAACCCGGTCGCGGCATCGGTCGCGTACACCACCTGCTCATGACCGCGCGCCGTCATGGCCTCCGTCAACGAGATCACACGAGCCGACGTTAGGCGCGGTCAGAATGCTTCGGCATGCGACGCCTCCCCACCCCGGTCTCTGCCCTCGTGCTTGCCTCGCTCCTCCTGGTCGCCGCGGGCTCCTGCGGGGGCGGCGCCGACACCGCCGCCGATCCGGTGGCGCCGACCACGACCACAGGACCGCCTCCGTCCACGACGACCACGACGGCTCCTCCGCCAACCGACGTGTACGCCGGCACCCGCGCCGGAATGCTCGCTGCCGTCGTGCGCGACGTTGCGCCGCGCGTCTACGTGCCCAATGGTCACTCGAACACGGTCACGGTCATCGACCCGGCGACGTTCCAGGTCATCGACGTGTTCCCGGTCGGCGCCCTGCCTCAGCACGTGGTGCCGTCGTACGACCTCAGCACCTTGTACGTGAACAACAACCAGGGAAACTCGCTCACGCCGATCGATCCGCGCACGGGCACGCCCGGAGCACCAATCCCGGTCGACGACCCGTACAACCTCTACTTCTCACCCGACGGGAAGTATGCACTCGTGATGGCCGAACGCGAGAAGCGCATCGACGTGCGTGACCCGAAGACGTGGGCGCTCATCACGAGCATCTCGATCCCGTACGCGGGCGTGAACCATGCCGATTTCACGGCCGACGGCACGACGATGATCGCGAGCTGCGAGTTCTCGGGCTGGGTCGTGCGGATCGACCTTCCCACCCTGACGGTGACCGGTCAGGTCGAGGTCGGGGGTGAGCCGATCGACGTGCGCATCGCACCCGATGGCGCGGTGTTCTACGTCGCGAACCACGTGAAGAACGGAGGGGGCGTGTCGGTGATCGACCCGGCCGGCATGACCGAGGCGGCGTTCATCCCGACGGGGGCAGGCGCGCACGGTCTGTACCCGAGCAGGGACGGCACCCAGCTCTACGTCACGAACCGAAACGCAGGGTCGGTCACCGTGCTCGACTTCGCGACCCGAGCGCCCGTCGCGACCTGGACCATCGCCGGTGGCGGCAGTCCCGACATGGGTGGTGTCTCGTCCGACGGCACGCAGTTCTGGGTGAGCGGCCGCTACAACGACGTGGTGTACGTGTTCGACACGACCAGCGGCGCGGTCGTGCACACGATTCCCGTCGGCCACGGACCCCACGGCCTGGCGATCTTCCCGCAGCCCGGGTCGATCAGCCTCGGCCACACCGGCAACTACCGCTGACGCCTGCCGGTCGCTCAGCAGTTCCAGCTGCGGATGACCTTCCGCTCGTGCTCATAGCCGAGGACGCTGAGGGTCGCGGTGTCGAGCGCGAGGTTGGCCGCTTCGAGCGGATCATCATCCACCCAGCGCGCCCCGAGGATCCGCAGGATGTGGCCGTGCGCCACGAGCGCGACCGGGCCGTCGACCCGGTCGGCCCGCGCGATCACCCGGTCGGCGCGCACGGCGACCTCCCGAATGTCCTCGCCGCCCGGCATGACACCGTCACCGAACACCGTCCAACCGGGACGCGATGCGCGGACCTGCACGGTCGTGAGGCCCTCGTACTCGCCGTAGTCCCACTCCTCGAGGTCATCGTCCACCTCGGCCACATCGTCGAGCCCGACGAGCCGGCACGTCTCGCGCGCCCGCACCAGCGGACTCACCAACACCAATGCGAACTTCCAGGCCGCGACACGGTCGCGCACCGCAAGGGCCTGGGTCCGACCTTCGTCGGTGAGCGCGATGTCGGTCCTGCCCGTGTGCCGACCGCTCGTGCTCCACTCCGTCGCGCCGTGCCGGATCAGGACCACCTCACTCGCCATGCGGGTACCATGTCAGAGAACGACGCGACACGACCAACCATCGCAAGACCAGTGGGGAGCTCGGGACAGCCGGGCTGAGAGGGTGACCGCGCACCAGCGGCGTCACCGACCCCTCGAACCTGCTCCGGGTAATGCCGGCGAAGGGAGACCACGTGGGCGAGCCTGTCCCCGGAATCGCGCCGGAGATCGCGCTGGTGTTCGCGGGCGGTGACCCGATCCCGGCTGCCGTCGGGCCGCGGCTCGCGGTCGACGCGCTCGTCATCG
>Ga0315283_10006546_pt1 | contig 10405 bp, 10 predicted proteins | sample YL17G09_0_MG_FD_204541 | JGI IMG/M metagenome (GOLD analysis project Ga0315283, IMG submission 204541) | Sediment microbial communities from Yellowstone Lake, YNP, Wyoming, USA - YL17G09_0 | ecosystem: Environmental > Aquatic > Freshwater > Lake > Sediment | place: USA: Wyoming | collected...
CCGACATCCCGCTCGCCGTCGATCACTTCCGCTATTTCGCGGGCTGTGTGCGCGCTCAGGAAGGCGCCATCAGCGAGATAGACGAGAACACCGTCGCGTACCACATCCACGAGCCGCTGGGCGTGGTCGGCCAGATCATCCCGTGGAATTTCCCGATCCTCATGGCCACTTGGAAGCTCGCTCCGGCGCTGGGTGCGGGCAACTGCGTGGTCCTGAAGCCTGCCGAGTCGACTCCGATCAGCATCCTGATTCTCGTGGACCTGATCGCCGACCTCGTGCCGCCCGGCGTGATCAACATCGTCAACGGCTATGGCCGCGAAGCCGGCCTGCCGCTGGCCCAGAGCAAGCGCATCGGCAAGATCGCTTTCACGGGCTCGACCACGACCGGCCGCGTGATTGCGCAGGCCGCCGCCAACAACCTGATTCCCGCCACGCTCGAGCTGGGCGGAAAGTCGCCCAACATCTTCTTTGCCGACGTGATGGACAAGGACGACAGCTTCCTCGACAAGGCCATCGAGGGCCTGGTGCTGTTCGCCTTCAACCAGGGCGAGGTGTGCACCTGCCCGAGCCGGGCGCTGATCCAGGAAAGCATCTACGAGAAATTCATGGAGCGCGTGCTGAAGCGCGTGGCCGCCATCAAGATGGGCAACCCGCTCGACACCGACACCATGATGGGCGCCCAGGCTTCCAAGGAACAGCTCACCAAGATCCTGTCGTACCTGGATCTCGGCAAGCAGGAAGGCGCGAAGGTCCTCATCGGCGGCGAGCAGGCGAAGCTCGGCGGGGATCTCGCCGGCGGTTACTACGTGCAGCCGACGCTGTTCAAGGGGCACAACAAGATGCGCATCTTCCAGGAGGAGATCTTCGGCCCGGTGCTGGCCGTCACCACGTTCAAGGACGAAGCCGAGGCGCTCGCAATCGCCAACGACACGCTGTACGGACTGGGCGCAGGCGTGTGGAGCCGCAATGGCAACGTGGCCTATCGCATGGGCCGCGCGATCAAGGCCGGCCGTGTCTGGACCAACTGCTACCACGCCTACCCGGCCCACGCTGCGTTCGGCGGCTACAAGGAATCCGGCATCGGCCGCGAGACCCACAAGATGATGCTCGACCATTACCAGCAGACCAAGAACCTGCTGGTGAGCTACAGCGAGAGCAAGCTCGGGTTCTTCTGACCGTGGTCGAGAAAGTCATAGCCACCCCGGCGGCCGTTGAACTCATCGAGCTGCTGAAGGCAAAGCACGGTCCCGGACTGATGTTCCATCAGTCCGGGGGCTGCTGCGACAACAGCGCCGCCAACTGCTACCTGCTGGGCGAGCTCACGATCGGTGCGGGCGACGTGTTCCTCGGCGACATCGGCGGCTGCCCGTTCTACATCGGCAAGGCGCAGTACGAGTACTGGCGGCACACGCAGCTGATCATCGACGTGATCGAGGGCCACGGCGGAACCTTCTCGCTCGAAGGTCCCGAGGGCAAGGCGTTTCACACCCGATCGCGCGTGTTCACCGAAGCGGAGTTGGCGGAACTCGACGAGGCCGACAGGCGTACCGCCTGACGACTCGTGAATCGCTGGGCTGACCAGACCGCATCAACCCGGACAGCTGCATTGATGGAACCAGGAATGTGTTTGCGCGCGCTGACGCTCATGGTGTTGGCGGTGGCCGCCGCAACGGACGCAGGGGCATCCGGGACTGAAGGCACGAGTTCGTGCCCCATCGTCGCGAGCACCGATTTCGCGATCTACGGCCAGACCTCCGAAGGAGGCGTCGCCACCAGCAGCCGGCGCTGGATGGCCCACTTCTTCGACTGGTGGAAGGCGCAGGACCCGGCCGTGGAGTACTTATTCCTCTCCGCAGCGGAGGCGCAGGCCTGCACGAACCTCAAGTCGACGTACCCGAACCTGCGGATGTGGGTCCAGCCGGGCGGCAACGCCTACGACCAGCAGGGCACGCTCGGCGCGACCGGCAAAGCGAACATAAACAGCTTCATCGATAAAGGGGGAGCCTACCTCGGCGTCTGCGCCGGCGCCTACTACGCGGCCCCGGACTACTGGTGGGAAGGCGAGCATTACGCCCACCCGCATCTGCTCGGTGCCTACCCGCGCGCGATGGAAGGCGCGATCAGCAACATCGCACCATGGCCCGGCTACGCCATGACGGCACTCAGCAACGGCCGGCACGCGATCTACTACGGCGGCCCGACACTCGGCCTGCAGCACACGAACCTGGCGGACCTGGCCGGCGAGAAGGTAGCGAGCTTCGCCAGCATCGATGGCCAGCTGCCGGCTGTCATCATCTACGGGAACCTGCTGCTGACGAGCGTGCATCTCGAAGCGTTCGAGGACGATGAATCCAGCGGCCTGGGCGCCGCGGACCGCATCGAGAACTACAAGTACCTTGCGACGCTCATCAATCGCGTCGCGCGGACGAACTTCAGGATCCCCGGCACCGCACCATGAAGATCGAGATCTGGAGCGACGTCATCTGTCCGTTCTGCTACATCGGCAAGCGGAAGCTCGAGGGAGCACTCGCCCAGCTGCCGCAGCGTGACCGCGTCGAGATCTCCTGGAAGAGCTTCCAGCTGCAACCGGACACGAAGACCGACCCCGCGCGCAACGCCTTGCAGCATCTCGCCGAGCGCAAGGGATGGTCGATGGACGTCGCCCGCCAGGCGGCGGCGGACATATCGGCCCGGGCGCAGGACGTCGGGCTGACGTTCAACTATGACCGGACCGTCGTCGCGAACACCTTCGACGCGCACCGGCTCGTTCACTACGCCGCGACCTTGGGCAAGGGCGACGCAATGACCGAGCAGCTGTTCAAGGCGTACTTCACCGACGGCCGGAACATCGCGGACCCCGTCTTCCTCACCGATCTCGCGGTCCAAGTCGGGCTGCCCGGGGAAGACGTGACGAAAGTGCTGGCCTCCGGCCAATTCAACGATGACGTCCGCCGCGACATCGACGACGCGCTGCAGATGGGGATCAACGGCGTCCCGTTCTTCGTGTTCGACAACAGGTACGCGGTGAGCGGAGCCCAGGACACGTCGGTGTTTCTAGAGGCCCTGACGAGGGCCTGAACCAAAAGCTGGCCCTACGCAGCCACCTGCTCGAATGTCACGTGCGGGATGTCGGCACGGTCGCGAGCGTGCTCCAACGTCAGGCCGCACAATTTGCCATGCGCATCTATGTCGAGCAGCGTGTTCTCGTCGAGTTCACGGGTCTCCGTTACTTCGGAGGAACGAAACTCGATGTACAGCGTGTCAGTGTCCTGGAAGTACGTGATTTTCATGGCTTGAAGGACCGATCGAAGAACGCGTTATGCACCGTGACGCGGTCTGGCAGAAGGATGACGCGCAGTGCCCTGCCGCCTGCGTCGGGAACGAGAGCCCACCGGCGGACCCGCCCGTCCGCTTGAACCGCCTCACGAACCGGCCGCTCAATGGCACAGTGGATCCATTCGTCGCGAATAATCGCACGATCGGGACGACTGCGCACGAAGCGGAAGTACTCGGTAGTCGGGAAAGGTTCCACAGGCATGCAGTCCAGGATCGCGGCCCTGGGTGTCCCGTTACAGCCGAAAAACGAACCGATTCGACTTGATTTGTGGGGCTGGAACGCTCTTCGACGACCTCGCGCGCCGAAGTCGGAGTTAAGCTACGGCCAGCCGGCGCAACCCCGACCACTCGCGCCGCCAGGCACAGGATCCGCATGTCAGACGTCTTTGTGTCCTATTCCCGCAGCGACAGGGCGCGCGTAGCGCCGCTCGTCGCCGCGCTCGAGGCCGAGGGATGGTCGGTCTGGTGGGACCCCGCCATCACTCCGGGCCAGCAGTTCGACCGGATGATCGCCGACGAACTGGAACGCGCCCGCGCCGTGCTGGTCGTATGGACGGCCGATTCCGTCGAGTCACGCTGGGTGCGCGGCGAGGCCCGCGACGGTGCCGATCGCGGCATCCTCGTGCCGGTGCAGTTCGGATCCGCGCGCCTGCCGATCGACTTCCGCGCATTCCACACGACGAACCTCGACCATCCCGGAGACGTGACCGCAAGTCCGCAGTTCCAGGAAGTATTGCGTGCGCTCGAGGTGCTGGTCGGGCGTCCGGCCCCGCCGGCTACGGCCGCACCGATCCCACCGAGCCTGAACTCAGCGCCTGCCTCGGGACCGCCGCGCATCGCCATCTGCGTGCTGCCCTTCGCGAATCTCAGCGGCGACCCGGAGCAGCAGTTCTTCAGCGACGGCATCACCGCGGACATCATCAACGAGCTCTCGCGCTGGCGGCTGATGACCGTGCGGTCGCGCTCGGCTTCGTTCAAGTATCGTGGCCCCGACGTCGACCCCGCGCAGGTCGCGCGCGAACTGAAGGTTCGCTTCGTGGTCGAGGGCACGGTGCGCCGCATGGGCGATCGCGTCCGCATCAGCGTGCAACTGACGGATGCCGAGTCGGGCAGGCAGGTCTGGGCCGAACGGTTCGACCGCGGCAGGGAAGAGGTGTTCGAAGTCCAGGACGAAGTCGTGCAGACGATCGTCAGCACGCTCGTCGGCCGCGTCCAGTCTTCCGACGTCGAACGGGCGCGCCGCAAACCACCGGCGAGCCTTGATGCCTATGAGTGCGTGCTGAACGGCAACGCACTACCCTGGGACAAGCCGAAGGGAGCGGCCGAGGCCACGCGCCTGTTCGAGCAGGCGATCGAAATCGATCCCAGCTACGGCATGGCCTACGCTCTGCTGGCGTCGATGCGGGCCACGAAATGGCGCCACGATCCCGGCGACTCGACGACGCTGCTGGACGAGGCATACGCGCTCGCGAAGCGGTCCGTCGAGCTCGACGACGGCGAAAGCAGCTGCCATTCGCTGCTCGCCCAGGTCTGCCTGCAGCGACGCGCCTATGAAATGGCGTTGCAGCACATGCGGCGGGCGGTGGAGATCAATCCGACGAACCAGTGGAACCAGGCGGACATGGGGCTCATCCTCACGTACGTGGGCCAGGCGCAGGATGCGCTCACCTGGTATGCGCGCGCGAGGCAGATCGATCCCTACTTCGATCCTCCGTGGTACTGGCGCCAGACCGGGCAGACCTACATGACCCTGGGTCGCTACCAGGAAGCCTTGACCATGTTGGCCCATATCCCCGCTCACACGTTCCGCACTGCCGCGCTCATGGCCGCGTGCCACGCACGGCTTGGCGACCTGGAGAACGCGAGGAAACGCGTCGCGGACTGCCTGTCCATGATGCCGGCCTTCTCGGTTCGGTGGTACGTGTCGAAGGAGCCGTACCGGTTCCCCGCCGACGCCGAGCGGTTGGCCGAGTCACTGCGTCTCGCGGGCCTGCCCGATACGGTCGAACCGGCATGGGTCGGCGACGTGCTCGACTTCTGGTTCGGAAAAATAGGTGCCGGGCACTGGTTTTCCAGGAGCGCGGAGATCGATGCCGACATCCGCGAGCGTTTCCTCGCGCTGTATGAACAGCTCGTAGCGAGCGATGCCGCGGGCGTTACAGGCGCGCGACCGCTGCGCGCGGCCGTGATCGTGCTCGACCAGTTTTCACGGAACATGTTCCGCGACACGCCGCGCGCGTTTGCGGCCGATCCGCTGGCTCGCCGGCTGGCGCGGCAGGTCATCGAACAGGAAATCGACTCCGGCCTCGCGAGCGAGGAAAGACTCTTCGTCTACCTGCCCTTCGAGCACAGCGAGGATCGCGCAGACCAGGCGCTCTCGTGCGAGCTGATCGGGCGACTCGGCAACGACGACTGGACGCAATATGCCCTGGCACACAAAGTCATCATCGACCGGTTCGGGCGCTTTCCGCATCGCAATGCCGCGCTCGGTCGGTCCTCGACGGCGGAAGAGATCGCGCGGCTAGCGGAACCGATGGGGTCGTTCTGAAGGCGCGGTCTCGTTCAGCCGGGCGGGTTGCGGTCGCGCCGATTCCCGGCCATTCCCCTCGAGATTTCCATCACCAGGCGAAACACGCGCGCAATCGAAGGCCAGTCATACGGTCCCTTGTGCATCGCGCGCAGCCGCGAGAGGACCTGTTCCTCGCGCACCGGGTCGAGCGTGGGCGTTCCGGTCGACTTCTTGAGCTCCATGATCTCGGCGACGACCTGGCCCCTCCGCTCCAGGATGCGCAGCAGCTCGAGATCGACCTGGTCGATCTTGACGCGCAGGGCGGCAAGGTGGTGCTGCAGCAATCGCTCGGCCGCACCCTCGGAAATGACCGGTTTCATCGCCGCAGTTTACTTCGGTGCCCGGCGTCGGCGCACCCCGGATTCGGCCCCCCCGGGCCGGATGACAAATGGCGGGCGTGGTTCAGGTAGTCTTGGCGGCCAGGGACCCTGGGGCAAGGGTGATGGAGTACGCGCCGTGACGCTGGACCAACTCGCCAACTACGCCGACATCATCGGCACAGTGACTGTCGTGGGTGGGCTCTCGTTCGGACTGGTCCAGTTGTCGGAGCTTCGCAAGCAGCGGCGGGACATCATTGCCGCCGAGCTGATGCGCACCTTCTACAGCGTGGACCTCGCCGACGCGGTGACGCTGGTTCGATCGCTGCCTGATCACTGCCCGGCCGACGAACTCAGGCAGCGAGGGTACGAGCGCGCTGCCGTCATCGTCAACACGTCGTTCGAGACGATGGGGCTGCTGGTGTTCCGTCGAATCGCCGACTACGGACTGGTCGAGGAGCTGGCCGGCGGCATGGTGACCGTGCTCTGGCGCAAGCTTGACGCATGGGTCGCTGCCGTGCGCTTGGAGCAGGCCCAACCGTCCTGGGCTGAGTGGTTCGAGTGGCTCGCGAGGCTGGCGGCGTCGCGGAAGAACGAGGCGCAGCCCGCCTACGTCGCGCACAAGGACTGGAAGCCTTAGACCCGCGTCGACGATTCGACGAAATGCCGGCTCAGCAGCGGTCGGCTCCATCCCAGCCGCGGATTGCTGGCGATCCACTCGCGCGCCTCGGCGATGGTCGTGAACGTCCCGAGGCAGTATGGCGATACGCGCAGTGACTCGTAGTACCGCACGTACGCCAGCGTCTTCGGGTCCGTCGCAACCATGGCCTGCACGTGGTCGGGACTGTCGTAGAAGCGGATGCGTTCGAGTTCCGCGAACGCCTTCAGGTCTTTTTCGGTGAGGTCCGGGCCAGGCTGTGCGTCGATGTAATCGGAAATGATGTAGCGGATGCCTTCGTACCGGAGGTCCGCGATCATTTCCTCATAGGCGCCCAGGAACTCGGTCGCCGTGATCACGCCGAAGAAGCGCCGGTAGACACCGTGTCCTTCCCACCTGAGTCGAAACGGCATGATGGTACTCTCCGGCGCAAAGCGTGGGCCGAATCCCGATCGCGTCAATCCGTATTTAAGGAACCCCGGCTACCGGTCTCATCTCGGTATCGCAGGCCCCTCCGACGCTCACCTCGACCGGCCGCTCCATGTCCTTCTGACACTGCTCCCCGCGATCCGGGACGCTGCAGTGAATCTCGAGGGCATCGCCCATGTTGAGCCAGCCGGGCGTCCTGCGATAACGCCCGATCGAGTCGAACCTGCAGCTGCGGGGAATGCCGTAGGGCAGGCAGCCGGCAGCGCCGCGCCGGGTCACCTTTCGGCCATCGACCACGAATCCGCCATAGTGATCGAGCACCTGCAGCGCGTCGCGCCCGCCCTCGTCCCGCACGACGACGTCCCGGAACAGGTACCCGCCCTCCGCTTTCTCCCCGACCTCGATCCGGGTGTTGGCCAGCAGCGCGAAGTTCTCGCCGTTACCGGCCACGGCACCCGCCATGAACTCCACTTGCGGGTAGTCCGGGAAGCACTTGCCCATGGCCGGCGGGTGGTAGTAATGCCGCAGCGCCTTCAGATCGCTCAACGACGACCTGGGGAAGATCGCCTCGAGGTCGCGATCGTCGCCAAACAGGATCCGCTCGACGTCGGCGACCGTGTGCCCATAGATGGCTCCAAGCTTGCCCTCGTTGGCGACGAGGTCGCGGCGCAGGTAGCAGGAGGTCAGGCCGGAGACCTGCGTCAGGAATTCGTCCCAGATGTTGTACTGCGAAACATTCGCGGCCACGCCTTCGAGGTCGCCGACGAAGCCGCACCCCTGCCCGCTTCGGCACGCTTCACGTGCCCGATTGCGAATGGACAGCGCGATGATGTTCCGCTCGCAGGACCCGTAGGCGTTGCACCCGCGATCGAGGTGCCCCTCGAAAATGGCCGTCCGCATCGCGAAGTCAAGCTGCCTCGCCCGGCTGAGCACATCGGGCGACCAGTGCGTGGCGTTCTCCGCACTGAATCGACTCCAACCCTGCTGCAACGCAGCGCGACGCCCCACCAGTTCGCGATTGGCATCGGCGCATTGCGCCGAATTATGGAAGGCACGAACGATCTGGTCACTCTCGCTCGTGACCTCGGGGCCGGCCGCCCCGACCGCCGGGACGTCCGCCACGGGAGGATCGAACTTCGGCGGCTTGTCCAGCGCGTCGACGTTACGTGCATCGAGGACATATGCGACGCTTTCCCCGCAGTGGTGATTGGTCACGGTCATCGACCGGCGGGCGGCCATCGCTGTCTTGAACTGCTCGGTGGATTCTCGCGTGGCCCGCCGCGAGTCCACGACCACCTCGAATCCGACGAATGGCGTGCCGCTGCGATCGGTCAGCGGCCGGCCGCCGCGTATCACGAGGCAGGGCACGACTGACGACCCCTGGGTCAGCGTGCCAGCCGGCACTGCCGTCCCGCTGCGCTGGAACGCCTCGACACCGTAGTACGGAATCTCCAGCGCCCCGTTGAACCTGTACACGGTCATCACTTCGGTGGCCGGAATGTCGGCCATGGCATGGCTCGATGCCAGCAGCACCAGGGTCGGCAGGGCGCCTCTACGGGGTCGCAACTGTCTCATATCGCTCGTGTAGCCGATGCGCCTGCGCCAGTTGCTCCCTGAGTTCCTCGGGTTTCCGGATCACGCGCGCGAACTTCGGATCCATTCCCGAGACCTTGAGTTCGGCGGCGACCAGGCTGGCGTAGACGCGCTCCCGCTCGGCGAAGTCGGCGCGGGCTCCAAGCTCCAGGTACTCCGAAATGTGCCGCCGCAAAACCGTGACCGCCGTCTTCGCCTTGCCCTCGGGGCTACGCAGGGAGACATAGATCGTCACCGCCAGGATCGCGATGATCACCAGCAACGACTGGCCGGTGCTGATCTCGACGACCTTGACCGGGGTGCCGTCGTTGATGAACGGCACGTTGTTCTCGTGCAGGGCGTGCAGGATCAGCTTTACGCCGATGAACGCCAGGATAACCGCGAGACCGTAGCCGAGGTACAGCAGTCGCTCCAGCAGTCCGTCGATCAGGAAGAACAGCTGGCGCAGTCCCAGCAGCGAGAAGGCGGTCGCGGTAAACACGATGAACACGTTCTGGGTCAGGCCGAAGATGGCCGGAATGGAGTCCATCGCGAACAGCAGGTCGGTGCAGCCGAGGGAGACCATCACCGGCAACATGGGCGTGAGCGTGCGCTTGCCGTTGCGGATGGTGAACATCCGGTCGCCGTCGTAGTAATCGGTCGTGCGGAAAACCTTGTGGGCCATGCGGACGACGAAGTCGTCCACCTTCTCCCCGTCGACCGTCTCCGGCTTGAACAACTGGCCCGCAGTCACCAGCAGCAGCAGGCCGAAGAGATAGAAGACCCACGCGAAGGACTCTATCAGCGCGGCTCCCAGCAGGATGAACGCCGTGCGCACGATCATGGACAGCACGATGCCGAAGAGCAGCGCCTTCTGCTGATCCTGCCGCGGCACCTGGAAGCGCGTCAGGATGAACAGGAACACGAACACGTTGTCTACGGAGAGCGCCTTCTCGGTGACGTAGCCGACGAAGTACTGCGCGCCCAGCTCCGCGCCGCCGTACGCAAGGACCGCGACGCCGAACAGCAGCGCGATCCCGACATATGTCGCGGTCCAGAGGGCGGCTTCCTGTAGCGACGGGACATGGGCCTTGCGGACGTGGAAAAAGTAATCGACCAGCAGCAGGACCACGATCAAGCCGATCGTGAGCTGCCAGGCCAGGGGGGTTACGGCCATGCGTTCCCCCGCTCAGTGCGCGCTAGCGGAGCACGCCACGCTCGCGCATCGCACGGGCGTAGAAGAAGAGCGCCACAGCGATTGCGATAATCACGGCGGTGAAGACCCGCGAGAATGTGTCTGGAAAGATTTCGAGGCCGTTGGACAGCACATAGTTGTGGAAGGTCGTGATGACCAGCCCTGCGAGCGATACGAGGAACACCGGGACCGCCAGTCGCCTGCGCAGCAGCAGCAGAACGGAGCCCAGGACGCCACCCCATACGGCAATGGCCCACGCCGCGATCACCCACATCGGAAGTCCGTAGAACCACGCCAGCTGCTCGGGTGGGAACCCGCTCATGTACGCG
>Ga0315283_10006547_pt1 | contig 10405 bp, 12 predicted proteins | sample YL17G09_0_MG_FD_204541 | JGI IMG/M metagenome (GOLD analysis project Ga0315283, IMG submission 204541) | Sediment microbial communities from Yellowstone Lake, YNP, Wyoming, USA - YL17G09_0 | ecosystem: Environmental > Aquatic > Freshwater > Lake > Sediment | place: USA: Wyoming | collected...
GTCGTAAGGGATAGATAGGTCCGTCCCGGCAATATCACCTTCGAAGGGAATATGCACATTTACGAAGGTGAAATCCTTGTTTGCCAGCATGGTTTGCAGTTCAGCCACACTCATGTCTGTGTACGAGCCCCCATCTACTGACACCCGCTTTCCAACCACTTCAACCGCTGGTTGGGTTGTCGCTGTGCTATTGCATGATGCAAGTAATATGATGACGATTAGCATAGATATTATTTTTAAACGAGTCATCCATCACACTCCTATTCTGACTATATAATATAAATATTCTTATAAGACTTCCAGCTTCGGCTGAATTTCCGCTGAATGTTGTTCTACCAGCTGAATCATGCTGCATCAATCCGCATTTTTCAATGCCTCCAACACTAATTGGAGGCTGCGTTTTACTTCTTGGGGGAACCACGCCAAGGATGTCTTCGTCTCTTCATCCAAAACGCTGAACATCACCTCCGGGTCCTGGATGTTGACTATCACCCCATCGCTTTCCTGTTCGAGTACGATGTTGCAGGGAAGGAGCAATCCAATCGATTTGTCCGCAGAAAGCGCCTGATAAGCATAGTGGGGATTGCATGCTCCCAGGATTTGGTAGGGCATTAAGTCCACCCCGATCTTTTGTTTCAAGGTCTTTTGTACATCTATCTCGGTCAAGACCCCAAAACCTTGGGCTTTAAGCGCTTCCAATACCTTGGGTTTTACCTCTTCCAGGTTACCATTCAGTTTTATACTCATACCATAATTTGCCATAGAGTTTATCTCCTTTGATTAGTTAACTGGTGGTGGTCGAACCGGCAAACCTACAGTCAAGCTGGTCCCTTTCCCAGCTGATGAGCGGATCTGCAATGTTGCACCGATCAATTCTGCCCGTTCATGCAAGCCAAGCAACCCATAATGACCACTTGGGGCGTACTCGGACGGGTTCTTGGGAACGTTAAAACCCACGCCATCATCGACGATCTGCATAATGGTTGATGTGGGAGTAAATGAAAGGCTTAATGCTGCATGACTTGCCTGGGCGTGCCGGGAAATATTGTTCAGAGCTTCCTGTGCCATACGGTAAAAAGCCAGCTCGATGGAGGGCTCCAATCTCTTTTCAACTCCCTGGCGCTGGAATTCAACCACGCTACCCATACTCTGCCCGGCTTCACGCGCCAACATATCCAAGGCGGGTACCAATCCCAGGTCTTCCAGGTAGATCGGTCGCAAGGCACGGGTGAGACGACGAAGATTCTCGATGGTCTGTTCGGTCAGTGCGGCGATTTCTTTCAATTCAACCGGTTCAGGAGCCCCTTGTTTCGCATCGGGCTGCAGCTCAAGCTGAGCCAGCTGCACGCGCTGCTGCAAGGCGATCAATGCCTGCAGGGTATCATCATGCAGCTCGCGCGCCAGGCGATGGCGTTCCTCCTCCTGGGCAGAGGTGATCGCACCAATATAACCATGCAGGCTGCGTTGGGCTTCCTGGACTTTGAGGGACATCAGGATCAGCTCATCCTGCAAATGTTGGATCTCTGCGATGCCTCCCACTGGCTCTTGAATGGATTTAAAATCTCCCAAAGCCAGAGTTGCCGCCTTTGATTCCAGTGTGCGCAGCGGTTGGATGATCTGCCGCGTCCCAAGCCAAAGGGCTAACAACATGATCAACAGCGCGGGCACCATGACCAATGGGCCGATTTGGGTCAGTCTCAACGTGGGTGTGGAGACTGCTTCCCACGATTCTTCCGTAACGAGCGCCCATCCGGTTGAGGCAACCGGGCTATATGCGGTCACATGTTCATCTCCACTTACATTAACATATACTGTTCCGCTTTTCCCTTGAAGCGCTTCGGCGATCCCGGGATGGTCAATTGAATAGTCTTTTGGTTCTCCAGCTTTGTATAGCACCTGCTGGTTAGCATCCACTAACAAGGTGGAAAGCTGGGTTCCTGAGGGGATGATATCCACTAACGTGCTTTCTACTAAAGCGGGGATCGAAAAGGCACCCACGACCAGATTCTCCCCCTTGAATGGGAGGGCAAGTAATCCAATATACGAATTATCGAGAGGTGAGTTAACCACTATGAGCTTACCAGGTTGAGCGAATAGATCAGAAGCCACAGTCTGCCAGTGTTCCGTGGCAGCCAAAGCTTGCCACATTTGGGGATCTCCCTGGGTGTACAGCAGATTCCCCTGCGCATCAAAGGTTACCAGTCCTCGATCGAAATCAGAGTATAAGTAACCTGCGTTTGCTAAGGTAGATGAGATCGGAGCGGATGGCTCTGCAGCTAGCATCTGCGCCAGACCGGTGAGCTCCTTCGAGCGTAGCTCGAGCTGAGCGTTCAATGCCCCGGCAGCAGAGCTGACCAGGCGGGCATCCCGCTCTCCAACCATTGAACGCATGGCTTGTTGATGGACCGTGATACTTCCAAAAGTGATCACCAATAAAATGACCGTCAGAGGCAGCAGGATGATGGTGATCAATTGCATCATCAACCCCTGGGCTGGTAAGCGAAGTTTCTTCTTTGGAGGTGCAGACTGGGTCATGCGGCAGTTATTCTTCGGGAATGCTCCCAACGGTTTGGGATATCCAGCCCAAAGAGACGGCACGCATCACTGCCTCCGTGCGACTGCCCGCCTGAAGCTTGCCAAAGATATGCGCCAGGTGACCCTGAACCGTGCGGTCACTGATCCCCAGCTGCACCCCGATGGCTTTATTGGTAAATCCTTTTGCCACCAGCTCAAGGACTTCCATTTCACGGCTTGTGAGTGCTTCCACGGAAGATATATCCTTGGGGCGGCTGAGCTGGGATAATAGCTTTTGGGTCACACTCGGGTCCAGGACGGATTTTCCATCATTTACGTCCCGCACTGCTTTGATCAGGTCCACCGGTGAGGCAGTCTTCAGGACGTAACCATTTGCACCAGCCTGTAAAACAGCCATCACATATGGGTCATCATCAAAAGCAGTGAGTACCAACACCCCCACCCTGGGGAAATTCGAGCGTACCCAACGCGTCACCTCGATCCCGCTGGATTTGGGCATCTGGATATCCAGCACTGCAACATCCGGCTGTTTTTGCTGGATCAACTCTTTGGCCATCTCACCATCATCGGCTTCGGCGACAACCTGGATATCTCCCGCATGCTCCAGGAATTGTCGAATGCCTGCCCGGACGATGGCATGGTCGTCAGCCAGTAACACTCGGATTGGATCAGTTTTTTCAGTCATATAGTATTTTTCTCAGTCGGATTGGTCCCTTTGGAATCAGCTTTCACAGTAATGGACCGACCTTGCGGCGAAAAGGCATTATCCAAATATGGATAAGTGTACCAGACGATTCCTAATCCAAATAGAATACCAGTTAACAACCTCATTAATGAATTAAACGAACCCCAGGCATCACCCGAATAGAATGACACCGGGAAGAAATGATGCGTCAGGACTGCCAGCCACACGTTCCCATTCCGAAAACCCTGCCCGATCCCTGCCAGGTCGCTGAAAAAATGACTGGTGCCATCCACCGCCATGGGCAGCAGGAACAGCACCAACCCCCACCAGGGCAGCGGCTTTACCTTGTGGCGTACAGGCCACCATAACAAACCGAACAACCATAAACTGGCGAACATGGAAACCATGCGATCAGACCAGGCGACCTTCCAGCCCATAACAGGGTTCCCAATGAACTGGCGTAGTACTTCAGGCCTGATCGTATTTTGCCAGGCGTTTTGGACTTCTGCCAGGGAGTAGGTGAACCTGGAGCCAAACAGGAAAAACGAGCGTTCCGGTAGCTGGTGACATAACCAGGAGTAAATGAAGTAGATCACCCTGGCAGCACCGATCCATCCGGCATGCATGAATACAGGTGCCATGAAAGGCAGACCTACATAGATACCCAGGAGGATACTGACTGGAACGATCCAATAGCGTTGGAATATTTTATTCATGATTGCAATCTCGATTATTTAGAGGCTGCTAATGATCGTGACACGGTTTGCCGTATGGTCATCTCCAGACGCGGATCTGCCCGCTGCTGCGGTGTATCTACCATTGAGAACCAGGTCTGACCGTTGGATCCATGAGCGATCAGGGAAACGGGTTGCCGGTTTGCCTCATAGACCAATAACACCACCATCTGGCAATCACACAGCTCGGTGCGTTGGTGCGGGCAGGGACAGGCGAGCTGAGCCTGGCGGGCAACCTGAAAGTCGAATGTGCGCATGACCGATAAACCAGCCTGCTTGAACCTATCAACCACCCAGTCCACTGCTTGATCGCAAGGCTGGTCCAACTTCAGAAAGGGTGAGTTATCGATCATCTTTATACCAAATCAAACATCCGCAAAGTCATGCCTTATGGAACCCAGTTGGATATAACTGTCAAAGTCTTATCGCCCCAGGTTGTATCATTGCTGGGAAGATGCACTCGAAAGTCGTGCATCCCATCCATCCCGGTATGCATCAAGAACTGCAGGGTAAGAGTCGTGGTTTCACCGGGTTTGAGTGCCATCGAACCGATGGCAGGCGTGGGAGGTCAGCACCCCTGCAATACTTCAACATACGGTGCTTTGGTGAACTTGAGGGTTTTATCACCGGCATTGGTGATTTGGAAAGTTACTTGTACGGTCTGACCCAGCTTAACATCACCCAGGTCCACTTTTTCCTTGTCCACCGTCAAGCTTGCTGAACCGGTCCCATCAGTTGCTGATTTTGATAGGGACGGTTTGGCAAATGCAAAGACAGCACCGACAACCAGTAGTAACCCAGTTCCAAAGAGTAATATCATCGGCCAGGGTTGTTTCTTCTTTCCATGCTTTTGTTTTTTATTGTTTTTTTGTTGACTCATTTTAAAACCTCCAGTTCGAATTGAAACGAATATAAATAGGCAACCAGTGCCCAGGTCTGATCCTGGGTAAAAATCGGTCCCCAATAGGGCATCCCAGTACCCATCCCGCCGCGTATGATCTTTCCCTGCAGGTGGATTGGGCTAGTAGCAAGCATGTGACCTGGGTCTGTGAAATCTGCCGGTCGCTGGGTATGATCTCCCATGCTAGAGCCTGAATTAGCGTTCCCGGTGGTGGCTGCCAGCTGATCAGCAAACACCCCATTGCCTGCCCCATTTTCTCCATGGCAGGCAGCACAATTGGCTGCAAATAAAGCGCGACCGGTCTGGATCTCATCAGGCGTGGTGTTGGATTGCCACACCCATGCCACCAGGTCCCAAACTTCCTGGTCGGTCAGGTCTTTGAACGAGGGCTCTGATCGTAAGCTCAGCCAAAGGTCAACCGGAGTATGGGAAAGATAGTAATCACGATTTGTATATTGTTCAGGAACAGCACGCTTGAGCAACTCCCCACGCCAGGCAGCAGGCATTTGGGCTGGGATGACTGAGGCAACGTGTTCGGCATCGATGTCCAACCCAAGGGTGACGTAAAGGGGTGGTTTGGCGGGTTCAACTTTCAGATTGGGGTCGGTTACCTCGATGGTGCCGCGCATTCGCCAGTGATTTACACTGCACCAGCGGGTGCAATAAAATGTATATTTACCTGGCTTCTCGAAAACCAGGGTGACATCGGTCATTTCACCCGGCAACACATCCACCCCGGGCTGGTCCAGCTGACCGACAGCGAACCCATGGGTGACATCATCGGATGTCAAACGTAGATGGATTGGTTTCCCGACCTGCGCGGTGAGGTTTTCTGGCATCCAGCCACCCGTCTCAGCCATATGGGCATGCACCACCGTAGTCTGTTTCTGTTGCCACCAACCTACAGCAGGGATGACAACCGCAATTGTCAAACCAAGGGCGACGATTCCACGCGCAAGCCACTCTTTTTTCATCGCCTAGCCCACCAATATCCAGAGCATCGCTAAAGTAAATATCAGGCTGAATGACGAGACAGGAATATTCAGGCGTGGAGGTTTACTCTCACTATTCACAGGTAATTTGCCTGATACGCTGAGGGACCAGAACAGACCTACCAGAAGCAGGACCACCTGAATTAAAGTGCTAATTCCTGCCATGTTCCCCATTCCGCCAAACTTGTTGACGCCCAATAAATGCCAGCCCCAACCTAAGGGGTCATTCAGCACTCCCAGCACCAGATTAAGCTTGGGCAGTGCAAATGAGACTGTGAAGGCGATCCAGGCCATCAAACCCAGCGGGATCAATACCTGCGCCTGGGTGGCAATGTGGCGCTTGAGCGATACCCAGGAACCCGTGAATTTTTGCCCAGCCCAAACAGCCGCTGTAAAAATGGCTGGCAGGAGTAATAAATTGATCGCCAGGTATGCTGAAGCGTATCCAAACCAGGGCAACGAGCCGATCTCAAAAGCGGCAGATTTTAACCAGCCCCACGGTCCGGTGAAAACTGCTGCAAAGGTCACGACTGAACCCAACATAACCAGTGCCAGGAAGGTTTCATCTAAACGGATGGAAGTTTTCGGCTTGCCAAGATCGGTACCGAATGGACGTATATTCAAAGCCAGGTTATCACTCGGGCAGGCGCGCAGGCATTCCATGCACATACCGCAGGCAGAGTTATCTCGGAATGCCACTGGGTACACGCCCCAAGGGCAGGCCTGATAACACGATTTGACCTCATGCTTGATACATATTTCTTTATCAATGATGCGCACTTCCACTGGAGAGGTCTGCGCGTACATCCCGCTGAAACCGCCGATCGGACAAAGATATGTACAAAAAGCTCGTTTCTCAAAGACCAGGCTCAAGCCTATCGCCAGCCCAAAAAGTGCCAGCAATACCCAACCGGTCACCTGCGGGTCGGTCAGGGTGACTGCGCTGAACAAGCCGATCAGGAGGAAAGCTCCGGATTGCATCCAGGAACCCCTCAAGCGTTTTGGCCAACGTAGATTAAGCCCGAATCGCCGAGGCCCGGTCTGCAATATCCCGCCTTGCTGTAACCAGTCACCCGGCAGGGGGATGGGGCATATGCTGCACCAGGAACGCCCACCAAATGGAATGAACACAAGCTTAAGCGCGGTCCACCAGGCGATCCAGACAAAGATGATGGCAATGTTATGACTGCCAACCAGAGAACCGAACAACCCCCCTGCAATGATGAACACGAAACTTGCCAGAGTGAGCATGCGGACCAGGAACTGAGGCCATTGGCTCTCGATCAGGGGGCGCAGCCAGGCGAGTCGATAGAGATTCAGACGACCAGGAGACTGCAAGCGCTGCTGAGTTTGTTCATCCAGCCCATTTAAGCCAACTTTTTCGACCCATGGGATCTCTTGCAAACGGGTCATTTACGCCCCATCCACACGGCTGCAATCATGACCAGCCCGCTGAAGGCAACGGCACGCCATAATAATGAATTTTGCCCAACTTCCAGCTTTCCCGTCATGAACGGATGCATATTGCCACAGGTGACCGTACAGCGAAAGCGAAACGTACCGGCCTGGTTAGCGACAAAAGTCAGCCGGGCTGTCTTGCCAGGATCGGTAGTGGTCTCCAGGTTGTATCCGTCGATCGCCAAACCATGCACGACATCCGTTGCAACCAATTCGATCGTCACCCGGTCACCCTGGTTAACCTTGAGGATGGCAGGGTCATATTCGAACCGGCTGGCATTAATATGGATGATACGGTCGGTGGGTGCAGTTGCCCGTACCGGGAGTGGTACAAAAAAGACCACCAGACCAAGTATGGACAGGACAGCCCAGTGCCACCAATGACCTGGTTGTTTTTTCTGTGGGGTTTGATCGGTCACGGAATGTTGGATGGGCCGTATTGGGAATACGTCTGGTCGATGTAAAGCTTGATCTCTGGCACGGTTTTCCCTTGTTTGACCAGACGCATGGTATCCTGGGTGATATCCACACAGATCGAACAGCCCAGGGCATGTGTATCATAGGTGACATTACCGTTTGCATCCGCATCATCGACATAACAGGCATAATTCGAGGTGTGTCCCATGGCGCCGCAACCGCAGTAGCATGGAATGCGTTGCATGACATCGGGGTTAGCCACCGCAAATTGATAGGCTTGCTGAACGGTGACGGGGGCAGCTTTCACCTCCGCAGGCATCCCATCCATGGAGGCCATGGAAAGATCTTCCTGAGTAGAAGTAGCTTTACTGCTGCAGCCGGATAAAAAAGCCATGAAAACAGGCATAAAAATCAAAACAACCAATATTTTTGGGTAATCAGATGATTTCAAGTACTATTCCTCTCAGCATAAAAGATGTGATGGAATTATACGGGTGAACCCTGGGATGATTGAGCGCCATCTGACGGGTGCGCGTATAGGCATAATTGCCTATATATACTTTAGAGGCTGATGTATCGTTATTGACCCAAGGATTCGGAACTGATAAGATTGGTCAAATGTTTGGTTTTTCGTTTTCTCTATTCGAGTTGTCGATGGTCTGGGGATTATTTTTTTTATCAGCTTTTCTGGCAGGTCTCTTTTTTCTAAAATTCCTCACCGTTCACCCTCTGCGCATGAGTTTCTACCTGAGCCTGATATGGGCGACTTGCATGGGTAGCCTGGTGCTGTTGTCCCAACCAACGATATTAAGCCGGGTCTGGTGGGGAGTACTGACCTGGGCAGGTTTTTTTCTGGCTGGGTATGCCATCCAGGCAAAAATCTTCCTATCCCGCAAAGAATTTCAGACCCTGCCGGTGTTAAAACGTCAAAGGGGCGACCCTGGAGATGGACACACCGCAGTTATATACTTTACGCATGGAGAGCCTGAGACCTATGATCCAATCAGCTGGCTCAACCAGTTCCGCGAGCTGGATGAGCATAAGATCCCATTCGTCCCATTTTTAGCCCGGCCGATTTTTATTTACCAGCTGCGCAGAAAATATCTGCTGGTGGGTAGGAGCAACCACCGGCAGATGCATCAGCGTATGCTGCACAGCCTGGAACGCGAATATCGTTTGGCGGGCGATGATACTACCCGGTTCTACCTCAGCTTTTTGGATGACAATCCCCACCTGGATGTAGCCGTAATCCAGACTCTTAATGAGGGGGCAAGTAAACTGATCGTTGCAGAAGTTTTTGTCTCCGAATCGAACCATACAATGGAAGGAAAACATCTTATTGAAGCGCTTGGGTTGGAAAACTATGCTTTTCCCGTCAGGTATACCGGTCCATTATGGGATTCAGCCACTTTACACCGTATGTTCGTGGAGCGCGTCCTTGCGAACCTGGGTGAAACAGAGAAAACAAAAGTTGGGGTTTTGTTGGTCGGACATGGTCAGCCCGATGAATGGGATCAGTTATTCACGAAACAAACCGCGCACGAGCTGCAGTTCCGCCGATTTATTATGGACCTGCTGATACAAGCCGGCTTCAAACCGGAATATATAAGCCTGGCATGGATGGAATTTAAAAGCCCGAAGCCTGCAGAGATCATCGAGAGTTTTGTAAAAAATGGGGTTGAAAAGGTGTTTTATTTTTCAGCAGCCATTAGCGCAGATTCAATCCACAGCCAGTATGATATCCCTGAGCTGGTCCACAAAGCAAATGTCCCAAAAGGATATCCCCTTCTGAACCTGGGAGCCTGGGACGATGACCCACTCGTCATTCAATCGATCAAGGAAAAAATTGATGCGGTTATCATAAAAAGCGGTGTGTCCGAAAGCCAATCAGACAGATTTATCCTCGGAGAAAATCCCCAAGCATAAAATAAGCGCTTATCGTTGGGCTCATATTCGATGGGAGATTCCAGATCACTCAACAAGGCAATTTCGTTAATCCTTCCCCTTCCTATTGTTGCGCCAGAAGGAAACGAATGGATTCATCAAACAAAGTTATATACTGCCGGTAGTCCTCTGAGCGACTGAGATTGATCAGTATCCATTCTCGCATCGTGGACTTTCCGTATGGCACAAAGGGTACCACATTTGGGTCCGTTTCCAATAATTTTTTCGCAGTTGCCTCTGGAATCTTAACCCCTACACCATCTTCGTACAAACAGATACACAGCTTCTTACCCACATAATAGGCAGGCAAGCCAAACATCTTTCCTGGTCGTATGTTCGGATGGACCAGAAGCATGTCATCGAGGACTTTCTTATGTTCAGGGTTGAAATTCGCCATTATTTACTCCAATAGACTGATAAAAACTAACTTCAACCAATAATAATACCTTACTCTGGATTTTTTTGCTAATTTTTCGCTCTCACGACCCCCGACTTACTTAAATTAGTGTCCCAAAATCAACTTATTTTGCATACTTATTGCATTTTCAGAGGGTATTGGTTCTGCCAAGTTCGACCTCACTTAGTGTCCTGATAATTCCTTTTTTACTCGATAAATTTCAAGAAATTGGTAAAAGTGAGCAAGTCAGGTAATAATACCTTACTCTGGATTTTTTTGCTAATTTTTCGCTCTCACGACCCAACTTAAATTCCCCAGGCCAGCCATATACTGCATTGGTAA
>Ga0315283_10006549_pt1 | contig 10402 bp, 11 predicted proteins | sample YL17G09_0_MG_FD_204541 | JGI IMG/M metagenome (GOLD analysis project Ga0315283, IMG submission 204541) | Sediment microbial communities from Yellowstone Lake, YNP, Wyoming, USA - YL17G09_0 | ecosystem: Environmental > Aquatic > Freshwater > Lake > Sediment | place: USA: Wyoming | collected...
AGGAGGTGATTGCCGCGCGGCTGGCCCGGGATCGCCTCAAGAAGGACGTCACCAAGCTGACCGAGGAGTTGAGCCGGCTCGAGACGTTGCAGCAGACCCGGGTCACGCTGGCGAACGAGCGGCAGGAGCACCTGGCTCGGCTGGTGACGCTCGAGGCGCTCATCGGGGAGGTGGCGGAGGAATATGACGAGACCCGGCATGGGGCGGTCCGCGCCGCGATCGCACGACTCGAGCCGCTCCGCCGCGAGGCCGAACGCCTCGAGGGCATCGCCGAACGGGCGCAGCGCCTGACGACGCAGGCCTCGGAGAGCGAGGCCGAGTTGACCCGCCGGGAGCTCCGGGTCCATGACCTGCGCCGGCAGCTCGAGGAGGCGGGCTGGTCAGCCGAGGCCTTCGTGGCGGTCCGCGACCAGTTGGCCGCGGCGACGGAGTCGCGTCAGGAGGCGGAGCTTGCCGTGGTGCGGGCCGAGGCGGAGGTGGAGGCGTCGGAGGGTGCGGTGCGGGCCGCGTCGGGGCGGCGCCAGGAACGGGAACGGCGGGCCGCCGAGGCCCGCCAGCTCGAGCGCGACCTGATGCTCAACGTCGAGCTGGACCGCGCCTTCTCGGACCTCAGGGGTGAGCTCAATGATACCTTGCGTCCCGACCTCTCCGATCTCGGCTCGAGGTTCCTTCGCGATCTCACCTCGGGCCGCTACACCGAGTTCGAACTGGACGAGGAGTATGTGCCGACCATCGTGGAGGACGGCGAGCCGCAGATGGTGCTCTCGGGCGGCGAGGAGGACGTCGTCAGCCTGGCGCTCCGGCTCGCCATCAGCCAGATGATTGCGGAGCGGGCCGGCCAGCCGCTGTCGCTGCTGATCCTCGACGAGATCTTCGGTTCGCTCGATGAGGAGCGGCGTACCGCGGTCGTGGACCTGCTCCGCCGCCTGGCCAACCGGTTCCCCCAGGTCATCCTGATCACCCACATTGATACGGTGCGCGATGGCTTTGACCGGATCCTGCGGCTGAGCTATGACGTGGAGCGCGGGGTGGCGCGGGTCGAGGAGGAGATGCCACGGGGGCACGATGCCGCAGCCTGACATCGAGGTCATCGGTCCGGAGCGTGCCACGCTCGAGGACATCGAGGCGCTCAACCGGCTCTTCGCGGATGCCTTCACCGACCGCTACCACCGGGACGGCATGCCCGGGGTGCGGGTGCCCTTCCTCAGCCGGGACATCTGGCGCTACGCCATCGAGGCTGCCGCCGGGGGGGCTCTGCTCTGGCGCGACCATGACGGCCAACTCGCCGCCTTCAACATGGTGCACCAGTCCGGGGCGGAAGGCTGGATGGGACCGCTGGCGGTGCGGCCCGGGCTCCAGGGATCGGGGATCGGTCACCGGATCGTCCGGGCGGGAGTGGCCTGGCTCCGCCGCCGAGGCGCGACGGTGATCGGCCTCGAGACGATGCCGCGCACGGTGGAGAACATCGGGTTCTACGGCCAGCTCGGGTTCCTGCCGGGACACCTCACGGTGAGCCTGCTCAAGGACCTGGGGCGAAGCTCCGGGTCCACCGCTCCGGGAGAGCGCCTGTCGCGGGCGGCGGCGGCACGTCCGGCGCTGCTCCGCGACTGCCGGGCGCTGACCGAGGCGCTGGCGCCGGGGGTGGACTACACCAGGGAAATCGTGCTGACGGAAGATCTCCGGTTGGGCGACACCACGGTCTGTGCCGGGGAGGCGAGGGTCAGCGCCTTCGCGCTCTGGCAGACGGCGGCGCTGGCCCAGGCCCGGCCGGCCGACGAACTGCGGGTGCTCAAGCTCGTGGCGGCGGACCTGGCGTCGTTCCGGGCGGTGGTCGGCGCCACCGAACGGATCGCGGTGGAGTCGGGCGGGATCGCCCGGATCTCGATCCGCTGCCAGACCGTATTCAGCGATGGCTACGCCGCCCTCCTGGCTGATGGCTACCGGGTCCACTGGACCGATCTGCGGATGACGCTGCAGGGTGCTGGGGAGCGAACCGTACCGCCGGGGATCGTGATGTCGAACTGGGAGATCTAGGGAGGAAGGCCATGGCCGTGTTGACGCTGGTCGCCGCCGTGCTCTGCATGGCGCTCTGGGTCGGATTCACCTTCATCATGCCGGTCGGGCTTGGCGTGGTCCACGGGTTTCTCGGCCTGGGCGTCTTTCTCCTGATCCGCTGGTGGGCCAGCCGCGGCGACGCCCCGGCGGTGACTGGCGGGTCGTGACCGGTGGCGGTATTTTGGAATTGTCGAACGTCGGCGGTGAGACTCAATTATTGAGCCAACAAGTCCGACTGTGGGTCCACATTCCGGTTCGGATGTCATGCCCCGCAGGGGAAGACAGAAGTTCAGGAGAGGGCGCCGAGCATTCTTTCGGGCTTCAATAATCCTCGCTGTCGTCGTTCGACAACTGGGCGCCGCGCACACCGTCAGTGGCGGCGCCCTTCTCTTCCCGGTCCCGCGGACCTGATCATGCCACGCTGCACCGTCGTCCGCCGCCTCCATTTCAACGCAGCCCACCGGCTCCACAATGCCGCCAAGCCGGATGCCTGGAACGCGGAGACGTTCGGACCCTGCAACAACCCCAACTACCACGGCCACAACTACGAGCTCGAAGTCATGGTCGAGGGCGAGATCGACCCCGAGACCGGCTACGTCCTCGACGTGGGCCTGCTCAGGCGTATCGTCGAAGACGAGGTCATCCGCCACCTCGACCATCGCAATCTGAACCTGGATGTGCCGTGGTTCCAGGACCAGATCCCGTCGGCGGAGAACATCGCGGTCTTCATCTGGCAGCGGATCGCCGACCGGCTGCCGCGGGGCCGGCTCAGGCGGGTCCGGCTCTGGGAAACGCCGCGCAACTGGGTCGACTACGAAGGAGAGTGACAGCGTGCCACGCGACGGGTTCCAGGCCGAGATCCGCAAGATGCTGGTGGCGCTGGGGGAGGACCCGGACCGGCAGGGTCTCCAGAAGACGCCGCTCCGGGTCGAGGCGGCCATGCGCTGGCTGACGCGCGGCTATCACCACACCGTGCAGGAGGTGGTGGGCCAGGCGATCTTCAACGAGCCGCATGAGAACATGATCCTGGTCCGCGACATCGAACTCTATTCCATGTGCGAGCATCACATGCTGCCCTTCTTCGGACGGGCCCACGTGGCCTACATCCCCAATGGCCGGATCGTCGGTCTCTCCAAGATCCCCCGGATCGTCGAGGTCTTCGCCCGGCGGCTCCAGGTGCAGGAGCGGCTGACCGACCAGGTCGCCGACGCGCTCATGGAAGTGCTGACGCCGCTGGGGGCCGGGGTCGTGATCGAGGCGTCGCATCTCTGCATGATGATGCGCGGCGTGGAGAAGCAGAACTCGCGGACGGTCACGAGCGCGCTGCGTGGGGCCTTCCGTGACGATTCCAAGACGCGGGGCGAGTTCCTCCGGCTGGTCCACGGCGGTCATCCGTCGTGAGCCCGCTCACCGGGAAGACGGCGATCGTCACCGGCGGGTCGCGCGGCATCGGTGCCGCCATTGCGGCCCGGCTGCATGGCCAGGGTGCCGTGGTGGCGCGCCTGGCCCGGACGCTCCGAGCCTCCTGGCATGAGCGTCTCTTCGACCTTCCCTGCGACCTCACCCAGGAGGACGACGTCGAGCGGGCCGCCGAGCGGATCCTGGGCCAGTTCGGACCGCCCGACATCCTCGTGAACAATGCCGGCGCCTTTCTCCTGGCCCCGCTCGAACTGACCCGTCCCGCCGATTTCGACGCCCAGGTGGCCGTCAACCTGCGCGCGCCCTTCCTGGTGGCGCGCGCCTTCCTGCCGCCGATGCGCACCGCCGGTCGTGGCCTCCTGATCACCATCGGCAGCATGGCGGATCACCGGGCGTTTCCGGAGAACGCGGCCTACGGCGCGGCCAAGCAGGGGCTCCGCGGACTGCACGAAGTGCTGGCGGAGGAGTATCGCGGCAGCGGCGTCCGCTGCACGCTGATCTCGCCGGGTTCGGTGGATACCACCGTCTGGGACCCAGTGGACCCTGATCACCGACCCGGATTCACACCCCGAAACGCGATGCTCAAGCCCGATGACGTCGCCGACGCCGTCGCCTATGTCGCCTCGACTCCTGCCCGCGTCCACATCGACTGGATCCGGCTCGGACCGGCCTGAGTGTTCATCGAGCTCACCGATCACCTCCGCTGCCTCGGGGATCATGACGAGGCCTACCTCGTCCTGCTCCCCGGGCACATGGCAGGGCGCGCCGTGGTATCGGGGCACCTGGGATGCCCGGTCTGCGGCTGGTCGACGGAGTTCTCCGGCGGCGAAGTGGACTTCGGTGGCGGGCAGCCCGCCACCGGGGAGACCGGGCTCACCGCGGAGGCGGTCGTCGCCTTTCTGGGGCTATCCGGTCCCGGCGGCTATGTCGCCCTGGTCGGCTCGACGGCGCGCCTGATCCCCTCGCTCGCCGCCCTCCTCCCCGGCGTGCGGCTGGTGGCCGTCAACCCGCCGGCCGGAGCGGCCGCCGACGAGCCGGCCAGCGTGCTCCGCGCCCCGGAGATGCCGCTGAAGCGATCCTGCCTGCGCGGCGTGGTGGTTGGGGCGGATTTTGGCGCGGAGCCGGCGTGGGTCGAGGCGGCGGTGCGAGCGGTGCTGCCAGGCCTTCGGGTGGTGGTTGAGGGCGCGACGCCGGGGGAGATTCTCGGGCTGGAGATCCTGGCGAGCGGCGGCGGGGTCTGGGTCGGAAGAAAGGGTAAGTAGCCCTCACGCCGCGGGGTCGTTGTACGCCGCCGCGATCTGCTCCCGGTAGTTCTGCTCCACGATCTTCCGCCGGACCGACAGTTTCGGCGTCAGGTCACCTCGCTCGATGCTGAAATCCTGGCTGAGCACCACGAACTTCTTCGGCACCTCGAACTGGGCCAGGTCCCGGAAGTGCTTCTTGGCTTCCATGGCCATCTTGGCCCGGACGTCGGCCCTCGCCACCAGGGCGGCATCATCCGCCTCGGTGATCCCCTCGGCCGCGGCCCAGACCCGGAGCTTGTCCATCTCCGGGACCAGCAGGACGATCGGGTACTTCCGCCGGTCGCCGAGCATGACGGCGTTGGCGATCAGGGGGTTGGTCCTGAGCCGGCCCTCGATCGGCTGGGGCGCGATGTTCTTGCCGCCGGCGGTGACGATCAGGTCCTTCTTCCGGTCGGTGATGAAGAGATAGCCATCCCCGTCCAGCATGCCGACGTCCCCGGTGTGGAACCATCCGTCGACGCTAATCGCCTCGGCCGTCGCCTCGGGCTGGTTGTAGTAGCCCCTCATCACGTGGGGGCCGCGCGTCAGAATTTCGCCGTCCTCGGCGATCTTCACCTCCACGCCGGGGATGGGACGGCCCACCGAGCCGATCCGGTGCGCCTCCAGCCTGTTCACCGAGATCACCGGCGACGTTTCGGTGAGTCCGTAGCCTTCCAGGACGGGGAGGCCGGCGGCGTAGAAGAAGCGAGCCACCTCGGGGTTGAGGGGCGCGCCGCCCGAGATGAATAGCCGGACCCGGCTGCCGACCCGGTCTCGCAGCCGGGTGAAGACCAGCCGGTCGGCCAGGCGGTGCTGCAGTTCGATGTGCAGCGGCACGGGGCCGCCGCCCAGTTTGGCCTCGACCCAGGCGTCGCCCACCGCCTTGGCCCACGCGAAGAGTCGTCGGCGGGCCGGCGAGCCGGCGGTGACAGCGTCGATGACGGCGCCGTAGAACTTCTCGAAGACCCGAGGCACCGATGTGACCACCGTCGGCTGTCGGGCCAGCAGGTCGGCGCTGACCGTCTCCACGCCCTTGGCGTAGTTGATCAGGACGCCGGCATGGAGCATGACGTAGTGCCCCGCCGTGCGCTCGAAGACGTGGCACAAGGGGAGGAACGAAAGGCACTCGTCCCCCGGGCGCACGTCGAGGCAGGTCAGGGCGGAGACGACGTTCGAGATGATGTTGCCATGCGTGAGCATGACGCCCTTCGGCTCGCCGGTGGTGCCCGAGGTGTAGATGATGGTGGCCAGATCATCCGGTCCGATCTGCAGGGCCTCTGACCGCCAGGACGGGTAGCGGCCGCGGGCCGCCCGCCCGAGCGCGAGCACGTGATTCAGCGACAGCACGTCGGGCCCTTCGAGCCCGGGCTCGAAGGCGATCACATGCCTGAGGGCCGGCAGGGCGCTCCGGATCTTCTGGATCTTGCCGAGCTGGTGCCTGGTCGAGACGCAGACGGCCACCGCGCCCGAATCGCGCAGCATGTACTCGACCTGGACGGCGGGAAGGGTCGGATAGATCGGCACGTCCGGGCAGCGGGCGGCCAGGCAGGCATAGTCGGTGATGGCCCAGTCGGGCCGGTTCTCCGAGACCAGCGCCACCCGCTCTCCCACCCCGATGCCCAGCTCCCGAAGGCCCAGACTCATGTCCTGCACCCGGTCGCCCAGTTCCGCAGGCGAGATGTCGGTCCAGCTGCCCTCGCGCCGGGACCGCATGATCACCGGCCGGTCGCCGAAGCGTTCCATCGCGTCGAAAAAGAGTTCCGTCAGCGTGCGGGGCGGGGTCACGACCTGGGCCACGGCAGGGTCAGGGCTTGGCGAAGCGGATGACGAACTGCTGTCCCGAACCGGGTACGGTCTCCTGGCCACCCGGCCGGGAGACGGATACGGAGACCACAGCGCTGTCGGGCGGAGACCGCCCGGAGACCAGCTGCAACTTCACGGCGGGAGACGGAGTGCCGCTCGTTCCCGTGGTGGCGGTTATCTGTAGCGCGCTGTTCGAGAATTCCACGGAGCGGTCGTCGGCGCTGGCGAAGACCGGCAGGATCACCGCGTAAACGACTCGTCGCCCGCCGGCCGGCGCCAGGGGAGTGCCTCCCTCCAGGCGCACCGTCAGCTCGCTGGATGACGTCCCCGCCGCAGCGACCGTCTGGGTGTCGGCGGCGACCCGGATCACGGTGTCCACCCGCGCCAGGACCGTGAACGTATCGGTCTTGGAATACAGGTCGATGGCCCGCGCGATGACCCGCCCCCTGGTTCCGCCGATCAGCCCGGTGAGCAATCCCTGGACGCTGTCCACAGCGATCGTCGTGTCCAGCCGCCGCCAGTAAATGGGCACAGTGGCCAGGCTGTCACCGCTGCCGCTCAGGGCCAGGGCTCGCAGCTTGATGGTCTGGCCGACTTCCACTTCGGCTGGATAGGCGGTGAAGAGCAGGATCGATCCGACCCCGCCCGGGGTCTCGGTGATGCCGCTACAGGCTGCCGCCAGACCGAGCCCGGCGAGCAGGCCGGCGACTTTCATGAGGCCTTGGGGGATTCGTCCAGCGGCGCGCTCTGGAGCTCCTGCAAGGTCGCTTCCGCATGGCGAATCCACTTCTCTGCGTCCGGGCCCTTGGGAGGCCGGGCCAGGAAAGCCTGAAGGTGCTCGGCCGCCTTGGCCAGGTCCGGCTTCTTGATCAGCAGGAAGGCGAGCCCGTAGTGCGCGCCCGACAGGGTGTCGTCGATCGACAGGGCGCGGCGGTAGTGCCGGATCGCCTCCTCGACCTGCCCGGTCTTGGAGAAGGCGATGGCGATGTTCTGCAGGATCCTCAGGTCGTTCGGGTTGTCGCGCAGGCCGAGGCGGTACGACGTGATGGCGCCGTTGAGGTCTCCCTGGCGCTCCAGCGCCATCGCCTCGTTGAGGTAATCGAGGCGCTGCGGTCGCATCCGGTCCGCGGACTTCCCGAACAAGCGTCGCCAAAAGGTCATCGAGGCTAACTTAGCATCGGACACGGCGTTGGGGCAACGCAATTGCCCGCCCGACGCCGGGGCGGTACACTTTCTTCGCCGACCCTTTCCGGAGTGCCTCCCATGAAACGCCCAGTGCCATCAGCTCAGCGCGGCCTGCTCGAGATCGACTGGCCGCTGTTTGGTGAACTCTGTCGGGCGCTGGCGCTCCGGGTCGGACAGGCCTACCAGCCCGACCTCATCGTCGGCATCGCCAAGGCCGGCGTGATTCCGGGCGCGGTCATCGCCTCCATCCTCCAGCGGGACTTCGCGGCCATGGCGGTCACGCGGCGGTCGGCCGGGCAACCCCCCGAGCTGATCGCCGCTCCGACCGCGGCCATCACCGGCCGACGTGTCCTGCTCGTGGACGAGACCTGTGATTCGGGGCACACCCTCAAGCTCGCGCTCAACGAGCTGAAGAAGCTTCGCCCCAAGGAAGTCCGTACCGCGGTGTCGATCCGGACCGGCCCGTACGAGCCGGATTTCCACGCCCTGGCGTCGGACAAGCTGATCGTGCTGCCCTGGGACCGGGAGGTGCTGGTCGGCGGAGAGATCGTGGTCCGGCCGGACCTCGCCGAGTATCTCACGGGGGAGGGGTGAGGGAGCTCCTCCTCTCCGCGCTGGACCGGTCCCGCGCCAAGTACACCGATATCCGTTTTCATCGCCGCTGGACGACGACGATCGCCTATCGCGGTCGTCGTCTCGAGTTGGGCACTTCCGGTACCGACGTCGGCGGCATCGTCCGGTGCCTGACCCCGGGATTCGGGTGGGGCACTGCCTCGTTCGCCGACCTCGAGGGGTGCCCGGTGGCGCTGCAGCAGGCCCACGAGCTCTCCCTCGCCCTGTCCTGTCGCCCGGCCATCGAGCTGGCGCCCGTGACGGCCAGGCAAGGGCTGATGGAGTGCCCGCCCGGGCGTGACCCGCGGGATCTGGGCCTGTCGGACCGGCACGAGATGGCCCGGGCCGCGGTCGGTGCCCTGTTCGGCACCGACCGCCGCATCGTGGATGTCCGGGTCCGCTATCAGGACGCGCTGGTCGAGACCTGGATCGTGACATCCGAGGGGACCTGCCTCCGGGAGTTGCGGCCCGAGATCACGCTGGCCGTCCTGGCCGTGGCGGAGGAGGAAGGCACCAGCGAGCGGGCGTTCGACAGTGTGGCCCTGCCGGGTAACTGGGCCGAGCTCGATCGCTGGGTCTCGGCGGTCGGCCGGGTGGCGACGCGCGCGGTGCAGTTGCTCCATGCGGTCCCGATCCAGCCTGCCCGGCTGCCGGTGATACTCGATCCCCGCGCCGCGGGCGTGCTGGCGCACCGGGCGGCGGGTCACCTCTGTGAGGCGGGCGCGGACGGAGAGGACGTCTGGCCGCTCCCGATCGGTACCCGGATCGGGCCCGAGCTGCTCTCCGTGGGCGATGACGGCACTGCCCTCGGGCTGCGCGGCACCCTGGCCTTCGACCACGAGGGAGCCACGCCCCAGAACACCATGCTGGTCCAGCATGGCGTGGTCGTCGGCCACGTCCACACCCGCGCCACGGCGGCCCGCGCCGGCGTGGCGGTGACGGGCAACGCGCGGGCTGGGGGCCTCGACCAGCCCCAGGCGCGGCTCACCAACACCTACATCGCCAACGGACGCGGTGGGCTCGCCGACCTGGTCCGGGACGTCCCGCTGGGCGTGTACATCGCGGAGCCGGCCGGCGTGTCCCTCGATCAGGGACGATTGCGGCTGCGGGCGGGATCCGCCCGGATGGTCCGGCGCGGCGAACTGGCCGAGCCGGTCAAGGGCGTCATGCTCGTCGGCGAGGCGCTGGCCCTCTTCGGCCAGATCGACCGGGTGGCAGGCGACTTTTCCTGGGACCACGCCGTGGCGCGCTGTGACGGGGGCGCCGCCGGTGAGGTAGCGGTGGGCATGGGTGCCCCACATGTCCGCCTGATCGAGGCGAGTGTCGGAGGGACCGCGTGATCGCACGGCTGCTGGAACAGGTCCGGCCGCGGGCGGGTGGTGCCGACGCAGCCTTCACCACCGACGAGACGATCAGCGCCATGGTGGGGCCGGGGGCTGCTGAGGTATCCCGGTCCGAAACGGTCGGGTGTCACCTGCGCCTGCAGCACGGCGGCCGGATCGGGATGGCGGGATGCACCGACCTGGCAGTGGAGCCGCTCATCGCCGCCGCCCTCACGAGCGCGGCACTCGGTGAACCCGGGACGATCATCCTGCCGGCGCCATCGCCGCTGCCGCAGGTGATCACGGCGGCGCCCGCGGCCCGCAGCCTCAGTCCCGGGGACTGTGTCGGACTCGCCCGCCGGCTGCTGGAGCGGCTCGAACGGGAGGATCGCGAGGTAACCGCCTGGGCCGAGCGTTCGGCCGGGCGGGTAGATGTGGGGAACACCCGGGGCGTGCTGGCCGGCTACGACGTGACGCTGGCGGGCATCGGGGCGCGGATCCGGGTCAGGAGCGCGCCTGGCACGCTCCAGCTGCGATTGCACCACGCCTCGACAGACGTCCCGTCCTCGGCCGACATGGAGCGGCTGGTCGGCGAGGCGGATCGGCGCCTCACCCCACCATCCCTGGATCAGCCGACCCTCACACCGGTGGCACGGGTCGGGTTCGCCGCCCGCGCCGTGATCGCGCTCCTAGCCCCGCTTCGGCAGATGCTCCTCGGCCCGG
>Ga0315283_10006550_pt1 | contig 10402 bp, 8 predicted proteins | sample YL17G09_0_MG_FD_204541 | JGI IMG/M metagenome (GOLD analysis project Ga0315283, IMG submission 204541) | Sediment microbial communities from Yellowstone Lake, YNP, Wyoming, USA - YL17G09_0 | ecosystem: Environmental > Aquatic > Freshwater > Lake > Sediment | place: USA: Wyoming | collected...
GCTCGAGGATCGCCAGCGCAAGGGGCTGATGAAGCGCGCGGTCGAATCGGGATTGGTGACGCCCGAAGAGGTCGCCGCGATGATGGGTGGCCAGGTGAAGTTGCCGGATGCCGCCAAGGGAGCGGATCGCGCGCAGTCGCGCGCGGCAATCCACAAGGCCGTCGAGGACGCGGTCAAGGCCAACGGCAACGACCCCTCGGCCGTCTCGTCGCAGATCGAACGCATCACCGGCAAGATCGAACGCGCGCTCTTCGACCAGGGCAAGAGCATCGAAGAAGTGCAGCAGCTGATCTCGCGAGGCGAGATCAGCCCGTGACGCCGACCCCAGTTCGACCCGCGGAGCGCGCCGACCTGCCGGCGGTCGCCGCGCTCTGGGTCGCGCTGCTCGAGAACCATGCCGCGCTCGATTCCGTCTTCGCGTTGCGCGCAGGCGCATCGGCGGCGCTCGCAAGCGAAGTCGTGCGGGCCTTCGAAGACTCCGACACGGCGCTCTTCGTCGCCGATGCCGACGGGCGCATAGCGGGCTTCTGCGCTGCGCACTTCGAGCGCAGCCCGGCCCTCGCGCGCGAGTCGTGCCGGGCGGAGATCACGGAACTCGTCGTCGAGTCCGCTTCGCGTCGCCGCGGGATCGGGCGCTCGCTCGCGGACGCCGCGCTCGGCTGGGCTCGCCGGACCGGCGCGGCGCGGGTGGAAGTGCGAGTCGCCGCGCGCAATGACGCGGGGCAGGCATTCTGGCGCGGGATCGGCTTCGGCGCGTTCGTGGACGTGCTCGACCGCCGCCTGTAGTTTTGTCGTCGTTCCCCAAGATCTCAGGAGTTGCGCCGTGGCCTTCAAGACCAATCCCCTTGCCCAGCAATTGAACGAGCGCCTCGCAGCGGCAGCGCCGGCCGTCCTGGCGATGCTCTCGCCGCTGGGCCGCCGACTCTACTTTCCGAAGGGCATTCTCTCGCAGTCGGCGGAAGCGAAGCAGAAGGCCAAGCGCTTCAACGCCACGATCGGGATCGCCACCGAGAACGGCGCGCCGATGTTTCTGGCGTCGATGCACCGACATCTCGTCGAGATCGCGCCGAACGACGCATACAACTACGCGCCGCCGGCTGGTCGCCAGACGCTGCGCGAACGCTGGCGCGAGAAGATCGTCGCGGAGAACCCGTCGCTACAGGGCAAGTCGTTCGGGATGCCGATCACGACCAGCGCGCTGACGCACGGTCTCGCCGTCGCAGGCGATCTCTTCGTCGGCGAAGGCGATCGCATCCTGCTTCCCGATCAGCTCTGGGGGAACTACCGGCTCACCTACGAAGTGCGACTCGGCGCGGAGATCGTGACGTTCCCGTTCTACACGGGCGGCGGCTTCCACACCCAAGCGTTCGCGAGGGCTCTCGCGGAGAACGCGTCGGGGCGTGACAAGCTGATCGTGTTGCTGAACTTCCCCAACAACCCGACCGGCTACATGCCGACGCCCGCCGAAGGTCGCGCGATCAGCGACGCGCTGGTCGCGCAGGCGGAGGCTGGCACGAAGGTCGTCGTCATCACCGACGACGCGTATTTCGGGCTCTTCTACCACCTGGGCGCGCCGTCGATGACCGAGTCGCTCTTTGGTCTACTCACGGGTCGTCACCCGAACCTGTTCGCGGTGAAACTCGACGGCGCTACAAAAGAACTGTTCGCGTGGGGCCTGCGCTGTGGCTTCATCACCTTCGGTCCGGGCGATCCCGCGAGCGCCGAGGTCGTGTGTGAAGTGCTCGACGCCAAGGCGCGCGGCGCGATCCGCGGTGCGCTCTCGAACAGCCCGATGCTGTCGCAAACGCTGGTCGAGCGGGCGCTCGAGTCGTCGTCGATCGCCGCCGAACGCAAAGACAAAGCCGAGACGCTGCGCGCCCGCGCGACGAAGGTCTACGAGGTCGTGAATCGCCCGGAGTTCCGCGCGACCTTCGACCCCTACCCCTTCAACAGCGGCTACTTCATGTGCGTGAAGGTAAAAGGCGTCGATGCCGAGAAACTGCGCGTACACCTGCTCGACAAACACCAAATCGGCCTGATCGCGACCAGCCCCACCGACATCCGCGTCGCCTTCTCCTGCCTCGAACTCGACCAGATCGAGCCGCTCTTCGAGACCCTGCACAACGCGATCGAGGAGCTCCGCTGAGAGGTGCCGGGCGTCAAGTTATTTTCTGTCAAGTTATTGAGCAACTCGGCGGGTCTGCCTCGGTCTCCTCAATAACTTGACAGAAAATAACTTGACGCCCGGCACCTCTACCGGCCGATGGCTTCGAGGATTTTGGCGGTGGCGTTGATGCCGCGTTCCATGTTTTCGATCGAGACGCGCTCGTTGGGGCCGTGGATGCCGCGGGTTTCGCTCGGCGGGAGCCAACGCGGCACGAAGCCGTACGAGACGATGCCGAGTTCGCGGAAGTAGTGAGCGTCGGTGAAGCCGGCGATCACGCGTGGCAGCACGAGCGCGCGCGGGTCGATCTCGCGCGCGACACTTTCGATCGCGCGGAAGAGTTCGGTGTCGGGCGGTGAGCTGCGCGTCTCGAACGCGAGGATCGGGTCGATGCGGATACTCGGGTCGGCTACGACGTCGCGTAGTTGTTCGAGGAACTCGTCGCAGCGCTCGTCTGGCAGCAGGCGCACGTCCAGGTCGGCGCGCGCTTCCTCGGGAACGACGTTCGGCGACGATCCCGCTCTCAGCACCGTCACCGCGATCGTGTCGCGCACCAGCGCTGCACGCGAGTCGTCCGCGAGGAAGCGGCGCCGGAACTCGGCGTCGTTCGCGAGCGCGTCCCCGAGGTTGGCGAGTCCGGCGCGATCCTCGGGTTCGGCGAGCGGCGCGAGTTCGCGGAACATGTGATCCACCTCCGGAACGACGCGCACTTCGGTCTGCATGCGTCGCAGCCGTTCGAGCGCCGCGACCAGGCGCGGCACCGGACCGTGGAGCCCTCCGGTCGACGCGTGTCCCGCCGTTCCCTTTGCGGTCAGGCGCGTCCAACAGGGCGCTTTTTCCGCGACCGCGACGCCCCAAACGTTCGGCGCTCCCTCGGTGCCGAGCAGGATTCCGCCACCTTCGGTGAGCAGGAACTCGGCGCCGCGCAGCAGATCCTTGTGGCGTTGTGCGATGAAGCCGGCGCCGTCGCGACCGCCGGTTTCCTCGTCGGGCGTGGCGAGCAGGATCACGTCGCGCGACAGCTCGACGTCGCGGCGCGCGAGTGTCGCCATCGCGAGCAGGTGCATGACCGCGAGGCCCTTCGCATCGAGTGCGCCGCGCCCGACCACGTAGCCGCCCGCGACCAGTCCGCCGAATGGATCGACCGCCCAGCCATTTGGCTCGGCGGGGACGACGTCGAGATGGGACAGCAGCACCACCGGTGGACGCTTGCCGGTGCCAGGTAGCCGGGCCCAGACCGCGGCGCGACCGGTCTTGGACCCCTGGGACGGCGTCTCGATCACGCGCGCCTCGAGGCCTTCCCGGCGCGCGACCGAGACGAGCAGCTCGGCCAACGGGCGCTCATCGCCGGGCGGGTTCACCGTGTTGATCTGGATCGCCTCGGATAGCAGCTGGCTGGCGGCTCCGGCGAGGTCCTTATCGGGATTCGGCAGGGCGCGGCCGGGCAGCGGGAACGCGCAGCCGGTCAGGGCCCAGATGCCCGCAGCCAGGGCCGCCAGAATCTTTCGTTTCCGAAGCCTGGCGGCGCGCCTGCGGCTCGGAGTGGGTTCGATGATGGGCAGCTCCTCTGCAACTGCTCTCCCGAATGAGCCCCGCAACGGAAACCCGATTACGAACTGTCACTTACAGTTGGAGCAGGCCATTGCCGATGCGCTAACCGTAGCGCTCGCCGCGCAGGGGCAGGAGGGCATCTCTTGAGTACAGCCGGAGACTACCAGCGAGATCGCATCGCAGCGTGCACCGCACGTGGCGGATTGCGGGAAAGCGGCGCCGCCCTCGCCACTGCTTTCGCCGGCGTCTTAACGATCTTAGTCACCGTCAACTCACTCTTCGTTTCACCCGCAATCGCCGGTCAGGGCGCAGCGGTCGCAACTCTCGCTGGCGGCGCCCTCGCCGCTTCCGCATCGACCAGCCTGGCACTTGCGCTGGCTACCAACCCGAAGTCGGAACAGGTCGCGTCGCCGCCGCCCACGCTGCTGGCCGCTCTCGCTTCGCCGAGCGAGCGCGTAGTCGAAGGGCAGATCGCGCGTGGCGATACCCTCGCGAAGTCGCTCTCCCGCCAGGGTCTCTCGAAGGGGGCGGTGTCGCAGATTCAGCGCGAGTTGAAGGGCAAATATGATTTCCGGCGCGCGAAGGCCGGTCACGGCTATCGCGTCACGCTTGACCCGAAGGGCGCACTCGTCTCGTTCCACTACACGGTCTCGAAGACGGAGCACTACTGGATCGAGAACGACGGCAAGTCCTGGAACGCCTGGCGCGAAGAAGCCGACGTGCGCCGCGTGCAGAAGAAGATCGCGGGTATCGTGACGACGAGCCTGCATGACGCGATCGAAGACCTCGGCGGAGCCGAGAACAGCCGCCTCGCGAACGACTACGCCGGGATTTTTGCCTGGGACCTCGACTTCTCCCGCGGCATCCAGCAGGGCGACCAGTTCCGCATCCTGTATGAGCGCACCTTCGCGCCGCAGGGCAAGGGGCGTGAACGCAACCTCGGTCCGGGCCGCATCCTGGCCGCCCGCTACCACGGCGGCGGCGGCGAACTCCAGGCGATCTACTACGAGACCGAGCCGGGCCGCGGCGGCTATTACCGCAACGATGGCACCTCGGTGCAGGGTCAGTTCCTGGCCGCACCGCTGAACTTCAGCCGCATCACTTCGGAATTCACGCATGCGCGTTTCCATCCAATCCTGCACAAGGTTCGGCCGCACCCCGGCATCGACTATGCGGCGCCGGTCGGAACGCCGATCTGGTCGGTCGCGAACGGTGTCGTGAGCTACGCCGGCTGGATGAATGGCTACGGGCGGCTGGTGAAGGTCACGCACGCCGACGGCTACGAGTCCTACTACGCGCACATGTCGAGCTTTGCGTCGGGCCTGCGCGTCGGCCAGCCGGTTCGCCAGAAGCAGGTGATTGGCTATGTCGGATCGAGCGGCCTTTCAACCGGTCCGCATGTTTGCTTTCGCGTGACGAAGGACGGCGAGTACGTCGATCCGTCGCGAGCGCGGATGGCGTCGTCCGTCGAGCGGATTTCGAAGTCGCAGTGGGCGGCCTTCAAGGCTACGCGCGATCGCCGGCTCGCTGAACTCGGCCCCGCGCCGATCATCGCCACCGACGAGGCGATGTAGCCGCCTCCCTGCGCGCGGGCGTCCACGCTGCGCATTGGCCGGCCCTGAGTCCGCCTGCAACCGGTCTACCCGCGTTGGTTCTCCTGTGCGAGGATGCCGCCATGCAAGACGGCGCCCCCCCGCCCGAAGCTGATCTGCGCAGTCGTCTGGCCGCTGCGGGCAGCCTGTTGGGCGCACGCGAGTTGGCCCATCGCGCTGGGTTGGAAGAGGCGAGAAAGCGCTGCGAGGCGCTCCGTTCCGTCGTCGCCGACGCCGTCGACGCCTTTCACAGCGCGGCAGCCGACGCCGGCGCTCCGCACCTGCGTGTCGATGTGACGCCGCTGCGCCTCGACGAGAAGCACGTGCGCGCGGTCGAGTTCGAGGTGCGCCGCGGCCGGCACGCCGGCGTGGTGACGGTGAAGTCGCGTGGCGACGTCACGCTGGTCGGTCCGTTCCGCAGCGGCAAGACAGAAGGCCCCTGTCGCACCTTCCCGTGGGACGCCGAGAAAGAGATCGGCAAGGCACTCGGCGACTTCCTGTTGCGCTTTCTCGAAGAGGCCGCGACTCCTTGAAGGCCGCGCGTTCCGAAGCGGTGAGGCGCAGCGCATGACGCTCGATCGTAAGGCCTCGGCCGAGCTCGAGCGGCCGATCGAGTCGCAGAGCGATCTGGTCGCGTACTTCCGCGTCGGCGAGAAGCCGCGCGAACGCTTCCGCCTCGGCATCGAACACGAAAAGCTCGCGCTGCGACTCGGCTCCTTCGACCCGGTTCCCTACGACGGACCGAACGGCATCGAGGCGCTGCTGCGAAGCATCGCCGACCAGCCCGGCTTCGAGACGATCACCGAGGACGGTCGCGTGCTGGGTCTCGATGGTCCCGCCGGCGTCTCGCTCGAGCCCGGTGGGCAAGTCGAGCAGAATGGCAGTCCGCATACGGAATTGCGCGCGGCCGTCGCGGAGATCCACGAACATCTCGCGCTGGTGCGACGCGTCGCCGAACCGCTCGGCATCGCGCTCTTCGGGCTCGGCGCGCACCCGTTCCATCCGACCAAGGAACTGACCCAGATCCCACGTGAGCGCTATCGGATCATGCGCAGCTATCTGCCCACGCGCGGCGAGCTGGCACTCGACATGATGCACGCCACCGCATCGGTTCAGGTGAGCTTCGACTGGTCGGACGAAGCCGACATGGTCGCGGCGCTGCGCGCGTCGCTGGCGGTGACGCCGATCGTCACAGCCTGCTTTGCCAACTCGAGCTTGCACCTCGGGCGCCCGAGTGGCTTCGTGTCGCGGCGCGCATGGATCTGGCGCCACACGGATCCGGATCGAAGCGGCCTCTTGCCCTTCGTGTTCGAACCCGGATTCGGCTACGCGCGCTACGCGGAGTGGGCGCTCGACGTGCCGATGTTCTTCCTCGTGCGCGACGGTCACTACCGCGCGATGCAAGGCAAGACCTTCCGCCGCTTCTGGAACGAAGGCCACGAGGGCGAGCAAGCCACACTCACCGATTGGGATCGCCATTTGACGACGCTGTTCCCGGAAGTGCGCGTGAAGCGCATCCTCGAGGTGCGCTGCGCCGACGCGGTGCCCGCAGCGCTGCTCGGGGCCGTGCCGGCGTTGTGGCAGGGGATCCTCTACGACCGCGACGCGCGCAGCGCGGCGGCCGCACTTGCCGCCTGGAGCCCGGAGCAGCGCGACGCTGTACAGCTCGATGTGGCACGACGGGGACTCGCCGCCGAGACGCCGAGCGGTTCGATGCGCGAGCTGGCGCGTGCACTCGCGGGCATCGCTCGACGCGGACTCTCGAACCAGGGTCCGGCGACGGCCACTGCAGTCGATCTGCTCGATCCACTCGACGAACTGCTCGAGAGGGGAAAGAGCCCCGGCGAGATCGTGCTCGAACGCTGGCAGGGCGAGTGGGCAGGCGCTGCAGATCGCTTGATCGATTCCACGCGGTACTGATAGAGTGCCGCCGCGCCGCCCCGCGCGCGGCGGCAGGGAGGGCTCCATGGCGCAGAACTTCAAGATCAGCTTCTCGCTCGAAGAGAGCGACGTCGCCTACTTCCGCAAGCTGTTCCGCGATGCGCGCAAGAGTGCCGCTGAACAGGATGTCGGCGAGATCATCACAGCGGTCCAGGACCTGATCGGCCGGGTTCGGCAGACAAAGAAGATTCCGACCTTCGTGGCGGAAACCGTCACGGTGCTCGAAGACCTGGTCAAGATGATCGAGGACGAGGACTACGAGCTTCCGAAGACACCTCGCACCGAAATCCTCGCCGCGCTCGCCTACTTCGCGGATCCCGAAGACCTGATCCCCGACACGGTGCCAGGCCTTGGCTTTCTCGACGATGCGATCATGATCAAGATCGCCGAGGAAGAGTTCCGCCACGAACTCTGGGGCTATCGGAGCTTCGTGAAATTCCGCTCGGGAGCCGAAGTGCGACCGTGGACCACGGTTGCCAAGGCGCGACTGCCCGAGCGACTCGTCGAGCAGCGAAAAAAGATCCGTGCGGACGTGGATCGCCGGAAGCGCGAGCGCCGCACCAGTTGGTGGTAGTGGGGCGGGATCTCATGAGCGGGAGATGAGCGACCGCGCGCGCATTCTCATCGTCGACGACGAGGAAGCGATCCTCGAGACGATGGCGTTCACGTTCGAGGACGAGTACGACGTCCTCACCGCACCGAGCGCGCCCGAAGCGCTCGGCGTGCTCGACGCCCATGCGCCGATCGCCGCGGTGATCACCGATCAGCGCATGCCCGAGATGACTGGTGTCGAGTTCCTGGCGCGCGTCTACGAGCGCCACCCGAACACGACACGCATCATACTCACCGGCTATGCCGACGGCGACGCGATGGTGCGCGCCATCAACGAAGGCCACGTCTACGCCTACGTCACCAAGCCGTGGGAGCCGGACGAACTGAAGCAGCTCGTGCATCGCGCGGTCGAGCTGCACCGGCTGCGCTTGCAGAACGAGCGACTCCTCGACGATGTGAAGCAGGCGAACCGCTTCCTCGAAGCCGCGATCGACGAGATCCCCGTCGGCGCACTGGTGGCGGACGCGGCGGGAGTCGTGCGCGCCGTCAATCGCTCGGGTCGCGAATACCTGGGCCTGCGCGCCGACCCGCGTGGCAAGGCGCTCGCCGAAGTCCTCGGTGCCGAGACGCTTCGCGAGCTGCGCGACACCGCTGCGCGTCTCGGCGAAACGGACGGAGCGCCCTACGAAGAGCTCGAGCTTTCGCTCGGCGGCGTATCGCTGCGGCTGCGCATCGCCGTGCGCACGATCCGTCAGGCCAAGCAGCCGATCGGGCGCGTGATCCTGCTCCGTGAGATCTCCCATGAACCGCTGCGGCGTCGCTTCGAAGAGCTATTGCAGGACATCAAATCGGCGTCCGGCGGACTCCGCGCACCGCTCGAGAAGGCGCAGCAGGAACTCGGCGAGTGCGCGGCACAGGTGAAGGCGTGCGGTGTCGAGTCGCCGGGCATGGCGGAGCTGGGCGAGCGCATCTCGCGGACCCGCACCGCGATCGAGCACTGGCTCGCCGTCGACGAGGCGCTGGTACGCGATGGCTATCCGGACGCGCAGCTGCTGCGCGAGCGCATGCGCATCGGCTTGTCGCGCTGGCCGATGCCCGAAGATCTTCCCGAGCGCGTGCGCGCGCTGACCCAGCGCGTCGAGTCCTACTACCAGACGGGCGACAATCCTGGCCAGCCCGTCCTCTGAGACGCCGCCGCGCGCGCTACCGCAGCTGTTGCTCGCGGTCGACCGGCTCGGGCTGCGCGTGCGCTTCACCTGGGCCTTTCACGCGCGCGAACTTCGCTTCGAGCGCGAAACGCCCGAAGGCTTCGTCCCGCTCTTCCCCGAAACGTTCTCCTTCCATCTCGATCGCCATGATCCGTTCGAGTTGCAGCTTCAGCTCGAAGATCTCTGGTCGGACCCGCGTAGGCTCGACCCGGCTGCGACGCGGCGCGATTCGCAGGATCTGGTGCGACGCATGCTGGCCGGCGCGCCGGGCTACGTCGAGGCGGTCCTCGATCAGCTGGCGCAGGGCGGTCGGCTGAGCGGCGCCGCGAGCGTCCGCGTGCACGCCGACGCGGTGGTGCTGGCGCGCGTCGTCGCGCGCTTCTTGCGCGAGAAGGAACTGGAATCGCATCCCGAGACGCGCTTCACCCGCTTCCATCTACGTAAATTGGTGTGGCGCGCCTCCTGGGCACTGGTACGAGAGCGCGTCGGTGAGGAGCGGCTCGAGGATTGGCTCGCGGCGCCCGCGGCCGGCGCGCGGCGCTCGCCGCCCGCGTTCACAGAGCGCGAGTTGATGCAGGCTCTCGCCGGCGACGACGACGCCGAAGCCGCCCCGCTGGTGCTCGCGCTCGCCGAGCGCGCCTTCCACCGCTGGCTCGAAGACACCTGCCTCGACGGCGACAACGAGGCATTCGAGAGCGAGGGATCGCCGTTCGCGAGTCGCGAGGACGAAGTGCTCGCGGTGGTCAGCATCGACCCGCAGTCGCGGTTGCGGCGCGTTTCGCACATGACGCCGCTGCTGCGACGCCAGGGCAGTCGCGATTGCCTACGCGTGCTGCGCGCGCTCGAGGTCTGGTTCCTACGCCAGTACGACGTGCCGCGGGCGGGGGCGGTGATTCGCCACGAGGAGAACCTGGTACGCGGGCGCGCGAACTTTGCCGGCGTGCTTTCGTGGCATTCGAGCGCGACCTACGGCGCCGCGATCACGGCGCTGCTCGCGCCCTTCGTCGGCGCGGCCTTCGCCTACGATCGTGCACCGCTGCTCTTCGACGTCGCCGCGTCCGTGACGCTGGCCGGCGTACTCGGTGCGGTGCTCTGGTACCTGATCGTGCGCTTCCTCTGGCAGAAGGATCTCGCGTTCTTCCACTCCGCAGTGCCGCGCGTCGGCGCGGGCATCATCGTCGGCTATCTGCCGGTGTTCCTGATCGACGAGGTCTGGGACCTCGCGCGAGGAGACTGGTTCCACCTTGGGGTCACCGTCGCGCTGATGGGAACCACGACGCTGCTCTACCTGTACGTCGAAGTGAAGAGTCGTATCCGCGACCCGCGCGAGGCGTTCGCACGCGCGCGGCGATTGTTCCTACTCGGGATTCTGCAGGCGCAGGTGCTCGGGCTGA
>Ga0315283_10006551_pt1 | contig 10402 bp, 7 predicted proteins | sample YL17G09_0_MG_FD_204541 | JGI IMG/M metagenome (GOLD analysis project Ga0315283, IMG submission 204541) | Sediment microbial communities from Yellowstone Lake, YNP, Wyoming, USA - YL17G09_0 | ecosystem: Environmental > Aquatic > Freshwater > Lake > Sediment | place: USA: Wyoming | collected...
CGACCCGGAATTGCCGTGCTGACGTTTGAGCATTGTCTCCTGATAACACGAGGAGGGTGAGATGTCCAGCAACGTCCAAAAAAGTCGACCGTCGTGGGTTCTCCCCGTGATCGGATTTCTGATCGGGTTGCTGATCGGCTGGTGGGTGATCGGCTGGGGGATTTGGCCGGTCCAGTGGACGAATGCGCTGCCGCCGGATCTGCGGGCGGGCGAGCGCGACGAGTACCTGACGATGGTTGCCGAGTCGTACGCGGCTAGCGGGAACGCTGACGTCGCAAAGAGTCGCCTGTCGACCTGGTCGCCTCAGGCCCTATCCCAGGATCTGGCGAATCTGCAAACGCGAGTGGCTTCCAATCCGCAGCAGGCGGCGAAGGTGCTGGCGCTTTCGCAGTTGGTCGGAGCGGGCAGCTCGGCTTTGCCCGGCGCGCAGGCTCCGGGCAAAGCCGCTCCTCCGGCAGTTCGGCCCGGAACGGCGCCTCCCGCAGCGAGTGGGGCTGATACGGTCGCGACGCTGCGCACTGTCGGCACGGTCTTGTTGTGGCTGGTCCTGCTCGGGGTAGCGATCGCGGTGGTCGTCTACTTCTGGCGCCGCTGGCGCGCAGCGCATGCCGCGCAGTCCGGCCCTGTGATCGATGCCTCGACGCGTCCGGCGCGTTCCGTCCCGCCCGCGCAGCCATCGTTCAGCGATGTCAGCGCAGAGGACGAGCAGTGGACAAGCAACTATCCTCCGGCAACGGCTCAGACCGACGACATAGAGCCGCTGGAACCGCTATCGACAGAGCCTGAACCGCCTCCCGCAGCGGTGCTCGCAACTGCTTCTGCGGCCAGCGCTCCGGCTCGTCCCCCAGCCGGGGCTGCACCGACTCCGCCGAAGGTCACGCCCGCGGTGGCAGCGGGTGCAATGGTCGCTACGACCAAAGTGGGCGAATTCCGCCCTCATTACACGATGGGTGAGCCGGACTATGACGAGCCGTTTGATATCATCGATAGTGCGGGCGGCTATCTCGGACAGTGCGGCCTGGAGTTGAACGATCCGGTGGGGCGCGGCCACGATCAGGCCGCCGCGCTGCAAATCTGGTTATGGGACACGAACGATCAGGACACCAAGGTTAAGGTGCTGATGAGCGAGGGCGCGTATCGGGATACGGCGATTCGCGACCAACTCAAGGGCGAGCACGAGGCCTTGGCGATCCGTCCGGGTGCCGAGTTTGAGCTGAGCAGCTACAAACTTGTTTTGCGGGGTACCGTGGACAAGCTGGAGTACGTGAACCAGGAGCCGGCGAACACGGTGTTCTCGGATTTGCTCATCCGGCTCCAGGTGTACCGGAAGGCGTGAGGCTGGAAGCTGGAAAAGTTGGGAGACCGAGACGCTTTCCAGCTTCCAGTATCCGGTTTCTAGATCAGACGCGCGCCTCGGGATCGAACAGCTTCTTGTGTTCCGAGATCGCGTAACGGTCGGTCATCCCGGCCAGGTAATCGCATATTACCCGTTCCGTTGAGTCCGGCCCGCTGCGGATGCGAGCCTGGATCTCATACGGCAGTTGCAGCGGCTCCTCGAGATACGCGTTGAATAGCTCGGTGAGGAGCCGCTGCGCTTTGCCCGCCATACGCATGACGCGCGGGTGGCGATAGAAACTCCTGAGCAGGAAATCCTTCAGTTGTCGGTTCATCTCAAGCATCTCGGATGAGAATCCGGCGACGTTGCTGCCTACTTTTCGCACATCCTCGACGCGCCTCACATTGAGGTCGGCGAGCTGCGCTGCAGTCGTCGTGATGGCATCGGTGATCTCCACGCCGATCAGCCGGCGGACCGCGCGCGTGCGCAGCAGATCGTCCAGACGACAATCGACCCGCTCACCGAGCGCCGTCATCACGCTGTCCCAGACGGCGAGCTCCCGAACCTCCAGTGGATCCAGCAAGCCACTGCGCAGGCCATCCTCCAGATCTGACGTATTGTAGGCGATCTCGTCCGCCAGGTTGGCGAGCTGGCATTCGAGTGTGCCTGCGAAGTGCGGTTCGTACCCGGTGGCATCCGTCACATCGTAGTCCGTGTCGTGCTTGACGAGCCCCTCGCGCACCTCATAGGTCAGATTGAGCCCAGGGAATTCCGGGTAGCGATCCTCCAGCAAGGTTACGATCCGCATCGTTTGGCGCTGGTGATCGAAGCCGCCGTGGCCCTGCATAAGCCTGTTCAAGGTCGTCTCGCCGGTGTGCCCAAAGGCTGGATGCCCCAGATCATGCGCCAGGCAGATCGCCTCGGTCAGATCCTCGTTGGCGTCCAGTGTGCGCGCAAGCGAGCGGCCGATCTGCGCCACCTCCACCGTGTGCGTGAGCCGGTTCCGATAGTGATCCCCCTCGTGGTAGACGAAAACCTGCGTCTTGTATTCGAGGCGGCGGAACGCCGTTGTGTGGATGACGCGGTCGCGATCCCGCTGGAAAGCGGTGCGATACGGATGCTCTTCCTCGCCGTGCGCGCGGCCGCGACTATCACCGCTGGCCATGGCATAGGAGGCCAGCATCGTCCTCTCTCGCGCCTCGATTTCGTTTCGAGTTAGGAACATATTCCCTCCGGCGTCTGTCAGGTTGCGACTATCTGAACCCAGCCTGCGTTCACGGCGCTCGATGACGCCTATGTCCACTACTCGCCGCTCGCAATCTGTCGGAGCTGCTCTTCCAGGGTGGCGATCTCGCTCAGGTCCAGCTCATCGATTTCCTCTGATGGGGTCTTCGTTTGGGCAGTGATCGCAGAAATGATGCGATCGAGCGCCTGAACGGGGAGATCGGGCACGCGCACGATGTTGGAGCGCACCGAACGACCGGCTACCGGCGTGTGCACAGCAAACGTCACCAGCGCCAGGCGGCCATCAGTTTTGAGCTTCGTGTAGATTCGATGCCGTAATTGGGTAGCGCGACCCTCGGCGGACCAGAAGCAGTACAGCTTCCACAAGCGCTCGCCTGGTTCGATGTGCAGCAGATTATCGCCCAGGAGATCGGCGCGTACTTCGGGGCCGCCAGAACAAGAATGGGCCCAAGAATGGGTAGTGGAAAGTGTAGTCATGGGAGTGGATGTGTTTTCACCTCACAGTTGATTTTCAGTGACTTGCTATCACTATCAGCCGGCAGTGTACACCTCGATGAGATGAGTGTCAATTGGGCGGTGCGTCAGGGTGTTGGGCGTGCGAACTTCGCTATCGCTGTCTGTGTCATCCGGATCTGATTCAATTGGGTTTGAAGCAGAGCACCCGCGGTGGCAGTCGCCGCCAGGTTCACCGGCACAGCGGTCGGCGTCGATGTCGGTTGAGATCGCAGCGTCGGCGTGGGAGATGCTCCAGCGTACGCCGTCGCCGACGGCTGGGCGCCGCTCCGTGTGCTGGTCGGAACGCGCGTCGGACTGGGTGTGATCGAGGGTATGACCGTGGCGAGCTGCAATACCAGGGTGGTTTCGTTGCGCATGAGCGCATCCTGCGCGACCTGATATAGGTTGGCGGCCGTGGCTTGATCCCGGATCGCCTCGGCGGTCTGTGTGGCTGCTGCGATACGCTGGTTGGCCGAAGATATGGCAGCGCCCGTGGCCAACCTGCTTATCCCAGCAGCCTGAGCCGTTGCGGTGGCATAAGCCGCCGCCGCGCCCTGCTCGCTCTGCTGCGCCTCAAGCGCACTTTGTTGCGCCTGCTGCTGCTGCCCGAACGCATAGAACAGGATCAGCCCGGCGACGATGAAGATGGCGATCAACGCAGCGACGAGTCGGCGCAGCCGTGAGGCGGAGCGCGCTTGCTCCTCGGCGCGTTTTGTCTCGGCCTCGGCCCGGAGGCGCTGTTCTTCGGCAAGAGCGTGTGCTTGATCGAGCTCGCGCTGTCGGGCGGCCTCGCGCTCCTGGGCACGGCGCTGCGCTTCCGTCTGGCTTGTCTGCACGAATGCGGCTTCAAGCTCAGTGAGGTCGGTGAATTTCAGCGCCTCTTCGAGGAGCGCGCCGCGCAACAGGCCCGAAGGATCCCGATTCAGCCGCGCCCATTGCTCCGCGGAGGCAGTCAGTTGCAGCCGAGCACGAAGCCGGACCCGCTCTTCGTCCAGCCAGGCGACGAGCCTGGGCCAGTTGCGCACCAGCGCCTCGTGAGCGACCTCCACCTGGGCGTCAACCGCCGTGTCGCCCGCCGTCTGCCGGATGAGCCGGGCCGCGATGAGTTTGTCCAGCACGCGATCGACGCGGTCGCGCGCCTCGCCGGTGTCGTAGAGCGACTGCCGGCGCACCCGGTTGCTGGTGACTTCCAACCCTTCGCCGGGCCGCACCAGCCGCAATAAGATGCGTTTGCAGGTGACCTGCTCTTCGGGAATCAGGTTATCGTAGAACTCATCGGCGCTGCTCGCCAACGCCAGGCGTCCACCGCCCAGCCGTCGATAGGCCTCCCAGTTGACGCGATTGCGCTCCCGTTTTTCCCACAGCTTCAGCAGGGTGAATTGCAGCAGTGGAAGGCCGGCGGGTTCGCCCAGGATGTCGTGGACGAGCGCGTCAACCACGCCCTCCTCGAATTTTAGCCCCACTGCGGCGGCCGGGCCGGTGATCGCCTCGCGCAACTCGCCCGCGCTGAGCGGCGTCACGCGCACGGTGGCCTGCTCGAAACGCTCCTGTAGCGCCGGGAGTCGCGCCACGTTGTCCACAAAGTCGGTGCGCATCGTGAGCACGACGATATTCCCGGCCTCAGGCACGTCCAGCAGGCTGAGGAGGTTAGCAACGAACGCTTGCTGCATCGTCTCGTCGCGGCAGAGGGTGAAAAGCTCCTCGAATTGATCGACGACGACCACGGCCGGCACGCTGGGTGGGTTGCTGAGCAGGCGGCTCAAGTGATCGGGATTCTGCAGAAATTGCTCCGCAGCCCCATCGACTAAGGTCGAACTCGGCTTGCTGGCGGATGATCCGGTTTCGGCGGCCTCGCGGGGCACGCTTCGCGCTACGGCACGCGCCAGGCTCGCCAGCGGATCGGAGCCGGGCGTCAGTGGCGGCACGTAGCGCCATGCCTCGCTGCCCGGCAGCGCGCCGGCCTGGAGCGCCGGCTCCAGACCGGCCAGCACCAACGATGATTTGCCGCTGCCCGACGACCCAATGACAGCCAATAAATGATCTTGGCGCAGATGATCCAGCAACTGCTCCAGTAGCCGTTGCCGCCCGAAGAAGAATGGTCGGTCTGTGGGGTGGAAGGCATCCAAGCCGCGATAGGGGCATGGCTCGTCCGGAAGCTCCGGTGCAAGCGTCGGGTCGAACTCGGCCAGGGTCGCTTCGGGTGGCTCCAGGCTGGCGCGCACCAAGCGATTGGCCCAGAAATCGAGTAAGTTCTGCGCGGCCAGGCGCTCGGCTTCGTCATCGAGGATGGCGCCCGTCGCCCGGCCCTGCCGGATGAAGGCGCGCACGGCAGCGGGGAATTCGGGCGGGTCTTCGCCGAGTCGGCGGCGCTGGAGCAGTTCAGCATGGGCTGTACGCAATGCCGGCAGCGATGGGAATCGCGCCGAGGCGCCGGCTGTCGGATCGGGGGATGGACTAGGACTAGTGGTCATCGCAACGCCCTCAACAGGAGATCGAGCGGCTCGCCGGTCAACCGGAGTTCTTCGCAGAGATTGAGCAGATCCTGGTCCACCTGGTTGAAGCGGCGGCTGGCCTGGCTGCGGAAGCGCTGGAAGAGCCGCCTGGCTCTGGCGGGGTCGCCGGTTGCCAGCGCGGCCTCCAAATCGATGCCGACCGCTTGGAGCGCGGCAATCACATCAGCGGCGTCGCCTGTGGTGGCGGTCATGGCCTTCAGATCCGGCCACGAGATCTCCAGTTCGACGATGTCCAGCGCGAGATTGTTTTCGATCCGGTGCAGCTCGTCATCGATGGCCTGCCAGGCGTTGTGCCTGCTGACGAGTCCCCTCAGATCGCGGTCGAGGCGCTGGAGAGCCTCCCGGCTGCGCACCAGCGCCTGAGCCAGATCGGGGGTAATCGACGACTGCGGCACACCTTCGAGGACCGCCGTGATCGCTGCAACGATGGGCGCGAGCCGCAGCGCATCCGCGGTGGCGACCAGACGGGTGTTGATGCGTGACGGCTCACGGCCCAACACCCGGCTCAGACGGTTGGTTGCGGCCCGAAGCTGTGGTAGGGCTGAGTCGTCGACGGCGGATTGCAGATCGCCGCGTGCTCGGCTGACCTGATCGGCCCACCAAGTGTCCTCTGTCGCAGGCGCCGAACGATCGGCGCTCGCCAGTAGATCGCCGATGATGCTATCGACCTCCGGCGCGTTGACGGTCAGGCTCTCCCAAGCGCTCTCGTCGCCGGGCAGGCGCCGGCGATCCAGGTCAATGAGCCGGCAGCGATCCTCCAATTGCTGGAACAGGTCGTGGAGCCGCTTGCAGTTAACCAGCACATCGAGGTATTCGCGCGAGGCCTGGAAATCGGTCTGAAAGGCGACCACAGCCGAATGTGCATCCGGCGCTTGCAGCACGGTGACCAGCGCCAGCAACCCGTCTCTGGCGACGCGGGAGGTTGTGTGTTCGGGGGCAGCGGAAGCCGGGAGGTCGGGCGAGGTCAGCCGATCTGCATAGAGGGTATATTGTGTGGGATTCGCCTGCCGGACAGCATCCAACAGGCTCGTAATCTCATCTCGGCGACCGGCGTAGTCCAGCAGAAGCTGGATCATCTCGCCCTTCGTCATCCCCGTCGTGAATTCCTCGTAAACGGGACGAAAATGATCGTAGCTCAACGTCCTCAGCTCTTCATCGTTGAAGCCTCGACTCAGGAGTTCACGGATGACGGCGGTGTTGAATGCCATCGATTGCCTCGCATCGCAGATGCCGCTTGGCCCGCACATCCAGGTACGCCGCCATTCTACAGGGAAACGTGTGATGCGTCAATGAACCGAAAAATGCATCGCTTGGAGCGTAGTTGCAGCCCTCTTCCATCGGCGGCTACTCTCCGGGCGCGAGCCAGAAGCTGAACCCACCTGTGCGATGGCTGAGCAGCGTTGTGGTGGCGCCGCAACGGTGGCTCGAAAGGACGACATAAGAATGATTGCTGTTCGGGTCGCCCAGGGCAGTTTGGGCCGTCGGGCCGCCTACGGTGACGCATTGCGGATTGGACGCGCACACGGCGGCGGGTGGCGGCGTGAAGTACGGGGCGTTGTTGGCGGACCACACCTCGTATCCGGTGGCTCCCAACACCGGGCTCCAACTCAGTTGCAGAGTGCCGGCGTCGATTTTGCTGATGGCGAGGTCGTGCACCGCGCCCGGCGCGCTACACGCTGCATTGTATGCTGCCAGCGCGTCGATGCGCCCCCAGCCGTAGACGTTGTTCGGCACGGATGATGATGTGTCGCCGCCGCACCCCTGGGTGGTGGTCAGGTGAACCGCCGATCGCTCGAGAATGTTCTCGAGCGCGTCCACATTCCCGGCCAGCCACGGATATGCCGATATCAGCAGGGCGACCGCGCCGGCTACGTGCGGACCGGCCATGCTAGTGCCGTTCCATCCGCCGGCGTAGGTCGAGGTCGGGACACTGGAACGAATTCCGACCCCTGGGGCGGAAACATTGGGTTTTTTCCGGTTGCTGCCGTCCACCGTGACCGGGCCGCGGCTGCTGAAGCTGGCGATCGCATCAGAGCTGTTCGTTGCGCCTACAGTGAATGACTCGGCATAGATAGCCGCCGGCTCGCTGATCGTGCTGCACGCCGAGCCGCTATTCCCGGCAGAATGTACCGTGAGGATTCCGGCAGTGCGCACGTTCTGTACCACAGTGCGCAGGACGCTGGGATCAATGCAGCCTTCACTGGGCGGGCAACCCCACGAGTTGTTGATGACGTCGGGCGCCATCGCGGGGTCTGCGCCGGTGCCGTCGAGCTTGGTCGGCGCGATGAACCACTGGTAGCACTCGCTATAGGTCGTCGGAGTGCCATTTCCCTGGTCCATGTTACGGCAGCCGATCCAGCGTGCGCCCGGCGCCACACCGATCTGGTTGCTGGCCCCATCGTCGCCGACCATCGTGCCCATCGTATGCGTGCCGTGCCCGTAGTCGTCGCAGGGGAAGGGCGAATCAGGCCCGCAGGAACCGCCACCGCTGCGAATCGCATCATGCCAGTTGTAGTCGTGGGATGCCGCGGTCCCGTTCCACCCGCGATACTGGCGTTTGAGCGCCGGGTGATCCCACTGATAGCCGGTGTCTTGGCCGCCGATGACAACGCCCTGCCCGGTGAAGCCCGCCGCCCACACATCGGGCGCATGGACTTTGCTGATGTTCCATTCGATCGCACTAGGCCCTTGCACGGCCTGGGTGCTCAGCGACACGGCCGGCTCCGACATTCGCACGGTCGGGTTGGCATCGATGCGCAACACATCGGCACGGGCGGCCATGGCCTGCACGGCGGCCAAATCGCCGCGCACCCAAATCATGTTCGCGACCCAGAAGGGTTGATGTGCAACGCCGCGCTGCTTGAGATCGAGCAGCACAGGCTCCTGAGTCCGAGCAGCCAGGCCAGTCAGCGTCTCGTAGACGTACCTGCCCTTTTCGAGCTTGGTAGGCAGGCTGGCGGCTGCGCTCAGATCGGCTTGTTCCGCCAGCAGCACCAGGAACTCGGTCGGCTCCGTGGCAGCCCGGCCGAGTACCCACGGATCGACCTTCGACTGCCACGGCGCGTCGGGCGCGAGATGCCCGGCGCCGTGGCTCGAGCTGCCGGTCGCTACGATGAGCAGAGCGGTGAGAACGGTGATGGCAAGGATTTTGCGCGGCATAGGCGCCTCCTCTGGGCCAAGTATGCGCCAAGAATAGCGCAAAACGGGCGACATGACAATCGCCGCCCTTGACACTCCTGCCTCCAGCCCATACAATGCCCCAAACCAGGTCGCCAGGAGCGTATCATTTGAACGATCCATCCAACGTCCAACCTCCAACGTCCAACCTCCAACGTCCAACCTCAGCGATCGTCGTCATCGGCGCAGGGCTTGCCGGCGCCGAAGCTGCGTGGCAGGCCGCACAGCGCGGCGTCCACGTCGCGCTCTACGAGATGCGTCCCGAACACAGGACGCCCGCGCACGAGACCGGCCAGATGGCCGAACTGGTCTGCTCCAACAGCCTCGGTTCCAGTCTTCCGGATCGGGCGCTGGGCCTGCTGAAGAATGAGCTGCGACGCATGGGTTCGCTCAACATCGCCTGCGCCGACGCGACGGCGGTGCCCGCCGGCGACGCGCTGGCGGTGGATCGCGAGGCCTTCAGCCGGGCAGTCACCGCGGCGATCGAGGGCCATCCGAACATCGAGGTGCGGCGGGAGGAGGTGACGGATCTTGCGTCATTTCCCTCACATTTCCGGGGTGAGGGGTCGGGGGTGGTGGTCGTCGCGACCGGCCCGTTGACCTCGCAGCCGCTGGCTGAAGCGATCCGCACTCTGGCGGGGCAGGACCATCTCTACTTCTTCGACGCCATGGCGCCCATTGTGATGGCCGAGAGCATTGATATGAGTATCGCGTGGCGCGGGAATCGGTGGAGCAAATCAGCAAATCAGCAAATCAGCAAATCAGCAAGTGAGCGAACACCTGCACTCCCGAAGGGGCCTGAGCGCAGCGCAGGTGCAAATGTCAGCGAATCAGCGAATCAGCGAATCGACGAAGGGACGACCGATGGTCCGCCGTCGTCCGCTGCCGGCGACTACATCAACTGTCCGCTGAGCCGCGACGAGTATTACGCTTTTGTGGATGCCGTGAAGCAGGCTGAGAAGATCAGCCTGCGGGAGTTCGAGCTTGCCCCGGATGCGCGGCGTTACTTCGAGGCGTGTCTGCCGATCGAGGTGCTGGCGGCGCGCGGCCCGGACGCGCTGGCGTATGGGCCGATGACGCCGATGGGTTTGCGCGATCCGCGCACGGGGAGGCGGCCATTCGCTGCGGTGCAGATTCGCCAGGATAACACCGCCGGCACGCTCTACAACCTCGTCGGCTTCCAAACCAATCTCAAGTGGGGAGATCAGGAGCGAGTGCTGCGCATGATTCCGGGACTGGAACATGCCGAGTTCGTGCGCTTCGGGCAGATGCATCGCAACACCTACATCAGCAGTCCGACGCTGCTGCGGCCGACGCTGCAATGGCATGATCGAGACGACCTCTTTTTCGCCGGGCAGATCACCGGCACTGAGGGGTACGTCGGCTCGACGATGAGCGGCTTGCTGGCCGGCGTGAATGCTGCGCGCGTGACTCTAGGCCAGGAGCCGCTGGTTTTGCCGCCGACGACGATGGCCGGGGCGCTGCTCGCATACATTACCCACGCCGATCCGAAGACGTTCCAGCCGATGAAAGCCAACTTCGGGCTGATGCCGGAGCTCGAGTCGCCCGTCAAAGACAAACGAATGCGCCACGCCGCGTTCGCTGCGCGTGCCGTGAGCGATCTGGAAGGCCTACT
>Ga0315283_10006552_pt1 | contig 10399 bp, 9 predicted proteins | sample YL17G09_0_MG_FD_204541 | JGI IMG/M metagenome (GOLD analysis project Ga0315283, IMG submission 204541) | Sediment microbial communities from Yellowstone Lake, YNP, Wyoming, USA - YL17G09_0 | ecosystem: Environmental > Aquatic > Freshwater > Lake > Sediment | place: USA: Wyoming | collected...
AAGTCGAGCCAGGGCTGGATTCCGCAGATCTATTGATACCGGGCAGGCCGCGTCCCCACCCCGATCGATTCGTGTCATCCGCCATTCACCATCCACCTCTAACCTGCGACACTCTTGTTGGGGCGTACCCATCACACAAGGACGACCCATATGGCGACCCGCACCGATTTTTCCCCCGAGCAGTGGCAGGCACTGCGTAACGCCCCACAGCTCGTCGCGCTCGCGACCGCCGCCGCCGGCAACAGCGGCCTGTTCGGCAGCATCTCCGAAGGCATGGCGATGGCCTCGACCATGGCCGCCGCCGTGCGCGGCGACCAGCCGCTGCTGAAGGAGATCTTCGGCAAGGACGAGATTTCGGCGGCCCAGGACCAGATCAAGGGCATGGTCAAGTCCGCGACCGACAAGGCTTCGCTCAACACGCTGCTGCAGAAAGCGGCCACCGACGCGGTCTCGGCCGCACTCGCCGCATTGGCGGCCAAGGGCGCCACGGCCGACGCCGACGCCTTACGCGCATTCCTCAAGGGCATCGGCGAGAAGATTGCCAATGCCTCCACCGAAGGTGGCTTCCTCGGCTTCGGTGGCGAACGGGTGAGCGAAGGCGAGCGACAGTTCCTCGCGCAACTCGACGCGCTGGTCGGCACGAAGACCGGCTGACGACAGGCGCAGCGGGCGGCGGTGTTCGACCGCCGCCCGCCTTGCGCCCGCGCAGCCTCCGACCCCGACACACCCCGCGCACACCCTCGGCGATGCGGTACCCGCCGCGCTGCCCTCAGATGCGAGGAGTCTTGAGCGGCTCCTGCGCCGCACACATGCCGGTGATGATCTGCCACCGACCATCGGTCTTCTTCCAGGTGTGCGTGAACTTCCGCCAGATGCCGGCGCCGCTCCGGGTGCCGTCGCCGTACTCGGTCACGTACTCGGCGGCGTACTGCACGACGGCCACGTCCCCGAACACCCGCACCGCCTTGGGCTGCAGCTGGTACGTGAACTTCAGATGCTGGTCGCGGATGTCCTTGACCCAGCCGCCGATCGTGCTCTTGTCGGACGGCTCCGCGGCGAAGCACGGCCAGCCGACGAAGTTCTCGTGCCACAAGGTCAGGTAATGCTCCACGTCACCGGCCTTTACGTCGCGCCAGTACACCTCTTCCATCTGCCAGACCGCCTGCTCTTCCGGCGTGAACTCTGCCGCGGCGGACCCCGATGCGAGGCCGATCCCAACGAGCAATGCAACGATTGAGTGACGCATGACGGACCGTGCCTCCGGACTTGGTAAGCGGTCCGAGGTTACCAGCCTGCGCATCCGCATCACTGCTTGCGCGGGCGCCAACCCGCCGCGCGTGCCTCTTCTTGAGTACAGAACCACTGCTCGCCCTTCGACTCGTCGATCTTCGTCCGCTCGTAGGAGTCGCTGCCGGGCACGTGGTAGATCTTGCCGCTGCCGCTAATGTTGCCCTTGATCCGGCAGCCGCTATTTGTCGACACGGGAGCCGAGGGCGCCGCGGTCGCCGATCCGCAAACCGGCTCCGACTTCCTTTTCATCGCGGCGATGCACTGCGCGACCGTCTCGTTCGAATAGTTGGTAAAGCCGCCGGCCCGTCCACGCTGCGCACGGTGAGGGGCGATTGCGTCGGCCTGTGACACGGCGGGCGTACTGCGGGGCGGGGCCCCGGCGCTTGGCGAGGATTGCAGGGATCGAGCAGCGAGCCGGCCGGGCCTCTTGGCTGCCGGATTTGCCAGGCGAGGGCCGCCGGCGGTAGGTTTGGGCTCGACATATGGCCGGTTACGCGATTCGGCTCGGTTGGGACAGGCGGCTTGAGCTTCCTATCCGCCTATCCGCCATCCACGACCCTTGCCTGTTACGGCTAGAATGGCTATTATAGCCGTTATGAAAAGTGTCACTGCCCTGGAAGCCAAGAACCGGTTCGGCGAAGTGCTGGAAGCCGCGCAGCGACAGCCCGTCAGCATCACCCGCAATGGCCGTCCCTCGGTGGTGATGATTTCTGCCGAGAGCTACGCCCGCCGGCAGCGCATGGCGCGTGAACGCCTGCGTCAGGCCATGCGCCGCGCGGGCGAACATGCAGCTGCCCAGGGCATGAACGAGGACGTGCTGGACCAACTGCTCGCGGATGAAAGCTGAACGGCTGGTCATCGACAGCAATGTCTGGATTGCTGTGCTGGTCTCGCCCACCGGAACAGCCCGTCAGCTGGTGGATGCTGTTCTGGATCACGACATCGACATACTGATGTCGGAAGCGACCTTTGCTGAGCTGGTATCACGTCTGGATCGGCCCAAGTTCGACCGGTATCGCGAGCCTGAGGCCTGGAACATGTTTCTGTCCGAACTGGTGGAACTGGCGCTCTGGCACGAGGATGCCGGAACAGCGACCGGCATCTCCCGGGATGCGGACGACGACAAGTTTCTTGCGCTCGCTGTGACCGGACAAGCTGACGCGATCATCAGCGGTGACAGCGATCTGCTGGAGCTGGTCACCCATGAGGGCATACCTGTTCTCACGCCGGCGCAGTTTCTGCGGCGTCTGCGCGGGTCGGAGCCGTGATCGAAGCGGAGAAGCAGGGACGAATGCCGGCGCGTGTTTCGTGAACTATCGCCACTGCGCGCCAGCAAGCGGCACATTCCGACGGTCGGGCTGACGGTAAAATCGCACTGCTCTGGCAAGACATGCGGCAGTGTCGGCGACTTGCATGGCTCGGGAGCTATTGAGTGGGAAAAGGTTCCAGCTCACGCGCACGTGCTGCGCGACACGTGCGCCCGGCAGGATAGGTCTCATGGATTCATTGGACGAACAGTTCATGCGCCGCGCGATCGAGCTTGCGCGCGAGGCCGAAGCGGCTGGCGAGGTGCCCGTCGGGGCCGTGATCGTCCGCGATGGCCGCATTGTCGGTGAGGGTTCGAATCGCCCGATCGGCGCGCGGGACCCGACGGCGCATGCCGAGATGGTTGCGCTCCGGGCCGCGGCCTCGGCCAGCGAAAGCTATCGGCTCACGGGTACCACGTTGTACGTGACGCTGGAGCCCTGTGCGATGTGCGCAGGCTCGATGGTCCACGCTCGCGTGCAGAGGCTCGTCTATGGGGCGACCGATCCGCGCGCCGGTGCGGCCGGGAGTGTGTTCGATATCGTGCGGCACCCGGCCCTCAACCACCGCATCGACTGCGTCGCCGGGGTGCTCGCGGACGAGTGCTCGATCATGCTGCGGGAGTTCTTCGCCGCGCGGCGCTGAGCCGCGGCGCGGGCATCGCGCTTACCGGCTGCGCTTCGCCGGCTTCTTCCTGGCAGGCTTCTTCGCTTCGGGCTTGCCCGTCTCTGCCGGCGCAGGGCTGCCCGTTCCGGCCACCTCGAGGATGTTGAGGTAGGCCTGGACGTTTTCCACGTAACGCACGGGCTCCCATCCCCGCGCGTAACCCCGCTTGGTGCGCGTGTACCATCGCTCCTGGCTCAGGAGCGGCAGCACTTCGCGCACGTCCTCCCAGCGGTCCGGGTTGCGGCCCTGGGCTTGCGCGATGACACGTGCGTCCTCCAGGTGACCGTAACCGACGTTGTAGGAGGCGACGGCGAACCATGTGCGGTCCGGTTCGGGGATGCGACGCGGCACGGTCTGCAGCATCCTCGACAGGTACTTGGCGCCGCCGAAAATGCTCGAGCGCGGATCTCGCCGGTCTCCTGAGCGCATCATCTGTGCCGTGTCTTCGGTGAGCTGCATCAATCCCCGCACACCGGTGAAGGATATGGCGCCCGGGTCCCATTTCGATTCCTGGTAGCCCATGGCGGCCAGCAGGCGCCAGTCGAGGCCGTACTTTTCCGCAGCTTCCTGGAACCAGCCGAGGTACGCCGGCAGGCGGCTGCCGAGGTGCTCCATGAAGCTGCGCGAGAGCAGGTAATCGAACCGATCGTCTTCGCCGTAGTAACGGTCGAGCACCTCGGTGATCAGCCCTTCGGCGCGGGCCATCACGAAGAAAGCGTTGACGCGATCGAGGAGGCTGGCGTCGTGGCCTGCGGTGCTGACGACCCAGGAAATCGCTCGCTCCGGCGAGAGGTCGAGCGCGATCGCGAGTTCGGGGTGCACCGAGCGGTTCAGCGCGAATTCGGTCGAGCTCGCGAGCGTGTATTCCACGCGGCCCTGCGAGACGTCGGCGAGGATCTCCTCGGTGTCGGTGTCGTCGCGTTCGATCCACGCAAGGTCCGGGTGCTGGAGGCGCAGGTCCTGGAGCGTGCGGGAGTGGGCGCTGCCTGCGGCGACCTCGATCTGGCCCATGGCAGCGTCGACAATCGTCGTGGGCCTGGCGCCGCGGCGGCGATAGACGAGGTGCTCGCGGACCAGCTGGTAGCCCGGCCCGAACTGGGTGTTCGCGGGCAGTTCGATGCCCGTGGAGAGCCCGGCCGCCGCGAGGTGGGCCCGGCCAGCGGCGACCTCGGCGATCGCAGCCTCGCGGGTGCGGACGGTATAGAGCCTGAGGGGCACGCCGAGGCTTTCGGCAAAGCGGCTGGCCAGCTCGTAGGCGGGCCCCTCGGGGCCGTGGCTGCCGAGGTAGTACGCGTCCGGGCTGTTGCGCGTGACGACCCTGAGTTCGCCGTCCGCCAGGATCCGTTGCAGGAGGGCGGGCGGTTGCGAACAGGTCGCAAGCAACAGGCTGGCAAGTATGGCGAGGAGGGCCTTCATGGGCATCGGGTCCGGCCCGACATTGTGCCAATGGCGGCCCGATCGCGCTCAAATGGTGACTCTTCGGCCGGTTGCTATAGAATACGCGGCCCTCGGAGAGGTACCGAAGCGGTCATAACGGCGCCGACTCGAAATCGGATGGGGGCATAACCGCCCCACGTGGGTTCGAATCCCACCCTCTCCGCCAGAAAACGACAACGCCCGCGTCAGCGGGCGTGATCGTTTCTGGCCCTGAGGGTGGGCTGAGAACCCACGGGACGTGGGTTCGACCCACCCGCAGTTGCGGATGGGCACGCCCTGACCGCAATGCGGTCGAGGGCGCCCCGACGGGGCGAGGCCCGCTGCGGCGGGTCGAGTGTATCCCACCCTCTCCGCCAGCAGACCCTCACCCGGCCTTGCGGCCGACCTCTCCCGCAAGCGGGAGAGGTGAAAGCCCTCACCCGGCCCTGCGGTCGACCCGCCGTGAATCGTTGTGGATGCCGCGGATCACCCGGTCGGTCGCGTAGCTCGCAAGGTCCTTCATGTCGGTGCTCGGCTCATGCACGCTTGACGACGATCAAGGCTTGCGCATCGAGTTCACGCTGCCCTGCGATCGGGATCGATGATCAGCCAGCACGCGGCCGCTGCAGCGGCAAAACCCGCGCCAATGACGAACGTGGCGTTCCAGTGCCCGGCTCCCGACAACGCGCCGATGATGGGTGCAGAAATCATGCCGGCCAGGTTCCCGCCCGTGTTCAGCACGCCGGTCGCCGCACCCGTGTCGGCCCGGGCCACCCGCATCGCTCCGGCCCAATACGCGCCTTCGTTCACCTCGATCGCGAAAAACGTCGCCATCAAGGCCAGCACGGCCACGTACGGGCTTGCGACGCTGACGGTCACGAGCAGCAGGAGGCCGGCGGACGGCAGCGCGCACAGCGGCACGAGACGGTAGCCCCATCGGTACCCGATCCGCGCCGCCAGGCCGTCCGACGCGTAGCCGCCGATCCCGGCGCCGATGCCCGCGCCGATCCAGGGCAGCATGCCGGCAAAGCCGCTCTCGAGGCCATGGAAGTCGCGCTGCTGCACGAGGTAGAGGAACGACCAGGTCCCGAGCAGGTAGAACACGTAGTTCAGGCAGAAATAGGAGAACGTCAGCAGCTGGACGTCCCGGTTGCGAAGGATGCGGCTGAGGCGTGCTCGCGTGATGGGTTCGGCGGCGATGGTCTGCTCGTCGTCGAGTTCGGCCAGCTCGTCGGCGGTCACCCGCGGATGCACGCGCGGCGTATTACGCCCGTACCAGGCCCACGACGCGGTCAGTAGCGCTGCGGGGAGCGCGATCCAGAGCAGCGCACCTTTCCAGCCGAAATGCTGGGTCAGCACCACGATGAGCAGCGGCGTCATCGCGCCGCCGACGTTCATGCAGAGCGTATTGAGGCCCTGCGTGATGGCCCATTGGCGTTGCGGAAACCAGTTTTCCAGCGCGACGGCCACCGTCGGGAATACCGGACCCTGCGAGGCGCCCAGCAGTCCCTGTGCAGCCAGCAGAGCGACGAACAGGGCGGTCCCCGTCAGCAGGACGGGAGCGAGCGGCGTCGCAATGGTTGCAACGAGCCCGACCAGGCCGACGATCGTGAACGTGATGCGCGCGCCGAGTCGTTGGCCGAGCACCCCGCCGGGCAACTGGGCGAACGCGTAGCAGGTGGCGAAAGCGGCATTGAGCCAGCCGATCTGCATCTGCGAGAGGTGCAGCTCCGGCATGATGTTTTCGGCTGCGACGCCGAGGCTCGTGCGCTGCACGTACGAGAGCATGGCGAAGGCGCTGAGGAAACCGAAGACCTTCCAGCGGACTCTCAACGGTTGCCTCCGTGAATGGGTTGCTCAGCCTCGCAAGCGCGTGCCGTTCGGATCGTACGGCGGCGCGGCCAGGATTCTTGCCTTTCTCGGCACGCCGATGATGGTCACCGACAGCGGATCTTGCGTGCGGCAGAGCGCCGTGTCCACGTACGCGAGTGCCAGGCTGCGCTTCACGTGGTGTCCGTAGGCCCCCGACGTGACGTACCCGATGCGCCGGCCGTCGTGGTGGATGGGTTCGTAGCCTGTGGCGTCCGCGTCCGGCGATTCGATTTCCAGCAGCACGAGGCGCTGCGGCGGTTCGGCTCCCGCATCGCGCACGAAGGCTTCCCGGCCGACGAAGTCGCCCTTGTCCGGCGCCACGAAGCGATCGAGCCCGGCCATTGCCGGGGTGGCCGACGTGGAAAACTCGAGCGACCACACGCCGTAGCCCTTCTCGAGGCGCAGGCTGTCCTGGGCGCGCATGCCGATCGGTTTCATGCTGTGCGGCGTGCCGGCTTCAATGAGGGCGTGCCACAGCGCGCGCTGCTGCAGGGCCGGCACGTTGATCTCGTAGCCGAGTTCGCCGGTAAGCGACAAGCGCGCGACGATCGCTGTCGTCGGGCCGACGTTCAACGGGGCGCAACCCATGAAGGGCAGGGCGCGGTCCGAGACGTCGCCGTTCGTGAGCGACGCGAGAATGTCTCGCGAGCGCGGCCCCGAGAGCGAAAAGCCGAGCCAGCTTTCGGAGACATTCTCGATCTCGACCCCGCTTGCCGGCAGGTGGTCTCGGAACCAGCGCAGGTGCCACTCCTGCAGGTAATACGAGCCGACGAGCCAGTAGCGCCCTTCGCCGAGCCTCGTGACCGTCAGGTCGCCCATCAGGCGGCCCGCAGGGTTCAGCATCGGCGCAAGGCGCATGCGGCCTGTCGCGGGCAGGCGCGATGCGAGCAGCCGATCGAGCCAGGCCTCGGCGCCGGGGCCGCTCACTTCGTAGCGGCCGTACACGCCCGTGTCGAGCAGTCCCGCAGCTGAACGGGTGGCGGCCACCTCGGCTGCGACGAATCTCTCCGCCGCTGTCCGTCGCAAGGTCGGCGGCTCGACGAAGCCGGGCTCGCCGGTCGCGAAATACTGCGGCGATTCCATGCCCCACACCACGCCGAAGCGCGCGCCGAGCGCACGCTGCGCGTCGTAGCTGGGCGTCGTCTTGAGCGGCCGGCCCGCAGGCAGTTCCTCGTTCGGATAGGCGATGACGAAGCGTCGCGCGTAGAACTGCGCCGTCGTTTCGCGCAGGTAACGGTCGTTGCTGGCAAAGGCGCCGTAGCGGGCAACGTCCATCCCGAAAATGTCCGTTCCCGGATCACCTTCGACCATCCAGTTCGACAGGACCTTCCCGATCGCGCCGCCTTGCGAGAATCCGCCCATGCAGCCGCAGGCCGCCCAGAAATTGCGCAGGCCCGGAACCGGTCCCACGAGCGGATTGCCGTCGGGCGTGAACGTGAACGCTCCGTTCACCCATTTGCGGATGCCGGCCTTCTCGAGCGTGGGGAACCGCGAGAAGCCGATCAGCAGTTCCGGGCTGATGCGATCGATGTCCTCGGGCAGCAACTCCATGCCGTAGTCCCAGTCCGCGCCTTCGGTCTTCCAGTGTCGCGGATTGCGCTCGTACACGCCGAGGATCACGCCCTTGCGCTCCTGCTGGAGGTACGTGAACCCCTCGAGATCGGTCACACAGGGCATCTCGTCCCTGCGCGCGAGCAGTTCCGGCAGGTCCTCGGTGATGAGGTAATGGTGCTGCATCGGCGTGAGCGGCAGGTCGATGCCCGCCATGCGGCCCACGCGACGCGCCCAGAGGCCGCCGGCATTGACCACATGCTCCGCAATCACGGTGCCTTGCTCCGTTTCGACGGCCCAGCCATCCGGACGCTGCGTGAGGCCCAGCACGCGGTTGCGCAGGATCACGTCAGCACCGCGCTTGCGGGCGGCAATGGCGAATGCATGCGTGGTGCCGTGCGGGTCGACGGCACCTTCGTGCGGGTCGAACAATCCGCCGAGGAGGCCCGTGGGATCGACGATGGGGCATTCGGCGACGATTTCGTCGGGGGCAGCGAGGCGCGCGTCGATGCCAAGCGTCTGGTACACGGCGAACTCGGATTGCAGCCATTCCCACCGCGCCGGCGTGGTCGCGATGCTGTAACCGCCCGGCATGTGCATCCCGACGCTCTGGCCGCTTTCGGCCTCGATTTCCCTGTAGAGGCCGATGGTGTAGGCCTGCAGCGCGGCGATGTGCGGATCGTCGTTGATCGCATGGAAGCCGGCGGCCGCGTGCCAGGTCGAACCTGCCGTGAGTTCCGCGCGCTCGATGAGCGCGATGTCCGTCCAGCCCTTGCGTGCCAGGTGATAAAGAACGCTCGCACCCACGATGCCGCCGCCGATCACGACGACGCGATAGTGACTCTTCATCGCTCGCTATTCCTCATCGAGGCTGTCGGACAGCATGGCCCGCCGTTTCGTCATGAACGCCTGGAGCGCTTCGTCGAGCGCAGGGTCGAGTCCCGGATCCTGGTAGTCCTCGAGCATCCTCTTCCACACCTGGTTCGCGCGCTGCTCGGCCGTGAGACGGCCCTCGCTGGACCACTGCTCGTACGACGAGTAGTCCGAGATGTTCGACTGGTGGAAGGCCGTCTCGAAATTTTCCTGCGTGTGCGCGCAGCCGAGGAAGTGACCGCCGGGTCCGACTTCGCGGATCGCTTCCATGGCCTGTCCGCGCGGACTCACGTCCATGCCGCCCGCGAGCGCCTGCATCATTGCCAGCTGGTCCACGTCCATGACGAACTTCTCGTAGCTCGCCACCAACCCGCCTTCGAGCCAGCCGGCCGCGTGCGTCACCAGGTTGACGCCCGCGAGAAGCGTCGGCAGCAGCGTGTGCGCGCTCTCATAGGCGGCCTGGGCGTCGGCGGTCTTCGAGGAGCAGAGCGAGCCGCCGCTGCGGCACGGAACGCCGAGTCGCCGCGCCAGCTGCGCCGTCGCGAAGATCATCTGCGTGGCTTCGGCCGTGCCGAAGGTCGGCGCGCCGGTGCGCATGGAGATCGCGCCGACGAACGAGCCCATGATGACGGGCGCGCCAGGCCGCACGAGTTGGGTGAGCGCCATCCCGGCGAGCGTCTCCGCGAGCAGTTCCGCCATGCACCCGGCCGGAGTGACCGGGCCCATGGCCCCGGCGAGCACGGCCGGCACCACGATGGTGCCCTGGTTGTGGCCCGCGAAGACCCGCAGCGCGCCGAGCATGCGGCCGTCGAAGGTCAACGGCGAATTCGAATTGATGTTGCCGAGCAGCACGGTGTTGCGGTCGACGAAGTCCGCGCCGAACAGCACCTCGGCCATGCGCACCGCGTCGGCGGCGTGCCCAGGGGTCTCGGGGGTGCCCTCGCAACCCTGGTCGCTGTAACGGAAGAAGGCGTACTGGACGTCGAGGTGCCGCTTGCCCTCGGGCACGTCCATGGGTTCGACCATGCAGCCGCCGGAGAAGTGGATGGCGGGGGCCATGTGCGCAAGCTTGATGAAGTTGTGCAGGTCCGCGAGCGTGCCGTAACGCCGGCCGCCGTCGAGATCGGAGACGAAGGGCGGGCCGCCGACGGGCGAGAACACGGTGGCGTCGCCGCCAAACCGGACGCTGCGCTCGGGGTTGCGCGCCTGCAGCGTGAATTCCCGTGGGGCCGTGCGCAGCAGCGCGCGCGCGAGTCCACGTGGAATGCGCACCCTTTCGCCGATGACATCGGCGCCGGCCTCGCGCCACAACCGCAACGACTCGGGGTCCCGGCGGAACTCGATACCGATCTCCTGGAGGATCGTCTCGGCGTTGTGCTCGATGATCTCGACGGATTCGCTGTTCAGCAATTCGACGGCGGGAATG
>Ga0315283_10006553_pt1 | contig 10399 bp, 11 predicted proteins | sample YL17G09_0_MG_FD_204541 | JGI IMG/M metagenome (GOLD analysis project Ga0315283, IMG submission 204541) | Sediment microbial communities from Yellowstone Lake, YNP, Wyoming, USA - YL17G09_0 | ecosystem: Environmental > Aquatic > Freshwater > Lake > Sediment | place: USA: Wyoming | collected...
TCTTAAGGCTCTCTTCGCCTGTTAATACTTTTTCTTCCGGTTCCATTTTATTGATTATTTTTACTGGTGTAATAATTAAGAAACATAAACATATTGCAATTATAAAGTAGTTTAGAATATAAACCAAATATTTTAACAATTATTTTTACATATTGTGACATTTTTCATAGAACAAGTTGATTGTTAATAATTTAACAGTGGTTTGCCCCCTTTCCCCTAAAGGGGGTTAGGTCATAAAGAGATAGTAAAAAAGTCCCCTTTAGGGCCTGCCTGCCGGTAGGCAGGGATTTAGGGGTCAAGAATCCGGACTTTAGCCCTTATATTTGCAGAAACAAAATAAAGTAATAAATATATCCCATGGGCCTGATACATATTGAAAACATGGAGTTCTATGCTTTTCATGGTCATTACAGGGAAGAGCAGATTGTCGGGAACAAGTTTATTGTGGATCTGACAATCGAAACCGATATGACCATCCCGTCAAAGAGCGATAATTTAAAAGATGCTGTCAACTATCAGAGAGCTTACCTTATTGTTAAATCTGAGATGGAGAAGAAATCATATCTTCTTGAGCACATTGCCGGGCGTATTCTCGATGCATTATATTCTGAAATGACAGGTATAAAGAAGGCAACCGTCAGGGTCTCAAAGATGAATCCTCCTGTAGGGGGAAAGATAGGATCAGTAAGTGTTGTACTGGAGAAATAAAATGATCTGCCATTATCGCTGATCACGTTTGTTCCAGCTCTTTTGCCAAAGCCATTGCAGCAATTGTCCCATCTGCAACGGCAGTTGTGATCTGACGGTATTTTTTGCTTATAACATCTCCCACGGCATACACTCCCGGAATGTTTGTATGCATATCTTCGTCGGTTTTGATATAACCCCACTTGTCAAGCTGCAGCTTATCCTTGAACAGGGAAATATTAGGTTTCATGCCTATAAAGATAAAGACCCCATCACTTATAAGTTTCTGCCGGATTTTAGTTTTCAGATTCTCAACTTCGGTTACAATTTTATCACCCTCTTTAATAAATTCTCTCGGTTCACTGTCATAAAGAATGCTGATCTTCGGATTTCTGAACACTTTTTCCTGTGCCTGCCTGTTTGCAGTAAGCCTGTCAAGTTGATGTACTATTGTCAGCCTGCCTGCAAAACGTGTGATATATTCCGATTCCTCAACTGCTGAATTTCCGCCGCCTATAACCAATACTTCCTTATCGTTATAATATTTTGCGTCACATGTTGCACAATAGGAGATTCCTTTGCCCTTAAGTTCTTTTTCTCCGGGGGCACCGGTAGGATTCGGAGTTGTGCCGGTAGCAATTATTATTCTTTTGGCTTTTACTGTTTCATACTCATCAATCACTACCTCTTTTTTATTAAGATCGACACTGGTAATATCTACAGCCACCTTATAGATTGTCCCGCAGAGCCTTGTCTGTTCACTCATGTTATGTGAAAGCATATATCCGACCTGGGGTTCTATGAATCCGGGGTAGTTCGATATTTCATGAGTTGTTGAAACATGACCTCCGGGTAATGAAATGTCAATTAGCACAGTATTTATTTTCGACTGGCACAGGTACAGACCTGCTGTCAGGCCGCCGGGTCCTGCACCCAGGATAATGACATCGAATTCAGAAACTGAAGGTCTGATCTGTGATTTGACCTGCTTCACTTTATCCCGCGTTAGCATGCTGTCGAGATTGCGGATTATATCGCTTCTTTTGATGCCCCCGGTCAACCTGTCAGCAAGCTCTTTCCCTTTTTTATAAAAAAGTAATGTGGGCGAGGATTTAACACCAAGGCTTTCAGCCAGTGCACGATTCTGTTGCCGGAAAATTTTAAGGAATTTAACTTCATTTCCATAGAGCAGGGAGAGATCTTCAAATTTTGATGCAAGAGCTTCACAGGGTGGGCACTCGGTTGAATAAAAATCAAGAACCACGTTTTCTGCCTGTAAGACCTCTTTTTCAAATTCTGAGGCGTTAATTTCTTTCATTTTTTCTATTGTAAGGTCAAGTTGTTTGTTTTTATTGAGTTTTTTCCTCAAAATATGTCTTGAATCCAAGTTCCATCAATTCCTTTACCGGCCTGCAGTCAGTAGAAAATATTGTTCCTGTCCTGTTTTTTGCTGCTGAGCCGCAACCTCCACCGCATGCAATCTGAAGTGCACAGTCATAACATCCCGGGATCGAAGTAACATCACGTGATTCCCATTGTCCGATTACAGTCTCCTTAAGTGATATTTCCGGATAAAATGTACCAAGCGATTCGTCAGTTTTGCCGACTGTTGCGGTACATGGATAAATATTGCCTGCATAGTCAAATGCCCATTCTGTTTTACATGCCGGGCATGAATCAAAAAGAGGTTCAGGAAGCTCACCATTTTCTGCAAGATACTTTGATACAGAATATGCTGGTTTATGGAATTCCAGAATATAAGGACTCTTCTTTATAAGTTCATCTATCGATTCATAGAGGGAAATTCTGTTAAATAGCCTGTCAGGTGATGACTGGCAGTGATGAAGCTCGTAATTCCTCCCGATCTGTGTCCTGAATAACCTGCTTTCAGTCCAGCCCTTATCTATTGCAAACCGGGCAAGAGCAGGAAGGTTATCAATATTGTCCCTGTCTGTGACCATCCTTAGATTAATATTTATCTGGTGGTAAAGACACAAATCAATTCCTTCGACAATTTTGTTAAAAGTTTCCCCTCTGCCCTTAAGAAATCTTCTTTTATTATGAACGGATTCAGTTCCATCGAGAGTTACCTGTACTTCCCTTATCTTCCCTTTCAGGAGAATGGGTAGATACTCTTCAAGATAATACCCGTTTGTAACAAAACAGAGATCAATATCAGCTTCAGAAGCCTTTTTGATGAAATGTTCGATTATCTCTTTCTGTCTGGGAATGTTCAGGAGGGGTTCTCCTCCGAAAACTGTGATATATTTTTTTCGGGATGAAAAATTCTTATGGATGTAATTGAAGAAAGCTTCAATTACCTCTTTTCCCAACTCTTTTCCGGGATTTTGGTACTGATCCTGGTAACAGTAATTGCATGCAAAGTTACAGCTGTAATTTGTTACAAAAAAGATCTGGATTTCATCTTTTTCCCGGGAATCTATAAAATCATGATATCTTCTATAGTATTCCTTTTTTTCTTCAGTTTCATCATTAATATATCCTTTGTCAGTCAGCTCCGCCAGAAGATCCTTGTCAGGAATAATTTCTCCTTTACGGATTGCCTCTATTTTTTCAGCATCAGTAGCATCAAGAATATCAGCATTACCCGACAAAAGGTTTATAATGAAATAGTTTTCGGAATTCCTGATTTTTGAGAAAATATTGTATTTCGAATACGGCATTTCACCAGCATTTTTTAAAGTAATTAGTCAGTCACGAGGCACACAAAGGTAACATGACGTATCACAAAGGATTATTTAATACTCATGATTATCAGTCATGACAGCCGGCAATGATTTTGGAAATCTTTGCACAGCACTGGGCTGCTTTTACTTTAACTTTAGCTGCTCTGTTTTTAATAAGACTTTTCATTCAGTTGTTGTATTTTATTTGTTTTTGATTTTTGCTTGTACGGTCGGAATTCTTATTATTGTTTCCTTCCTGAAATTGTCCAGCTTATAACCTGGATACTGCCTTTTTCATAAGGGACCGATTCCTCGATGGTTTTAACTGATGAAAATCCTGCTTTCTGAATATGCTCCAGGTATTCATCTCTTGTCACAGATCCTGCCCAGCATTCTGATATTGCAACAGGATTATTTCTGAACACATCCGGGACTCTATTGACAGAATAGATATCACTTACTACGAACCTGCCTCCTTTTTTAAGTATTCTGAAAATCTCATTCCAGACAATCTGTTTGTCAGAAGCGTGATTTATTGTACAATTCGAAATCACCAGATCAGCAACGCCATCACTAAGATCTATGCTTTCAAGTGAGCTTTTTTTAAAATGGACATTTTTGATTCCAATCCTGGCGGCTCTGTTCCTGGCTTTAAGAAGCATGCCATCGGAGATATCAATTCCATATACAAATCCCAAATCGCCCACAGTTTCTGCCAGCCTCATAACATCTGTTCCGCGTCCGCTTCCCAGATCAACGCAGATTTCACCTTCAGCTGCTTCAGAATAATTGATCGCTCCGCCACATGACAGACGGCAGGCCGATTCCGCAAGTGTGCTGTAACGGTTATCTATTTCTGTGTAATTCAATATGTTTTATTAATTAATGTTGATAAAAAAAGGAGTAACATTTGCAAATTGCCGTTAATCATTGGGTTACAGTTTTTACAATTTCAAAGGTTTCATCCGATGCGGCTTTCATAACTCTGGCAATTACCTCCGGTAATCCGGCAGTCATTTCACCTCCGTTGATCAGAGCAACATAAGTATTTCCGTCTTCTTTAATATATACTGAAATCCGGCAGGGCATCATAACTGACATTATCCGTTCATCGTTTAGCTCGAGCATCTGTCCGGAATATACCGGCTTGCATATCTCAATCACCTTTACAGGCTTTACGCTCTTGCCTGATTTAGCAAGCGATTGCTGAAGGTCATGTACAGCAGGCATTTTCCATTCACGGCGTTCTGCCTCAGCTGCAAGAGCATCACAAGTTTCATCAAATGTATACTTGCTTTTCAGCTCAGTTATGAAATGTACATTTCCGTCTGTTGCCATTGTTGCTTAAAATTATTAAATATAATCAGCAAAGGTATTAACAAGGATTATATGGACAATGGTTTCTGAATCTTTTTAGTTATTAAATCAGGTTGCATATTGCTTTTCGCAGGTTGGTAAAGAGGCAAAAGGCTTGTGGTTATGGGGAGTTAGAAATAATTTGCTGGGTTTTTTTTCGTCATACTCCATTCACCTCGACTTATTATGGCAGAGAATTTGTGCGGTATAAATTGCCGGACGTACGAGAATAAATTTTCATCTGTTCTTCATAATTATCAGATATCTTTGTATTCAGGATTAAAAAGTATTTTTGTAATTACCTTAATCTCAACATCAAACAAATTTGAAGGGGTATTATAATACAGTAAAAATGAAATTGTCAGTCAGATTTTTTGCAATCATTGTTTTACTTGGTTTTGCGGGATTTAGTGGATACTCTCAGCTTAGTGCGCAAAATGCAGATTCCCTTAAGGTTAAAGAACAAAAACAGACTGCAGCCGAATTAAATGAACAAAAGGGTAAAGGATATGCCTACGGGCAGGCAAACAGGAACCAGGGATCACAATCAGCAAAACAGGTCAAAGGGGGGCGTCCTGATATGACCAGAGCACGTGGAGCGAGACCGCCCATGATTGTAAGGCCATCAGGATCGGGGATACCAAAAGGAGTTGGCAAACCCGGAGGAGCAGGAAGGAAAGGCGGCAGGTAACATTATATTCATTCAGACGAATCGGATGCTTAATATTTCGGGAAAAATAGTGTACAGTTTGTGTCTTCTGGCAATAAATGTTTCTGCGCAGGAGGCTGCACCATTCCTGAATTCACCAGATACTCTTAATAAAGAATCAAAGAATTCCCTTCATTCCCTTTATGCAGGTGCAGGCTTCGGAAGTAATATGGTATATCTGGGATCAACGATATCGCAGGATAATCCCTACACCTATGGTTCAATCACATATGGATTTAAGAATGAAATTTTTGCTTCTGTTGCAGCGGTTCATCTTTCCAGACTGGATCCATACCTGGCTTTTTATATCGGATCTTTAAATTACAGTCATGCATTTAATAATTGGTTTGATATTTCAGCAGGTATTTACAGGTATGAGGTGGTTCCATCCCTTGAAGATACACTGTTCAACAGTTTCACCTACAGTGATCTGACATTGGGATTTGACTGGAAGCTTCTGTATTCAAAGATCTCTGCAGGCGGATTGTTTTCAACAGAAAATCAGGCGTTTTTCCAGCTGAGGAATTCCAGATATTTCCAGACCCCCGAATTCTTTAACGGCAAAGTAAATATCTCATTTGATCCGTACGTCAACCTCCTGTTCGGAACTCTGACTGAAGTTGAAACTTCCACAGAAACTGCATATTATTATTCAATTTCGTCTCCCTACCGTAAATGGAGAAATTCCGGACATGTCACTGCAACAACTGATACTATTTATTCCTATTCAGGAAGATTTGGATTGCTGGAAGTTGACTTTGGTATTCCGGTTGCTTTCAATACCAATTTTATGACAATTGAGGTTGAACCCTCATATGTAGTACCCTTTTATGATGATGACTATTATCTCAGTACAAAAGGTTTTGTCTTCAATCTGAGTATATTTTTCAGGATTTTTTAACTTTATACTGATGAATGTACTGATTGTTGAGGACGAAACAGGACTGGCAAAAGAGATAGCCACATTTTTGAAAACTGAGAATTTCCTCTGTGATCTTGCTTTTACAGGTATCGAAGCTTCAGAGAAAATTGCAGTTAACCTTTATGATTTTATTTTGCTCGATCTTGGACTGCCCGATTATAACGGGCTTGATCTTATAAGAGAAGCAAAAAAAGCCGGGAGTGAAGCATCTTTTATAATTATTACAGCTCGTGGTGCTGTCGAAGACAAAGTTAAAGGACTCGATCTCGGGGCTGATGATTATCTCGCAAAACCGTTTGCTCTGGTGGAACTTCTGTCGCGGATAAATGCTGTCGCCAGGCGGAAGTTCAATGTCCAGGTTCATGACATTGTACTGGGGGATTTTATAATGCAGAATCAGTCGCGAAAATTGATTTGCATGGGACAGGAGGTTGATCTTACCAAAAAAGAATATGATCTTCTGCAATATCTGGTCCTTAACCAGAATAAAGTGCTTACCCGCCAGCAACTGTATGAACACATATGGGGAAATATTCTTGATGATCAATATGATAGCAACTTTATTGACGTTCATATTAAAAACCTGAGAAAAAAACTAAACCTCCATTCTCCCTCACCATGGCTTGAAACAGTAAGAGGCGTTGGTTACAGAGTGAGCACCGGATAACAAATTTATTTAAGCCAACCTATGATCCGACTGAAGACCAAGCTTGCCCTGTTCAACCTGCTGTCAAAGCTGGTCTTCACTGCGCTTTTTCTTCTTTTCCTTCCATGGATAGTTGAAAGGGTCAATCTAAGGCAGGTAGATAATGACCTTATCCAGAAAAGAGAAAATACCATTGATCTGATCGGGAAGATAGGAATAGAGCCTTTTATTCATTCTGATACTTCAGGGACATTCGGAAGCTATAATATTCTTAAGGAAGAGTTTATAAGCCTCGAAAGGACTGGCATAGCAGAGGACCTCAACTACATTGATGTGACCGACAGGATCATTGAGGAGGAGGAGATCGCTTACCGGGTGATTAATTACACATTCATGGTGGATGGGCAGAAATACCTTCTTGAAATTGGAAAAAGTCTTGCAAGTATACAGTTCGCCAGAAGAAATATCAACAGAATAATCCTTGTGTTCCTGGGCTTCATAATATTGATCACTCTTGTTACTGACCTTCAGTACACCAGGATAATCCTGCTTCCACTGAAAAAAATCACAGGCAAACTTAAGGAGATATCCAGCCCCTCAACTTTTGATATGATCCCCGTTAAAACAAATACGTCCGATTTTGTCAGTCTCGATAATGCACTGAGGGATCTGATGGTTCAGATCGATGAATCCTTCAGAAAAGAAAAGGATATTACTGTAAATATCTCGCATGAGCTTCTGACTCCTGTCTCAGTTCTCAGAAGCAAGCTTGAGAATATGCTTCTGAGGGTTGATATTGATCCCGATACAGCAAATAAAGTTGAGGAATCACTAAAAACACTTCACAGGCTTCAGAGTCTTGTTAACTCACTTCTCTTGATAGCCCGTATTGAGAGCCACCAGTATCTGCGTGAGGAGCGCTTCTCGGTTCAGGCCCTCCTTCAGGAGATTATTGAAGAAGTGAACCCTGTTGCTGAGGATAAGGAAGTCACTCTGACAGGTGAGTTTTTAAATGATCATCAGTTCATCCAAGCCAACCGCGCACTTGTTTTTTCAATGTTTTATAATGTTGTGAATAATGCCATCAGAAACACTTTTTCAGAAGGGAGTGTAGTTGTGAAGACTTTTACAGAACATGGGAAATTCAAGACAAATATTTCCGATACCGGCAAGGGAATGAATGAAGCACAGATGGAGACGCTTTTTTCACGTTTTAAAACAAAAAGAGGGTATGATGAAGATGGAACAGGTATAGGACTTGCAATCGCCAAATCAATAGCTGATTTTCATAAAATAGAAATATCTGTAGCCTCAGAACCAAGAAAAGGAACAACTTTTTCTTTCATCTTCCCCGAAAGTTCATTATAAATTCATCTTCCGGGATTTAGATTTGTCCTGTTCAAGTTTATTAACTAAATTATAATGAATATGAAAAGGACAATTTTCTTAGCTGCCATGGCACTTATGATAAGTGCAGGCATCAACGCACAGAACAACAATCAGATTCAGTCACAGGATCAAGATAGGACCAGGGCGAAAACGCATGTGCAGATTCAGAATCAGGCTAAAGATCAGAACCAGACTCAGACAATGACTCAGACTCAGGCACGCAAGCAGTTACATCAGCAACTGAGAACCAGAGATAATACCGCTAACCATAACAGGCTTCAGGCGAGGTCCCATATCTCATTACAGGATTGTAATCAGATCCGCCAGGCACAATGCGCTGTCCAAAACAGCGGAGCGCGTCATAGCTCAATGATGCGTAATGCAATGAGAGCATCAGGCGGTCCAGCTGCCAGAGGCAGGTAATTCATCAAAGATTCATTTAAAGTATCGGATATTTATCCTTATAATTTTAAACAAACAAATCAGAATTATATGAAAAGACTAGTATTATTATTTTTTGCTGCCTCCATGGTCAATATGTTTTCAGGCTGCAATAAAACTCAGGAAAACAATGACTCGGGAAGATTGGTTATCAATGTGACGGATGCACCGTTCCCTATTGATATTATCGAATCTGCCTCAGTTACAATAACAAAAGTTGAAATCAGGAAAGCCGGTGATGGTATCAGTGACGGAAGTCCATTTATTACTCTATGGGAAGGATCAGAAACTTTCGATCTTCTTGACCTGAGGAACGGCCTGAAAGAAGAATTGCTTGATATTGAAATTCCAGGGGGGGAATATAATCTTATAAGACTTTATGTTGAGGAGGCGGGTCTGAAAATAAAAGATGGTGACAATTTCTATGTAAAAGTCCCCAGTGGAAAACAGACAGGTATAAAAGTATTTATTAATCCCGGTCTCATAGTGGAAGGAGGCCTCACATCGGAGCTGCTTCTTGATTTTGACCTGTCCCGCTCATTTGTTATGAAGGGAAACATGTACACCCCGGCCGGAATAAAGGGATTTAATTTTAAGCCTGTCATCAGGGCGGTAAATAATTCAACAGCCGGAAGAGTTGAGGGAATGGTTACTGACACTGCAAAAGTAAAGATAAAAGAGGCTTCAGTATGGGTAAAACAGGATACTGTGGTAGCCTCCACAATTGCCGATACCCTGGGGCATTATGTCATTATTGGCATACCGGCAGGGACCTATTCTGTTTTCGCTGCGAAAGAAAATTACGACACAGTAATGGTTGAGGGAGTAAAGATTGTTGCCGGAAACAGGACAATTCTGGATTTTATTTTACAATAAATGAAGTAACAGACTTTCAGGGTTATAATTAAGATCTGCCAATCAGCAGATCTTTTTTTTCAGATAGTGGTTTAACAATTAATAAGTTATTTTTCAGGCATCAGATGGTCAATAGGTCCAGTATGATGGGCCACTTGCCACAAAACGGACAGGTATGTTCTTTAAAAAGCTTTTCAGCCATTCTGCACAATATTCCATACCGGGTTCCTCTGATGTGATGTGTCCGAGGAAGATAATTGCCTTGTTCCTGTCCTGGCTTACTGCATCACGCACATATTCATAGGTTTCCCATTGAGAGACCTCTCCGGCTATTACAACATCTGTATTTTCATCCTCCAGGATTCTGAAATGGGCACTGCTTCCAGGGGCTCCCGCAGAAAACATTACTCTTGTTAATTTCATCTCAGGATCACCGATCACATTGAAAGCATTTCCAGGGAAGATTTTTTTAAGTATTACCAGCAGATCTTTAAGGGTTGTTTCAGGAAGCAGAAACCGTTGCGGATTGACACCGTCAGTATATTTCAGCCAACCCAGTTTCAGGGCCATACCATAATCGATTGCATCGGGTTTTATATTATGAATATAATCATGAAACCGCCATATTACCAGATTGTTGTCATCGATAAACTTCTTCTTTTCAAGAAAAACCTGGTCATTCTGAAACTGGTTTGTTTCATCACGAT